>Ga0164304_10000180_pt1 | contig 15566 bp, 11 predicted proteins | sample Whisoiple_217_MG_FD_110216 | JGI IMG/M metagenome (GOLD analysis project Ga0164304, IMG submission 110216) | Soil microbial communities amended with pyrogenic organic matter from upstate New York, USA - Whitman soil sample_217_MG | ecosystem: Environmental > Terrestrial > Soil > Agricultural...
AAAAATACGGCGTTTCCGCCATGAGTTTTGGCACTGTTACCGGGTTTTTCCTGTATGCGTAGGTAGTAAGTAAGTACATAGGTATTAAGAGGAGTTATTTATGTCAGAAAATCAACAAGGTTCACTCTTCATCGAAGTAACCGATCGAGAATCTGCTACTGTCAGCGGTGGCAGCATTACCAGCGGTAACAGCAGCGGCGGTAACAGCAGCAGCGATGACCTGAATATGCTGTTTTTCCTGCCGCCCCCGAACCAGCTTTATCTGTACGATCCGAACAGCCATCGCCCTTACAAAACCCTAGTGGTTTAGATAGCTGAGTCAGGTTGTGCGATCGAGTAAATTTTCAAAATTTATCCGTAGTATTCCGGAAGCCACACAGCACTACCAGAAGTATTAGTCAGTATTTACACGAAGCTCTAGAAATTGGATAAGATTTCTAGTTTCCCTTCAATTTTATTAAGTTAAACGGAGTCAAATCATGAAAGAAACAAAGGACAATTCACTGTTTGCTGAACTTACATCTGAAGAATCAGCTAGCGTCAACGGCGGTCACTATTATTCTAATCGATACAACTGTTACCGTCCGACGCGTCACGTCGTGTACCGCCGGAATTGCGACGGTTCCTTCAGAGTAGTGTACCGCTACTGGTAAAGTTGAGTGCTGTCAATTCAGCTCGATCTATTGATGTGAATTAATAAAGCACCCATAAACTTATGGGTGCTTTGTTGTGTCAATTGCGCAGTCATACAGCATAAATTTCAGAACTTTCGGGGTCGCATGAAATTTTGCTGAATAAGGGTTTGTAAGTTTTAAAACAATCTATCAAATTCCGATATTTTTTAGATTTTTTAGTCTACCTAACTAATAAGCTGAAAGCGCATTAATCTCGATCTGCACTAATTTATAAACCCAGAATAGCTATAGATATCAAATATAGCATTGGAATTAATATTAACCACAGTCAGCACACCGCGAGTGCCCGGTGTCCCTACCCCGATTAATTGTAGGGACACGGCACGGCGCCGTGTCCTCTATCTTTGCTATGTACCTCACTTACGATCGTCAATTAAATAATTTCCCTTTTTTCTTGTGGGATGGGCCAGAAAGCCCGTCCTTTCTGGGCGGGCTTTCTGGCCCATCCCACAACAGTCATGAAAAGTGGATTTTATTTAATTCTCATCCCTTACCTAAAAAATGCTGTATCATGTTTAGCCTAGGAGAGCCTGATTTTTTAACTTATTGCTTCATATCGTTTCCGGTTGGATGGGAACATCAAGTCAAAGTCAATAATTCCATATTCCGCCACTCCCCACTGCCCATCATCAGGAGTGCAACCGGAATTGATATCAGTTATCCAAACTGCCAAACTGCCAAACTGCCAACTCTCCACCCACATTTAACTGTGCATTATCACCGAAAGTGAACTTTCTTTCCTGATGAGCTTGAGCCTTCATCGTGCAAAAAACCTTGCGAATTCGATAACTTGGAGCAACTTTCTGAGATACTTGTAAAGTAAAACCATGAGAATGATAGGTAGTAATATCTCCTAGGCAAGATGACTCATAGCCAAAGACTCGAAGTAGTAATGCTAGTTCCTCGTGTTCCGCTAAAGTCAATTCAAGATGAATTTCTGAAATGTCGTCAAATAAAGAAGTTTCGGAAGTAGCAAGGTTTTTCAGATAAGCAGCACGGTCAAAGCAACCAGCACTGGTAAGCTTGATGTTTTTATAGTCTAAATAATCCTGATGGAATTCCATCAACCACGCATTGAAGGGTTCTGTCTCTGATTTGAGCGCCAAATAATGAAACCAGGGCACTTTTCTATCTTCGGTTTGACGAACTTGCAAACCAGAAAACGTTTTTTGGGCTACTAAGGATTTTAGCTTTTCATCTACAATATCAATCTGTCCTGCTTGTTTACTATTGAAACCTATACCCGAAAAACCTTCCCTAAACCCTTCCACACCCCCTGGAGCAAAAAGCTCAATATAGCTATGTTTTCCCCTGAGATAAGTTCCCGCCCAACTCTCTTTATCAGTTTCTACGGTATCTCTGGATATTGTGCAGAATTCTTGGCTAATGAACTCTGATTTGGCGATCGACTCTAGCGTTTCTGTGTCGAGAGTAACATATAAATGGTTAAATTCTATTCCCATGTTTTTACTGATTGAGCTTTATTAATACAAATTGTGGAACAGAGAAGATGCCTGTTCATAAAAACTGTTTAATATCGTTTCCGGTGGGATGGGAACGATCGAGTCAAGGTCAATAATTCCACCTTCCCCGACTCCCCACTCCCCATTTTTCCGGTGTTACCGGAATTGATATGAGTCCGTCACCGCTGCGTTCAACTCACTTTAGCAGGGATTGACCAGCTCCTCACCTCACCCAAAGTCACGGGCATCAGAAGCACCACATCAAGGGTAAAGCGGAATACCTTGCGCCCCCGACGACTACTGTCTGGGTCGTAGAACTCCAGCTTGACATCCCAACAGTCGCTGTTGATGCGACAGAACGGGCTTTTTTCGACGTTTATGGTGTCGAGTTGACGACCCTCAACGATCGCCCGAGCAAAGGTCACAGCGGCTTGGAAGATGTTGGTGGCGGCGAAGTTGAGGGCGCGATCGCGCGAGGTCTGCCCCACATTGCGAAGATCGTTGTAGACTCGGTTGAGGAAGGCTGTCAGAGCCTGTCGCACGAGGGGTTCTTGGGCTTCGTCCACCTGACGAGAGATTGCCGCCATCGCCGCGTTCACCAGGGTATTGACTTTCCAGCCGTACATTCCCCGCGGGTAAGGTACCGTCACTACAGGCACAACTTCACCGGAGGAGAGTTCCACCGTGCGGTTGGTGCGTCGGGCGGGTATGCTGATCCGCTCGACAAATTCATCGCTAGCTTCAGGCTCGAGTTGCCCCGCCAACATCAGCACAAACATCTCGTAGACCTCGCCGTCGGTTGACTCTAGGGCATATATCGTGTCTCCATCGAGGTTCAAGGTCCAGATCAGGGAACGGCCTTCATCTGGATTGCGATCGAGGTGCTCCACCATCTGGCGACCATCGTAGGGGTCTGCCGGCACCATGATGCCGTTGACTTCGGCGGGAGCCATCTGTTGTTGGAAAGTGTCGCGGCGGGTTTCATCCCCAAAGTCGTAGCCGATCGTCCCTAGGGCGTAAACGTTGCCAGAGTAGGCGGTGCTGGCTTCGACAGTGCCTGTGTCTGCGGGAGTCGCGGCGGCGGTGACGGGTTCCTCGGCAGGAGTCGCGGGCAAGACAGCAGGCATGGCTGCACTGGGAACAACCTCTTGGGTACTGGGGGGGGCATGACTCGCGACGGGGGCGGCATAGCCTGCCCGTTCAGTGCGGATCACTTTGTCGCCCGCGAAGGAAATAGTGAGGGAGGGTTGCCCAAACAGCACTCTCATTGCGCCGGGGATATTGACAAAGCCGCGCAGACAGCGTTCTGGTTTTTCTGCGTCGCAGGGAATCGCGGTATTGAGCAGTGCTATTCGGACGGCTTCGGCATCAATGGGTTTACCCTCTTGCAGTTGCAAACTCATCAGCAGCGCAGAAATACCCGTCATCACCGGAGCAGCCATGCTGCTTCCTGTCATGCGCACGGGTTTTTCGGTGCAGGGTTGCGCCCCTAGAATATCTTCACCCGGAGCAAGGATACCTTCTTCTGTGTTGTTGCCGCCCCAGTTGCTAAAGTCGCACGGTGTACCATCGACTTTTGCGGCTCCCACTGCCAAAATTCCCGGCACCACGGCAGGCAGACACCAGGATTTGTTGAAATTGTTCCCTACAGGCGCGACGATCAAGATATTGTTGTCTTGACATTTTTTAATCGCTTGGAGAAGGATCTCTTCCCCTTCACTTGTTTGGGTGGGGCGACAAAAAGCGCAGTGGATAATATTTGCACCCAATTCTAAGGCTAAATCAAAAGCGCGGGCGAGGTTAAGAGCCGACAGCACATCGTTATAGTTACCTGCTTCATCGTCAGACTTACCATGTACTAGGGCATCGTGGGGCATATTGATTACCCGGCATTTGGGAGCCACGCCGAAAACAGGGCTATGCTCTTGACCGACGATTGTACTGGTGACGTGGCAAGCATGGTCGTTGATTTCAACCCGCGTCTGGATGTCTTCTGGTAAGGCAGCGTTGATCGCGACTTGTTTCTCTTTACCCTTGAGCCCCTTATCCCTGATTGCTTGAAAGCTGGCATAATGTTCTGGGCTGATTGGATCTGCTGGTTCGTGCCAGTAGGGAAAAACCTTGGAGACTTGAGCTCCGGCAAAACAGGATAATGTGTAATCTGGGTCGCCGTCTAAAATTACAATCGTGATGCGGGGGTCGCCGAGAGTTTGGTTGTGGAGTTGGGCCAGTCCCGGGATGCGATCGTCAAGGTCGTGGGGGTGGAGTGCCAGCGATATTTGGAGTGCAGAACTTTCAACTTCACTGGCTGAAATCCCCGCCGACTCCCTTTCACCCTCAGCGACACTGGATGAATCTGGAGTATGGGAGAGCATATCTGAAGGAGCCAAGTCAACAGCCGCAGCCCCAGTTTCCTCAACTTGCGCTGAGGTATTTTCAGGACTTTCCCCCACCTCAGCCGGCGGAATTTTTGCCACTAGCCCAACTGACTCAAGCTGATTTCCCAATACTTCTGTCTCACCAGACTCAGATTCAGCCTCAACTCCACCAAATTCAATCTCACTAGCTGAAACCATAGCCTCAGTCAACCCTTCCGCGTCATCAACCTCAATCGACTCCAACGCACTTGCTTCGACATTGCGGTTAGGCAACGATCCAATCGCAAATTCTCCGACAGCCGACTCTTCCACATAGTCTAGACCCGTCGCCAGACCAAAAGCATCGCTATCCCCAAACCCCCACGCACAGGGAGCCAGACCCATATTGGTTGCCACCAAGTACAAGTTTTGCTGTAGCACCCCAATATGCTTAAGCACCGTCGCATAAGCGATAGAGCGATAGCGACGAAAGAGCCGACCAAATCGCGCTGTAATTACCAGAAGGACTTGTGGTGGGTTCAAATTGTCTGGGAGGTTGTTCACAGCGTTATAGCCTGACAGAGCAAAGATATTGCCTGGTGACCCAATAATCTGCTCGAGTTGATGGTTCAATGGGTCGTAGTGATACAGCCCTGTGTCCAACCCTTTACATCGTCGCACCACCGGATAAATCTCTAGCTCATACATCGCTCCACCGTTAGGGTACGGCCGACGGCTCAACTCGCCATAGTCAATATCGGCTTTAAAATCTAGTTGTTCTCGCCAATTCTTACCCAACCATTCTTCTGGGCTAATTAATTCCTTAACACGAGCGGTGCGATACAATAGTTCGCTTAGTTGCTCGATCGAGATCGGATGGTTATCGTCAAATTGTCGAACCGATTTTCGTGCTTCGATCGCTTCCGTGAGCGTGGCATCGTTATACATCAATGCTCCCAGGTTCGGACGCGGCAGTGGCACAATCCTGTCGCTCATGGGCGGCTTCACCACTGGGAAATCTGACCACTGCTCAATGTCATTGTCTATGCCTGGGTAGTCATGGCGACCGTAGCGGCTGCGGCTGTGAAACACCAGGTTATGAAACTCCCAAAGCTGGAGCGAGGAGGGTTCAGGGTCAGCCGTCAGAAACCCCGCTGCCCACAGCAAATTAAGGAACTGATAGGCGGTTTCTGGTCCGAGGTAGGGCGGTGGCGTCAGTGTTGCTAAGGTTTGAGGCTGGGCGAGTTGAGCCAGGAGCGCACTTGCTCGCCAGTCGAGCAGTTTGACCCGAAACTTGGAGAGGGGGGACTCCAGCACCATTGTGCCTTCGTAGGGATGTTGGTAGGCAAAGCGGGAGAGGCCCAGACGGGTTTGTGTCCAGTAGGGTTCGGTCAGATTCAATTCGGCAGATTCCACCATCGGAACCGCCACTGCCAGCGGCAACACAGCGTAACTGAGCCAACCCCGCTCATCCAATTGTTGTAGCGTCAGTGCAAACTGTTCCCCGGCTGCCCGACCATCAACTTCGGCTAACCCTTGCACGAGAGATGCGGTGGTGGTGTTGCCTTCCTTGAGACGATCGAGAGCAATACCGATTCCGGGCGTTGTGGCAAGGGTTAGCAAAGCGGTCGGATCGGATTCTGCCGAGTGCAGGGTGTAGTAGTCTTCGGCGCTTTTGACTTGGACAAAAGGGTTGAGGGAAACAGCGAAAGGGTGATTGCTCATGGCGGTGGACAATTACAAAACACAATTAGGTGGGTTAGTCGATGACAGCAGAGTGTTTGCTACAGATGATTGACGGGGAGACTAGGGGAGAGGGTGACGGGGAGATTGATATGTAGCGTTCTTTTTTGGATTTCATATTACTGTTTGATTCTGACAAAATCACAACCCTGAAATCAATCGGTTATTCTAAGTTTCGATCTCGTCGTCAGAGTCATTTTCAAGAAAAGTCAAAATCCGGATACGGTTGACAGGCGTCAGCTTGATCGTAGTAGAAACAAAAATTTTCTAATCGACTCTTTTCTAACTCTGGCTCTGTAACAGCCACAGCAGCCATTGTGATACAACTTTGACTTTGACAAAAATCATAGACTCTATCACCTAAACTGTTAAATGAAAAACATTTTGGTATGTCTTTTACGTTGTGGAAGTAAAACCATAAGACTGGCGTTGCATAGGCTTTAGAGAAGGATGCCATGAGGAAATATGATCCCCTAAAAATATAATTCACTTTCTGTGAACAATATTTTTGCACGTAGGGTGTGAGATACTTTCCTCTGTTTCCTAATGATCCAGGCTGTGCTGGAGCAGTAGGAAATAATTCCACATGACTACGACCATCAAAGAAAAGTTCAAAACCGATGACGATCGTATCTCTAATCAGAACCTGTGTTAATTCATCTGAGTAGTAACCACCATCAAGAGCGATCGCTGTCCTTACTAATTCTTCAGGATCTTCCTCCCTGTCGAGATGGATATACAGCATCACACTGGAATCTTCCTGCTTTGAACCCAAGTGAATGCCAATAGTGTTATCCATAATTTTGTGGGAGCCAATATGTGCTGCTGCAAACTGCTCAAACGAGTCACGATTAATACGTACACCCAACCGATTGTCTATTTTATCCAAGAACCTAAACGTATAAGTTAGCGATTTCGGCCAACTTTTTCTTATAGCGTTACCAACGTCAAAACGCCCTGCTAGCAGTCGGCTACCTTCGACTTTACAAGAGGATTCAATACCACAGCGACCTTCGATCTCAAGAATAGCCTCTTCAAACAGAGGGAGAGGGAAGGTTGGCTCAACATCAAAAGCCTCTTGATGAGTTCGGATAAACTGAAGACGGCGGTCTTTGAGACGATTATTTTGAAGCATAGAGTTTCAGGAGGCGATTCTTTGAGGGTGATAGTAAAGGGAAATTGCCTAATATTAGAGTCATTGTCAAGAAAGATCAAAATCCCGGATGCGGTCCACATCCGTCACGTTGATCGTAGTAGAAACAAAAATTTTCTAATCGACTCTTCTCTAACTCTGGCTCTGTAACAGCCACACCAGTACCTGTGATGCAACTTTGACTTTGACAAAAATCATAGATTCTATCACCTAAGCTATTAAATATAAAATATTTTGGTATGTCTTTGATGTTTGTGAAGTAAAACCATAAGACTGGGGTTGCATAGGCTTTAGAGAAAGATGCCATGAGGAGATCAGATCCCCTGAAAATATAATTTACTTTATGTGAGAAGTATTTTTGTATGTATGGTGTAAGATGCTTTCCTCTGATTCCTAATGCTCCTGGCTGTGCTGAAGCCCAAGTACATAAATCGACGCGACTACGACCGTCCAAGAACAGTTTAAAGGCAATTGCCTTAGTATCTCTAATCAGAACCTGTGTTAATTCATCTGAGTAGTGACCGCCATCAAGAGCGATCGCTGTCCTTGCTAATTCTTCAGGATCTTCCTCGTCTTCGATATAGACATACAGCACTACACAGGAATCTTCCTGCTTTGAACCCAAGTGAATGCCAATAGTGTTGTTAGTGATTTTGTGAGAGCCAATATGTGCTGCTGCAAAATGCTCAAACGAGCCACGATTAATACGTACACCCAAACGATTCTCGATTTTATCTAAGAACTTAAACGCATGAGTTAGCGATTCCGGCCAAATCTTTCCAGGATATTGACCAACCTCATGACGTCCTGCTAGCAGCCGACTCCCTTCAACTTGGCAAGAGGATTCAACATAACAAGAACCTTCGATCTCAAGAATTGCCTCTTCAAAAACAGGGAGAGGGAAGGTTGGCTCAACATCAAAAACCTCTTGATGATTTCGGATAAACTGAAGACGGCGGCTTTTGAGATGATTATTTTCAATAATAGAAGTTAGGTTCATCATCTTAGTAAAGTAGATCGCATCACTATTATTTCTGTTGCTAATCTCAAGGCAAGTTAATCGCCAGTGGGATTTACCAGATGGCGATTAATCGGTCACATTCCTCACGCCGCTACAACGCCTAAGCGTTGTAGCGGGAGCCTCCAGGGAGGTGTAAGATGAAGACGAGGTAGATGAAGAAAGCTCACAAAACTCAGGATCAAGTAAAGTTTCGATCGCAACTCGACATCTTTAACCTCGTCAAGAACACACAGCCTAGGAAATCACTGCGATGGCAACTGGAGGTTAACTGTCGTGCCACTAAAGTGAGCTAGGCTATATATCCTTATTCGTCGAAGGAGGACAGGCAACCTGTGTAAGATGCTTCCGCACCATCGAAGGAAGACAAGCAAGAAGTGCCAGATGCTTCCGCACCATCGAAGGAGGACAGGCAAGAAGTGCCAGATGCTCCCACACCATCGCTACCTAGAGCTTCCTCAGAGAGTTCAGCCAAGTAGCTGGGGAGTTTACCAGTGGTGCTCCGCATCACTGGTTTGCCTTGTTGGGGCAGAATGTTCTTTTTATCCATGAGTAATTTCCTCATTTTGTTGTTTGGTTTGTTGACCCGTTAAGGTGGGTCAATCCTCTTCTTCGTTGGGAAGAAGCCTAGTAGGGCGACATCTGGCATGTAGCGAAGCCTGTCGCCCGCAAACTTTAAAAAGACTTAAAACGGTATATTCGTGGGATTCATCTCTGCCTCAGGCAGGGGCACGGTTCGCCATCCCAACTTCACCGGCACATCATAGAGTCGCCCTGGACCCAACCGCGACCAAAAGGTTCGCATTCCCGGTATAATCACTTTGACCACATTCAAGCCGATGTCCGGTCGCGTCTGGTCTAGCACCAAGGTTTCTAGCCCTGCGGCTTGGGCAATCCCCACACAAGTCATCACATCTGTATAGATGTCATCACTCCAACGCTTCGGGTAATCATTGGCAGTTTTCAGCGGCTGCGAGGCATCTGGGACTAAACAAGGATGACTTTCGCGAGTCACTCCTAGCCACCAGTCTTTCGACTCACCCTTGAGCCGATCGTCGGGAATTTTGTCGATCTCCAGCCCAATTTGGTTCACCTCAGTCAGGGTGCGAAGAATGGCAATCTTCGGGTCGAGGTGTGCCCCAAAACCTATGGCTATCCGCTCTGAACTTCCCACCGTGCGATACGATAAGCCCGCAAACGTCGGAATCCCCAAGTCAGCAGTCAAATCCAGCACCCATAGTTCCCGGTTCAGTTCCCGGTAGAACTGCTGCAACTGAACAAAATACGGCTCATCAAAGCTACTGAGATCCACCCCCGGACGGCTGAGGCGGTTGTACCACCACACAGCTACACTGTCGCGCTCCACCAGTTCCATGAACCCTTGCAAAATTGCCTCTTCCAGGGTGTTGCCCGCTGCGTTACCGTTGGAATCGGCCTTACAGAAGCGATATTCTTCCGGCATGGGGTATTGGTAGTAGCAAAAGGCAGTGGGTACATATTTCTGCGTCTGCGCGGTCAACGACCACACCGGAGTCCAGTCGATCGCTTGACTTGCATCAAACCGATGGGGAATCCAGCGATAGGCTGCCTCTGTACCCTGAGCGTTCAGCGCTTCCCGATTGGCATACTGCTCATCGCTAAAGTACAAACACTCCTCCGGATGAATCGCCAAGTCTCCTAGTTCCGCCAGGGTTGCCCGTTTACGGGGTTCGTCTCCCTGAAAGATGCCCGAATAGCGTTCCACTGCCTCACAGAAACCACTAGCTCGGGATTGGCTATCGGTCTTGCCTTTACCAGAACTCTTGTAGTTTAGGGTATTGCGTAGCCCCCGCAGGGTAAGGGCGCTGCCGAAGCTGTGCACCGCCCGGTAGGTGTGTACCAAGGGATTAGTTGGGTCAGAGACCCGCACCAGTTCCGTCACCACCCCCGTTACGGGGCTGAGCAAGTGCTGGTATTTCTGCAAGGTCTGCTCTGGCGTGGTGGAACGGTGGCCACCATCGTGGGTGAAGTGCTTGCGGCGCGATTCTAGCTTCAGCGGTTCAAGCCCCTGCCGTTGCATAATTTCTCGATCGCCACAGGTCGGACATTGCGGCCGCTTAATCAAGATATGGCTTTTCAAATCCAGGATCGTCTGGTTGAAGGTGATCACCTTGCCGTCCAGGGTGGGGAAGCGTGCCGTTCCCGGCGCAGTGGCATTGACGTGTTGCTTGACAATCCACTTGGCGATCTCAGTCGCGGCGAACTGTAACCCAGTGTGCAGGGTCGAAGGCAGCGTCGCCCGTGCTGTGGGCAAGCAGCTTAATACACTCCCGTTTTGACCATTGCGCTCTTGCTGGGCTTGTTTTTGCCGCAATACCGACGACTCAACTTCGCGGTTGCCCCGCAGCCGATGAGCCAGACAGCGCCAACACCCTGTCTCTCCAGGAACCAACACCGGCCCCAACCACAAAACACTGCCCACCGGCTTGACGAGCAGCCAAGTTTGTTGGCGCTCCAGAGCCTGCTTGTTGATGGTTGCTAGTTCGGGCTGCAAATAGTCATCGGTCAAAACGATGTTGAGCGCCGCTGAGGAATCCGCGTCTGTGGAGTTTTGCACCGGAATGCCCATGTCCCGCAGGGCAGTTGCGAGGGCAGCAAGGGTTACTTCACTGATGTTATCGCCCACCGTTGTCAGCGTGACCGGCTGCTGTAGCCCCTGCGCCGCCACAGGGGGTGCAATGCCTAGCTCGCTCCAAAATGCCGCCACTTCCGAGGATAGTTCCGGGGCAACCTCGGTGAGGTACCCTTTCTCTGCGAGGCGATCGAGCACATAGTCAATGTGTTCCGCCGGGAATTCCCCATCAAATTTTTCGACAATCTGCTCCCGGGTGTGTTGCCCATTCAAAAGAGGCACGATTTGGCAGTAGAGTTGCCCGCTGAGGGCGTGGTTGCTCTGTTCAGCAAGGAGGTAGACTTGGTTTGGCTCGATCGCCTCGACATGAAAGTGGGGCTTAATTTGGAGGAGTGTGGTGGATTGCATACAGCGAACAGTCAGTCATTAAGTGGACGATAACAAGACAGGCTAGGGATTAGGCCCAGATGCGGCCCCGGCGGAAGGGTTTAGGGTGTTTCTTTGACTCCTTGGCTTGCTTTTTGGCGTAGTCGCACCAGTAGGCATAATCTTGCAGCCCGGTTTGGGAAGTGGGCACGTAAGACTTTTTCTCTTCTGGGGTGGAGGAGACTTCCGAGGGTTTTACTTCTGTTTTCTCCTTAGCCGTTTCCTTTTTCTCATTAGCCATAGTTTCCTTAGTTTCCTTAGTTTCCTTGGGTGTTTGGGGTGTTTGGAGAGTTTGCGGTTGCTGGAGAACCACAACCCCCTCTAACTTGAGGTAGTCGATCCGGTGTGCACCATCTCCCAACCCTCGATCGGTAGTCAGGGTCAGGGTATGTTGCCCAGCGCTGAGGGCTGGCAAGGGAATCTGGGTTTTGGTTGGCTTGCCTGAGCCGACCCCGACGAGTTCGGTCACTGGCTCACCATCAACCAAGAGGGTGTCAACTTGAGATCCAAAAAAGTTGTAAAAGAGCGTAAGTTCGCCTGTGCTGTAGCTTTGGGCAAGGGAGAATTGGATATTCAGTTTGTCGGTGGAAAAAAGCTGCTTTCCTTTGCTCTGCGGTTTGGTCTTGCGACCGGGAACCACGAGCAACGATGGCATCTGGGGCTGGTTAATCGGGTCTGGATCTAACCCAACAACGTAGGTAAATTCCTCTTGCCAGCCGCCTACCTGCGAAAACTCCTGACCTCCTTTACCAGCTTGACCAATTTGCCATAAGGTTTCAGTTTGCTGAGGCATCGTGATTAGGGGCTTATCAGTGGCCCGTTAATAAAATCGTCCCATGCCGCCAAAGCCGCCCCAGCCAGGGCTGGCTGCACTCTGGCTGGCACTAGAGTGCATCACTTGGCTGAAACTGCGGTTGGCATAGGCTGGAGGATCGTTATAGTTGGCGCCATGGAGCAGATCCATCCGAATATGCACCAAATCCTCGGGAAGACCATCTTCCACATCCACGCACAGCGCAGGCTGGATGAAATGAGGCCGTTTGACGGGGGGAGACAATATAGGAAGTCGCATGGTTGAGGATTCTCCGTATCGATAGGGTAAACAAATCTAGATGTCTTGGCGAGAGGGCATTTTGTTGTGGCACTCTCACCCCAATTGTATTGCCCTTTAATACGGTGAAGACCAAGAACGAACTTCGCCCAACGTGACCGGAATCAGATCGCTGACATCAATGGTGAAGCGGAAAATCTTCTTGGCACGGCGGTTGTTTTCAGGGTCGAAGAACTTCAACTTCACATCCCAGCAGTCGCTATCCATGCGACAGAAGGGACTTTTCTCAACAGTAACGCTGTCGAGTTCCATGCCGACGGCAACCGCTTGGCTGAAGGTTTGGGCGGCTTGGAAGGCGTTGGTGACGGAGAAGTTGAGGGCGCGGTCTTGGGAGGTGGTTCCTAAGTTGCGGAGGTCGTAGTAGATGCGGTTGAGGAAGCCATCTAAGGTGTTGCGGATGCGGTCTTCATCAGCATTGCCGTCTTCAGCTTGAACCGCTGCCATCGCCGCTCTCACCAAGCTGTTGACTTTCCAACCGTAGATGCCGCGGGTGCTTTGGGGTTCAACCACTGGGATAACTTGACCGGAGTAGAGCTTGACCTTGCGCCCGGTCAAGATGCCCGGTATGCTGACGCGCTCAACGTATTCGGCGTCGTTTTCGGGTTGGATTTGACCGGATAGCAGTTCGTGGAGGGCGCGGTAGGACTCAGCGCCGAAGGGACCGGTGGGGTCGATCGCATAGACGGGGGTCAGTTCAATGTTAAGCGTCCAAATGAGCGATCGGGCCTCAGAAATATTCTCGCCCAGGTAGTCCACCATCTGACGGGCATCGTAGGGGTTCGCCGGCACCATCACCCCTCCCCCTATGTCAAACGGCGGCATCAGTTGCTTGAACGAGTCCCGGCGGGCTTCGGTCCCGAAGTCGTAGCCGAGGGTTCCTAGGGCATAAACAATCTGGCCGAGATCCGGAAGTTCGCTGGGGGCTTGGCTGGCGGTGACGGAGTTAGCAGTGAAGTTGGGCATCATTGGTGGTTGTTGGGTTACAGGTGTAGGAAACGATTGCATCAAGTTCTGCAAGTTGGGGGTGTTGCTAGGGACAGCCTCAGCCGCTCCTGGCTTGGCGGCAGCAGCAACCAAGCTAGGAGCCGGTTGCCCTCGATCGGCGGCGGCAGTTGTTTCGCTGGCGTTGGTTAAGCCGCCATCACAACCGCAGCCGGCGGCTTCTACTTCTGATGCATCCACTGATGCGAATTCCTCAGCCATATTTCCTCCTTTTAATAACGTTATGGCTCCAGAGATGTTCAGTCTGCCCGCGAGACACCGACGGGTTTCTTCTGGCAAGTCAGGGTCGCAGGGTAAGGCACTCTGCAACAACACTTGACGAATTTTTTGGGGGTCGGGGGTTTTTCCCTGATCCCGCTGAAGACTCAGCAGCACGGCTGCTACACCTGAGACAATCGGAGTGGCGAAGCTCGTACCGCTAAGGCGATCGGTGCCACCGCCCGGTTTAGCTCCCAGGATGTCCTTGCCTGGGGCAAGGATGCCTTGGTCTTTGTAGGCTTCGCCCCAGTTGCTAAAGTCTAGGGGTTTGCCATTAGCATCCATCGCCCCGACCGCTAGCACAGAGGGCAACGCAGCGGGTACGTGCAAGCAATCGCAACTATTGTTGCCAGCAGCAGCGACGAGCAAGACGTTGTTCTCTCGGCACAGACGGACGGCATTCCGCAACCAGCCATCAGCCTCGCCATAGTCGGTCAGTTGTCCCCCACTGAGGTTGATCACGTGGGCGCCGGCATTAACGGCTTGCTCGATCCCCCTAGCCAAATCTAACTGGGAAGTTTTGAGGCGATCGTCGGCAAAGACTGGCACAATTATCCCCTTACATTTGGGAGCGATCCCCTCCACCGGACTGCCCGGTTGCCCAAAGATAATGCTGGCAACGTGGGTTCCGTGGGCGGACATATTGCCACCGATCTGCGCCTCCGCTTTAACTAAGGTGGGAAGAAACGTTAAGTCGGCCCCTTGGAAGCAAGGATGAGTCTGGTCAACAGGACCATCCAAAACCGCAATACAAATACTACTATCTCCCTGGGAAACCGTACTTAATGTGTCTAGCATTTAAATCTATTCCAAACACTAATCAGCATAGAGTAGTTTTTTTACAGTATTGATTGATACCTGGGTTTTCACCTTAAAACTAAGGTAATGATACGCAGGCTACTTGAATTTTAAGCAGTGAACTAAAATTTTCAGCGCAGTTCCTTGAAGCCAAGGAATTAGTTAGAGTGCTGCACAATCCTATAGCCCTATGAACGAACTTAGGATGACCGAGGCTCGCTCGTCTAAGTGGGCTAGTTGCTGATTGTGTAGGGGTATACTTAAGCGCTGGGAATATATAAACATACTCAAAATTATTTAGGCAAGGGGGGTAACAAAATTTTTTTCCCCGGAATAGACTTTGAGGGACTGCATTCCATACCCAGTGGGACTTTGAGAGAATTTGCTATTTATGAAAAAAGTTAACAATACTTAACCTCATGCCAAACCAGATGGAGTTTGAAGCAAAAAAATAAATGTACAGAACGCTTTCCTCTGGCTGCAATCCGTTTGAAGAGTTTGTGCTGTTGAATGCGGGGGTTGTGGCAGAAACACACCTGCCGGCGATCGCCCCAATCTCAAATACAACGAGGGAAGAAAACACGCTTTAGCCCTTCCCCGAGGTCGATCTGATATTTTGTTAAAGATCCGTTAATTCAGTTAGAGAACTGTGAAGAAAGCGATCGCCCATAAATTTATGGGTGCTTTTTGCTGATCGGCCAGGCGGCGGTGGGTATTGTTCTTTAGGCTCTACTCATTTGAAAAAATGCTAAAAAACATCCCATTTTTCCCCGGAATACAATTCTACGGAAAAACAAATAATTCTCTGAAATATCAGGTTGTTCTCCAGCACAGCGAAGAAGATTGCGGTGCAGCTTGTCTGGCTTCGATCGCCAAATTTTACGGACAGAATATTACAATTAGCCGCTTGCGAGAATTTGTCGGCACGGGG
>Ga0164304_10000182_pt1 | contig 15461 bp, 12 predicted proteins | sample Whisoiple_217_MG_FD_110216 | JGI IMG/M metagenome (GOLD analysis project Ga0164304, IMG submission 110216) | Soil microbial communities amended with pyrogenic organic matter from upstate New York, USA - Whitman soil sample_217_MG | ecosystem: Environmental > Terrestrial > Soil > Agricultural...
GTACCCGCCACGTGATTTATCCGTGGAATCAATCCAAAATCGCAAATCGAAAATCCTCAAGCCCCCGCATTTATCCGTGGGGTCAATCTAAAATCTAAAATCTAAAATCTAAAATCGATTGACCCCAGACACCCCCCAAAGGGTTCTGGGCCTGTTACCGCGGATTCGGAGCCAGGTGCCGCAGTGGTGCAAGCCGGAGACTGGCGGTAATTAAGCATCGGGCGATCGCACCCCAAAATCTTCAGATACCGAAATCAATAATTATTAACTCCGATAAATTTATCGACATACAGTAGTATACTGCCAATAAAGTTACTCTCAATCTTTTCTTGTCGGCATCTATGTTGATTAAGCTCGCCTCAACTCAAATATTAGGCATTTTGAGCTACTGCCATCAAACTGTCCTTTCTCAGAGAACCCGCAGTCTTGCCCTATTATTTGCAACCGGACTCGGCTTGAGTTTGGTAGTGGCAGCTTGTTCTCCTACCGCTACCACCACACAGAACACGGCCACTGCGAACACTTACGCAGCTCCAAAAAGCATTACAGTTAGCATCGGCTACCAAAAATCTGCTACCGTTCTCAACGCCCTCAAAACCAAAGGTGACTTAGAAAAAGCCTTAGCAGCCTCCAAATCTTCTGTAAAATTTCTAGAATTTCCTGCCGGGACTCCTCTATTAGAAGGAATCAACGCAGGCAGTATTGACTTTGGCTACACAGGAGAAGGGCCGCCAGTTTTTGCTCAAGCTGCTGGAACCCCATTAGTTTATGTTGCTTACGAAACTGCAAATCCTAAGTCGGAAGGTATCCTAGTTCCCAAGGATTCACCTATAAAAACTGTTGCCGATCTTAAAGGCAAAAAAGTAGCTTTTGCCAAAGGTTCTAACACACATTACCTCCTAGTTAAAGCCTTAGAAACGGCTGGACTTCAATATAGCGACATCAACCCAGCTTTCCTCAAACCAGCAGAAGCCCGCGCCGCTTTTGAAGGGGGAAATGTCGATGCTTGGGCAATTTGGGACCCGTACTTAGCCGCAGCAGAAAAATCCGCTGGCGCGAGACTTATAACAGATGCAACAGGAATCGCTGCCAATCGAGGTTACTATCTTGCCCGCAAAGGTTTTGTGGACGAACATCCTGAGATTTTGAAACTCATTTTAGATGAAGTCAAAAAGGTAGATCGATGGGCGGCCGGCAATCCCGTAGAAGTTGCTAAATTTCTCGAGACGCAATTAGGGATAGAAGCCTCCGTGTTAGAAGTGTCTGAAAAGCGACGCAACTATGGCTTTTTTCCCCTCAGCGATGAAGAGATTGCGGGACAGCAGCAAATTGCTGATACCTTCCAAAAACTGCAACTTATTCCTAAGCCCGTCCAAATTAAAGAAATCGTTTTGAAAGATGGTAAGTAGGGTCATTAGCCAGGAGAAATTAACGTGAATACTCAATGGATAAAAACTGATGTGCTTGTAATTGGTGGCGGTACGGCTGGCACGATGGCTGGTATCAAAGCTAAACAGGCAAATCCTGACAGCGAAGTGCTGATTTTAGAAAAGGCAAATATTCGCAGAAGTGGTGCGATCGCAATGGGAATGGACGGTGTAAACACAGCCGTCATTCCCGGCCATTCTACACCAGAACAGTACGTTCGCGAAATTACCCTTGCTAATGACGGCATCCTCAACCAAAAAGCCGTTTATCAAACTGGAAAATTAGGCTATGAAGTCATCCAAGAATTAGAAACTTGGGGAGTAAAATTTCAGAAAGATGCCCAAGGTAACTACGACTTAAAACAAGTTCATCGCGTCGGCAAATATGTGTTGCCAATGCCCGAAGGCAAAGACCTCAAACAAATTTTAACCAGACAGGTAAAACGCCACAAAGTTAAAGTTACAAATCGAGTGATGGCAACCCGCGTTTTAGTGCAAGCAGGACGCGCTACAGGAGCCGTTGGCTTTGACGTGCGAAATGGCGATTTTGTAGTAATTCAAGCGAAAGCTGTCATTCTTTGTACAGGTGCTTGCGGTCGTTTAGGACTACCCGATTCCGGCTATCTTTATGGCACCTATGAAAATCCGACTAATGCCGGAGATGGCTATTCAATGGCTTACCACGCTGGAGCAGAACTCAGTAACATTGAGTGTTTTCAAGTCAACCCGCTAATTAAAGATTATAACGGTCCTGCTTGCGCTTATGTCGCCGGCCCCTTCGGTGCTCATACTGCTAATGCCGAAGGTCATCGCTTCATTAGTTGCGATTATTGGAGCGGTCAAATGATGCTCGAAATCTGGAATGAATTGCACTCTGGTAAAGGCCCAATCCAATTAAAAATGACTCATCTCGATGAAGATACTATCGCTGAAATAGAGTCAATTCTTTGGTCAAATGAGCGGCCGAGCCGAGGTAGATTCCACGAGGGTAGAGGGGAAAATTATCGCGATCACGGTGTTGAAATGCACATTTCTGAAATTGGGCTATGCAGCGGCCACAGCGCCTCTGGTGTTTGGGTGAATGAAAAGGCAGAAACAACTGTGCCCGGACTCTACGCAGCGGGAGATATGGCAAGCGTTCCTCACAATTATATGATCGGGGCTTTTGTGTTCGGTAGAATAGCAGGAACTAATGCCATTGACTACATCCAAAGTTTAGATTATGTCGAGCCGGACGCGGATTTTCTGGAAGCAGAAAAAGCGCGGGTTTATGCACCTTTAAAGCTGCCCAATGGCATCCCTCACACGCAAGTAGAATATAAGTTGCGGCGCTTAGTGAATGATTATTTACAACCGCCCAAAGTAGGAAACAAAATGGAGATTGGACTGAAAAATTTTGTCCGTTATCAAGAAACTCTACAGGAAATGGGCGCTCGCGATCCTCATGAGTTAATGCGCTGCATGGAGGTTCACTTTATTCGAGACTGTGCGGAGATGGCGGCGAGGGCTTCTTTGTATCGCTGTGAGACTCGTTGGGGGCTTTATCATTATCGGCTAGATTACCCTGAGAAAAATAATGAAGAGTGGTTTTGTCATGTTAATTTGAAAAAAGGGGAATCTGGAGAAATGAGCTTGTTTAAGCGTCCAGTTGAACCTTATATTGTGGATGTTGATTTACATAAAGAGGATTATAATGTTGTAGCGCGTTGAGTTATATAGAAATCCTTGCAGGAGTCGTAAATTTTTTACCCCACCCCAACCCTCCCCTTACTAAGGGGAGGGAGTAAGAAATTCACAAATGATTTAGGATTGCTATAGTAATATTAGGTTATTTGTCCCAGTCATTGGGACAAATAAAACTAAGATTAGTATACATTCAAGTGGGATGTGAGATATTGTCTAGTTGATTGATTTGTAGATCGAGAAGATATTGTAGAGTGCGTCAGTTATAAATAATTTGTGAGTTCTACCAAACTGTTGCTCTAACGCACCCGACCCCTACAATCAGTTGCTTAAATGCTATACAGCTTATTGTAGAGGTGAGTTATCGTCAATATAGCGGTTCTCAAGCGTCGTGAGGTATGGGGGCAAGTCCTATGCCCTATGCCCTATGCCCTATGCCCTATGCCCGCGAGAGCACCTCATGTTACTGAGAAAGGCTATATCTTTGATTTCTGATTCTCAGATCCATAAACCCACTCCATCCCACTTGACAATCGGCTAACTCTATTCACCATTAACCATCGCACCTAACTATGGCTTTAATTACACAACGAGTTGATGTTCCAGTCACCGTAGATGAGTCTAAGTGTTTGGAAAAGTGCCAGGTATGCATTGATGTTTGTCCTTTGGATGTACTGGCAAAAAATCCCGAAACAGGGAAAGCTTACATGAAATACGATGAATGTTGGTTTTGTTTGCCTTGTGAAAAAGAATGTCCAACCAATGCCATAACGGTTAAAATTCCCTTCTTGTTGCGCTAAGTTTTTCTATTTTTTATAAAGTGTAAAAATTCATGATTGCTGAGAATGATAGTGAATTAAATCAATGGCTAGAAATGCTGCGGTCGCCCGAACTAAGCGATCGCCTTGTTGCCGTTAAAAATTTACAATATTTGGGTGATGAAGAAGCTACAAATGCCCTACTTCTCGCCCTGTCAGATGAGAGTATTGCCGTTCAAAAAATTGCCATATCTGCCCTTTGGGAAATTGGCAATCCTGTGGCTATTCCGGCTTTTATTGAGTGTCTAGGTTCCGACGATGCCGATATTCGCCAAGAAGCATTATCTGCATTAAATGAATTAGTTTCACCAACTGACTTACGGCAACTACTAGATGCACTCCACTGCGACAATGTTAATATCCAACTCAATATCTTAACCTTGTTGCGGAAGATTCACGATGCTCAGTCTTTACCCGATATTTTACCATTTTTTGCATCAGATGTTCCTGAATTGAGAGCAACAGCAGTAACCACTCTCAGCTATCTCAATCAGGTGGAAAAATGTCCCCAAGCTTTGGCTTTAATATCTGATACAGATTTAAATGTTCGCCGTGCTACGGCTTTAAGTTTAGGACATTTAACAGATCCAGAAGTCATCTCAATTTTGTGTCAAGCACTCAAAAGCGATACTGACTGGCAAGTGCGACGAAATGCAGCTAAATCTTTGGCAATTCATGCCGATTCTGTGGCAATTTTGGCACTGGAAACAGCGGTAAGTGACGAACACTGGCAAGTTCGCAAATTCGCGCTACAAGCGTTGCAAAAAATTCCCGATGAACGAGTCATGCCTGCTTTGATTAGAGCCTTAGCTGATGAATATTCAGATGTGCGGAAAGAAGCTGCGATCGCCCTCGGTAATCTCAGCAATCCTGCCGCGATGCCTGCGCTGCAACAATCTCTGGACGATCCCGATAAAGAGGTTACTATTTTCGCTCAAAAAGCGATTCAGAAAATTCAAACATTACTGCAAAATTCCCAAAATGGTTAATTCTTCTTCTTTACCAAAAACCAACTCGCATCTACCCTCGGACAATCCCGATTCTGTGGAAAAATTACGACAGCAAGAAGTTGTCAACTATCTCAAACAAGTCATCGAACCCACACTCAAAAATGATATCATCAGTTTGGGAATGGTGCGAAATTTGCGAATAGTTGAAAATTACATTTATTTGCGCCTTTATATTGGATCGAATCAGCAAGATTTGCCAAAAATAATTGAATCTGTTTTATCGCCTGTAAGCTGGTGCAAAAAAACTTATATTCAAACTTGCACGATAGCCAACGTGCGAACTACCTTAGCTATTTCTAGCGGCAAAGGTGGGGTGGGAAAATCTACAACGGCTGTGAATTTAGCAACAGCGTTAAAATTACAGGGAGCCAAGGTAGGCTTGCTAGATGCTGATGTTTACGGCCCTAATATTCCTCAAATGTTAGGCTTAGGACAAGCCGATGTTGAGACAATTAATACTGCTAAAGGTGAAAAGTTTTTACCCCTGGAAGCACAGGGAATTAAAGTGATGTCAGTGGGTTTATTAGCCGAGCCAGAACGTCCTTTAGCATGGCGAGGCCCAGTTCTCCACAAAATAATTACGCAGTTTATTCAAGATGTAGAATGGGGCGAATTAGATTATTTACTCATTGATTTACCCCCCGGTACCGGAGATGCTCAAATTACCATTGTGCAAGAAAGTCCTATTTGTGGAGTGATTCTCGTTACTACGCCGCAACAAATATCTATTTCCGATGTCCGTCGCAATATTTATATGTTTCGCCAAGTAGGGGTTCCAGTGCTTGGGATTATTGAAAATATGAGTTATTTAATCGGCGATCGCAATGAAGAACCGATACAAATTTTTGGTAGTGGTGGGGGTAAACAGTTAGCAGAAGAACTTCAAGCACCCCTCCTTGCCCAAATTCCTATAGATCCGCGAATTTGTGCGGGAGGTGATACAGGAAAACCCCTAACAATTGCAGATCCGAACTCGGCGGTATCTCAAATTTTTATGCAGATAGCAGCAGGGCTAGATGCTACTTTTTCTCCGGCGCGTCCAACTGATATCATTCCGGTTACACCGGAATGATGGGGAGTCGGGAGTGGGGAGTCGGGAGTGGGGGAGTGTGGGTTGATTGACCTTGACTTTATCATTCCCATCCAACCGGAAACGATATGATACATTACCCCTGAAGATTAATCATTTAACTAACTAGATAAATCAGACGAGCAAAAATTTACACAATGTGCTTGCATTTTTGAAGTCCTTTGTGGAATAATAGGAGCTTATTAGCATAAACTACGGTATATCGGTCGGTTTATCGTAGCTTACTCATCAATAATCATTAGCTCAGCTTTTATATAGCTATGGCGTTTTGTGGTTTTCAATACTTGAAACTTAGGAAGGAACAGTGTTAACCGGATTAATAGAGAGCCCATTTTTAGCTAAATTGAGGCATTTTGGGAGCAAACTCAAACCTAGTTCAATCAAGACCTTTGCTTTGCTTTTTGCAGTTGGCTTCAGTTTGAGTTTGATTGTTTCTGCTTGTACTCCTACTCAGCAAACAAATACAACTACTGCCCCGACTTCTGCAGCCACATCGGTGGCTAGTTCTAAATCACAACAAAGCAATGTAATTCGGATCGGCTATCAAAAATATGGCACTCTAACACTCCTAAAATCACGGGGGGATTTAGAAAAGCGTTTGGCTTCCCAAAGCACTTCTGTACAGTGGGTTCAATTTCCCGCTGGCCCTCAATTACTGGAAGCTTTGAATGCAGGCAGTATTGACTTTGGCCATACAGGAGAAGCGCCGCCTATTTTCGCACAAGCGGCTGGCGCACCATTGGTATATGTTGCTAACGAACCTCCTAATCCTAAAGGCGAAGCTATCTTAGTACCGAAAGATTCTCCCATTCAAGATGTGGCTGGGTTGAAAGGCAAAAAAGTTGTATTTAATAAGGGTTCAAATGTGCAATACCTAGTGGTAGAAGCATTAACAGCAGCCGGATTAAAATATAGCGACATTCAGCCTATTTATCTGCCGCCAGCAGATGCGCGGGCAGCTTTTGAACAAGGTAGCGTTGATGCTTGGGCGATTTGGGACCCGTTTTTTACAGTAGCGAAACGAGCTACAGGTGCTCGTATTCTTAAGGATGGAGAAGGCCTTGTAGCTAATCGGGAATTCTATCTAGCTGCCAAACCTTTTAACGATCAATATCCTGACCGGATTAAGGGAATTTTAGAGGAACTTCAAAAAGTAGATGAATGGGCGGCAACTCAACCAACTGAAGTGGCAAAATTGCTGTCTCCTGAGCTTGGTATTGATGTTCCAACTTTAGAGGAAATCTCACGGAGACGGCCTTACGGCGTGCAGCAAATTACGGGTGAAGTGGTTACTTATCAGCAAAAAGTTGCTGATACTTTCTTGGATTTGAAGTTACTTCCAAAACCTATCAAAATTAGCGAAGTGGCTCTGGTAACTAAACAATAAATAGTGATGGAGACTAAGAGAAATGGAATTATTTTGGTTTATCCCAACTCACGGAGACGGACGCTATTTAGCTACAGGAATTGGAGGGCGCTCTTGCAATTTTTCCTACTTAAAGCAAATCGCTCAAGCCGTCGATCGTTTAGGATTTACGGGCGCGCTGCTTCCGACTGGGCGTTCTTGCGAAGACGCATGGGTAGTGGCTTCATCTCTAATGGCTGTTACAGAACAAATGCGTTTTTTAGTAGCAATTCGTCCTGGATTAATGTCTCCTGGGGTAGCAGCACGGATGGCAGCAACATTTGACAGGTTATCTAACGGACGCTTGCTGATTAATGTTGTTACGGGCGGCGACCCGGTTGAATTGGCGGGGGATGGAGTGCATCTGGGTCACGACGCACGTTATGAACTGACGGATGAATTTTTGACAGTTTGGAGAGAGATGCTTGCAAGTAGTAACTCGACTAACGTGCGAGAGCAAGAAGTCAATTTTAGCGGTGAATACCTTCAAATAAAGGGCGGGAAACTTTTATTTCCTCCTGTACAAACTCCTCATCCTCCGTTATGGTTTGGCGGTTCTTCGCCAATAGCACAACAAATTGCCGCTAAACATATTGATGTTTATCTTACTTGGGGAGAACCGCCACAACAAGTAGCCCAAAAAATTGAAGCTGTGAAAAAATTAGCAGCAGAACAGGGTAGAACTGTGCGTTTTGGAATTCGCCTTCATGTCATTGTACGCGAAACTGAAAGCGAAGCTTGGGAGGATGCCAATCGATTGATTCAATATGTCGATGAAGATGCGATCGCAGCCGCCAAAAAAGCTTATGCTAGGATGGATTCAGAAGGGCAGCGGCGGATGACTGAACTGCACGCAGGCAGCCGCGAAGCTCTGGAAATTAGCCCCAATTTGTGGGCGGGAATCGGGTTAGTAAGAGGCGGTGCCGGTACTGCTTTAGTGGGAGATCCCGATACCGTTGTCGCGCGAATGTTGGAATATTCCGAATTGGGAATTGAAACTTTCATTTTTTCTGGTTATCCCCACTTAGAAGAAGCATATCGAGTGGCTGAATTGCTATTCCCCCGCTTGCCGCTGAAAAACCAACCGACTGTAGATCAACCGCAAATGTTTAGTCCTTTTGGCGAAATTGTTGCCAACGAAAAGTTTCTCCAACAAAAACAAGTTATTCCTACGAGCGCGTTATGAATAAAAAATGGTTCAAAAACCCCTATTTTCAGCAGGTAATCCCCTGGATTGTACCTATGCTGCTGATTGTTAGCTGGCAATTATTGGTGCAGGTGGGTTGGCTTTCCACAAGAGTTTTACCAGCACCAACAGGTGTTTTAAGTGCAGGAATTAGATTGGCAATTAGCGGAGAACTGTTTCACCATATCGGAATTAGTGCTTGGCGGGCGCTGGTGGGTTTCATCATAGGCGGAGGAATTGGTTTGACTCTAGGTTTCCTCAATGGTCTTTTTCCAATCGCCGAAAAGCTGCTAGATACTTCTCTACAAATGGTTCGCAATATTCCACACCTCGCCTTAATTCCTCTAGTAATTTTGTGGTTTGGAATTGGCGATCCAGCTCGATTATTTTTGGTAGCTTTGGGTGTGTTTTTTCCAATGTATATCAATACATTTCACGGTATCCGCAGCGTAGATGCCGGATTGATTGAAATGGGAAAAGTTTATGGCTTGAGTGGCAGAGCTCTTTTGTGGAAAATTATTTTGCCTGGGGCTTTGCCTTCTATTTTGGTAGGCCTGCGATATTCCTTGGGGATTATGTGGCTGACGCTGATTGTCGCAGAAACAATTGCGGCGGACTCTGGTATTGGTTACATGGCAATGAATGCTCGCGAGTTCTTGCAAACTGATGTAGTTGTGGTGAGCATTATCATGTATGCTTTGTTGGGTAAGTTGGCAGATGCTATCGCCAGGAAGTTAGAAGAGAAATGGCTGGCTTGGCATCCCAATTATCAGCCTGCTTAGGTTGAAAAAAGAAGGCATAAGAAAGAAAGATGAGAGTGTCCCATTTTTTTTTCTTAGTCCGTCTAGAAATTACAGCTACAAACCCCTGTACAGCTATGACCCATTTGATTGAATACGAAGACGCAAGTGATGATGTACGCGCAGTGTATGACGACATTCGCGCGACACGCAAAACCGAGTACATCAACAACTTTTGGAAAGCGATCGCCAACCATCCGCCTACCCTGCAACGTACCTGGCAAAATGTGAAGGAGGTGATGACGGGTCCGGGAGAACTCGATCCCCTGACCCGCGAGTTAATCTACATTGCTGTCAGCGTTACAAATGGTTGTCCGTACTGCATTTCATCTCATACGGCCGCAGGGCGAGCCAAGGGAATGGATGATGCCATATTTGGGGAACTGATGGCGATCGTGGCAACCGCAAACGCTACCAATCGACTGGCAAATGGCTATCAAATTCCGGTGGATGAACAATTCAAATTATAAAAAGCGTTCAATCTTAACCACTTATAATCCATCTCTATGGCAACTGAATTAACAGTAGATGTTTCTCAGATTCCCGTTATAGATATTAGTTCGCTGGTATCGGGTAATTGCCTAGATACTGTTGCCAACCAAATCCGACAAGCTTGCCGGGACACAGGTTTTTTTTACATTGTTGAGCATGGTGTAGACAAAGGCTTGCAAAACCGTTTGGAGCAACTGAGCCGTCAGTTTTTTGCTCTAGATTTAGAAACCAAAATGCAAATTCGGATGGCGCTGGGAGGTCGGGCATGGCGCGGCTACTTTCCGGTTGGAGGTGAACTCACGAATGGTAAACCAGATTTGAAAGAAGGAATTTATTTCGGATCGGAATTGAATCAAACCCATCCGGCTGTTCAAGCAGGTGTTCCCATGTTTGGAGCCAATCTGTTTCCAGAGATTCCCCAGTTTCGCGAAACAGTGCTGGAGTATCTAGCAGTTATGACCCAACTGGGTCACGCAGTAATGGCTGGAATTGCCCTGAGTTTGGGCGAAGATGCCTCTTATTTTCGCGATCGCTATACGAGCGATCCCCTGATTTTATTTCGCATCTTCAACTATCCACCACAAAGCAATCCGCAAGGGCAATCCTGGGGTGTGGGAGAGCATACCGATTACGGTTTGCTCACGATTCTCAGGCAGGATGATTTAGGTGGGTTGCAAGTGAAGACAAAATCAGGCTGGATTGATGCACCGCCGATCGCCAATTCATTTGTTTGTAACATTGGCGATATGCTCGATCGCCTCACAGGTGGACTTTATCGCTCTACTCCTCATCGAGTCAAGAATGTGTCAGGACGATCTCGCCTCTCATTTCCGTTCTTCTTCGATCCCAATTTTAATGCTGAACTCCACCCGATCGAAATCAAGGGAGCGAAAGTCGATGATGACAAGAACGAACGTTGGGATAAAGCCAGCGTTCACGAGTTTCGCGGCACTTACGGCGATTATGTCCTGAGCAAAGTTGCAAAGGTTTTTCCCCAATTGCGCCAGGAAGTTTTTTGATCGATTTTAGTGGTTCGAGTGTCAGATTAATAAGTCCAGTTTTGCCTGGTTTGCAAGCTATAGGTTCCATCTTTCACATTCACCCGCTCAGGAATCAGATTGAGATCTCTAAACATATTTGCCTGGTGCTGCAGGGCAGTGAGCGATTGGTCGTCGATCGGGATGATGGCGCGTTCGGAACTGCGTTGCTGTAAAGTTTCTACGATCGATGGATCGATTTCATGATGCTCTGCCAATCGCTTAGCCGCTTCTAATTCTTGCCTCTTAGCCCAAGCTCCAGCTTCGTTTACTTCTTCTAAAATCACCTTGAGCAAGTCAGGATAGTCGCGTACCAGCTCTGGAACCGCGTAGTAGTAGGTGGGAACTTCCACGGAAGCTTTGTCACCAAATATGCTATCTAGGTCTGCGATCGATCGCCCTGGATAAGCGCTTCGGGCCTGAGTTGTTGTGTAGGGAACCCAAACCACCCAAGCATCGATCTCACCCTGGCGAAATAGGGGCAGGGCTTCTGGCTGTGTTAGATAAACTGGCTCAATGTCACTCAACTCAAGTCCTACTTTCGCCAGCGCTCGCACAAGCACATAATGTGCGCTTGAGCCTTTGTCAAAAGCTATCTTCTTACCTTTGAGGTCAAAAAGCGTCTGAATGGGGGAATCGGACGGTACCAGAATCGCTTGACCTTTGGGAGCAGTATATTTTTCTTTAGCCACCCGCACAAACACATGATCCGCTGCTTGAGAGAAGATGCTAGCCGTGCCACCGCCACCGCAGAAGTCAATCGTTCCGTTGCTTAGGGCCTCTATCAGAGAAGAGGCTGATAAAAAGCTTGACCAGGCGATACTCAGCCCGAATGGTTGCAAACGAGTTTCTAGCAAGCCTCTAGCGCGGAGAACTTCAAAATTTGTCATCCCCTCTGGATACCCTATTTTGAGTTGTTTGAGCCGCCGCGCTTGCTCAGCTAAGGGCGTGTTGCCAGATTGAGCAGAACGGTTAGAAAACCAGCGATCCAAAACTACACAGAAAATTATGCCTCCCACAAACAGTCCCAGGGTTTCCAGCACCCGCATTGTTGAGTCTTTAGGTGGTGTTACCTGATTTACCTGACTTATGAGAGGGGTGAGTACATTGCCAGAGACAGAGGCGACAACAACAGGAGGCTCAAAAGCCAGAGTCAAGACCAAAACCGAGACAAGGCCGATAGAAAATAGACCTGCAAACCGATAGGTAAGGGATCTGCGAATGGTCGATCTGAGCGATCGTAAGATGTAGCGACCTGTGCCTTTAGGCAGACGGTCAATCAAACGGCTAATCATAATGACTTTTTTGATAAACACAGGTGATGGACGCTCGATGGATTGAAGATGGAGGATAAAGTCAAAGCACTGCTTGACAGGTATAAACTCTCAGATTTGCTTGCTCGTTACATCCAATATGCGATACTCACATTATCATATCGAGATTATGGTGCTTTGCTACCCGGTTGAGCGATCGGTAGTTTTGGTCATCAGATAGGTGTTGAGGGAGGAATGGTAATGGATTGGTTAATTGCAACAATTAAGATCGGGCTAGCTACTGCTGTGGCAACAACGTTTGACGACAATATTTATCTGACTGCCTTCTTCAGTGAAGTTAATCGCACTTTTCGTCCTCAGCACGTTGTGGTTGGCGAGATTCTGGGGTTCACGGCATTAATGATGATAAGTTTAGTTGGTTTCATAATGGGGCTAGTGATTCCGTCAACTTGGACGGGTCTACTGGGGATTCTGCCAATACTGATTGGCTTGAAAAATTTGATCGATCTTAATAAGGACGATTCAGCCGAAGATAAGTCAGCCAATCTGAAAATAAACTCTAAATTTCGAGGATTTGATTCCAGAAAGCGATCTCTGTGGGATGTAATCCGCGATCCGCAGACCTATCGCGTCTCCTCGGTTACGATTGCTAATGGTGGCAACAATCTTGGGATCTATATCCCTTTGTTTGCGACTAGCTCAATCCAAACTCTGTCCGTAATCATACCTATTTGCTATTTAATTGTTGGCTGCTGGCTGTGTCTGTCTTATACTCTGACGCATCTACCTGGTATTGCTTTGGTACTCAGCCGTTATGCGAGTAAGTTCTTTCCCTTCGTGCTGATGTGGCTGGGTTTCAGAATTCTAATGGACAGCGAATCCTATCGTCTTTTTCTACCTAACACTTGACAGGCAAAGGTATCCAAAAAATTATTGCCTTAAGTTTGAACGAAGACGCTTCTTATTTTCGCGATCGCACTTGCGACCGATCCCCTGATTTTATTTCGCATCTTCAACTATCCACCACAAAGCAATCCGCAAGGGCAATCCTGGGGTGTGGGAGAGCATACCGATTACGGTTTGCTCGCGATTCTCAAGCAGGATGATTTAGGTGGGTTGCAAGTGAAGACAAAATCAGGCTGGATTGATGCTCCCCCGATCGCCAACTCCTTTGTTTGTAACATTGGCGATATGCTCGATCGCCTCACAAGTGGACTTTATCGCTCTACTCCCGGCACTGGCAGCGACGACAACACCGTCGCAGCCAGTGCCCGTGCCTGCTCGCGCAGTTCTGGGACAGCAATCGTTTCCCATAAATCACCTCTGCGCGGGGTACCCAAAGTATAGAGCAGACTTGAACGGTTGCCCCGAGCATCTAATACGGCACCATCAGCGGCAGTATCCAATCCCAAACCGATGTCGTTGGGGCGGATCAACCCTTGGGCGCGCAAATTGGCGATTAGGGATTGGGGCAATCGGCGATAATCTATTTGTACCCCTGTGCAATTCACCGCGCGGCTGACCTGCAAGACCCGATTCGTTTGCGTTTGGCGATCGCGAACGGTAACAGCCACCCCATCAGGTGCCGCTTGATAGTCCTGAATGCGCCCTGCGGTAACTGTCAGTTGCCCTGATTCCAGCATGGCCCGGACAACATCCCCCATTTCAGGGGCAATCCGATGCCGGTGCACATCCCAATAGGGGGTGGCATGGCGCAAAAACCGTCGCTGTTCCGCGCGGCCGAGTTGTTGCCAGAGTTGCTGGGTGATGGGACGCAGGGAATCGATCGCCGATCGCCAGTCGTAGCCCTGCTGGGCCGCCGTCTGCACCTCACTCCGAATGCACCGCAGCAAGCCCCGAATCGTTTTGGGCGCGGTGTCTGGGGTCAAAAAGGCGGGATAGGGTTTCGTCGATCGATGGGTCAGCGGCAACAAGCCCCGGCGAGACACGGCGTAAATTTTGCCTTGATGGTGGCGCGAGTGGAGCGACACCACCATATCCATCATGGTCAGTCCAGTGCCAATCAGCAACACCGGCGCATCAAGCTCAAGCCCGGCCAACGCCGAAGCTGACCAGGCATGGCGGAGGTAGGGGGTGTCATTGTCCTTCGTTTGCGATGCACTGGGAACTGCTGGCGCGTTTCCCACTGCCAGCACAATTTTGTCGGCCACGAAAGCACGGCCGCTCCGCAGGGAGACGATCGCACCTTTACCTTTGGCTTGCGGCTCCACTGCCACCACTTCATCGATGACGCGCTCCAGCCGGACGTTACTCGGTGCCGCGGCTTCCGCTTCCTCCAGAATCGACTGAATGTAAAGCCCGTAGATATGACGGGGAATGAAACTGCTGGCGTTGAGGTCATTGGGCAGGAATGCCGCCAATTCGCTGCGGTTATAGTCCAGCCAGCGCAGCAGATGACCGGGATCGTCGGAAAAGGCACTCATCTTGCCTGCAGATACATTCAGCAAATGGCTGGTGTCATGGGTGCTGTATGCAACTCCAGGGCCAATCTCGTGACTGCGATCGATCAGCTCGATCAGCAGGGGTCGGTTGGCTGTTTTCAACAGGTGAACCGCTACGAGACAACCACTAAAGCCAGCACCGACGATCGCGATCGTTGTTATAGGATCGGAAGTGAGCATTTTAGGAACCCTATCAGCATCAAATATAGCTATCCTAAATCATTTGTAAATTTCTTACTCCCTCCCCTTACTAAGGGGAGGGTTGGGGTGGGGTAAAAAATTTACGACTCATTTAGAATTGCTATAGAATACGAATGTATTTATTTTTAAAACCTCGAATCTATTCAAATAGATCGCTACTTCTGTCTCCCACACTTACCCACAAGGGGGGATTTTTAATTGCCTGGTTTCCAAACTACTTCTTCAACTTTGAGCTGCTTGGGAATTAAGCCAAGTTCAAAAAAAGTATCGGCAATTTCCTGTTGCTCGGCAACCATATCAGCTCGGATCGGTTCAAATCCATAACTCCGCCGTCGAGTGACTACATCTAAGATAGAAACATCAACGTTCAGAATGGGAGCGAGAATCTTAGTTACTTCTTCAGGATTCGCATCAGCCCAAGTCGCTACTGCTTGAGTTTCTTCTCTAATTGCCTCAATGATTTTGACATTCGGCCCAGCAAATGACTTATTAGCTAAGTAAAAATCTCGGTTAGCTGCTAGTCCTTTACTATCTTTAACAACACGAACATCTACTTGCGCTTGAGCTGCTGCATAA
>Ga0164304_10000185_pt1 | contig 15428 bp, 11 predicted proteins | sample Whisoiple_217_MG_FD_110216 | JGI IMG/M metagenome (GOLD analysis project Ga0164304, IMG submission 110216) | Soil microbial communities amended with pyrogenic organic matter from upstate New York, USA - Whitman soil sample_217_MG | ecosystem: Environmental > Terrestrial > Soil > Agricultural...
ACGCATGCATCACGTTTGATAGGCTTCATTAATTGGGTGAGCGCGTGGGCAGCGAATTATCGATTTTTTGGCTCATGTCGGGGGCATCACGATCAATCAGCTTGTCGAACGCTTTCGCGATCGCGAGTACCTGATCCGACCGCACGCCCGAACCAGGGAGTGCCGCCATTCGGCGAATGGTCGCGATGCGCTCAGGCTCCGTTTTCAGCACCATCAGATTGAGCGTCTCCTCCCCATGGCAGCGTGCGCAACGAACGACCAGGAGAGATGCAGCGATACGCTCGAAATCGCCCGGGGCTATGTTGGCTCCCGGATGAGTTTGCATGCGCTCGATCGTGCGCTGAATGTCCCTAGGCTCCATCGGGAGGGTCGTCCCAAGGCGACGGGTGCTATGACATTCGACACAGTTCTGCACCAATATTTCGCGAACCCGCAGCGGACGTAGCATGGCGACGTCCCGCTTGCTGGCAAGATCGGGCGGCAGGCTCTCTAGCCGCTGCTGAAGCTCACGGACCTGAGTGATGAGGGCGATGACAAGGATCAGATTGGCGAGGACCGCCAGCAAAACCACAATACGAAACCCATAGCTTGGTACCGGCCGTTCCGTCTCCATAATCACGACACTCCTTCGGCACCTCGCAATACGCCCGCCGGTTGAGTCGCAGCGTGCGGCCTCGTCTCTGGTGCCGGAAGTTCTTCATGGATTGGCAGGATGCGCGCCAACCAGCCGAAGGCAAACAGAGCCGCCGCCGTAATGGCGAGAGTAATGGCGACTTCACCGATTGACGGCACGTAGGTTTCCCAGTGCCGCACGCGCAGGCCGATCACGGCGACGTTCAATCGGTGGAGTAATATGCCGCCGATGATCAGAGCGCATGCCCAGGCCAGGCCGCGCCGGCTTCCCCGCACTTCGGGCATCAGCAATAGAACAAACGGAATCATCAGGCCGAAAACGATTTCGACCCAGAACGACACTGCAAACCAAGATGAGATGAACATAGCATCAGCGGCGCCGCGATAAAAAAGATCGCCCATTTGAAACGCAAGGAATAGGCCGACGAGCCAGCATTCGATCCGAGCGAGACCTCCGAGCAGCTCCATGCGCGGTGCGAAGCCGAGCCAACGTGCCGCGGCCAGGTGTTCGAGAATCGCCATGGCCGGACCGGCCATCATGGCAGAAAAGAGATAGAGCAGGGGCAAATTATCCGACCACCAGAGCACGTTAATTTTGTGCGGGATGAGCGTCATGAGAGTCCCAAGCGAGGACTGGTGCAGGTGCGATAGCGTCACACCGAGCAGCATGATGGGGATGTAAATCGCGCGCAGGATGCGTAGGGTGTGTCCCCAGCCGGCCTGCTCGAGGGGAACCTGGGCGAACTCCAGCGCGAGCACCGTGAGATATAAAAATGCGCACCAGCCGACTTCATACAATGCCGAAGTGGGAGCCCACGAAACCAGCACCATCCACACCATCCAGGGCCGGCCAAGCTCTACCATAAGCATAGTGATGGCGCTGGCGTAACAGAGAAAAGCCATGAGCACGGCGGGACGCACGAACGAGTGGTAGCGGTGCACGCCCAGGATTTCGACCAGCGCAGTGATGGTGAAGCCGACGCCGCCGACGGCAATCATCGTCATAATCCCGTAACCGACCCACCAACCCCACGGATACGCATTGTTGATATTGGCGATGGTGCCGATGCCCGTGGCGAAGCGCACGAACGCAAACACGGCGCCCACCGCGATGATAATCAGCAGCAATTTGTCCCACCAGGTAAGCCGGATGGTCCAGTTCATTTGCGAACTCCTTTGCATCTTGATTCTCGGAGATTACTCTCGCCAATAATGTCCTGATCCACGTCGAAGGGATCACAAGTATGAATCGAATTTCGAAGCTCGAAATCCGAAATCCGAAACAAATTCAAATGATCAAAAGAAGAAAATTTTTCGAAACGAGCACTCCCCGATGTTTGGGTCAATTTTACATTTGAGATTTGTCTGCCGCATGTTTGTTTCGGATTTCGATATTCGGATTTCGGATTTTCTTAACTTTGCGCGCTTTGCGGTCTTTGCGCGAGATCTCCCGATTTAGGTTGCAGCTATGCCGCGCTGTGCTCTCCCTCGCCTTTTTGGTGGCGCATGCGCCGGCGCACGATCCAGTTCAGCGCGCCGAACACGGCGTACAGAAAAGCAAATACTGGCGCAGTCGTGCGCAGCCAGCGATGCGTGAGGTCCGGCATCGGCGTCTTCGGCAGGCCGGTAATGTACCCGATCTGCTCGAACGGCACGGACGAAAGATGCAGCACGCTCGTGCCGCCGACTTCTTCGAGACCATAGATCTCCGGGATGTAAGTGCCGGGCGCCGCCGCGATGCGCCGTTTCGCTTCGGCAACCATGTCCTCGCGATCGCCGAAGCTAATCGCGCCCGTGGGACATACCGTCGCGCAGGCCGGCTCGAGATTCGCCTCCAGACGATCAGCGCAAAATGTGCATTTGTGAATCTTCGGTGCGAAATTCTCGTAATCGTATTTCGGAATAATGAACGGGCAGGCCTGCATGCACGCCCGGCAGCCAATGCAGCGGTTCTCGTCGAACACTACCGGACCGAGATCCGTTTTGAACATCGCAGTAGTCGGGCATGCCGACGCACACGCCGGTTGCTCGCAATGCATGCAGAGCTGGCGCCCGAATACCCAGTCGGGCTTCGGTCCCGTAACAATCTCGTTGAAGGTAATGAGCGTATAATTGTTCGCGTCGAGATCGCGCGGATTTTGATAACCTTCGCCGGCGAAAAAATCGGTGTGGTCTTCGGGCCGATCGTTCCAGGATTTGCAAGCCACCATGCAGGCCCGGCAGCCGATGCACCGGGTATTATCCTGGATCATCGCTTTTGGTTTTACAGTCGTGCTCATGCGCGGTCCTTTCCCTTGATGTTGCAGAGAAACACCTTGGTTTCGGGAATATGCGAGTTGGCATCGCCGACGCTCGCGGTGAGATCATTGCAGATGTCGCCCGGCACGATTCCCGCGTAGCCCCAGTGCCAAGGAATGCCGATCTCATCGATCACGCGGCCTTCGATAAAAAATGGCTGAAAGCGTTCAGTGACGAGCGCATAGACCTCGATGGAACCGCGCGCGCTGCTCACAATGACGCGGTCGCCGCTCTTGATTCCTTCACGATTGGCGTGCGCTGTGCCGATTTCGACGAAGGCACTCGGCACGAGACCCACAAGCCAGGGCATGTTGCGGCTCATGGCGCCGGTCTGCCAGTGCTCGGAAACCCGATAGGTGGTCGCGATGATCGGAAAAACGTCGGGTGTGCCGTAGCGGTCGAATTCAGTGGACTGCCACACCTGAGCGCACGGGTCCGACTGGATCTTGGAGAACGGGTTTTTGACCGGGCTCTCCACCGGCTCGTAGTGCTCAGGAAAGGGCCCGTCCACAAGATCGGCTGAATAGAGCTGCCCGACACCCGATGCCAACATAATAAACGGATTCATCTCGCCCGGCGGCATGCCGCCGTCCGGAACGTCGCCTTCCCAGACTTTCTTCTCGGCATTCCAGCGGATGACCCACCTGCGCGGGTTGAACGGCTCGCCTTTGCGATTGACCGAGGCGCGGTTGTACAAAATGCGCCGGTTCATCGGCCACGTCCACGCCCACTTCGGATAGAGTCCAATCTTGTTCGGCACATCCGTCATCTCGCGTCGCGCCGCCAGGTTGCCTTCTTCCGTGTAGCCACCGCAGTAGATCCAGTTGCCCGACAACGTGCTGCCGTCATCGCGCAACTGGGCAAAGCCGGACACCTGTTTTCCCGCGGCGAAGGTCTTGCCGTCTTTCTCGGTTACGTCGCTGACATAGCGTCCGTTCATCTCGCGCGCTACGCGATGAGGATCTGCGTGATCTCCATAGTCCCAGGCGAGATGGCGGATCGGCTCGGGGAATGCTCCGTCTTTGTCGTAAGCTCGCTTCATTGCTTTGGCCATGCCATCGACGATATCGAGGTCGGGACGGGAGTCGGCGATGGGCTTCACCGCCTGGTGGCGCCACTGCGCCCAGCGGCCGCTGTTGACGATGCTGCCTTCTTTCTCGACGCCGGAGCAGGCGGGTAGAACAAACACTTCAGTCGGAATCTTCGCCGGATCGACGCCCGGCCGCTTCCAGAAGCCCGCGGTCTCGTGCTCGAACAAGTCGGCGACCACCAGCCAATCGAGCTTATCCAGACCCGCGCGGATCAAACGCGCGTTCGCGCCGCCGACTGCGGGATTCTGGCCGAAGCAGAAAAGCCCCTTCACCTCGCCGGCGAGCATGGCGTGGGTGAGCGCAAGAAACGCGTAGCCCTGCCCTTGAAATCCGCGCCCGAGCTTCGGCAGGTAGGCGAAGTCGAACTCATTGTCGCTGGTGGCGTGATCGCCCCACCACGCTTTCAGCAGACTCACGACATACTTCGGCGTGTTCTGCAGCCAGTTCGCACTCTGCGGATTGGCCGCCACCGGCGTCACGCGCTTCAAATACGTCTTCAAATCGACGTCCGCTTCGACGGGCAGCTTGAGATACCCCGGCAAGCCATCCCAGTTCAGTCCCTGATCCGTGGAGCCTTGCACGTTGGATTCGCCGCGCATGGCGTTGACGCCGCCGCCGGCGACGCCGATGTTGCCGAGCAGCAGTTGCAGAATCGCGTAGGAGCGGATGTTCTGGGTGCCGTGGCTGTGCTGCGCCGTGCCCATGGCGTAGAGCCAGGTACCGGCACGGTCGGGGGCGTAAGTCGCGGTATAGAGATCGCAAACCCGCAGATAGTTTTCCTCGGGTGTTCCCGTGATGCGGCACACTCTCTCCGGGGTGTAACGAGAGAAGTGCTGCTTCAATAATTGGAACACACAACGAGGATGCTTGAGGGTCGGGTCGCGCCGCGGCTGTCCTTGCGCATCGAGCGCGAAGGCCCAGCGCGTGCGGTCGTAGCTCCGTTTCTGAGGGTCGAAGCCGGCGAAAAGACCGTCGGCGAAACCGTAATCATCACCGACGATCCAGGAGGCATTGGTGTACTCGCGCACGTACTCCTCCTGGATACGATTATGTTCGAGGGCATAGTTGATCATGCCGCCGACGAAAGCGATGTCGGTACCCGAGCGCAGCTTGGCGAACACGTCGGCGATCGAGCTGGTACGGTTAAAGCGCGGATCGACGTGCAGGATGTAGGTGCCCTGCTCCTTGGCGCGTGCCAGCCAATTCATCGAGATAGGGTGATCTTCCGCAGGATTTCCGCCCATGATCAGAACGACATCGGCATTCAGCATGTCGATCCAATGATTGGTCATTGCTCCTCTGCCAAACGAGGTCGCCAGACCGACGACCGTGGAGCTGTGTCAGAGCCGGGCCTGGTGTTCGATGTACACCAGGCCGAGTGCCCTCATCAGCTTTACGAGGAGATAAGCTTCTTCGTTATCGAGCGCCGAGCCGCCGAGACAGGCGATCGCTTCCGTGCGGTTTACGATTCGTCCGTCGACTGATGTCTGGAAAGTCTTATCGCGCGTTTCCTTGACTCGCGCGGCGATTCGCTCCAGCGCCCAATCCCAGTTCTTTTCCTCCCACGCCTTACCGTTCGGCCCGCGGTAGAGCACTTTCTGCAAGCGCCGCGAGTTGTTCACGACCTGAATGCCGGAGGCACCCTTGCTGCACAACGTGCCTTCGCTGATCGGATGGCCGGGGTCGCCTTCGATGTTGATGACTTTGCCGTTCTTCGTGGATACCACCTGGCCACAGCCGACGCCGCAGAACGGGCAGACCGTCGTGGTATTCGTCGCCCCGCGGGTTTTGAGCGGTGGAATCGCCGGTGCGCAGCCAGACTCCGACAAGGCGCCGATCGCCACCGCGCCCGTTGTGAGTCCCTTCAGAAACTGCCGGCGCGTGGGCTGCGGTGCTTCATCGGCAGGATTATCGTTGTCATCCCGCTGATCTTCGTTTTGATTGTTCATTTAGCCCTCTCTCTTTGCGGCTAATTTAGGTCGGGGCGATAGCGCTTCGAATGTCGCGCAGTGCGAAAGCGGTAGAGACCGAAGGCCATCAAATTGCGCGGTTCATGGCCAGGGCGCCGATCGCGTCGCTTTTGATATCATAATCAGAGCTGATTGGAATATTGGACTTTGGTCCAATACGGATTAAAGTCGCACCCGGAACCAGAATGCATCAACCGATGTTTGCGGTCATACCGGCCCTTCGTGACGCGAGACTCTATGAAAACTCATCTTGCGCCGCAAATTTGTCATCTCGAACATAGTGAGAGATCTTGCATTTTCAGCTACATAAAAAAAAGATTTCTCGGCTTCGCCTCGAAATGACAAGTTTTCACACAGTCTGACGCTCAGGAAAATCCAACCGGTATTCAGACTGTTTGATTTTCTGGATTCCTGGTTGCGCTACCCCGGACTAAATCCGGAATTGCCCGGAATGACCATATCTATTCGCCTGAAACGTTTGCGAGTGCAACATCAACTAAATTGGTTCACGGTTTAGCTGCTTGCGAACCCGATGAAACTTTCCCGTCGCGCAGCGCGATCTGACCTTTCCTGGAAAAATCCACCGACTCACCGAGAATGCGCGCCGCCTCTTGCGGCGCATGGAAACCTGTTGAGTTTTCCGCCTCGACGAAATCAAGATAGAACTGCGCCTTGCGTTGAAAACCCTGCGCTGCTGCTAGCTCTTTGTCGGACTTGCCCGCGCTTTTCGCCGCTCTGAGGTCTTTGATCAAATCCATTAATGCGTCCATCGCCACATTGCGCAGCTTGAAGGTGCGCTCTTGAATCGTCTCGACTCGCGCCTTGAGTTCGTCCTCAGGCCATTTGTGGCAAGTCTGGCATGCGCGGTTGATGTTCAGCACCGGACTGCGCACGTGATGATCGCTGATCTTGAGCGCGCCCTCCCGTTTGTACGGCATATGGCAGTCGGCACAGGTCACTCCGGACCGCGCGTGGATGCCTTGATTCCACATCTCGAACTCCGGATGCTGCGCTTTGAGCACTGGCGCGCCCGTATCGGCGTGCGTCCAGTCCTTGAACTGCGCCTCGTCGTAGTAGGCTTGAATGTTCTCCACTTTGAGCCCTTTGGCCCACGGATAGACAAGCCGTTTTTCCGGTCCTTTGAAATAATATTCGACATGGCACTGGCCGCAGACGTAAGCGCGCATTTCCTGACGGGTCGCCTGCTTGTTCACATCGTAGTTCTGAATCCCCTGCGAGGCTTTGAAGGCGGCGATTCCTTCGATGAAGCCGGGACGGGTGACCCGCAGCTGCATGTTGCTTGGATCATGACAGTCAATGCAGGCCACCGGATGCGAGACTAGCTTCCGTGCTTCGACGAACGGCATTTGATTGAACTTCTCAAAGCCTTTGATGAGGTCGCCGTTTCCCGCCTTTCTGTAAGGCACATAGACCGAACCATGGCATTGAATACAGGTGCCGGGCTGCTTGACCACCTGTTGGCGTTCGGTAAAAGTCTGGTCGTCGAGCATGTAAGCGTGGCCGCGCTCTTCACGAAAATCTTTGGCAAACGCGTAGCCGGCCCACATCACCTTCAAACGCGGGTCTTCCTCGATCTTCGACTGAGCGACTACCAAGCGCGGGTCAGCCTTCGTCGGTGTGCGTGGCTCGGCTTCGCTGCCGCCGTAACGAGTGCGTACCTGATCCACCGTCCGTTTGTAGTCGTCGTATTGTAGCGGAAAGTTTTTGCCCCAGACCGCCGGATCGTCAATGTCATCGGTCAGCTCGACGACGCGGTAAAAAGGGTTTCTCGCCTCCTGCTTGCGCTCGAAGATGTTCATCAATAACGCGACCGCAACGATAGTGAGGAGCACAGCGGCGCCCACAAGGGCAAAAAAGATAAGCCGCCGGCGAGTCGTCGAGTCAGAGTTAGGGGTTTCAGCCATATTTTCTCCTTACACTGTTACGCATTTAATGGCCGCATCACACGTTGCTTTCGCAACTGTCATTTCGAGCAACGCCGAGAAATCTTGCTTTGTATGTAGCTGACAATCTCGCAGCACTGGTTAATAAACAGTCTCTCATTGCAGATGACCGACTGAGTTATGGCAGCGGAGGCAGGCGAGCTGTCCGCTGCTCGAGGCCGGATGCGTCGCTTCAATGGCGTCGACGATTTCTCCATGACAGTTACGGCAGGCTTGCTCGGTGATCTCCCGGCTGTGCGGCTTGATCTGAATGTTGTCCTCGTAGCCACCGGTGGTGAAAAAGAATGAATGCCAGAAGCCATTGGACGCTTTTACCGTATATTTGCCGATGAAGTTGGCTGGTGTGTGGCAGCTATTACAGGTGGCAACCGAGCGATGCGACGATTTGAGCCAGCCGTCAAATTGTTCCCGCATGACGTGGCAATTGGCGCACGCCGCCGGATCGTCCGTCAGGTACGACCAGCCTTTCGCATAGGCGAAAGTATATGCGCCAATACCGACAGCGATGCCGATAACCACTCCGAGAACGATGCCGTAGATGGTTCGAAGCTTCATGCTCGTTTCATCCGGATACTCAATCGATCAATCGAGTACTTGAGAAAACCGCCATCAGCGACGGCGCGCACGCTCATTCGTCGGCCGTTTTCCTCCGCCCATAAAGGCTCACCAGCCGAGCGACCAGGACAGCCAAGAAAAGCTGGCCACCCACACCTTCGACGATCGCAAGCCCACGCGCGACGTCCGAGCGTGGCACGATATCGCCGTAGCCGACAGTCGCCAACGTAATAAAGCTAAAGTAAAGCGCGGTCATGCGACTAAACTCAGCACTGGCCGAAAAGCTTCCCGGTCCGATTTGCTCGATAACCCAGTAGAACAAACCAAAAAAAATCCCTGCCAGCATGTAAGCACTCAACGCCGCGTAAAGATGCTCTGCATCGATGGACTCGCCGGACATTGCAAAGCGCAACGCCGCCGCGGCCGCAAAGAGCGCAACAACTGTCCACAGACCGAGTGTCATGGCTGAAAGCGCCGGATGCTGAAACCAGCCTGTCACTTCACGCGCCAACCATACCAGGACTGTAACAATGAGCAGACCCCATCGACTGGCGCCGCTGCGAACGGGCATCACAGCCGCAACGAGACTGGCAGCCAGCAATAACTCAATCAGAGCTCCGGTAAATTCCAGCGCGGTCAAAACAGGCGCCGCAACCATCGTAAAGAGAAGCGTGTAAAACAAAATGGTATAGCACCGGGATAAGTAACCTCGGCCAAATGGATGCCAAGTCGCTGCACGTTGCTCGATGACGTTGTTCATTGGGGCGCCGTTTCTGGCATGAAGTAAAACAAGAAAGCGAGAATGACATAAACCGTGGTGAGTTGGACGCCCTTATACCAATTCGATCGCCCGTCTCCGGAAACCATGGCGCCGATCAAAATGGCTAGAAACATTGCGCCCAGTTCCGCCCTGCCGAAGGAAAGCTCGAGCGGGTGCGGCGCGACGACATAACTTGCGAGCACCAGAACGGGCGCGACGAAGAGCGCGATCTGAATACAGCTGCCGAGCGCAATTCCGACGGTGAGGTCCATCTTGTTTTTTCGCGCCATTGCGATAGCTGATCCGCTTTCGGCAGCCCCGCCGACGATCGCGAGAAAAACAATGCCAATAAAAGTTTGCGACATACCCAGGGCTTTGCCGGTGCCCTCGGCCGCGCCGACGAGAATCTCGCTCATCCACGCCGCCAACACGGAGGCTAGAACAAGGCAACCAGCCGCTTTTGGGATGCTCCACTGCGCGGCCCCGCTATGGTGTTCTTCGTCTTCTGCTGAAGCGACGGCACTAGAAAAAAATTCGGGGTGCGTCTTCAGCATGAATAAAAGGTAGAGAGCGTAGGCGATCAAAAGGACCAGGGCCATGCCTAAATTCAACAATTCCTCCTGGCGCGGCGCGGCTTGCGCTGCAAAGAAGCGATTAAAAGTGCTCGGCACCACCAAACTGATGACTGCGGTGAGCATCATCGTGCTGTAAAGACGCGAGGCTGCCGGATTGTATTCCTGGTTGTGATAACGCAGTCCTCCCAGCAAAAAAGCGATCCCCAGCGCCAGCAGAAGATTCGCGAGGATTGCCCCAATGAGCGAAGCGCGCACCATGTCGAAGAGCCCGGCTCTCAGCGCGACCATCGCAATGATCAGTTCCGGAGCGTTACCGAAGGTGGCGTTCAGCAGTCCGCCAATGGCGTCGCCCGTATGAACCGAAATATGCTCGGTGGACTCGACGATCAGGTGAGCGATGGGGAGGATCGCCAAACACGCCATAAAGAAGATCCACGTGTACGCCATTGGTACGACGTGCTCGAGCACGACGGTCAGCGGCACAAAAATGAAAAGCCAATTAATCACAATCGGAAGTCCTTTGGGGCTTCGTGATCACTGTGAACCGGCCGGATTCGAGTGGTCTTAGAAATAGCGTCGGTCCACCTCGGTTATCAGCGTCCGAAGGTGCTTGGCTAAGAATCCGCACGCGTTTCGGTAGAAGCTCAGCGCGAAAGCCGGCCGTTCGACGAGCAATTGTTCGAGGCGGCCGAACGGAATGCGCAAGATAGTACTCGCCTCTCTGGCGCGCGCCGATCCGGGTCGTTTGCCGCGCCTGAAAAAGGCCACTTCTCCCAAGGCCTGGCCGCTGCCAATGGTGACGACCGCGAGTTCTTTTCCGCTCGGCACCATATCCACAGTGCCCATCTCCACGACGAACATGGCGTCCGCCTCATCTCCCTCATTGAATACCAGCTCGCCCTGCCGGTACTTTCTCGGCGTCGCAATCTCGAACAGGCTGGTGAGGTCTGCATCTGTGGCATCTCCGAATAGGTAGATGCCCTTGAGAAGTTTTTGTCCGTCCATGGCTACCCCCTTGTAGTGCTGTATATCACTGCCAACCGCCCCCGAGTGCCCGGTAGAGCTGGACCACGGCGTTGAGCTGTGCGCCCCGCGCGCGCGCTAGCAGCAACTCTTGATCGAACAGCTGCTGATCGGCGATCAAGACCTCAAGGTAGTTCGCCAGCCCGGTGTCGTAACGCAGGCGCGACAGACGGGCGGCGTCGGTGAGCGACCGAACGCTGGTCTCCAGCTCGGTGCGCACATCCTTGAATTTTTCAATCGCTACGAGAGCGTCGGCCACTTCGCGGAATCCATTCTGGGCCGCCTTTTCGTATTGAGCGAGCGCCTGATCAAACCGTGCCTTGGTTCCTTCATAGTTCCAAAATAAACGCCAGCCCTGAAAAATCGGCTGCAGGAAACCGCCGGACACTGACCAAATCGCCGCGCGCTTGTCGGCGATGTTGGACAAATCGTGAGTCGTGCTTCCAAGTGCCGCACTCAAGGAGAAGGTGGGAAAGAACAGCGCTTTCGCCGCGCCGATGTCGGCGTTGGCGGCAACCAGCAACTGCTCCGCGCTCTGTACATCGGGACGTCGCTCCAGCAACGCTGACGGCAAGCCGGCTGGAATCGCCGGTGGATAATATTGATCCGTCAGCGTCGTACCGCGTGCAATCGGACCGGGGTTGCGGGCGAGAAGATAGTTGATGAAATTTTCCTGCGTCGCGACCTGGCGCTCCAACTCCGGGATGGTTGAGGCCGTGCGCGAGCGATTGGCGATGGCCTGGTCCACTTCGAGCTGGTTGGAGACGCCGCCGCCGAGCCGCCGCTGGTAAAACTGAATGGTGTCGTCGTTGATCTTGAGCGTGCGGCGGGCGATCTCGAGTTCCAGATCGAACTCGCGCAAATTGAAGTAAGCCTGCGCGACATCGGCGACAAGAGTAATGTAGACGCCGCGTCGGTCCATTTCAGTGGCGACGTACGTGGCGCTAGCCGCCTCCGTTTGACGCCGGATTCTGCCGAAGACATCGAATTCCCACACTGTGCTGAAGCCGGCGACCCAATTTTGAAATGTACGGCTGGTGGTCAACGTTTGCGACGGGTCCGTAGCTCGGGAGACCTGCTGCGCGGTACCACCGCCGTTCAAGCTGACCTGAGGGTAAAGAAAAGAGCGCACCACGCCGATTTGCGCGCGTGCTTCCTCTACTCGCGCTGCAGCCGTCCGTAAATCGTAATTGTTGCTCAGCGCGTCGTTCGTCAACCCCTGGAGCACTGGATCTTTGAAAAGCTCCCACCATGGGAGATCGGCGAGCGACTCTGCCGTCGCCGGAGTGGCGCCACCACGGTGGCTATCCGGAACCAGTACCGGGGGTCGGAGATAGTCGGGACCGAGGGTACACCCGGTAAGAAGAAGTCCAAGGACGGCCCCTGTGCAGCGGAGAAAAATCAATTTACTACGAAGCGCACGAAGCCGTTCAAATCCCCCATCGTCCCCCTTTGACAAGACCCTCACCCTTTCCCTCTCCCGCAAGCGGGCGAGGGTGCAGATCTGGCGGCGCATGGAGTGAAGAATTCCCTCGCCCATTCTGATGGGAGAGGGCGAGGGTGAGGGCAAGTTCATTGTCTGTGGCCGACTGCTAACCTCATGAAACCACTTTGTGATAAGACCCAGTTTAAGAGTATTTACCCTAGCCGCGAGAAATTTGTCGGATCGTAATAGAGAAGCATCTCGCCTCATCTCAATGTGCCCCCTCATGTGATGGCATGGCAGGAACGGGGCTGGCGACCGGTTTCTTTTTTCTTCCTAAGCCTTCGACGAACGCGAAGTTGCCGGGAATGAGAAACACGCCCAACGCCGTTGCGACCAGCATCCCCCAGAACACCGCCGTGCCCATGACGTTCTGCGCGCCGGCTCCCGCCCCCTTGGCGAGCATCAGCGGGACGACACCCAGGATAAAAGCAAACGCGGTCATGAGGATTGGCCGAAAGCGCAAGCGCGCCGACTCCAGCGCAGCGTCTTGAGGCGACATGCCTTCTTCATGTTTGGCCTTTGCGAATTCAACGATCAGGATCGCGTTCTTCGCGGCGAGGCCGATCAGCATAATGTTGCCGACTTGAACGTAGACGTTGTTGTCGTAGCCCATCAGCCAGACCCCGAAGAACGAGCCCAAAGCAACCAGAGGGGAGCCCAGCAAAACGGCCCACGGCAGGCGCCAACTCTCATACATTGCCGCAAGCAACAGGAAAACGAACACGATGGCGAGGACAAATGTCGGTCCCGCAGGCGGCGCAACTTTTTCCTGGTAGGAGAGACTCGAGTAGGCAAAGCCCAATTCCCTGGGCATGGTCTGTTTGAAAACGTCTTCGAGCGCCGCCAAAGCCTGGCCGGAAGTGTAGCCGCGGCCTGGCACGCCGTTGATTTCCACGGAGCGGAACAGGTTGAAACGAACCGTGATCTCGGTTCCACCTTCGGAGGTTATGTTAATGAGAGTAGCGAGCGGGATCATCGTGTTGGTGGTGCGGCTACGGACATAAATGTCGCCGATGTCTTTGGGCTTGCGGCGGTAGTCGGCCTCGGACTGCACATAGACGCGGAACAGACGGCCGAAACGGTTGAAGTCATTCACGTAGGTGCCGCCCATGCTTGCGGACAAGGCCTGAAAGACTTCGTTGATCGGCACACCGAGCTTACGCGCCTTCTCGCGGTCGAGGTCGACCTTCACTTGAGGATAACGGGGATCGAAGGAAGTGAAGAGATTGGCTAGTTCGGGCCGCTTACGCGCCGCATCGAGAAACTGGCGGGTGGAGTCGCCGAGCTGTTGCACGGTGAGCGTGCCACTCCGGTCCTGCAACAGAAAATTAAAACCGGCCGACGCGCCAAATCCCGAGATCGTCGGAATATTGAAAGGGAAAACGATCGCCTCGGGTATGTTCGCCACCTGCCGCTGCACATTCGCCATGATGCCCCGCACATGGAGCGCGTCGGAATGACGGTCTTCCCACGGCTTCATACGGACGAAAATCGTACCGAAGTTGGGTTGATAGGTGCTGGTGACCACGCCGTAGCCGCCAATCGTGGAGAAAGAGTCGACTCCTTCAGTCTTGGTCAGGATCTTCTCGACTTGTGATAATACATTACCCGTGCGTTCGAGAGACGCGGCGGGCGGGAGCGTGACGTTGACGCCGAAGATTCCTTGATCCTCTTCGGGGATGAAGCCCGCGGGCAGCGCGCCGCCGAAAAGGCCGGCGCCGACGGCCACCACGGCGACGATGACGATGGTAAGAATCGCACGTCGCACCAGGAGTCGTGCGCCACCGATATATGCGTTAGTGGTGCGATCAAAGGCGCGGTTGAACCAGCCGAAAAATTTACCTAGCGGCCCCCTTGCCGGCCCATGGTGCGCCTTGAGCAGCATGGCCGAGAGTGCAGGCGCGAGCGACAGTGCGCTGAAAGCGGAGAGCAGCACCGAAATAGCGATGGTCAAAGCGAATTGCTTGTACATCTGTCCGGTCAGCCCGCCCAGGAAGGCGACGGGAATAAACACGGCGGAGAGGATAAGCGCGATGCCGACAACCGGGGCTGAGACTTCCTTCATCGCCTGGATGGTCGCTTCCTTCGGGTTCATGCCGTGCTCGATGTGGTGCATCACCGCTTCGACCACGACGATGGCATCGTCCACGACGATGCCGATGGCCAGCACCAAACCAAACATCGAGAGAGTGTTAACCGAGAAGCCGAGCATCGGGAAAAAAATGAACGTGCCGATGAGCGATACGGGCACGGTGAGCAGCGGAATGATAGTCGCGCGCAGGTTTTGCAGGAAGATGAAAACCACCAGCGTCACCAGGATGATCGCCTCGATAAACGTGTGGACAATACCGTCGATGGAAGCTTCCACCGCGGGCGTCGTATCGTAAACGATCTTGTAGTCCATGTCGGGCGGAAACAGCGCTTTCGCCTGGCGCAGGGTCTCATAGATCGCTTCGGAGGCCTTGAGCTGGTTGGCACCTGGCAGCAGGTAGACGGCCATCGTGCCGGACGGCTTGCCGTCGAGCCGGCCAAAGGAGTCGTAATTCTGCGAGCCCAGCTCGGCGCGTCCGACGTCCTTTATGCGAATCTGCGCACCGGTTTCAGTCTGACAGAGAATGATGTTCTCAAACTCCTCAGGGTTGACGAGCCGGCCCGGGGCGCTCACCGTATAGGTAAATTCTTGGTCTTTTGGTGAAGGCGCGGCGCCGACGCGCCCGGCCGGAGCCTGCAAGTTCTGCTCTTTGATCGCCGAGATCACATCGGAAGGTGTGAGCGCGAGTTTGGCCAGCTTGTCGGGGCGCAGCCAAATGCGCATGCCATAATCCGCGCCGCCGAAAAGATCGACCTGGGCTATGCCGGGTATTCGTAGCAGCTGATCGCGGAGATTGATGCCGCAATAGTTGGTCAAAAAGTTCGCGTCGTAGCTCCCTTTGGGCGAATAGACGGAGATGAGCATCAGAATACTCGGGCTCTGCTTTTTGACGGTGACACCCTGCTGGACCACCTCCTGCGGCAGCCGCGCCTGAGCCGACGAGACCCGGTTTTGCGTTAACACGTTCGCCGTGTCCTGATC
>Ga0164304_10000187_pt1 | contig 15377 bp, 12 predicted proteins | sample Whisoiple_217_MG_FD_110216 | JGI IMG/M metagenome (GOLD analysis project Ga0164304, IMG submission 110216) | Soil microbial communities amended with pyrogenic organic matter from upstate New York, USA - Whitman soil sample_217_MG | ecosystem: Environmental > Terrestrial > Soil > Agricultural...
CAGCCCGAATTGCGGCTTGTAGGCGAGAAGCGCAAAGAGCAGTCCCGCAAGCCACGGCCGGGTGTCGAGACAGAGGAGGGCGCCGGCAAACAGGCCGGCGGTGAGAAACCCGTTTTGGCCATGTGTCAGGTTGACGAAGACGGCGGGGAAGGCGAGCGCGGCGACGAGGACGGTCGCGACCCGCGAGGCCGCCGCCGCGCAGCGCGTGGCGAGCTCCGGCCAGATAGAGCGGCAAGGTCGAGAGCTGCCATACCGCGAGCGCGGCCCCGTAAGGCAGCAGCGCCAGAAGCGCTCCAAGGGCGAGAAAATACGGCGGATAATGCCAGCCATACACGTCGGTTGCCGGCCCGAAGAACACCCGCTGCGCGCCAAGGTGCGCCTGCACATCGAACGGCTGAGCGGGGTGTCCGCCGAGAACCTCCGTCCCGGCAACCCAGACCTGGGCGAAGTCAGTGCCTAGCGGCCGGCCGATGAAGTCGTGGCGCCCATCCGAGGTCACAACCAGCACCAGGACCGCGACAGCCTCGAAATCCAGGAGGAGTGCCGGATAGAGGCGCAGGCGCTCGGGTGTCAGCCACGACCCGCTCTTCAGACTGACCCACATCGATTGCATGGCGCGCGACATGACACCGCGAGCCTAGTTCCGAAAGCCTTAAGGTTCGGTGATTCTTCTCAGTGAGACGGCAGCATTTGAATTGCCCTCATGCCGCACTGCACCTATGTTCCGCCCGCGCGCAAGCGGTGCGCGACCCCAACGACAGGAGAGGATTTTTCGATATGGCCTTCCTCGCCGATGCACTTTCACGCGTGAAGCCCTCCGCGACGATCGCGGCGACGCAGAAAGCGCGCGATCTGAAGGCGAAAGGCCGGGAGATCATCAGCCTCTCCGTCGGCGAGCCCGATTTCGACACGCCGGACAACATCAAGCAGGCGGCGATCAAGGCGATTGAGCGCGGCGAGACGAAGTACACGCCGGTTGCCGGAATTCCGGAGCTGCGCCAGGCGATCGCCGAAAAGTTCAAGCGCGAGAACGGGCTCGACTACAAGGCCTCGCAGGTGATCGTCGGCACCGGCGGCAAACAGATCCTGTTCAACGCGTTCCTGGCGACGCTCAATCCGGGCGACGAGGTGATCTGCGTCGCGCCCTACTGGGTGAGCTACCCGGAAATGGTGGCGATCTGCGGCGGTACGGCGGTCACCGTGCAGACCAAGATGGAGCACGCCTTCAGGCTACAGCCGGAGGACCTCGAAGCCGCGATCACGCCGCGCACCAAATGGCTCATCCTGAACTCGCCGTCGAACCCGTCCGGCGCTGCCTATACGCGCGAGGAGCTGAAGAAGGTCACCGACGTGCTTCTCAAGCACCCGCATGTCTGGGTGCTGACCGACGACATGTACGAGCATCTCGTCTATGGCGATTTCGTCTTCACGACGCCGGCGCAGGTCGAGCCCGAACTCTACGACCGCACGCTGACGATGAACGGTGTATCAAAATCCTACGCCATGACCGGCTGGCGCATCGGCTATGGCGCGGGCCCCGCCGCGCTTATCAAGGCTATGGACATGCTGCAGGGCCAGCAGACCTCCGGCGCTTGCTCGATCGCGCAATGGGCCTCGGTCGAGGCGCTAACCGGTCCGCAGGATTTCATCCCGAAGAGCCGCAAAGCCTTCGAGGAGCGGCGCGATCTCGTCGTCTCGATGCTCAATCAAGCGCGTTTCCTGAAATGCCACTCGCCGGAGGGCGCGTTCTACGTCTATCCCTCGTGTGCCGAGGCGATCGGACGCAAAGCGCCGGACGGTTCGGTCATCGAGAATGACGAGGATTTCTGCAATGCGCTGCTCGAAATCGAGGGCGTTGCGGTGGTGCAGGGGTCGGCTTTCGGAAGCGGACCGAACTTCCGCGTGTCCTATGCGACGTCGAACGCGCTGCTCGAGGCTGCCTGCCGCAAAATCCAGCATTTCTGCGGCAGCCTGAGCTGATCGTAAAAGTGGCGTGGTCCCGCGGATGCGAGGCGCGCCCCTTGCGCTCCCCGCCCTCAGATGAAAGCATTGTGACACAGGGCGCGCGGCACCCGCGCGAGTGACACGACGCGCCTCACGGGGAGGTGTGCGCCATGGCAGAAAACGGCAGCAACGGCGACAGACGAGTTTCGGGACCGCGGCTGATTGCGCTTGTCGGTCCCTTCCAGAGCGGCAAGACCACGCTTCTCGAAAGCATTCTTGCGCGCACCGGCGCCCTCTCCCGTCAGGGGAATGTGCGCGACGGTTCCAGCGTCGGCGATTCCAGCGCAGAGGCGCGCGCCCACGCAATGAGCATCGAAGCCAACATCGCCACGACGGATTATCTCGGCGACCGTTTCACCTTCGTCGATTGTCCCGGCTCCATCGAATTCGCTTACGATCTGCCCAATGTGCTGCCGCTTTGCGACGCGGCGATTGTGGTGTGCGAGGCGGATCAGCGCAAAATTCCGGCGCTGCAGCTCGTCCTTCGCGAGCTCGAAGAACTCGGCATTCCGCGCTTGATCTTTTTAAACAAGATTGACGCTGCAACGAGCCGCGTGCGCGAGACGCTCGAAATGTTGCAGCCGGCCTCGCGCTCGCCGTTGATCGTGCGGCAAATTCCGCTCTGGCAGAACGGCATTGCGACCGGCTTCATCGATCTCGCGCTGGAGCGCGCCTTTGTCTATCGCGAGCACGCGCCTTCGACCGTGGTCGACGTGCCCGCCGGCGAAATGCCGCGCGAGAAGGAAGCGCGTTATTCTATGCTGGAGCGCCTCGCCGATTATGACGATGCGCTCATGGAAGAATTGATCTCCGACATCGAGCCGCCGCGCGACCAGGTCTTCGACGATCTGACGCGCGAATTGCGAGCTGGCCGTGTGGTGCCGCTGCTCATCGGCAGTGCCGAGCGCGGCAATGGAGTGACACGGCTATTGAAAGCTTTGCGCCACGAAGCGCCGGGATTGGTGCAAACACGCGGCCGGCTTGGCGTTCCAAGCGACGGTCCGCCGCTCGCGCATGTCATGCGCACGATCCACACCGCGCATGGCGGCAAGCTCTCGGTCGCGCGTGTGTTGCGCGGCGCGTTCGTTGACGGTGCGACGGTCGTCACCGCGGCCGGCGATGAAGATCGCATCGGCGGCATTTCGCGGATGATGGGAGCCGCGACGGCGAAGCAGCCGCGCGCCGAGGAGGGCGATACGGTTGCCTTCGGCCGGTTGGACCACGTCGCGACCGGCGACTCGTTCACCGATGCCAAGATGACTGATGCCAAGTTGCGCTCGAGCAACGGTGCGGCGATTCCGAAACCGACACCGCCCCAGGCCGTGCATGCGCTCGCACTGAAGGTGAAGGATCGTAAGGATGAGGTGCGATTGGCCGCGGCAATGCAGAAACTCGCCGAGGAAGATCCGTCGCTGACCTTTGTGCAGGACCAGGCCTCGGGCGAGATGAAGCTTTTCGGTCAGGGCGAAATGCATGTGCGTGTCGCCTTGGAGAAGTTGGCGGCACGCTTTGGCGTGACGGTCGAAGCAAAGAAGCCGTCGGTTTCGTATCGCGAGACCATTCGCGAGCCGACGACGATCCGCGGCCGCCATAAGAAGCAGTCGGGCGGTCATGGTCAGTTCGGCGATGTGGTCATCGATATCAAGCCGCGCGCGCGCTCGGAAGGGTTTGCATTCAACGAAACGGTGCATGGCGGCACCGTGCCGCGGCAATATTTCTCGTCGGTCGAAGCGGGCTGCCGCGATGCGCTGACGCGCGGACCCCTCGGTTTTCAGGTCGTCGACGTCGCCGTCACGCTGACCGACGGCAGCTATCACACCGTCGATTCATCCGATATGGCCTTCCGTCAGGCGGCGAAGATCGCGATGAACGAAGGCCTGCCGAAATGCAAGCCGGTGCTGCTCGAGCCGATCCTTGCAGTTTCGGTCTCGACGCCGAGCGACAGCCTGTCGCGGGTGACGGGGATCATATCTGGCCGGCGGGGGCAGATACTCGGCTACGACAGCCGGCCGGGCTGGGAAGGCTGGGATACGATCGAGGCGCTGATCCCCGAAGCTGAGATGGGCGACCTCATCGTCGAATTGCGTTCGGCGACGGCGGGTGTCGGCACATATACGTGCCGCTTCGATCATCTCGCCGAGATGGTCGGTAAACCGGCGGAGCAAATCGTTGCGCAGGCAGCGCAAGCCCGTGCTGCCGCGTCAGCCGGGCACTAATTCGGAGACGGAAGACAGCCGGAGGGCAAAGGATAGCCTGTCGTCTGTCTTCTGTTGTCTGTGGTCAGTGAACTACCTCGGCCCAGACTTTTTTCTTGGTGTAGTAGAGCAGGCCGGCAAACAGGATTAGGAAGACTATCACGCGCAAGCCGGTCCGCTTGCGTTCCTCGAGTTTCGGCTCCGCTGCCCACATCAAGAAGGCTGAAATATCCTTCGAATATTGCGGCACGGTGGTCGGCGTGCCGTCGGTATAGTCGACCTGGCCGTCGTTCAGCGGCTTCGGCATCGCTAGCCGATGACCGGGGACGTACTCGTTGTAATGCTGTCCCGGCTGCAATTGCACGTCCGGCGGCGGATCTTTGTAGCCGTTGAGCACGCCGGTGATGAAGTCGGGCCCCTGTTCCTGATATTGGATGAAGCCATCGATGATGAACCACGGAAAGCCGCGGCTGAAGCTGCGCGCCTTGGCAAGCACCGACATGTCGGGCGGCAGCGCGCCGCCATTCGCCGCTCGCGCGGCATTGTCGTTCGGAAAATTCCACGGAATGTGATCTGACGGACGGCCCGGGCGTTCGAACATTTCGCCAGATTCGTTCGGTCCGTCCTGCACTTTGTATTCCGCCGCGAGCGCCTTCACCTGCGCCTCGGAAAAACCCGGGCCGCCCGCATCGGCGAGATTGCGGAATGCGACGAGCGCCATCGAATGGCAGTTCGAGCAGACTTCGCGATAGATTTTGAAGCCGCGTTGCAGCTGCGCCTGATCGTATTTGCCGAACGGTCCGGCAAAGGACCATGACTGGCGCGGCGGGATCGGCTCGTTGTGACCGTCGGCATTGACCTCGCTCGCCGGCGCGTGCGGCGGCTGCTGTGCCAAGACGAACGTGCCGAGAAGCGCGCTGCCGAAGAGCGCCGCTGCTGCCAGGCCGACAGGTTTGACCCAAGACATCATGTTCCTTTTCGCGAGATTTCCCCGGCGGCTTGCATTCACTCCGCCGCGGCGCGCCGCGCCATAGGCACTTCGGAGCCAAGCACCGAATCGGCAATGGAGGCGGGCAGCGGGCGTGGTCTCTCGAAGAGCCCGAGAAGCGGGATGAGGACGAGGAGATGCAGAAAGTAGTAGGTTGTCAGAATGCGCGCGGCGATAACGAAGCCGCCCTCCGGCGGCTGCGAGCCGAGATAGCCAAGACCGATCCCGCAGGCGACGAACACCCAGAAGAACACCTTGTAGACGGGCCGGTAACGCGCCGAGCGAACGCGCGACGTATCGAGCCACGGCAGGAAGGCAAAGATCGCGATGGAGGAGAACATCGCGATCACGCCGCCGAGCTTTGAAGGAATTGCGCGGAGGATCGCGTAATACGGCAGGAAGTACCATTCAGGCACGATATGCGCCGGCGTCACCAAGGGATTGGCGCGGATGTAATTATCGGCGTCGCCCAGAATGTTCGGCACGTAGAAGACGAACCAAGCGAAGAGGATGAAGAAGCACACCATCCCGAACGCGTCTTTGATCGTTGCGTAAGGCGTGAACGGCACCGTGTCCTTCGGCACGCTCTTCACCTCCACCCCTGTCGGGTTGTTCTGACCGGTAACGTGCAACGCCCAGACATGCAGCACCACCACGCCGACGATCATGAACGGCAGGAGGTAATGCAGCGAGTAAAAGCGGTTCAGCGTCGGATTATCGACGGAATAGCCGCCCCACAGCCAAAGCGTGATCGAGTCGCCGATGAACGGGATTGCCGAGAACAGGCTGGTGATAACCTTGGCACCCCAGAACGACATCTGTCCCCAAGGCAGCACGTAACCCATGAACGCCGTCGCCATCATCAACAGGAAGATGATGACGCCCAAAATCCACAAAACCTCGCGCGGCGCCTTGTAGGAGCCATAATAGAGGCTGCGGAAAATATGCACATACACGGCGACGAAGAACATCGAGGCGCCGTTCGAATGCGCGTAGCGCAGGAGCCAGCCGAAATTCACGTCGCGCATTATTTTTTCGACTGAGTCGAATGCCATCGTGACTTCGGGCGTGTAGTGCATCGCGAGCACGACACCGGTGACGATCTGCGCGGTCAGCATAAAAGTCGCGATACCGCCGAACGTCCACCAATAGTTCAGATTCTTTGGTGTCGGATATGCGATGAACGAGGCATGCACAAAGCCCATAAGCGGCAGACGGCTCTCGAACCAGCGGGCGAGTGCGCTTTTGGGAACGTAGGTCGAATGTCCGGTCATCAACTCGTCTCTTTAAATCGCACTCGGAATCATCCGATCAGGATTTTGGTATCGCTGGTGAATTTGTAAGTCGGTATATCGAGATTGCGCGGCGCGGGCCCTTGCCGGATGCGTCCGGATGTGTCGTAGACCGAGCCATGGCAGGGGCAGAACCAGCCGTCATACTGGCCTTGATGGCCGAGCGGCACGCAGCCGAGATGCGTGCAAACGCCGATCACGACCAGCCATTCCGGTTTCTTGACGCGCGACTGGTCCGTAGCCGGATCGGGAAGCTGCGAGAGCGGCGTGTCCTCGGCCTCCTTGATCTCCTTCTCGGTGGGCTGGCGGTCATTAACCGAATAGCCGCGCCATTTCACGGTAAGAATCTGACCCACGGCGACGCCGGAGAGGTCGACTTCGGTCGAGGCAAGCGCCAGCGTCGAGGCGTCCGGGCTCATCTGGCTGATCAGCGGCCAGACCGCCGCGCCCGTGGCAACCACTGCGGCTGCACCAGTGGCGATGTAGAGAAAATCCCTGCGTGTCGGCTCGGGCGCCGGAGAAGTGGTCGATACTGAATTCACTGTCACTGAATCCGCCACTGCCGACCTCTGTTCGCTCGGTTTTCAACGCGCGAGGGCGTCCAAAAGCTGCTTCTAGGCAGGAGAAACAGCACGAGGCAATGCGACCGGACGCCACTCGCCCCCGGGCTCCTGCCATCAAGCTACCTAGCGCGGGGCGTTTTCTGGCAAGATTCAAATCTGTTGTCTATAGCGGGTGAGGGCTGATCTCTTGCGGTCGATCTCAGGGGCCGCGCGGCTTCCAAAAGCCCGGCTGTCCCGCTACCAGCGCTCACGTGACCGCTCTCTTCACGCTTGCCCTGTTCCAGCCGGACATTGCCCAGAATACCGGGACGATGCTGCGAATGTGCGCCTGTCTCGGACTTGATGCAGCGCTCATCGAACCCGCGGCGTTCTCGATCACCGATCCGCGGTTCCGCCGCGCGGCTATGGATTATCTCGAGCATGTTCGTCTGACGCGGCATGCCTCCTGGCGGGCGTTTCTCGCGTGGTGTGCGGAAAATCCGGCGCGGCTCGTCCTTCTGACCACACGCGCCACGCTCGCCTACACCGAGTTCCAATATGCGCAGGGCGACATCCTGCTTGTCGGGCGGGAATCGGCTGGGGTGCCGCAGGAGGTGCACGATGCCGCCGATGCGCGCGTTGTTGTGCCGATGCAACCCGGCTTGCGCTCGCTCAATGTCGCAATCGCCGCCGCGATGGTAGTTGGCGAGGCCCTGCGGCAGATCCGCTCGGCCCAAGGAGACGCGCCCGGTGAGTAGCGCTCTTGAGAACCGCCAGAATGATGCACGCGCCTGGTTCGAGGCACTGCAACAGCGCATCATCGCGTCGCTCGAGGCGATCGAGCGGGAGGCGCCCGGCCCGTTCCACGACGCGAATGCTCGACCCGGGCGTTTCGTCCGAAAGAGCTGGGATCGTACCGACCAAAGCGGCGCGCTAGGCGGCGGTGGCATCATGGCGACGCTCGCCGGCCGCGTCTTCGAAAAGGGCGGCGTGCATGTCTCGACCGTGTTCGGGACGTTTGCGCCGGAATTTGCCGCGCAGATTCCTGGCGCCGACAGCGATCCGCGCTTTTGGGCCTCAGGCATATCGCTGATCGTCCATCCCTGGAGCCCGCATGTCCCGACCGTGCATATGAACACGCGCTTCGTCTGCACCTCGAAAGCGTGGTTTGGCGGCGGCGCCGATTTGACGCCGATGCTGAACGCGCGCCGCACGCAAGACGATCCGGACGCAATCGCGTTTCACGCGGCGATGCGCGGCGCCTGCGAGCGCCATGCCGGGGTTGCCGACTACCGGCGCTACAAAGAATGGTGTGACGAATATTTCTTTTTGAAGCACCGCAACGAGCCCCGCGGCATTGGCGGCATCTTTTTCGATTACCTGAACAGCGCCGGCGATGCGAAGGACAGCGCCTGGGATGCCGATTTTGCGTTCACGCGCGACGTCGGCGAAAGCTTTCTCAACGTCTATCCGCGCATCGTGCGCGCCAATTGGTCCAAGCCTTGGAGCGAATCCGAACGCGGGGAGCAGCAAGTCCGGCGCGGCCGCTATGTCGAATTCAATCTGCTCTACGATCGGGGCACGATTTTCGGCTTGAAGACGGGCGGCAATGTCGAATCGATCCTTTCGTCGATGCCGCCGACCGTGCGCTGGCCATGAAAAGCAAAACGCTCCCATGAAGCACGGGAGCGTTTGCGTTCGCTTCGATTACCGGCCGAGGAAAGCCAAGAGGATGATGATCGGGATTGGCACCCCGAGGAGCCAAAGCAAGATTCCGCGTCCCATTTTCTTCTCCTTATCTCAATCCGATTTACCGCCAGCGGAACATGTCGCTCGTATCGACGCCTTCGTCGCGATGGCGTCCGCCGAGTGCCGCCGCCGCCCATGCCGCCGCGGCGCCAACCGCCAGCGATGCGGCCGTGAGGAACGCCACCATGATGCCGGTGCGCCGCGTCCGGTTGGCGTTGTCACGGACCTGCTGCACGGCGGTGCTGACGCGTTTTTGCGCGTCCGCCTGCGCCACGCCGCTATGCGCGGCAGTGACGCGGGTGAGATAGGCGGCGTCTTCCTGCGTTACGCTCACGCCCGTCGCGTAGGCGGCGAGGACTGTGGCCACCTCCTTGTGTAGCGGTTCGTCGTAATTGCCGGGCGCCGGCTGATCGCTCCGCAGCATGACGTCGGCGGCGTAGCGGGCCGGATCGGCTTTACCGGCGATCGGATTGCGATCGGGACCGCTGGCGACCGCATGGGTGACCTCTTTGATGGTCATCGTCGCGATCCAGGTGCCCAGCAGCGCGGCAATTGCCCAGACGAGCAGACCATGCGCCGAATCGCGCACGTCGCTCTCGTGTTCGGTCGCGTCGAAAATGCGATGGCGCAGCCGGCCGGCGAAATAGCCGCCGACGGCGAAGGCCGAGACGGCCACCCAGATTTCCCAGATGCCTATCAACCAGGTCGCGACTTTGCCGGAGAACCCGGAACCAGGGTAGGGCGATGTCAGGGTCAGGCCGATCGCCGAGCCGAATGTCGTCAACAGCACGAAGATCGCGCAGGCGATCAGAGCGCCGGCGATCACCGCGCACCAGTCAACATAGCAATGGATCGGGGTTGTTTCCGCCGCGTATGCTGCGCGCGAGCGAACGCCACCTATGTCGGTCATGTGTTCCTCCCTTGAGGATGTTGGGGCTTGCGTCAGCGCAGGCCGAGGAAGGACAGAATGGCCAAGATGACGACGACGAGTCCGACGAGGTAAATAATGCCGCCCACCGTACTTCTCCTCTTTATCGCGCCGGATCCGCCGGCTCGTATCTTCGCCCCCCTAACTCGGTCCAGTGGCACAGGTTCCGCTTGTGTTTGCTAGAGCGCTGATGGCGCGCGCGATTCTTCCCGCTGCGCTGGCGCGGGTTCGGACAAGAGGACACGGGACACCGAGCGGCCGTTCCTAATTTAAAAAACCGGTCGCCCGGCGTCCGTGTGCGGCGATTTTTGGCTTCCCGCGTCCCGCGCTTCCATGGATCTGTTTTTGCGCAGGCTCACATCTCTCGATGTGCAACCCGGGCCGATCCATCCCCAGGGGCAAACACCCCGGACGGGTCATAGTGCCCGACGGGCGGGTCACTCGACGACATGCGGTCCGCTTCGAAGGAAGCGGGCACAAGCCGCCGTTTGCGAAAGCCTCCCGGGGCGTCGGTTAGGTGGACCTCCGCCGCAGGCGCCGCTCCCCGCCCGCACCTCAGAACCACTTCCGGGAGTGCCCGCATGTGGGCGGGGATGCCGGGAGCATACGGACGCGCGAGGCACCGGGGATAACTTTCGAAGATTAAATTTTGGGGCGTGACGGGAGGGTGCCCCGGGTCCCAATTGCCAGGGCGCACTAGACTCCGCGCGCTCGAATGGGGCTTAGATCTAGGCAATGCCAACGCGTCTGAGCCCGCTGGTCTTCGCCATCGTCGGGGCGTTCTTCGTCGCCGGGTCTGATATCCCGGCGCGGGCGCAGAACCAGAGCATCACAATATTCGCCGCCGCGTCGCTGAAGACCGCACTCGACGATATTGCCGCGCAGTGGCGGACGGAGACCGGCACGACCGCCCGCATTTCCTACGCCGCGTCGGGACCTCTGGCAAAGCAGATCGAGGCCGGCGCGCCCGCCGACATTTTTGTATCCGCCGACGTGGTGTGGATGGACTATGCCGCCGAGCGCAAGCTGATCAGGCCGGAGACGCGCCGCAACCTCCTCGGCAATGCGCTTGTGCTGGTCGCGCCGGCCGACAGCACGGCGCAGCCGATCGAGATCGATGCGCAAACCAATTTCACCGCGCTGCTCGGCCGCGACGGACGCTTGGCCATGGGCGAGCCGAAATCGGTGCCAGCCGGCGCTTATGCGCAAAAGGCGCTGACTACGCTTAATCTCTGGGACAAGGTGAAGGACAGGATCGCACAGACCCAGAGCGTGCGCGCGGCGCTGATCTTTGTTGCGCGCGGCGAGGCGCCGCTCGGGATTGTCTATCGCAGCGACGCGCATGCGGAGCCGAAGGTGAAAGTGCTCGGCAGGTTTCCTGACTCAAGCCACCCGCCGATCGTCTATCCGATCGCAATGATTGCCGCGTCGATGAACCCGGACGGGAAAGCCTTTTACGATTATCTCGCCTCGCCGGCGGCAAGCGCGATTTTCAAGCGGGAGTCGTTCGACGTGCTGCCGGGTGATGCGCGCAAGGCGGCGCTGTGGACCACCCCCTCATCCGACCCGCGGGCCACCTTCTCCCGCAAGGGGAGAAGGGCCGCTGGCAGCATCGCTTTCGCGTTATTGGCTAAATTCGTTTGCTGCAAGGCGTCCGAGCGTTCCTTCTTCCCTTGTGGGAGAAGGTGTCGTTGCGCAGCAAGGACGGATGAGGGGTTAGTTTGTTCGGGGTATTCGCACCCTCCCCATCACCGCATCGAGCTTCCGCAAAACCTCGGGATCGCGCGCCTCCGGCGCGGTGAGGACCGCATTCTCCAGTGCACGGTCGGAACCGACAGGGCAGGGCTCGTGCTCGGCCGGGAAATCCGCGAGGAGGCGCGTCAGCAGACGGCCGACCTTCAGCGCATTCTCGTGCACGACCTTGATGACGGCGGCGACGTCGACCGCATCGTGGTCCGGGTGCCAGCAATCGAAATCGGTCACCATCGCGATCGTCGCGTAGGAAATCTCGGCTTCGCGCGCGAGCTTGGCTTCCGGCATCGCCGTCATGCCGATCACGTCGTAATCGGCATTCTTGTAGGTGAGCGATTCCGCATAGGACGAGAATTGCGGTCCCTCGATGCAAACGTAAGTGCCGCGGGTGACGACATCGATCTTCTCGGCGCGCGCGGCGTCGCGGATGCGCTGGCGCAGAAGCGGTGCGACTGGGTGCGCCATCGACACATGCGCGACGCAGCCATTGCCGAAGAAGGACGAGGCACGCGCAAAGGTGCGGTCGACGAATTGATCGACCAGCACGAACAAACCCGGCTGCAGCTCCGGCTTGAACGAGCCGCAGGCGGAAACGGACACGATGTTGGTGACGCCGACACGCTTCAGCGCGTCGATATTGGCGCGGTAGTTGATGCCGGAGGGGGAGAGAACGTGGCCGCGCCCGTGCCGCGGCAGGAAGACGGCCTCGGTGTTGCCGATGCGGCCGAAACGCAGCGCGTCCGAGGGCTCGCCCCAGGGCGTCTCGACCCGCTCCTCGCGCAAATCTGCGAGGCCGGGCAGGTCGTAGACGCCCGATCCGCCGATAATCCCGACGATGGCTTTTGGCATGCCCCTCGCTCCAGCGCGCGCTCGCACGCTCTCTAAAACGCCCGCGCCGTCATTGCGAGCGAAGCGAAGCAATCCAGGGCAAACTCTCGTCGATTGTGATATTTGCCCCTGGATTGCTTCGTCGGCTTCGCCTCCTCGCAAAGACGGCCCGCGAACGGCGCGCCGCAACCACACGCAATCTCTCGGCCTCGTGATTTGCCGGAGCCCACCCACCCCACTAATTTCCTTATGAAATTCACCCCCGGGAGGAGTGCCATGCTGATTTTGCGCCGCAAGGGCTGGGAATTGCCCGAAAGCGCCGCGACGCCGGAGCGGTTCTTCTTCGATCGCCGGGCGGTGCTCGGCGGAACGGCGGCGCTCGGTGGCGGCCTCGTCGCCAGCTCGCTCGGTCTTTCGCGCGCACGCGCCGAAGCCGATCCGTCTGCGGGGCTTTTCCCAGCGAACCGCCAACAGGCGATCGAGCTCGACCGCGACATCACGCCGGAAGAGGTCATCACTACCTATAACAATTTCTATGAATTCGGCTCGAGCAAGCGCATCGCCGCCGCCGCCGAAGCTTTGAAGACGCGGCCGTGGCGCATCAAGATCGACGGGCTCGTCGAGAAGGCGCAGGAGATCGACATCGACGACCTCCTGAAGAAAATGCCGCTCGAGGAGCGGCTTTATCGCCATCGCTGCGTCGAAGCGTGGGGCATGGCGATTCCCTGGACCGGCTTCCCCTTAAAATCGCTCGTCGAATTCGCCAAGCCGACATCGCAGGCGAAGTACGTGCGGATGGAGACGTTCATGGACAAGAGCGTCGGACCCGGCTTCCGGCAGTTCTGGTATCCGTGGCCGTACATCGAAGGCGTCACGATGGCCGAAGCCAACAACGATCTCGCTTTCATGGTCGTCGGCGCCTACGGCAAGCCGCTCGGCAAACCCTTCGGCGCGCCGATCCGGCTCGCCCTGCCGTGGAAATATGGATTTAAATCGATCAAGTCGATCGTGAAGATCAGCTTCGTCACCGAGCGCCCCGTCAGCTTCTGGGAAAAGCTGCAGTCCAGCGAATACGGCTTCTGGGCGAACGTGAATCCGGCCGTGTCGCATCCGCGCTGGAGTCAGGCAACAGAGGAAGTGCTCGGCAAAGGCAATCGCGTGCCGACGCTTCTGTTCAACGGCTACGGCGAATATGTCGCCGATATGTACAAGGGCCTCGAAGGCGAGCGCCTCTACGTTTGACGACACTTTGATGAAAAAGGGCCGGGCATCGCTGCCCGGCCATGACCTGGTTGTCCAGGCTCCCGAAGGGAGATTCCGAGGTGGAGGTCGCATGCCGGGGAGGCAAGCTGCGAAGCCGCGGAACCCTAGCCATGTTGCGGCGAGATGTCGGCGCGCGCTAGCGGGTCTGGCGCATGCGCGCCATGCGTCAAGCGCAATTCAATAGTTCCAGCGCTGTGCGTTGGTGACGAGGAAATCGCGAAACACCTGGATTCGCGCGACGTTGCGCATCTCCTCGGGATAGACGAGGAAGCAATCGTATTCCGGCATTTGCGATTGCGGCAGCAGGCGCAGAAGTGGACTCTCTTCCTCGATGAGATAATCCGGGAGAACGGCAATGCCGACGCCGGCAAGCACGCCTTTATGCAAGGCGGTGATGTTGTTGACCGACATCGCGGAAAGTCGCGGGCTCTTCGAATCGCGTCCGGCGGTTAATAGCGAATTGAGGCTGTGCAGAAAGCTCGCGCCGGTAACGCCGTAACTCAGGATGCGATGCTGATCGAGCTCTTCCAGCGTGCGCGGCTGGCCGTGCTGCTTCACGTAATCCATCGATGCGTAGAGATGATAATGTACGGTGAAGAGGCGGCGGCGCACGAGATCAGGCTGCGACGGCTCGCGTAGCCGCAGCGCGACGTCGGCTTCGCGCATGCCGAGGTCGAGCTCCTCGTCGCTGAGAATCAGTTTCAGCGTGACGTCGGGATAGAGTTCCAAAAACTCGCCGAGACGCGGCGTCAGCCAATTCGTGCCGATGCCGAGCGTCGTGGTGATGCGCAATTCGCCGTGCGGCTTCTCGCGATTGTCGCTCAGACGCGTCTGCACCGCGTCGAGCTTCGTCATCACCTCCTGGACCGTGCGGTAGAGGACATCGCCCTGTTCGGTCAGGATGAGGCCGCGCGCATGGCGGTGGAAGAGCGGCGCCCGCAGCTCATTTTCGAGTGCGCTCACCTGCCGGCTCACTGCCGATTGGCTCAAGCCCAGCGATTCGCCGGCATGCGTGAAGGAGCCCGCCTTGGCGGCCGCGTGGAAAATCCGCAGCTTGTCCCAGTCCAAAACGCCTCGTCTCCCCTCCGGGATTGCGCGACCCGGTCTATTCGGCGGCGATCTTGGTCACCGCTTCGAGCGTCAGCCACTTCTCGGCTTCAAGCGCCGCCATGCAGCCGAGGCCGGCGGCGGTGACGGCCTGCCGGTAGATGTCGTCGGCCACATCGCCCGCGGCGAACACACCGGGGACGCTGGTGATCGTCGAGCCCGGCACCGTCTTTATGTACCCGTTCGGCTTGCAGTCCACCTGGCCGACGAAGAGGTCGGACGCCGGGTGATGGCCGATCGCGACGAAAACGCCGTCGACCTGGCGCGTCTCGTGGGCATGAGTGTGGACGTTCTTTAGGCGCACGGCGCGGACGGTCGGAGCAGGGAGGTCGTCGCCGAGAATTTCCTCAATTGTATGGTTCCAGACCACCTCGACATTCGGTCGGGCAAATAGCCGCTCCTGCAGAATGCGCTCGGCCCGGAACGCATCGCGGCGGTGGACCACCGTCACACGCGAGCAGATGTGACTCAGATAGAGCGCCTCCTCGACCGCGGAATTGCCGCCGCCGACGACCAGCACCTCCTTACCGCGGAAGAAGAAGCCATCGCAGGTGGCGCAGGCGGAGACGCCGTAGCCTTTAAAACGCTCTTCACTGGGCAGCCCAAGCCACTTCGCCTTGGCCCCGGTGGCGATCACCAGCGCATCGCACGTATATGTCCGGCCGCTGTCGCCAATCAGCAGAAACGGCCGGCGGCCGAGCTCCACCTTCTCGATGTGATCGGCGACCA
>Ga0164304_10000190_pt1 | contig 15326 bp, 5 predicted proteins | sample Whisoiple_217_MG_FD_110216 | JGI IMG/M metagenome (GOLD analysis project Ga0164304, IMG submission 110216) | Soil microbial communities amended with pyrogenic organic matter from upstate New York, USA - Whitman soil sample_217_MG | ecosystem: Environmental > Terrestrial > Soil > Agricultural...
GACGGTGTAGGCGGTGGCTGGGTGGAAAGATTGCGGCGCCAGTGGATGTTACCGGAGAGTGCAGGACACGTTTTATACAATTTGGGCGTTCGGGGCGATCGCACCTATCAAGTCGCCCAGCGGCTCGAAAACGAGTTTCGCCACCGTGGCGAGCTCAGAAACCGCGTCCCGGATGCGATTATTCTTTCCGTCGGTCTCAACGATTCCGCGAGAGTGCAGTCGCCTACCGGGCGCAGCTACACTGATTTTGAACATTTTAAAACTGTTTTGGATAATTTGTTAAACCTGTCCCAACAACTTTGTCCGGTGATATTTGTCGGGATGGTGCCGGTGGATGAAAGTAAAATGCCTTTTCAAGATTGTTTGTATTACAGTCATGCTGACCAATATCGATATAAAGAGGCAACGAAATTAGCTTGTGAGTTGCGGGGAATTCCCTATTTAGATATTTTTGATAAATGGATAAATCGGGGCAGTGATTGGTGGCGATCGCGCCTGATAGCAGATGGCCTGCATCCGAATGTAGCAGGGTATCAATCTTTATTTGAAGAGGCGACAAGTTGGGAACCGATCGCAAGTATTAGTCATTAGTCAGTCGTCCTTCGTCATTGGTTAGCAGTCATTAGTCATACCATTTCTCTCAATACTTCGGACAGTTTTTGATAGCCAACCGTAGAATAAGGGTTTCAAGGCTCCAAGGCAAGTTCGCTACCAACGGAAAATCTAGGGTTTCAGACGAAGAACTAAAAACTTTCGGGACTATTGTAAGGGTTTCCAGGACTTATAGTCATGTAAAAGATTTTCCAAAAACGGGAAAGTCTCACCCCGTATTGGTTTGAACCGGAACGATAGCAGGCGGGGGAAGTTCCGCCTACACTCGAGTCAAGGACAAAGAGCTTATGATAGTAAACCCTATAATCCCGGCGAAACAGTAAGTGTAATTAGGGCTTGCTGAAAAAGTAACACTACTACCTTTTGCCACCATCAAACCTTGTGACATTTCAGGGTGCGGAATGTGACATATATGGGACTTGACAAATTGCACAAAACCTTAACTTCTCATGATAGTAAACCCTATAATCCCGGCGAAAGAGTAAGTGTAATTAGGGCTTGCTGAAAAAGTAACACTACTACCTTTTGCCACAGACCCCTTATGACATTTCAGGGTGCGGAATGTGACATATATGGGACTTGACAAATTGCACAAAACCTTAACTTCTCACCAATGGCAACCAACAGATTATATTAAGTAAATATTTGTGTTTTTATATTTTTTTTTATTAAGTTGTATTTTGGTAAAATCTCTTGACAAAACAATTTAAATCAGATATTCTCAAAACCAACTAATAATCAATGCGTGTTAAGTATAGCCTTTGTCAGAAAAATGGAGGACGCTAAAACTCTGTGTTGTCAATATTTTTAAGTTGAATTGTGTACCTCATCTACCCAATTACGGCTAGAGTTGTTTGATGTCCAATAAGTTGAGAGTGGCGTTTTTTGCCAAGATAATCAGCTTATATAGTGGATTAAAAACAAAAATTCAAGTCCCAAACAGGAATTTTTTTCTATCGGAAGGCTATGCTGAATTTACATCCGAAAAGTGAGAATTAAACCCTTGAAGGGCACAACAAAGAAGCAATAAGTAAGGTTTCTAAATTTATGACCAATATCTTACTCGTTCCCATTCATATCGATGCTTTATCCCTGGACAAAGATACTTCATCGGTCGAGGCGATCGCTGACTATCGTCGATTACCTTACATATATGATGGGGACACCTATATGAAGGGTACGGCTAATCTCAGCGAAAAGATTCTCGCCCCGCTGTTTGAAACAGGGACAAACCTAACCCTAAAAGCTGGAATTCACCTGCACTGGTCGTTACCCGATGGCCTAACACGAGGTCAACATAGCGCCACTGGAACAAAATTTCCGATCGTACCCAATCGCTGGTTAATTCTGCGACAAGGAGGCGGTAAAGATTCAAAACAATGGGTCATCGAAAGTGACTACCTCTACCCCGAAAAGTTAGAGGAAGGTCAAGAACCCCGCGATACAGTCAACATTTTAATTGAGCGTCCCACTCCTGAAACCGAACAATATCAGCGTTTTCGCTATATGGGGCGTAATGTGGAACTGGCAGCGTGGCAGCAGCAGAGTAATTCAACCCACGAATATGCAGGAACGTTGACTGCTATTGGTACAAAAGCAGAAGTCCCCCTGTTCGATCGCGTTAAAGCGACTTTTGCTGCCTTTTATCCCAATTGTCAGAGTGTTTTTGGTTTTCATGACGGCGATTACTCTACGGCTAATCCCCCTGCTGGGTTACAGTACGATGTCATTGGTTGGTACAGTGACGATCGCCAGGATTGCTTAAAGACTCTATTACAAAACAATCCGGGCAAAAACTCTGAGGAATTGCTAGAACTTCTACAAGAGGAATTCCGCTGGACATTCGATCTTAACGGAGAGTTCCCCGATCGTACTCTTTACCATTCCAGAATCACATTTGCCTCTGCAAGTCGGACACTGGCAGCAGGCGATCGCATCAGAAGTTTGTCCCAGCCAACCATTGCTGTGGGTAATTCAGCACCAGAAGCCTTGTCAGCCTATTTGGCTAACGACTACAACAATCAAAGCGATGAAACAGGTAAGCAGATTCGCAAATTCGTAGAAGAACAGTTAGAAGCCTTACAATTGTCAGAACGCTTGGAGTCGGGCAAACTCGACCTCGATGCCAAATTACGGGAAGTTCGCCACGAACGGGGATTTGGAACGCGCAGTGCAGGCATTCTCTGGTCGATAGCACCTAAAGTCCCAGACACAAGTGAATCCTATCGTGGAATTTTCTCAATCCCAAATCGCGAAACTAACATCCAAAATCGCCTAAGCCTTCCATTAGACCTTGCCCACCAACTCAATCAAGTCAATCGCTTGCAAGAGGAATACAATCAGGCAGCGGTTAACATTGAGTCCCAGCGTCAGCAGTTGTATGCCCACTGGTATGAGTACATAAAAGTATTTTATACAGATGCTGACGAGAGTAATCCTGTTTTGAACGATACGAAATCCAAGTTGCTCAATCCCTTGCGGGCTGCCCTCGGTCATACAGGACGCTTGGAAATTCAAAAGGATCAGTCGGGCAATTTAACAGCGACGGCAGCGGATTTATCCTTTAGCATTTACTCGCAGTTCACCTATTTGGAAGGCTGTGTCGATTTGTTAAACGCAGCGGTTGCAGGGCCTATCTCAGGTTTCGAGTGGTATAACTATCTACAAATTGAGTTTAAAAACTTTAATGTCAAACTTCTTCCCGAACCACCCATTACGGAGGAGGACAACGATAGGCAAGTAGAGCTAGACATTACAGAAGTAACGCCCGGGGAGGAATGGGAAATAAACGACCAAGGGCAAACCTACTCTATTAAAGTAGAAAATGGCGTTTTAAATATTTACGTTCCCCCGACATACATTCCTGTTTCTGAGGAACCTCAACTAGCTCACAGACTAGCAACCGCAATTAACGAGCTAATTGCGGCGATCGCTACCTACAACAGTACAGCGGAAACCCAATACACCCTCAAACAATTTCCCTCTCAGGGTTACTGGCAAGCAAACGATCCGGTAATTTTGTTGGCAGGCGAGGCGGCAAAAGCTTCGGTACGGCATGGAGAGGATGGACGTTTGCGGAGTGACAAACGTTTAGATTGCCATCTGTTGAGCGCAACTCTAGATCTGCAAACTTTGCCACAGGCAACTATCACTCTTCTTCAGAATCAAATTAACAATTTAGCACCCGAAGCTGGCGAAGAAGCCATTGGGTTTAATCCCTGGACACAACAACCTTGGTCTCCCTTTTTGATGGAGTGGGCGGTTCAGGTATTCCCCTGCCGTCACGATGCAAACGCAGGCTACGATACTCAAGTCATTCTCAACAATTACCGCTTAGAACCCAATGCGATCGACCTCGCCCTCAAACCAGGTCAGGAAAGCAATTTTGTCGAATCTGCTAATACCTATAGCGGGATAAGCATCCTCAGTCCCTCGGCGGGACTGATACTTCAAGAGCGACTGACTACTTATCTCAACGAACAACTCCTCCCGCTTTATTACAGTGATGAAGCGAATAAAGACATTCCTGAAGATCAGAAAACAGAGGACTATCTCAGCCAAAATTTCGAGGCGATCGCTGATTGCTATAAAAGCCAAAGCCACATCGCTGCTAAATCAGAGATAGAAAAAGCCCAAGACCCCATCTGGGTTGCTATCTATGCTTACGAACAAATGCAGACCCTAGAGTGTCAAGCTCAGGCGATCGCCGGGTTCAACGATACGCTGTTACTTTACCAACCGACTTTATACCTAGAGATAGACGACCCTCTGGCAAACGATAGGGGGTACAAATTATTCCACGAGCAGGTGCGCTGGACGCTGGGCAATTCCCTACAATACAAAATTCTCGACCTAGACATTTTCAATCCGATCCGCAGTGGGGCGATGAAAATTACCACCCTGTGGTTGGTAGATACCTTTGGGCAATTTAAGAAAATCGTTGAAACGGGAAATAACACCGATGTCGTCACGACAACCCAGATGACACCGCCGAATTCCAGTTATCAGGTGTTATTACCGCCCCGTCTGGCACAACCCGCCCGCTTGAACTTCCACTGGATAGCTGCCGACAGCCAAAAGGAAGAACAAATGACTTCAGCGCCTGCGATTACGCCTGTCTGTGGTTGGATCGTACCCAATAATCTCGACAGCAACCTGCAATTTTATGACGTTCGCGGTAAAGCTCTCGGATTAATCGATCGCGCTGGAAATTGGCGGACTGCGCCGGGTGGCACTTTATCCCGCAATGCACAAGGCTATCCCCAATTTGCCAACACTCACCTGACAAAAATAGTGCATTATTTACTCGATGGCAAAATGGATTTTCAGCAAAAATTCATTTCTACCTTAATCAATTCCCTAGATACTATCGACCCAGAAAACTTTGCTGAGCATCCGAGTTTGGCGTTGTTAGTTGGGCGTCCCATTGCTGTCGTGCGATCGACGTTTAACTTAGAAGTCCAAGGGCTTCCCGCTTGCGATCCGAGTGTCAGCATCACTGAAGAAAACCCAACGACTCAGGGCTTTGATGATGTCGAATTTCCCATTCGCCTAGGAGATTACCAGCAACTCAACGACGGATTAGTAGGTTACTGGATAGAAGATCACACAGGAGAAGATTACCAGTACAAGGGCAACATTTTCTATGCGCCTCAAAGCAATCTCATTAATAATAACTTGATTCAAACCGACGCAGAAAATAACGAAGAAGGTTTGTATTTCAAGCAAACGGTAGACGCACCACCCCAATATGTAACGATGCTGATCGATCCGCGAGGCACGATTCATGCCACCTCTGGGATTTTGCCCAATCAAGAATTGCGCTTGCCCCCTGAGAATTATAACGAGGCATTACAGGCGATCGAAGTTAATTTCCTCTCAACTCCCGTTTTGTCGAATCGAGGAGAAATTTGCATTCCCTTGCCAGAAGTCCCCGAATATGCATGGTCGTGGGTATCTCTGAGCAATGATACTTGGTCGGAAACAAGTACCATCAAACCCGTCAATGTCAAAGCAGCTTTTTCTGCACCCCAGGAACTTTACGAAGGCTGGTTACAACTCACGCCAGTTGAGGAAGAGGAGTAGGGAGTAGGGAGTCGGGAGTCGGGAGTCGGGAGTCGGGAGTTGGGAGTCGGGAGTTGGGAGGTGGGAGTCGGGATTGGGGAGTTGGGAGTTGGGAAAAAAGAATGGACAATTCGGAAATTCAGTCCTATCGGGATTTACGAGTCTGGCAAAAAGGCATGGATTTGGCTGAAGCTTGTTATCTAGTAAGTAAAACATTTCCCAAAGAAGAAATGTACGGCATAACTTCTCAGATTCGCAGAGCAGCGGTTTCAATCCCTGCCAATATTGCAGAAGGTTACGGACGAGAGTATACGGGTGAGTATATTCAATTTCTCAGAATCGCTCAAGGTTCTCTCAAAGAATTAGAAACTCACCTCCTGCTATCAGTCAGAGTCAAAATCGCAAGTGGCCAAGCAGTTAACCCAATTGTGAATGAGTGCGAAACTTTAGGGAGAATGCTGCGTTCCCTTATTCGCACTCTGGACACTAAAAGAAGATAGGCGATTAAATTACCAACTTTCAACCGCTGCCTCACTCTATACTCTTTTCTACTCCCAACTCCGACTCCCGACTCCCGACTGCCCACTCCCGACTCCCAACTCCCAACTCCCAACTCCGACTCCCAACTCCCGACTCCCAACTCCCAACTCCCGACTCCCAACTCCCAACTCCCGACTCCCTTGCCTTATCGACTCCCGACTGCCCACTCCCGACTCCCAACTCCCAACTCCCGACTCCCTTGCCTTATCGACTCCCGACTGCCCACTCCCGACTCCCAACTCCCTTGCCTATCTACTCGATTAAGGAGAATACCCTATGACAGAAACAACAACTAAAAAAGACCCCTTTGACTTTCTCTTCTTCTACCAATTTGACACAGGAGAACGAGAAGAAGACGCTTTGTTGGTAGGAGGAGATGACCCAAGTACAGCTAGTCCCCTTCATCTCGCCATTGGCATCAAGGATGCAGGAAAAATTGTTATCAGTCCGATTCCAGACGTAACAAGAGTAACTTCGAGCAATTACCACTTTAAATTGCAGTTCAACCCCGGAATCTTGCTGCAACCAGGACAGATTACCGTTGAGGGCGATGACTGGGGTCTCGAAGTGGAAGGAGATACAATTCTCTATCTTCTCTGGAAGGGAGAAGAAATTACCCTAGATGACACTAATTCGCTCGAACTCATGCTCAATGGCGTAATGGCAACTCTCACAAGGAGAGCAAGCCAAACAAACGTTACTTTGTCTTGGGAGTTTAAACGGGATGGCATCACCGTCATTGATGTTACCGCGAAGGCTCCCGGTGATTCCAATCCTTATAACAACAGTGCTACGGAGATTTTAGAAATGATTCAACGACAAGGAAAAGCTAACATTCCCCTCTATGTAGGATTTTTCAGTTCTAATCGCGTTCTCAACACGAATAACCAAGAGAGCAATTTGAAACTGCGAATCACAAACATATCTGAGTCAGCGATCGCCTTTAATTACGATACTGACGCAACTAATCGCTCCCAACTGGTAGTCGCCCTTGAGGTAGAGCCTAACAATGCACAACTTGAGAGTAAGGTTCCTTGGGCGCTTGGGACAGTAGACCAAGTTAAGGATGTAGTGGTATCAATTGCCGGGGACAAATGGCAGAAAACAGCCGGTCCAGAAAACAAAGGCAGTACGTTGGAGTGGACATTCAGCCCTAAATTAGCCGATGTCGAGTTAGCCCCTAAAGAGACTCTGGTAGTCGAGCTGAGCAAAATTGTTACGGCTCACCCGACGGGGACGGCTAACTTGTATTTGCGCTACCAATACGTGCCCGGATATCAGGATGGAGAGTTCATTTGCCCAATTGAAAAAGCGCCTTTGGTGTTCGATGACTACGAAGATCATGATAACAAGCCAGAAACACCAGACACCAAGATTCCTGCTAGAGTAGGCATCGGTACAACAACACCGGCACAAAGCTTTCATATTAACAACGGTAATGCCGTTATTTCTGGCAAAGTTGGCATCGGGACAACAAGCCCCAGTGCGGAATTAGAGATACAAAATGGCAAACTGAGGATTTCTGATACAACAAGAGACAAAAAGTGGGAGTTAGCTTATCTAGATATAGAGAAAGAGCACTATTTCTATATCGACGAATACACTGTCGCGCGTCATCTGGTTATCCAAGATGGTGGCAATGTTGGTATTGGAACAACAAGTCCTCTAGCAAAACTTCATGTTGAGGGCGGTAACGCGATCTTCCAAGGAAACTATGTTGGCATTGGTACGATAAGTCCTCAAGCAAAACTTCATGTTAATGGCGGTAACGCGATTTTCCAAGGAGGCAATGTTGGCATTGGTACGACAAGTCCATCAGCAAAGCTTGATGTTAATGGAGATGCGAAGATTTCTGCTGAAGCTCATATTCAGGGGAACGCGTTTATTTTGGGCAATGTCGGGATCGGTACGGAAAATCCATCAGGAAAACTTCATGTTACCGACGGTAACGCGATTTTCCAAGGAGGCAATGTCGGTATTGGTACGACAAATCCATCAGGAAAACTTCATGTTAACGAGGGTAACGCGATTTTCCAAGGAGGCAATGTCGGTATTGGTACGGAAAGTCCATCAGCGAAACTTCATGTTAACGGCGGAGATGCGATTTTTTCTGGCAATCTCAATTTTGGTGAAACTACAAGACAGATGATCAATTTGTATAATAAGACGTTTGGCATTGGAGTACAACACAGTACTATGTACTTTAGAACATCTAGCAACTTTGCTTGGTACACAGGGGGTGAGCATAAGGATGATTTAGCCGCTGAAAGGGGTGGAACACTACAAATGATGATTGATAGTTCTGGCAATGTCGGTATCGGAACTGACGATCCTAAGAATAAGCTGCACGTTGCAGGTCACATTCGAGTCGATAAAATGGTTACATGGAATAATGGCAATGACTACTATGATGTTACGTGGAACGACACTGAGGGTTCTAACTACAATACTCTTTCCATAGAGGGGTCTTCCATAAGATACAAGCAGAATGTCGAACCTCTTCAAGAAGATTTTTTCAAAATTTTAAAGGTAGAAGCTAAGCAATTTCAACCAAAACCAGGGTATGGTCCCGAACAAGCATTTTGTTTTGGTTACATTGCTGAAGAACTTCACGAAGCTGGTTTGAGAAATTTAGTCATATACGACAAGGATGGACAACCCGATGGTATTAGCTATAAAAAAATAGCCATTTACGTCAATGAGGTTGTCAAAGCTCAGCAAAAAGCCATAACAGTCTTGAGACAAGACTTGGAAGAACTAAAACAGAAACTGCCAAGCTAAGTTTTGTATTGAACGCGATAAAAAGCGATCGCCCTTCTAATTCATCTGCATTCAGAAAAAGCGATCGCCCTCCCAACTCGCCATTCCCCCAGCCAAGCGATCGCCCTTCTAATTCATCTGCATTCAGAAAAAGCGATCGCCCTTCTCGACTCCCGACTCCCGACTCCCGACTCCCGACTCCCGATTCCCGATTCCCTGACAAAGAGCGATCTCTGGCGAATTTCCGAAAAAACCACAACATTTTTATCAGAGTCAAAAACAATGACAGCCGTTATCATTGATGTTAATCAATATCAAACTCTTGCAGAAGCTGCTGAGGAACTTTTAGAACCATTAGGTATTGATATAACCCCCATTCCAGACATTCTTAACGATTGCCCTCTCCGAAGCGGAGAATATACGCGAGAGGGTCTTAACACTACAATTAGTTGCAAGCTTTGTTTTATCCTTGAGGGAAGCCCAACAAAAGAACTAGAGGCTAGTCTTACCATTGAAGTAACTAGCCAAAAGAAAGAGTATACGGGTACACTGAGCTATCCTTTGGAAAACGGCAAGAGTCTCGTTTTCGATCTTCAGTTTAAAAGCGGCACAACATCGAGTATTTTGGTAGCAACTTGTGCTATTGAAGAAAGTTTCCCGCTAGTCAATTTTGGTGGAGCTTTGCCTGGTTTAGATGGAGTAATTCCCGATGAGATTGCGATCGGAACCAATTACAATGCCCAGATCGTAATGACAAATTCTGGCAGGAGCGGCTCAACGGGTACTAATACCAAAAAATTCCTTTTAGGGCTTGGCTTTAATTCCAAGGACAATCTTAATATTGACTTATCCAAACTGCCCTTAATCGGTACACAGTTTCCCCCAGACCCAGCCAGTAACAACCTGACCATCCAGCTTCTGGTTGCGACCCAAAACTTTACCCAGGCAGAACTTAAACCCATCAACCAATTACTGGTAGAGTTAACAGCACCTTTCCAGATTAAGCCGCCCACTACCGCTTCGCAAGAGCTAACCAAAGGAGTCAGCATCGCCGCCTATCTCGAATTAGTCGGGGGATACAAACAAAGCTGGTTTGTTCCATTAGTCAAGCGCCGCACTGGCACTGGTACTGGTACTCGCAGCCTAACAGAAGTAGGTAATTATCGGCTCCTCGCTTCTACCAGAAGCACCCCAGAAGAGAGTCCCATTACTTTCGCAGAAAATGGGGCTTGGTTGAAAGTGCAGAGGTCTTTCGGCCCAGTCCATATAGAGAAAATCGGACTGCTGTACAAAGACGGAGAAATTCAATTAGTTCCAGAAGCAACTCTGCAAATATCTCAGTTTGTTCTTTCCCTCAACGCTCTTTCGGTTAGGGCTTCCCTGAATAATTTTGATCCCTATTTTAAGCTCGAAGGGTTTGGTTTAGAATATATCAGCGACAGCTTAGAAATTAGTGGCGCTTTTGCGCGTATCGAGAAAGAGGATTATGACGAATACTTGGGCATAGCGTCGCTGGGGATGAAAGCCAAAGCTAAAACCCTATCGCTTTCTGCCGTTGGTTCCTTTGCTTATTACAACGGAGAACCTGCATTCTTCCTCTATTTGGTAGTAGATTATCCCTTGGGCGGGCCGCCCTTTTTCTTCGTGACGGGACTCGCAGGCGGCTTTGGCTACAACCGTTCTCTGACTGTTCCTCCCCTCGAAGAACTTCCCTCTTTCCCGTTAGTTGCTCAGGCGATTAACGGACCTGATGCGAGAGATTCCGACAATCCCGGTGAGTCCGTTGGCGCTCAACTGAAAGCCCTCGACAAGTATATTAAGCTTTCTCCGGGTTCGGGTTTCTTGGCAATTGGGGTTAAATTTACTTCCTTCAAGTTGCTCGATAGTTTTGGTCTATTGACCGTTGCCATTAACGAAGACAAGTTCGAGCTAAATTTAATCGGTATTTCTAGGTTAGCCGTTCCTCCTAAGGAGTCGCGCTTAGACCCGGTAGCCCAAGCAGAGATTATTCTCCAAGCGCGGTTTGCTCCCAGTGAAGGGGTTCTCTCAGTTCAAGCCCAGCTTACCTGTGCTTCCTATATCCTCTCACGCAACAGTAAGTTAACTGGGGGCTTTGCTTTCTATATCTGGTATGCGGGCGAACACGCAGGCGACTTTGTGATTACCTTAGGAGGCTACCATCCGGCTTTCAAAGTTCCCTCTCACTATCCTAAAGTGCCGCGCCTCGGTTTTAACTGGCAGATTGACGGTAATACCTCCATTAGTGGCGAGGCTTACTTTGCGCTTTGTTCCCATGCGGTGATGGCTGGCGGAGAACTGTCGTTTGACTATGACGATGGTTGGGCGTGGGCTTCTTTAAATGTGGGAGCTCACTTTTTAATCTGCTGGAAACCCTACTATTACGACATTCGAGCTCATCTCCACATTAGCGCGGGGATTAGTTTTGTCTCTGGCAGTTTAGGCGTCAATCTCCATCTGTGGGGGCCGGAACTCGGCGGAACTTTTGAAATTAGCTTTTGGATTGCCTCAGTCACGGTGAAGTTTGGCGACCAAGGTTCCCGCGATCCTGAACCCATCGGTTGGGACGATTTCAGCGAGTCGTTCTTGCCACCCCCTGACGAAATTTGCAGTATCGCCGCTACCGAAGGTTTGGTGAAACAACTCAAACGAGGTGAGGAAGAAATTTGGATACTCAATCCCAAGCAGTTTGCCTTAGTCACCGATGCTTTCATTCCTTCCAAGCAAGTGTTCGTAAAAGAAGAGGAGAAAGACAACGGTCCTGCCTTTGGCATTAACCCAATGGGAGTTAAGGCAGGTGATTTAGAAACAAAACACCGCGTCACAATAACCAGAAAAGACGATTCAGACGACAATCCCAATTCAGACGATTGGGTTTCGGTTGAAGACCAATTCACCTTTGAACCTGTAACAAAAAAAGCACCGACTGCACTGTGGGGAGAACCTCGGCTTACTGATAAAGGACGATTGAAACTTCCTGAGACGAATGGGCAGCAATTTGTCGAAGGTACTCTCTCCGGTTTCCGCATCGTTCCCGCACAAGAGCCTGACCCCGGCGATACCGAAGATATTAAAATTGCCGAACTTCAGTATGACACGACACTATTTGAGTCGCCTTATTTGTGGGAAACGCATCCTGCTTTCGGGGGAAGTACAGGCGATGATACTGCTCCCGAACGCAGAAAAAAAATTGAGGAAACTCTCGCCAATAACTCCACCCGCAACTCGATTTTAAAGGCATTAGGCTTCGACGATCCTGCCGAAATGGTTAGTGTGAATGCTGCTGCGATCGCCGATGCTTTTGTCTTTGCCCCGCTAGTGAAATAAGTCTTGACTTATACCAATTTAATGTGAAGTTGCACATATCTCGATCCCCCTAAATCCCCCTTAAGAAGGGGGACTTCGATCCGGCTCTTGTCCCCCCCTTATTAAGGGGGGCGCCAGGGTGATCGGATTCTACGGGGCCTCATAAAAAATTGGTATTACACGCTGGAGTCGGCAGTAGGAAGTGCAGAGTCGAGATGTAATTAGGCTTTTCCCGATTCCCGACTCCCGACTCCCGATTCCCGCCGTGAAATAAGTCTTGACTTACACGCTGGAGTCGGCAGTAGGAAGTGCAGAGTCGAGATGTAATTAGGCTTTTCCCGATTCCCGATTCCCGACTCCCGATTCCCGCCGTGAAATAAGTCTTGACTTACACGCTGGAGTCGGCATTAGGAAGTGGAGAATCGAGATGTAATTAGGCTTTTCCCGACTCCCGACTCCCGACTCCCGACTCCCGATTCCCGAAAACCAAGATTTATCGTTCAGATGCGTAAGTCCTGATAAGTAATCCAAAGGAGCAATCAATCATGCCTACAAGAAATATCCGACAAGGAAAAAATGTCCCAGAAGGAAAAGTAGAGTTCATCCAGTACCACCAGCCCTATATGGAGAGTGGTGAATATCGCCTCAAGGTCGAACAAACTATCCAAGCTGATGGCAAAATTGATAGCAAAACCTTCTCCCGCGAGATTACTTTTGTTGTCTCAGGAGAACGCTTCGGTCCTTTGTCACCGACAGACATTCACGCCGTTTTTCCTCCAGCCAACACGATCGGAGATCATTCTAACGTCCTACCTCATATCAGCCTCAAGCGCAGTACCCTGCCTTGGGAACGCTTTCCCGACTCTGGAAAAGTCGATAATAACCTCACCTGGCTGGTATTATTGCTATTTCGAGAATCGGATTTTGCCAAGGAGTCAGACAAACCACAACTGCAAAGTCTCAGTGTCAGGGAATTAGGAGCAACTTCCACTGCCAAATATCCCGCAATTGACCTCGAACCTGGACAGCATGAACAAGAGCGAGTAAACGTTATTGATGTCAAACGGAAATACTTGCAACCACTGCTTCCCACTAAAGCCGATCTCGCTTTTCTTGCCCATACCCGTCAAGCCAAAGATAAGGAGGGCAAGGCCGAAGGTGAACAACTGGCAACTATTTTGTCTAATCGCCTCCCCGAACCTAATGGTGTCAGTAGTGCTTATTTAGTTTCTATCGAAGGTCGCTATGAAGATGGAGATGCAGGCAGCTTTGATTTCGATAATGCAGGGGATGAAGATTTAATCCGCTTGGTGACACTAGCTAGCTGGAGTTTTGGTTGCATCGATCCGGATCAAAGCTTCACGCAGTTGCTGATGAAGCTCAACAATGAACCCAGTACCCCACGACTGCCAAGCAGCAGCAATCAGGCAGCAAATAACTTCCTCGCGCAAAGCTATATCCCTCTGCCTCATGCACTGCGCGAGGGCAGTAAAACCGTTTCTTGGTATAGAGGTCCGTTGATTTCGGGATCTCAACCAGACACGTTTGAACTCCCGGTGCGGGCAGCCGACGAACTGCTGCGCTACGATTCGAGTACGGGGTTATTTGATAGTTCTTATGCGGCAGCTTGGCAATTGGGACGAATGCTGACGCTGCAAAATCAACGCCTCGCCATTGAACTGTTCAACTGGAAGCGGGAAAAGGCCCAAAACCTCAAGCAACTAGAGCAACAGATAATTAATCCGCCCTTTCGCAATTATCGGCAAGTTCAAGAGGAGAGGACGACTCCTGAGGCGATCGACGATTGGTTTCTTAATCTAGAATACTTGCGGGGAATTCCCTTTAACTATTTAATTCCTGACGAACGCCTCCTCCCTGCAGAATCTATTCGTTTCTTTTGGGTCGATTCGGTATGGGTAGACTGCCTGCAAGACGGAGCATTTAGCGTGGGACGGGTGACTCCTTCTGATGTCTTGCAAGACGCCAAGATGGGATCGAGTAGGGCACTGCGATCGGGAGATAGAACTATTACGGGGTGTATTTTGCGATCGCAAGTCGTCTCTGGCTGGCCAGATCTCTTGGTTGATGCTTACGATACTGTAGTTGACGATTTAGGATTCATTGCACCAGACGAGGCAACTCCCTTAGTCCGCTTGCGGATGGAAAAGTTAGCACCGGATGTGTTGATTTGCCTGTTCAAAGGAGAAGTTAAAACGGTGGACATTCACCAAACACCGGAAGGGATGCATTTTGGTTTAGATGCTCCGAGTGACCCGTCTGATAATTTTACCAAAAACTTACGAGATATTTACGGTGAGGGTAGCGAAGATTTAATTATCGAAGATATTCCCTGGCACAATCGAACCGAAGGCATTGTCAACATTTCTGCAATGGTCGATCAAATGATAAACTTATTGCAACTAAGCGAAGATAAGGACTTTACCTCAGCTCAATTTGGGTTACAGATGATTGAGGGAGTGCAAAAAGTCAGGTTTATCTATAAGTTACCTTAGTGGTGCAGAAAAGTCTTGAAACGTAGATAGAGGTGGGATTTAAAAACAGACAGAGGTGACAGGGAGCGGCACAGCATGAGATGCTCAAGTTTCCACACAAAAAGTCATACCCTGCGAGTACCCCATCTATATCGTCAAGTGCCAGCCCAATTAAGTCATATCAATTCCGGTAACAGAATTGATATGATTTTCTGTGGCTGCTCATCTCAAACCTGACGCACCCTAGCACATACAGCCTATTCCAGATTTATAAAATACACCCCAGAAACCAGGTTTCTTTACAGTTCTCGCATCATTACTGATTCTGTTGCTCGAAACCCGGTTTCTCTGTAATACACATACATGGAATATGCTGTATTGTATTCTTCGCCATCAAGTGAAACTTTATAAAATGCTCAGTAACCAGGTGGGTGTTGCAAGCTACCAACCACTCTGTCAATCTCAGTCGCGATCGCCAACAACTCCATTTCACGCCACCGCTTACCAACAATTTGCATTCCAATCGGTAAGCCA
>Ga0164304_10000192_pt1 | contig 15274 bp, 5 predicted proteins | sample Whisoiple_217_MG_FD_110216 | JGI IMG/M metagenome (GOLD analysis project Ga0164304, IMG submission 110216) | Soil microbial communities amended with pyrogenic organic matter from upstate New York, USA - Whitman soil sample_217_MG | ecosystem: Environmental > Terrestrial > Soil > Agricultural...
ATTTTTATATGAGGACGACCAGACATTGTAATTCTCTCCTTTACTTTTTACACAAGTCTATCACATCTTTAAAAAAATGGTATTACTGTATTACTGCATGGGTTTGGGGTATTTCTTAACGCGGTGGGTGAGCGGGGTCAAGGGGAAAGAAGAGTCATCGTAGATTCGGTGAAGGACAATCGTTATCAGGTACTCTAAAAATAAATGATGTTGGAAAGTTCATCGGAAAACAACGATCGCATGATTATTTTCGATCGCTTGCAGACGAGAGTACCGCCTGCAAGTAAACGGGGACGAAGGCTCATATTTTCTTGCCAAACTCCTGTACCGCAACAGCGAAGTTGGTAGACTTCAATGCCTTTTGTATCCGCCTGATAAGTTGGTGATAGGCGATATCATTATTCACAACGATGTCATTCACACTCCCCCGCACTTAGGAGCAGCTCTTTGGGAGTTCGTAGTTAAGCTCAAACCAATCGATTATCGTCGCATGGGACTGGGAACTAACCTATTACAGTTTGCTATAAAGAAAGCTCGTCAGCGGGGAATCAAGAGAATCTGCGGTTCTCTAACTCAAGAAGACATCAACAATAATCCCAACCTTATCAAATGGTACAAAAAGTATGGATTTGACATACTTGCGCCTTCACCGGAGAACATCGAAAATGCAGTTTTCGGGATTTCTCTGGATTTAAAATATCAATAGTCCGGACAGTTTTCAATCACTAACGGCCAAATACGGGTTTTAGCCTTCTCAGTGAGGTCAAATTCTAACGGTAGAATGAGGGTTTCAGCCTCGGTCTCAAAAACTGTCCGGAGTATTGAAATATAAATTAAATTAATTATGTCTTGCCATCGCGTAAGCTTGTTCTTGAGGGCGATCGCTGCTTTCGACCCGACCTGTAAGAATTTCCCATAGTTACTGCATTTTTTCCGGACTGGGAAAGTCTGACCTGATAATGGTTGGCGCCGAAATTTTCCCCCCTTACGGGGGAAGTTTTGATTAAACTCAAGAGCGATCGGTAGCTATATTTTTAGCTTAGAATAGTACAGCGATTGCTGTGCCAGTTACGTAAGTCCCGAGCTTGTCTGAATGTGGTAGCCCTCCGAATCTTCGTTATCGCAAACAAGCGGGTCTTTACACAGAGGCGGAATGTGGGCTAAATCATCCCCCTGCACACGATCTTCTATGGAAGCTTTCAATTTTTCAGCTAGCACTTGTACGTGAGGCTCTTGAAGCATACCTAGGTGAGTGCTGGGAACCCCGTGGATTTCTAATCCTCCAACAGCAAGTTCCCCCCAGCCCAATAGAGGATCGCGATAAAACGTTACACCAGCTATTTCATCCATAGCTTGGAAAAGGGTCACTCGACCTGGGTAGGCTTGTGGTACGTAGTTACTTGCTGCCTCTATGTTTTCCTGTTGAAAAGTGAAGTCTTGCAGATTGTTAGGTAAGGGCTGCCCAATACTCAGGTAAAATTTGCAGCAAATCCCCTTAAGGTTGTGGTTAAGCTTATCGTTTAACCTCTTAATAGTTTTCTTCAGAATGTAGGTAGGGCCGACTTGTAAAAATTTATTCCAGCGAGCAGACATTCGTTTGCGCGCTAACACCCGTTGGACGGCACCTGGAGCGTAGGTATCCAGCAAAGCTAGCAGAGCTACCTGTTGACCTTGTGCCACCAATTGCTGAGCTATCTCAAAAGCCACAAGACCTCCAAAAGATAAACCAGCCAGAAAATAAGGCCCATCCGGTTGGATAATCCGCATTTCCTTGATGTAGTGAGCTGCTAGGTCTTCCACCCGATTGGGTGGAGCATATTTTTTATGCAACATTTGTGCTGCAAGTCCGTAAAGGGGTTGTTCCAGAGCAAAATGATGTGCCAAAGGAAGGTAGAATTGCAGACCTCTGCCAAGAACATGAATGCAAAACAGAGGCGGTTTCAACCCATGAGGTTGAATTGGCACCAGTGAAGATTGAAGGGCTGAAAACCTTTCTTGGTCGAGAAAATTCGTTTGATACTCTACGGACGTTGTCGATTTCTTAGGTTCAGAGCTATGGTCTTCTGAAACATCCTGTAGGGCTTTATCTATGCAAGCCCTCAATTTTTCGGCTAGCATTTGAACATGAGGCTCTTGAAACATATCCAGATGGTCGCCTGGAACCTCATGTATCTCGACGCCTCCTAAAGCCCGAGCACTCCAGCCCAAATCGGAAAATTGGTCATACCTTACGGCTTGCTCGGTAGTGCGGAAGAGGGTAACTTGACCTGGATAGACTTGTAGTGCATAATCACTAGCTAGCTTGTTGTCGGCTTCTACAATCAGTGAGTAGTGGAGTGCATAAGGCATAGGAAGCTTAAACTTCAAGTAAAATTTTTCCGCCACCTTCAGGAAGAAGGGTTTAATCCATTTAAGATTGTCCTGGATTTTATACTTGACTTTGATCGTTATGTAGGCAAACTTTTCCTTCATTTCAAGTTGGGAAAGCTTCTTCAAATGTATCTCGAAGGTCTTAAAATCTAGGCTTTTTAGAGAGAGTGCGGGACAGCGTGTGTCAAATAAAACCAGCAGAGCTACCTTCTGATCTTGCTTAACTAGCTGTGAGGCCATTTCATAGGCTACTATGCCACCAAAAGAGAAACCAGCCAGAAAATAAGGTCCCTCCGGTTGGAGAATTCGCATTTCTTTGATGTAGTGAGCTGCCAGCTCTTCAACCCTCCAAGTGTTAAGAGCTTGTTTTCTGTCTTTAGTTTGTGTTGCTAGCCAATAATCCAGCCCATAAACCGGTTGGTCTGAACCCAGATGACGTGCAATATTGCGGTAATACTCTTGAGCTTTGCCAAGAGAGTGGATACCGAAAAAAGGTGGTCGGGAACCGCTCGGTTGAATTGGCACTAAGGAAAACCAAGGAGATGACCATCCTGACTGGTGAAGAATCTTAGCCAGTTGCTCAATGGTTGGTGATTGGAAGAGGGTAGCCAAAGGGAGATTTTTCCCGAAGGTTTTCTCGATTTGTTCCAATAGGCGCACGGCTAGTAGAGAGTGTCCCCCCAACTCAAAGAAGTTGTCGTGAATACCCACCGAGTCAAGCCTGAGAACTTCCCTCCAGATGCGAGCCAGCACTTCCTCAAAAGAGGTAAGAGGCGGCGCAAAATTTTCTTCCACTGACCTTATCCCGTCAGGCATTGGCAGAGCGCGACGATCCACCTTATCGTTGGGCGTCAGCGGCAGCGCTTCCAGTCGCACAAATGCAGAAGGTACCATGTGGCCGGGCAGTTTCTCCTTTAGGTAGTTACGTAGTTCACTGGTGGAGAGGACTTGCTCGTGGCTCGGAACCACATAGGCGACTAGGCGGTTGTCATGAAGGTCGTACTCTAGGCCTATAACTACGGCATCCTGGACAGCCCGGTGTTGCCTCAGCACTGCCTCAATCTCGCCCAGCTCGATGCGAAAGCCACGAATTTTAACTTGGTGATCGATGCGGCCTAAATATTCGATATTGCCATCAGGTAGGTAGCGGGCTAAGTCGCCAGTTTTATAAAGACGAGAACCCGAGTCGTTACTAAAGGGATTGAGGATAAAGCGTTCCGCAGTTAGTTCGGGCCGGTTGAGGTAGCCTCGTGTTACACCAACACCGCCAATGTATAACTCTCCGGGAACACCGATCGGGACAAGCTGTTTTTGGGAATCTAGAATATAGACCTCGGTGTTGGGAAGGGGCCGACCGATGGGCGGTGCCTCTTTACTATCGGTACATTCGACCATGGTGGTACAGACAGTGCATTCCGTCGGCCCATAACCGTTAAAGAACCGACGACCTGCTGACCATTTAGCTACGAGTTCGCGGGAGCAGGCTTCTCCGGCGGCTATTACTGTCCGCAACGCTGGTAGTTCATTTGCGGGCAGTACCGCTAGCACTGATGGTAGTAGCGCAACAGTTGTGACCCTAAAGTCACGTAATAGCTGAATTAAATTTGATCCCGGTAGCAGAGAGTCCCGGGTTCCCATTACCAGGGTCGCTCCCGACAGCAAGGCCATGACAAGCTCTGTGACTGAACCATCAAAGCTCAAAGAGCAAAACTGGAGAACACGACTGTTCGGTTGCACATCGCATATCTGGATCAGCGCTGTCGCCAGGTTGCTTACCCCAGAGTGCGCAACTAGAACACCCTTGGGCTTCCCTGTAGACCCCGAAGTGTAAATCACATAGGCCAGGTTCTCAGGCGTGAACCTGCATTCAGGGTTCTCCTTACTCTGTCGCTCAATGATTTCCCAGTCTGTGTCTAGGCAAACGATACGTCCTTGATATTTGGGAAGAGATTCGACCAACCGCGCCTGAGTCAGCAGCACTCCTACTTGGGCATCTTCTAGCATGAAAGCCAAACGTTCTGGGGGATAAGCCGGGTCTAGGGGTACATAAGCCCCACCAGCTTTGAGAATGCCCAGCAGGCCTACTACCATTTCTAGCGATCGCTCTACACAAATCCCCACTAAAACTTCTGGTCCCACGCCCAGATTTCTCAAGTGATGTGCCAGACAGTTCGCCCGTTGGTTAAGCTCTCGGTAGGTCAACTGTTTATCTTCAAAAAGCACCGCTTCTGCATCAGGCGTAAGCTCCACTTGTTCTTCAAACAACTGGTGGATACATTTATCAGAGGGATACTCTTTTGTGGTGTTGTTCCAATCTACTAATAGCTGGTGCCGCTCTTGCTCTGTCAGCAGAGGCAAAGAGCAAACCTTCTGTTGAGGATTAGCTACTATCGCCTCTAGTAAAGTCTGGAAATGTCCGGCCATGCGAGCGATCGTCGCCTTATCAAAAAGGTCAGCATTGTATTCCCATACTCCTGTCAATCCATCAGCAGTATTCTCCATTGATAGAGTCAAATCAAACTTGGCTGTGCCGAGTTCTACGGAATACGAGCTTACCGTTAACTCAGGCAGTTTCACAGAAGGCACTCCTGCGTCGTCGAGGACAAACATCACTTGAAATAGTGGCGTATAGCTTAAGTCTCGTGTTGGTTGCAATGTTTGTACCAACTGCTCGAAGGGCAAGTCTTGATGCGTGTAAGCTTGCAGCGCGACTTCCCTGACGGAGCCAAGTAACTCCTCAAAACTGGGGTCGCCACCGAGGTTGGTTCGCAGCACTAAAGTATTGACAAAAAAGCCAATTAACCCTTCAATTTCCCGTCGGTTCCGACCAGCTACAGGCGTACCCACTACGATGTCATCCTCACCTGATAAGCGGTACAGTAATGTCTGAAACGCTGCTACCAGCGTCATAAACAGAGTAACTCCCGAGCGCTTGCTCAGAGCAGTAAGTTCTGCGCTCAGATCCTTGTCAAAGGCTGCATAGTAATATCCTCCTTGGAAAGTTTGAACAGCTTTTCGCGGTCGGTCTGTCGGCAATTCTAATAAATTCGGAGCGTTCTTGAGTTGTTCCTTCCAGTAGTCAAGCTGGGTTTTCAATACCTCTCCAGATAACCACTGCCGCTGCCAAACCGCAAAGTCGGCATATTGTACTGGCAACAGAGGTAAAACAGGAGGCGATCCTGTGCAGAATGCTTTGTAAAGTTCTGTTAATTCTTTCACGAATATGCCCAGCGACCAACCATCAGAAATAATGTGGTGCATGGTGAGCACTAAGATGTACTCTGTTTCACCTAACTGTAGCGCCGTACCTCGGACTAAAGGGTCTCGCTCCAGGTTAAAAGGTCGATTCACTTCTTCAAAAGCCAATCGTTGCGCCTCGATTTCTCGCGAACTTTCTGGTAAATAAAGCAAGTCCACAACAAGCAGTTTCAAATTCAAAGTTGAAGCGATAATCTGAACGGGTTGACCTTCTTGTGTTGTGAAATTTGTGCGTAAGGCTTCATGTCGCTGAATAATTTCGTTGATGCTGGATTCTAGAGCCGCTATATTGAGCTGACCGCTAAGACGCAAAGCAAGAGGGATGTTGTAAAATGCACTGAGAGGCTGTAACTGGTCGAGGAACCACAACCTAGTTTGAGCAAAGGATAATGGGATGGACTCTGACCTGGGAATTGGTAGAAGAGGCTCTGCTTCTTGTGATTGTCCGTTCTTGAGCTCTAATTCAACCCGCGAGGCTAATTGGGCAATCGTGGGAGCTTCAAACAAACTGCGGAGCGGTAATTCGACGCCCAAGCTGTCCCGCACCCTTGAAATCACTTGAGTGGCTAATAAGGAATGTCCGCCCAGTTCAAAGAAGTTCTGGTGAACGCCCACAAGTTCAATTCTCAGGAGATCTGCCCAAATGCTGGTTAGCATCTCTTCAATAGGAGTTCTTGGGGCTAGTAAGGACTGTTGGAGTTCGGGTTGAAATTCTGGTGCCGGTAGGGCGCGGCGGTCTACCTTGCCGTTAGGGGTTAGTGGCAGGGCATCCAACACCACGAACACTCCTGGTATCATGTAATCGGGCAGTTTTTGCTTGAGAAAACCTCGCAATTCCCTAGTCGCGATCGCATAGGAATGGTTAGGTACAATGTAGGCGGCCAGATATTTTTGATCCGGAACATCTTCTCGCGCTATAACCACCGTTTCGCGCACGGCTGTGTGCTGCGCGATAGCGGTCTCAATTTCGCCTAATTCGATGCGGAAGCCGCGAATCTTGACCTGGTTGTCAAAGCGTCCAAGGTATTCAATATTACCATCTGGCAAGTAGCGAGCTTTATCCCCCGTCTTGTACAGTCGCATCTGAGCATGATGGGAGATGAACTTCTCATTTGTCAGCTCTGGACGGTTGAGGTAGCCTCGCGCCACGCCATCACCACCGATGTATAGTTCGCCAGCAACTCCTACAGGAACAGGTTGAAGATAGCGGTCTAGGATGTAAAGCTGCGTATTGGCAATCGGGCGACCAATAGGCACTGTTTTCAGATTGCTGTCTCGTTTGCATTGCCAGAAGGTGACATCGATTGCCGCTTCTGTTGGACCATAGAGATTATGTAATTCACACTCCAGACGAACAAAAAAGCGTTCTACGAGTTCATGAGGCAGTGCTTCACCACTACAGATCACTCGCCTCAAGCAACTGCAACTTTCGAGACCTTGTTCTTCCAAGAAAATTTGGAGCATGGAAGGCACGAAATGCAGTGTGGTAATCTGTTGCTGGACGATCGCCTTTACCAAATAACCTGGATCTCGATGTCCATCTTGTTTGGCAATCACCAGACGCGCACCCGTTAACAAGGGCCAGAAAAACTCCCATACTGACACGTCGAAACTGAAGGGGGTCTTCTGCAAAACCCGATCGGCTTCTGTTAATTGGTAAGTATCCTGCATCCAGAGCAAGCGATTGCAGATTGCCTGATGGGTATTCATTGCTCCTTTTGGCTTGCCAGTAGATCCTGAGGTGTAGATGACGTAAGCCAAATTCTTAGGCATCACTCCGCTGATGGGATTTGATTTGGTCTGCATAGCGAACGAAAGAGCGTCGGTGTCTAAGCACAGGACACGCGCCTGATGTTTAGGAAGAGCCTCTACTAACGAAGCTTGAGTGAGCAGCACCGACACAGAGGAGTCTTCCAGCATGAAAGCTAAGCGCTCACTAGGGTAGGATGGATCTAGGGGCACATATGCACCACCCGCTTTGAGGATGCCAAGCAATCCCACTACCATTTCTAGCGATCGTTCTACACAAATACCCACCAATATCTCTGGCCCCACACCCAAATTCCCAAGGTAGTGCGCTAGCTGATTAGCTCGTTGATTCAGCTCTTTATAGGTAAGTTGCTCCTCTTCAAAGAATACTGCCACCGCATCAGGTGTCTGCTCCACCTGAGCCTCAAATAACTGATGGATACACTTATCCTTGGGGTAATCTGCCTGAGTATCATTCCAATCCACTAGAATTTTGTGACGCTCCGGATCAGATAGCAGGGGAATTTCGGCAACGCAACTGGTAGGGTCGGTGACAATACCTTGCAAAAAAATAGCAAACTGATCTTGCATCCTGGCAATGCTGTCACCATCAAACGCCTCAGCGTTATAGAACCAGAAGCATTCTTTCCCATCTGACGCAATAACTAGAGTCAGCTCATTCCCAGGCTCTGCTTGGTAGTTATCAAGCTTTTCTACCCGCTCTACGACCACCGAAAACATTTGCTCACACTCAGTCTGCGACAATGAACGAAGAGCCGGATACCGACACACGACATCACGCCCATAAGTCAAGTGAAGTTTGGTTAACTCCACCTGTTTCTTAAAAGCTTCAAAAACTTCCTCAAAACTTTGCTCGTACCCTATATTTACGCGACAAGGAACATGGGAGGCAAAAAGGTTTTCCAGTCCTACCATCTCCTGCTGTAACTTTACATCTCTAAATCCGATATCAAAACATTCAGTTTCTCCGATACGAGCAAGATAAGTGGTAAAAGCAGCTTCCAGAAATTCGCCCAAGTTCCATGCTGGATGGCGTTTTTCCAGAAAGGTAGAGATCTCTAGTGAGATAGGTATCTCTACACTCGCGTACTGCTTCGAGTTTAAGTGCGATACTGTCCTCTGTGCATAGGGAATCGTGATGGGCTGCAACGTCGTCAGTCTCTCTACCCAGAAAGCCTCGTGCTTAGCGATTAACGCATCAAACCTCTCAATGCGCCTCACCCTATCCGGCTCGATGTCTTTAAACCGATACCCAACTTGCAGTCCAAATCTCGCGACCAAATCAGGAATCGGTAGCACTTGACCACCTATAGTTAGCACCTGGTGCAGCGCTAGGTCGTAACTTGCTGTAGAAACTTTAAGAAAACTGGGTTCAATGGCTGTTATCGTTCCTGGAGGAGACTTAGCCTGGTCACTTAATACTTCGAGCTTAGAGACTACGATCGAGTTGTTCCCTATGACCAACTTGGGCAGACCTAATGGGTTGGGGTATGGACCAAAGTCCAAAGCCCTAACCAAGGCATCTATATCATGGGCACAACAATTGAATGAGAGTACACCTCCAGCACGAGGCCTTTTGTAGCGCCCAAAATAGGTTCGCTCATCTAGGTTTGGCTTGCTTACCAAGGCTTGACCACTTGAGAGTTCGTCAATTAACTCAGCAAATGAACAAATGGCAGCCTCATAACACTTCCCATTGAGGGTAAAAGCGGTCTCGTCTGAGTTAATTTCGACGGAAATCTGCTTGAGGATATTACCCGCGTCAACCATAGCGGTCATCACATGCCAGGTAACCCCATGAGTCTTCTCCCCATGCATCAAAGCCCAAGAGGTAGCATTCACTCCCGCATACCTTGGCAGGAGGGCGTCATGGTAGTTGATGGCTAATTGGCGCGGCAACTCCAAAATTTCTTTGGGTAAGACGGAGTTGTTGACAATGCTGAATAGGTAATCAAAAGGCTGCTGGCTTAAAAATGCTACGAGATTATCTGTTTGCTGGATGTGAGGTATGTCCTTTCTTTTCGCCCAGCTACTTATCGATGCATCACAAGAGATGACCCCGAAAATCTTATGACCCCGCTCTAAAAGAAGTTCACCACATTGGATAGGTAAAGTTCCTTCTCCAATAATAAAGCAACTAAATTGATTCTGAGTATACATTTTTTTATTGCTTATAGTTTGAGCCAATCAATTCAACAACGTTTACCACAGGGTCTTTCCACTGCGAAATAAAATCACTTCATTCCGTATTAAGGAGGACGCGAGAGAGTAAGTAAAGATAGCGATCCCGGCCAAGAGAAGGAAAAAAAATTTCTCCCACTATTTGATACCTATCTACAACTCCCGCCACTTCCAAAACCTGATTCGCACCGACAACAACATCTTCCTTATCGACCAAAATGGCTGGCATCTTGGGATTGGGTTTAAGAATAACCGCCGTTAGGATGCCAATGTTTCCTCCCAGATCCACAATTGTTTTAATTTCTGAAAAATCCTAAGCTTCAAAAAGCGGAATCATCCACTCCCTTGTCTTCTCCTTTCTCTACTCAGGGAAATTTACGGTCGCCTCAACATTCTGCTTAAAGTAGCTATAGAAAATCATCTTGAAAGTATTGTAAAAGAGGTTTTTTCCTGTCTTTACACTAGAGAGTAAATTACCCCATACCTGATACCTTTCAGCACCATTTGCCAGAATTTACCTCGTAAATAATCAGAAGTACCAGTTAGCAATATTTTCCTCAGGTGATTTTCTTGGAAGTGCGATTCGTTTAATCTAGCAGAGTTTTTTTTGGGATACCCCTCACCCCTCACCCCTCATCCCTCTTAGCCTTGAAGGAAGTTACCCCTGCTGGAAACTACCCCTGCTGGAAACTACCCCTGCAGGGTATTAGCCCTGCAAATTATTACCCCTTACCTAACCTCTCAAGGCGATAGATTATTCTGAATAATCAATCACATAGTTGTTAAGATGTACTACAACTTTTACAACTCAGAATTTTGTAGTTTAATTTACGTTAAATTCAGTTTTGACTAATGAACTAAAATGCGTAATTCCGGTGGGTTTTAAGGGGGGTTAAGGGTTAAAAAGCGTAAGTTCCGAAAGAGCAAGGGTCAGCGATCCGGATCGGGGCGATCTCGCCTGCTCTTACTTCAAAGCGGTGGTTAATATCGATGAGCTAAATTATCCGGTGTCACCCCTGTCTCAGAGTTTTCCTGTGTGAAGCGATCGAATATTTCTGGATTCCCATCCAAACAGATGATATGCGCTTGGTGTTGGGGAAGAGACTCAACTAAATGCTGTTGTATAAATTCCTGGGAGCGAACACAAGCTAAAGCAATCTCACTTTTGCTGAGTTCCCTGCTTGAGAGGAATCTCAATCACGAACTCTGCTTCCTGTCCAGACTAGGAAATAGAAGTCAGCCTACCATGATGTTTTTCTACTACAATCTGGTAGCTAATAGCCAACCCCAAGCCTGTGCCAGAGCCGACAGGTTTCGTAGTAAATAAAGGGTCAAAAACATTCTGGATTATAGTACTTATCCAAAAAAATGCTACAATTATTAGAGAGTTTAAGGATAATTATATGAAAGTAAATTCCCAAAAAATAATTGAGGCAACAGCTAGGGATTTAAAAATAATTCTGTCCGAGCAGCGAACTATAACCCGCTTGAGAAAAAATTCAAACACTTTATGGATTGAAATCAGGATTTAGCCAAAGCGTTACAGATGTAGCAGGACGTTTAGGAGTACATAGAGTTACCGTACAAAGATGGTTAAAACATTATAATGCTGGCAGTCTCTCATCACTCTTAAAAATACAACAATTAACTGGTATATCCCTCCTTAATTCCCAGCGCGGTAATCGCCGGAATATCAAAAAAAACAAGTGAGGACTCCAGTGAATTCAAGAGTTACAAAGAAATTGTGGCATGGGTAGAGGACAACTATCAAGTATCAGTCAAATATCAAATATTACACAAGCAAGTACGCTATCGAATAAAGCCAAATTAAAAGTACCAAGATGCTGTAGTAACAAAAAAGATGCTTTGGCAGCTATTGAGTAAAAAAAAACTAAAAAATTTGCTCAAAATAGCTTTGTGGTTAGAGTTTACACCCCAAATTCAGCAAAAAAAGGAATTAAATATTAGTATCCAGAGAAACTAGAATTGGCTTAAAAACGATTGAAAGGAAAAAAAATACAGCTTTTGAGTCAAACCGATAGGTAAAGTAAAATGGAATTTTAAAGCCTATTATTTATATGGGAGCGTCGCCCTACCAACAGGAGAAAAGTTGATTGTTGAAATTTTCACATAAGAATAGTTTATGTTTTAAAAAATCCTTAAATCATTTAGCATCTGAATATCCAGAACATTTAAATATTGTTCAATTAAACAATGGTAGGTTTCATTATAGTAGCAGTCTAAAAATCGCGGATAATATTTTATTAATCTTTCAACCACCATACAGCCCGGAAGTGCATCCGATTGAGAGAGTGTGGCACTATATAAAACAAGAATTGAGTTGGGAAATTTATGTATGATAATTTAGAGGCTTTTAAAGAAAAACTTCGCGTTGATTAAGAAGAATTTTTACTCTTAACAATAGCATCTATAGCAATCCTAAATCATTTGTGAATTTCTTACTCCCTCCCCTTGCTAAGGGGAGGGTTGGGGTGGGGGAAAAAATTTATGACTCCTGCAAGGATTGCTATATAAGCGGATGGGATTATATTTTATTAGCCTGGGCTACTGTTGCATAACTTTGGAGAATTGGTATTAGAAAATGTTTCCGGTGTCGCTGCTACGAAATCATCAATCCCTGTCGTTTCAATAAAGGTGGACGGGTCAACCTCTGTCAGGAGTCGCATTCCCTGAGCTTCTGCTTTAGGACTAATTACCAAAGCAACTAGGAGCGAAGTAGTAACGCAAAATACAGCTAATTGCATTGATTGAAAAGTTCCTCAAGAAATCTACTTAAGTAAACCTTTGTCTATAATCTCCACTTTTGACTATTTGATGATTTCCTAACTGGCAGAAACTATATGCATACCAAGCTAAACTTTAACATAATTCGGAACACACTGAAACGTTGGAAGGTTAGATTCAGTAGACTCCTGAGTATTTTCTTTCCGCTGTCCAATGAAGCTCTGAGGACTGATAAACTTTTACCCCTTCTAGACCAGCATTTTGTACGATTTCTTTTACCTCATCCAATGTAAAAGCTGCATGGAGGGAATCTCGGAATAACATCTTTTGGTGTTCGTCGTAATCATCACCAATACTGGCAACCAAGGCATTCATCGTTGCTTCATCGGTGGGTCGAAATAAATCGCGGATGAAGATTGCTCCGTTTGGCTTTAGCACTCGCTTTATTTCTAGAAAGAAGGGTAGGGGATCGGGCAAATGGTGGACGATACTATTTGAAATAACCATATCGAACTGCCCGTCTTGATAAGGAAGCTGCTTGGAATCGGCTAATTCCAGAGAAATCTGTTTTTGTAAGCCAGCCTGTTCTACATTCTTTGAGGCAATGAGCAGCATATTTTTTGACAGGTCGCTGCCGATAATCTGCAACTGGGGACACTTCTGGCAAATTAAGATGGGAATGCGGGCAGTACCTGTACCTGCGTCGAGGACGAGACCCGATTGTGGTCCCAACTCGCTAGTACGTTGTGCAAATGCGGTGTTTACTGCCGTGAAGTCCATTGCGTCGTACTCAATAGCCTCTTCCGACGTATCCATCACTTCTGGTTCAAGAATTCGTTGCATTGAGGAATCTCCTTACACCTATTGCTAAAAAATCATCTGTGTGCTGGCATTTTAACGGTACCATTTAGTATAACTTCAAGGTCTAGCGTTCTGCCGTGGTTTTTGACGTTAGTTATCATTACAACCCAGCACCGGAACCTGGAATAAAAATGGTCTTATCCAACTAAATCTCAACCATTACTTTCTACTCTGAGGATTTATTGCTGTGAAACGGACACCCACCCCCTGCTTGACCATTTGGATCTATAAGCCGCAAGCGGTTCCGCTCGAATTTATCTAGCATATCTACTGCTGTGTGTTCGGGCGCTCGTAAGCTCCCCGCCTCACTGCCCCCAAATTTTTCACAAACAGTTTTGTGGGAAGCACAAACAACTTTATAGGCTGAGATAAATTTGTGGTGCTGAGGTTGAAGGGAGACAGGCAGTGTCTTGTAAAGAGGCTGAATAGTCTTCAATAGAGTCATAAGATAAGCATGATCCCAGTGCATAAGTGCGCTAAAATCCTCCGATTTAACGTTAGGGGGCATCATCGTTGGACGAACCTGCTCTCGGAACACCTGCTGACTAAAACTTCCGGCTAGCTCCATCGCTTTAGCTGATGCAAGCATAAGCTCTGCAGCAGTTTCTAGCTCAATTCCTGCATTGTTTATGTTTCCCAATTTTATCTCCTTTTCAAAGCGACTAAGGCCGAGGATCAGACACTGGGTGTAAATAGAAAACATCCAATGAGATTTCTTCCAAATTTCCATTGCCTCAAGATTAGTCATAATTTTTCTTCTAAATCCAGGTTGAAGACTCTGGCCAATAGGCTCACACAGCTTTTGAAACCATTTTTTTGACTTTCTACGTCCAACTTTGCTGATTCGAGTGAAGTGCAGCGATTTAACTCAAGCCAAGCTCGATAGGCTGTTAAAATACTTGCAACTAAACATTCAGCAGGTTCTCTGGCTTGCACATGCTTTAAACCGAAAAATTGATCGAAATCCTCGATTTCCCATGTTTTTAGGGATGTATTGGTGGGGAGGGTTTCCCCAGTCTCAATGACTTCCACTGGGCCGAGTATGTCTAAAGCGAGGTTGATAGTAGTTAGAGCACTCTGTTGCGAAGTTTCAGCTAAAGCTTGGCAGAGCAGATTGATTACTGTAGTTAACTTATCCTTAGACTCGTTTACTTTATGGCTACTAGGCAGGTAGTCAGGTCGAAGCAAAATAAGAGTGTCTGAGAATATCATATGACTCATAAAAATGCTCGGTAAGTGGGAAACGAGTGTGGCTTTAAGCCGCTCATGGCAAACGAGTCGGCGGTTTCAACCGCCTTGAATCTTTCTATTATGCGGGGATCGCTAGATTCGGTGGGCGTTGCTTAATCAGGGTATGAAAAAAATAAGTTTAAAACCAGAATCTGTGTGCATACTGGTTTATATGACTTCTATATTTAGCTTTTCATACCGTAGATAGATGAGTAAGGCCGTAAAATAATCATGTACAACTAATGATACTCTGACCGACGGTTAACTTTCAAGTGTTTGTCGAAATCTTGTTGAAGCCACTGAAACCAATCCTTGCGCGCACTGTGGCAAACCAGACTGGTGTTATTCCAGGGCGAGCTTTCAGTCTGCAAGCGCGACCAACCACCCGCTACTGGTTGGGAAACCACAAGCAAGGCTGATAAAGATGGCAAAACTTACTACGCCCATCCTCCAGAAAAGAAAGCGACTCGCCCCCGTTAAACTCGCTACTGGGAATATCCTGCTCGTGATGGTTCTCCTCTGGTGCGTGTTGTCCAATTCGATGATGGTAAAGGTGGCAAGCCTAACTGGCATCAAGAGCGCTGGGGTCAGCATAAGAAGCAAATTGGCTGGTTGGTAGGTATCGAGGGGGTAATTGCCCGGGCATTGGTGTCAACTTAAGGATGCGCGAGCCCTCAACTCGGCTCACGTTCTTAACTTCTACCAGGCTTTTTAAAGCAAAAATCACACTCGCCGGATTGTGGGGTAACAATCAGACGGGCGTATCGCCGGAGTGTCGAATCGCGATCGAATTTTTTTCTCTAAAAACGCCCCGCTTTTTGAGGTAATCCAGACTTGCGTCGAGCCACGCAACTACCCC
>Ga0164304_10000194_pt1 | contig 15245 bp, 3 predicted proteins | sample Whisoiple_217_MG_FD_110216 | JGI IMG/M metagenome (GOLD analysis project Ga0164304, IMG submission 110216) | Soil microbial communities amended with pyrogenic organic matter from upstate New York, USA - Whitman soil sample_217_MG | ecosystem: Environmental > Terrestrial > Soil > Agricultural...
TAGAGAAAAAGAAGTCGATCGACTATTAGCTGCCTTTGAGCGAGTCAGCCTGAGATCAACGGAAATGATGCTAGTAGCAGGTTTTTCGGGAATTGGGAAAACCGCCGTTGTCAATGAAGTTCATAAACCCATTGTCCGTCAGCGCGGTTATTTTATCAAAGGCAAATACGATCAATTTCAGCGCAACATTCCCTTCAGTGCCTTTGTGCAAGCCTTCCGCGACTTAATGGGTCAATTGCTATCAGAATCGGATACCCAACTGCAAACATGGAAAACCAAGATTTTAGCAGCAGTGGGAGATAGCGGACAAGTCTTGATTGACGTGATTCCTGAGTTAGAACTTATAATTGGCGCTCAACTTCCTGCAACAGAATTGTCAGGAAGTGCTGCCCAAAATCGCTTTAATCTGCTAATGCAGAAATTTGTGCAAGTTTTCACGAGCAAAGAACATCCTTTAGTGATGTTTTTGGATGACTTGCAATGGGCGGATTCAGCCTCCATGAATTTGCTACAATTATTGATGATGGATACAGGATATTTATTAGTATTGGGGGCATATAGAGATAATGAAGTTTCGCTAGTGCATCCATTTATCTTAACAGTGGATGAGATAGTTAAAACTGGGGCAACAGTGAATAGGATTACTTTACAAGCGTTAAGCGAACCCGATATGAATTTGTTGGTGGCGGATACGCTGAATTGCGAATCATCCCTTGGCGAACCTTTGACAAAAATAGTATATCAAAAAACTCAGGGGAATCCTTTCTTTGCAACTAAGTTTCTCAAGGCATTACATGACGATAAGCTAATTAGCTTTAATTGGGATATTCGCCATTGGCAGTGCGATCTTGCCCAAGTCAAAACCTTAGCTATCACTGATGATGTCGTTGAATTCATGACACTGCAATTGCAGAAGTTGCCCAGAGAAACTCAGGATGTTCTCACATTAGCTGCTTGTATTGGCTCGCAGTTTGATTTGAATACCTTAGTAATTGTCAGTGAGAAATCTGCTGGAATGACGGCTACGGCTTTATGGAAAGCATTGCAGGAAGGTTTGGTGATTCCTACGACCAAAATATATAAGTTCTTTACGGAGTCGGATAGTGATGAAGTTTTTAAAGCTTCAGCTAATCCAACTTATCGATTTTTACACGATCGCGTCCAGCAAGCTGCATATTCGCTCATTCCAGATTCAGATAAAAAAGCAACTCATCTCAAAATCGGACAGTTACTCCAGCAAAATTTATCAGAAATAGAGCAACAGGAAAAACTCTTTGATATTGTCAGGCATTTGAACCAAGGAGAAGACTTAATTACCCAAGATAGCGAACGAGAAGCATTAGCTAAACTAAACTTAAAAGCGGCACAGAAAGCCAGAAGTTCTACAGCTTATGCTGCGACAAGAGTCTATGTGCAAACCGGGATTGAGTTACTGACAGCTAACTGCTGGCAAACTCAGTATGAATTGACCCTGAATCTCTATGTTGGTGCTACCGAAGCCGCTTATTTGAATGCTGACTTTGACAGCATGGAACAAATGGCAGAATTGGTGTTGCAAAAAGCTCAGTCGATTTTAGACAAAGTTAAAATTTACCAAATTTCAATCACTGCACAGACAGCTCAGGGCAAAATATTAGAAGCGATCGCAGTCGGCAGAAATGCGCTAGGGCAATTAGGGGTTGAACTCCCCACTGAACCTGACGAAACTAAGATTAGCAAAGTCCTACAAAATCTTGCTAACCAACAAAGCGGCAAACGGATTGAAGAACTGGTTGACCTGCCAGTGATGACCGATGCCAAAACTCAGGCAGCAATCCAACTATTGGGAACCTTATTTCCGCCCGTTTTTCTAGGAATGCCGGGATTGCTACCCATCCTTAGCTCGATGATGGTGAGTTTATCGATCGAATTTGGAAATGCACCCGCATCGACGGTGGGGTATGCGATTCACGGCATGGTGCTATGTGCCTTTTTAGGAGAGGTAGAAATGGGCTATGGCTTTGGTAAACTGGCGATGAATTTGCTCGATCGCTTCAATATCCGCGCACTGAAAGCGACAATTCCCGCTTTTTTTGGAAGCTTTATTCAGCATCGCCAAGAAGCGATCGGGGCAACAATACCGACGCTGAAAGTTAGCTATACGGCTGCGATGGAAACCGGGGATTTTCTACAATCTGGCTATAGCATACTCAATTATCTCGAATCCAAATTTTTTGGTGGGGTGGAACTGGACACTTGGGAAACCGAAATAGCCAGTTACAGTGCTGTGATGACACAGGCCAAACAATATTCGGCTCGAGATTATTTGGAGATGATGCAGCAGACGGTGAATAACTTGAGGAAAGTCGGTATTCTCTCGGATTGCTTAATCGGTACTGGTTACGATGAAACGGTGATGCTTCCTAAGCATCATCAGAATAATGAACTCACGGCGATCGCCAAGACTTATGTTTATAAACTGCTGCTTGCCTACTCATCGGGCAACAACACCGCTGCCCTCGACTATATTCTCCAAGCGAAGCCGTATTTGATGGCAATATCGGGATTGATTCAAGTTCCAATTTTTCATTTTTATACCGCTTTGACGTACTTGGCAATCTTCCCCACAAAGCCAGAGCCAGAGCAATCAGAAATCCTCGCCCTAGCGGAGACTCATCAAACGATTCTGCAACAGTGGGCGAAAAATGCGCCCATGAATCATTTGCATAAATGGTATTTAATTGAAGCCGAAAAATATCGGGTTTTGGGTAATAAAGCCGATGCCATAGACTTGTACGATCGCGCGATCTCCCTCGCTAAAGAAAATCTATTCCTCAACGAAGAAGCCCTCGCCAACGAACTCGCAGCCAAATTCTACCTAGAATGGGGCAAAGAAAAAGTAGCTCAAGCCTACATGATTGAAGCATATTATTGTTATGCCCGCTGGGGAGCTAAAGCCAAAATAGACGATTTGGAAAAACGTTATCCTCGCCTACTCGGTATTATCCTTCTCCAAGCTCAATCCTTGACTTCGTTTAAGGAAACGAGCGCCTTGGGAACGATTACTTATACTCACTCTTCTAGCAGCAACTCTGAATTTCTAGATTTGCCTACTCTGATCGAAGCCTCTCAAACCCTTTCTGGGGAGATTGAAATAGACAAACTCCTGACTACTCTTTTAAAAATATCGCTCGCGAATGCTGGGGCAACTAAGTGTGTCTTATTGCTCAAACGAGAACAGTATTTACAGGTAGTGGCTCTTGTAGAAGAGGGACAGGAACCTGAGCTATTACCATCAATACCGCTAGAATCAAGTCAGGATGTAGCGATTAGTTTGGTGAATACTGTCAAGCGTAGTTTGAAACCTTTGGTAATAGTCGATGCTCGGGTAAGTCCCCAGATTGCTGGCGATATTTACATTGAAAAACACCAGCCTAAAAGTATTCTTTGTATTCCTATTCTTAATCAAGGGCAGTTGATTGGGATTTTATACCTGGAAAATAACCTGACGGTTGGGGCGTTTACGAGCGATCGCATTGAATTGCTAAATCTGCTGGCTTCTCAAGCTGCTATTTCCTTAGAAAATGCCCGTTTGTATCAAGAATCTCAACAAGCATTTACCCATCTCAAACAAGCACAAATAAAAATTGTTCAAAGCGAAAAAATGTCAGCATTGGGAAACTTAGTGGCTGGGGTTGCTCACGAAATTAATAATCCGGTTGGTTTTCTGGTTGGTAATATTCAACCCGCCTTAGATTATATCAAAGATTTATTTGGATTGCTCGATTTGTATCAACAAAAATATCCCCAACTCGATCCAGAGATTCAAGAGGAAATCGAGAACATCGATCTTGACTACATCCGGGAAGATTTACCGAAACTAATAGGTTCGATGCGGGAAGGCGTGAAGCGGATTCGGGATATTAGTACCAGTCTACGGACATTCTCCCGTGCCGATACTAACTCTCCCGTAGCTTGCAATATCCACGATGGCATCGATAGCACCATTATGATCCTGAAACATCGCCTCAAGGCTAACGACACTCGTCCAGAAATCAAAGTGATTAGGGAATACGGGAATTTGCCACAAGTTGAGTGTTATGCCGGACAGTTGAATCAAGTATTTATGAATTTGTTAGGTAATGCGATTGATGCTTTGGAGGAATCCAATCAAGGACGACCTTATGCAGGAATCGCCAATCAAATTACTATTAAGACGGAAATTGATGGGGATAAAAAACAAGCGGTTATTCGCATTAAAGATAACGGTGTGGGCATCAGTGAGGCAGTGCGGGAGAAAATTTTTGATGATTTATTTACTACTAAGGGAGTGGGAAAAGGGACGGGGTTGGGATTGGCGATCGCACGGCACATTGTAGTTGAGAAACACGGCGGTACAATAGAGGTAAATTCTGTATTGAGAGAAGGGACGGAGTTTATTATTTTCTTGCCCGTGAAAGGATAAAAACAGCTTGATAGATGGCAATCTTTTTATTCAAAGGGGAAAAATAATAAGAGCGGTAGAGTTGGTCTGCTGGGGGATATCCGAGTTCTATAGTCCGGAGACTTGACAAATAAAACTGTATACTTAGTTACAATAGTCAATGTCTGAGATGGAGTAATCCAGATGAGTACAGCAGTGGATTTAACGAACCGAATTTCGGGATATCATCTGGTTGAGCAATTATACTGCGGTTCGAGAACCCTAGTTTATCGAGCTATCCGAGAAACAGACCAGATTCCGGTTGTGATTAAACTACTGAATCGAGACTATCCCAGTTTCAGCGAACTGCTGCAATTCCGCAACCAGTACACGATCGCCAAGAATCTACACCTGCCGGGAGTCGTTGAAGCCTACACTCTAGAATTCTACCGCAACAGTTACGCCCTAGTCATGGAGGATTTTGGCGGCATTTCTCTGCGCGACTACGCCCAAAAGCGATCGCTGACTCTGGTAGAAATCTTGGAAATTGCCATTCAAATAACTGACATTCTCAATGCACTCTATCAGCATCGAGTCATTCACAAAGATATTAAGCCAGCTAACGTCCTGATTCATCCCGAAACTAAACAAATCAAACTAATTGACTTTAGCATCGCCTCCCTACTTCCGAGAGAAACTCAAGAAATTCAAAATCCCAAGGTTTTAGAAGGAACCCTCGCCTATATTTCTCCCGAACAAACCGGACGAATGAACCGAGGTATCGACTACCGCACTGACTTTTATTCTCTGGGAGCCACCTTTTACGAACTGCTGACCGGAAAACTGCCATTTGAATGTGACGACCCGATGGAGTTGGTTCACTGCCATATTGCCAAACAACCTCCTGCAATAAACAGCAAAGAAATCCCGCAGGTAGTGTCGGATATTGTGATGAAGCTGATGGCAAAAAATGCCGAACAGCGCTATCAAAGTGCCTGGGGATTGAAACATGACTTAGAAAGGTGTTTGCAGCAGTGCCAAGAAACTGGAAAGATTGAAACTTTTGAGTTAGGAACGCGGGATGTATGCGATCGCTTCCTGATTCCTGAAAAGCTTTATGGTCGAGAAACAGAAGTACAAACCCTGTTGAATGCCTTCGAGCGCGTAGCGAATGGCACATCTGAATTAATGCTGGTCGCTGGGTTCTCCGGGATTGGAAAAACGGCTGTAGTCAACGAGGTACATAAACCGATAGTCCGGCAGCGTGGCTATTTCATCAAAGGCAAATTCGACCAGTTTAACCGCAACATTCCCTTTTCGGCATTTGTCCAAGCCTTCCGCGATTTTATGGCACAATTACTGAGTGAAAGTGATGCCAAAATCCAAGAATGGAAAACTCAAATTCTCGAAGCGCTCGGTGACAACGGACAAGTCATTATTGAAGTCATTCCCGAACTAGAACGGATTATTGGATCGCAACCCCCAACCCCTGAATTATCGGGGATTGCTGCTCAAAATCTCTTTAATTTGCTCTTCCACAAATTCATTGCTGTCTTTACAACAAAAGAGCATCCCTTGGTAATATTTTTGGATGACTTACAATGGGCGGATTCGGCATCGCTGAAGTTAATGCAATTGCTCGTCAATGAGTCGCAATTGGGTTATCTGTTGCTGCTTGGAGCCTATCGGGATAATGAAGTATCACCAGGCCATCCCCTGATGTTGACCTTAGATGAAGTGAGGAAGGCAGGAACAACCCTCAACACCATTAGATTAGCACCGCTCGACAAAATCAGTTTGAATCAATTGGTAGCGGATACGCTAGTTTGTTCTCCTAAGTTGGCACAACCGCTGACCGAATTGGTCTATCAAAAAACTCAAGGAAACCCATTTTTTGCGACGCAGTTTCTCAAAGCCTTGCATCAGAATGAATTGATTATTTTTGATATCCAAGCGGGACATTGGCAGTGCGATATTAGTCAAGTTCGAGAGGTAGCACTAACTGATAATGTAGTGGAATTTATGGCGCAGCAGTTGCAGAAGTTGCCCACAGACACTCAGTCTGTTTTAAAATTAGCCGCTTGCATTGGCAACCTGTTCGACCTGGCAACATTGGCAATTGTATCAGAGAGTTCTGAGACTGAAACCGCAACCGCATTGTGGAAAGCTTTACAGGAAGAGCTGATTATTCCCCAAAGTGAAGTTTATAAATTTTATGTAGGCGCCCAACAGGCGATTTCAGAAGCCACTTCTCAAACCGTTTCCTATCGTTTCTTGCACGATCGCGTTCAACAAGCTGCTTATTCCCTCATTCCTGATGAAAAAAAGCAAGCAACTCATTTCCAAATCGGACAGTTGTTATTACAAAATTCCTCAGACATAGAGCAGGATGAAAAACTATTTGAGATTGTCAGACACTTAAATCAGGGTAAAGATTTAATCACTCAACCAAGCGATCGCCAAGAATTAGCCGAATTAAACCTAGTGACAGGGCGGAAAGCCAAAACTTCTACTGCTTATGCTGCCGCAATGGTCTATTTGCAAACGGCGATGGGGTTACTGACAACAGACTGTTGGCAAAATCATTATGAATTGACCCTCAATATTTACATGGCTACTGCCGAAGCTGAATATTTAAACCTTAACTTTGAGCAGTCATTAAATCTAGCTGAGATTGCCATGCAAAAAGCAACTAATTTACTCGACAAAGTGAAGATTTATGAATTACAAATGCAGATTTATATTGCTCAACTAGAAATGGTAACGGCAGTAGATATTGGATTGCAAGTATTAGAAAAGCTCACAATAGATTTGTTAACTATAGACGTGGAGAAGGAGTTGATAATTGATTTACCAAATATTGATAATTTAGATAATTTACCAAACATGACCGATCCATATAAGCTGGCAGCCATGCAGATTTTAAAAATCCTTTGTGCGCCTGTATTTATGGCAAAGCCCGAGATTTTTCCGCAAATAATTATCACTATGATTAATTTGTGTCTTGAATATGGAAATTCGGCGATCTCATCTTTTGCCTATGGTTTTTACGGATTATTGCTAGTCGGATTTAGTCAATTAGATAGAGGATACTATGCCGGTTTAATCGCTTTAAAATTATTAGACAAGTTTAACGCTAAAGAACTAAAGTCTAAAGTTTATAACTTATTTAATTCTAATATTCGCACTTGGAAAGAACACGCAAAAAATAGTGTCGATCCTTTGCGAGAAGGCGTACAAGCAGGGCTAGAAGTAGGTGATTTTGAATGGGGTGGATATTGTGCAGCAAATTTGTGTAGTTACTTATTTTTTACGGAGGATAACTTAGAGTCTGCCGTCCGGCAACAAGGAGCTTATGTTGATTTGTGTATTAACATTAAACAAGAAATTCCTATTCACTTTTCGCAAGTATGGCGACAACTAGGTTTAAATTTACAGGATCGAGCAGCAGATCCCCTATTATTGATCGGTGAAAGTTTTGATGAAGAGAAAATTTTGCCCCGCATCATTGCCGCTAAATCGGGAACAGTTTTATTTGTTTTTTATGTGGCTAAAACTATTCTAGTTTACTTGTTGGGCGATAGTAGCCAAGCCTTAAAAAATGTGGGACTAGCACAGGAGCAAGCCGGAGCAGCTTTTGGTTTTATGCAAGTCGTAGTTCTCAACTTTTACCATTCGCTAACATTGTTAAATTGCTATGATGAAGTCACGGTAGATGAACAAAAAAACTACTTAGAGCAGGTCAATATTAATCAGGAAAAAATGATTTTTTGGGCAGACAATGCGCCAGAAGTAAACCAGCATAGATATGAATTAATTGAAGCGGAAAAAGCTCGGATATTAGGGATTAATTGGCAAGCATTAGAGTTATACGATCGCGCGATCGCCGGAGCCAAAGAAAACGAATACCTCCAAGAAGAAGCGCTCGCCAACGAATTAGCTGCCAAGTTCTACCTTGAGGAGGGCAAAGAAAAAGTTGCCGCAGGCTATATGCAGGAAGCGTATTACTGTTATGCCCGTTGGGGTGCAGTAGCCAAAATAGAAGACCTAGAACAACGCTATCCCCAATTACTTCAGCCTATCCTGAATCAGCCCAAACTTCGCTTTAATCCTCTAGAGACGCTGGCAACGATTAGCCACTCTTCGCAGACTTCCAGTAATAGCAGCACCAATATTTCCGATGTCCTTGATTTCGCATCTATTATGCAAGCTGCTCAAGCTTTATCCAGTAAAATTCAGATTGATGAATTGCTCGGCACCCTCAACCAAATTATTTTGAAAACTTCTGGGGCAGAAACTTGTGCTTTGCTACTCCCCCATCAAGATGAATGGCAAATCCGGGCAATAACTCACATCAATCCAGATAACGAGTTACCCACAACCTTACTGCAAACCCAACCTATAGATGGCTCGGCGGTGATTCCGCTCAAGCTGGTTTATTATGTCAAAAACACCCTGGAAACTGTGGTTATTGAAGGTGGCAAGACCGATATTCCGGGTTTAATGAATGACTGTACGCTTGAGTATCAGTCTCAGAGTATGCTATGTACTCCGATTCTCGATCGCGGGAATTTAGTTGGCATACTTTATCTGGAACATCGCTCGACGAAAGGAGTGTTTACTCGCGATCGTCTCCTCATCCTCCACTTCCTCTGCACGCAGGCTGCCATTTCCTTAGAAAATGCGCGATTGTATCAGCAAGCGCAGGACTACGCCCACCAGGTGGAACAATCACAACTGCAATTAGTGCAGAGCGAAAAAATGTCGGCGTTGGGGAATTTAGTGGCCGGGGTTGCCCATGAAATTAATAATCCTGTCGGATTTATTTCTGGCAATATTCATGAGGCGATCGCCGCCGTCAAAGATATTACAGAATACTTGCAACTGTATAAAGAAAAATTTCCCAGTCCGGGTGACGAGATTGAAGAAAAAGCTGAAGAGATGGATATTGAATATCTTTTAGAAGATTTACCAAAAATGTTGCATTCTATGCAAGTCGGCTGCGATCGCATCCAAGGTATCAGCACCAGTCTTCGCACCTTCTCCAGAGCCGACAAAGATTACAAAGTTTCTTTCAATATTCATGAGGGAATTGACAGTACGATTTTGATTCTCAAACATCGATTAAAATCTAACGAACAGCGTCCTGCTATTGAAGTAGTGAAAGAGTACGGGGACCTGCCACCAGTTGAGTGCTTCCCCGGACAATTAAATCAGGTGTTTATGAATCTATTGGCAAATGCCATTGATGCACTGGAAGAATCAAATCGGGAACAGAGTTTAGAGAAGATTAAAGCCCCAGCCTGCATCACGATTCGGACAGAAAGAGAGTCTAAGGAGTGGGTGAAGGTTCGCATTTCTGACAACGGGCCAGGGATAGCAGATGAGATAAAAGGTAATATTTTTGACCACTTATTTACTACTAAAGGTGTGGGTAAAGGCACGGGATTGGGTTTGGCGATCGCGCGGCAGATTGTGGTTGAGAAACACTCTGGTATGCTAGAAGTGAACTCAACTTTAGGTGTAGGTACAGAATTTACTATTTCACTTCCATGTTGATGATTAGGGTGGTGTTTTTATACCCCCGGAGAGGGGACTAAGTTTGTGATTGAGTTGCCTATTGGCGAATTTTAAAAAGGGTAAATTCAGGTATCTCAAAGCGGGGTTGTTGATAAATGATATCATTTCCGGTTACACCGGAATGATGTTGACGGTTGACTGTTCACGGTTGACTGTTCACGGCGTCAACCGTCAACAGTCAACAGTGAAGTCGAATTTACTATTCCGATGCTAACGGATTTAATATGAGACCTTTATTAAAATTGTCAGGAAATTCAGCAAGTCGCGCTGTTTTTTGACAGTGAACTTAAAGCCTGAAACCAAATTTTGAGCTGGTTTTCACGTCCTACTCCAGCAAATTCTTTTTTCTTAATACTTCTACGACCCGCTTTATAGTGACTGATAACTTCTTCCAAAGTCTTGATACTTCCGGCGGACTAATTCATAAAGGAATCTCGATCGCAAATTCCGTACCTTCTCCTACGGCGGAACGGCAGCTCAAGGCTCCGGCGTGTTTTTCCGCGACAATTCGGTAACTGATGGCTAACCCCAAACCAGTGCCTTTTCCGATCGGTTTTGTCGTGAAAAACGGGTCAAACAATCGGCTCCGCACCTCTTCTGTCATGCCGATCGCATTATCGGCAATGCGGATGCAAATACTATTTTCGTTCAGGGCTTCTGTGCGAATGCTAATAGTTGGTTTCCAGTCGCCGCCGCCCGATAGCCTTTTTTGGTTGCAAGCATCTTCCAAGGCGTCAATACTGTTGCTAAGCAGATTCATAAATACCTGATTTAGCTGACCTGCATAACATTCAATTAAGGGCAGTTTACCGTAATCTTTGATTACTTGGATTTCGGGATAGTCGGCTCTGGCTCTCAGTTTGTTGTGCAAAATTAGGAGGGTGTTGTCTATGCCTTCGTGAATGTTTTCCGGCTTTTTTACCGAGTCGTCTAAACGCGAGAAATTTCGCAAGCTCAGAACTATTTCGCGAATGCGATCGGCTCCCATTTTCATCGAAGAGAAGATTTTTAGCAAATCTTCTCTCATAAATTCTAAATCGATATTTTCAATACATTCTTGAAGTTCTACCGTTGGCTGAGGATAGTATTTTTGGTAAAGTTCCACAAGCTGCAACAAGTCCCTGACATATTGGCTGGCGTAGGAAATATTTCCGTAGATAAAACTGACAGGGTTGTTGATTTCGTGAGCTACTCCAGCTAGCATTTGACCGAGACTTGACATTTTTTCGGTATGAATTAGGTGAGCTTGAGTTTCTCGGAGTTCTTTAAGAGCGATTTCTAGCTGCTGAGCTCTATTGTTGGCGATCGCCTCGGAGAGCCGCAAAGCATCCTCTGCTGCTTTGCGCTCTGTTATGTCAAAAATGGCGCCGTTGAGCGATAAAACTTCACCTGCTGCGTTGAAAATGGCTTGACCTTTCTCTGCAACCCACCGCACATTTCCGTCGCAGTGAATCAGGCGATATTCGATCGTGTAAGGTTGTTTTGTCTTAATAGCCCGATCGATAATTTTCTGGCTCGCCTCGGCGTCATCGGGATGAACTAGACTAGGAAAAGCCTGCACCGGTTTAACCATAAAGTTAGCTGCAGGATAGCCGGAAATAGCTTCTATGCCGCTGCTGATAAAAGTTACGTTCGATCGCCCTGCAGCACTGCAACGGTAAACTGCACCGGGAATGCTAGAAACTAATGACCTAAATTCTTCTTCCCTTTCTCGCAAAGCTGCCTCAATCCGCTTGCGCTCGCTAATGTCACGAGCAAACGCGCACTGATATTCTTTGCCGTTAAATTCCAAATAGTCGATCGTAATTTCTACCGGAAAAATTCGACCGTACTTAGTGACGTGGTGAACTTCAATATTAACCGAACCGCAGCGTTTTAAGACTTTCCAGTGCAAACTCCAAGCAGTTTCGGGAAAATCTGGATTGATGTCGTGCACGGTCATCGAGAGCAATTCTGCTGCCGAATATCCCAATGAAGAGCAAGCAGCGTCGTTGACGTACAAAAATTTACCGTCCGACCCGATCCAGAATACCGCATCTGCCGATCGGTCGATCGCAAATTGAGTCAGTTGCAACTTTTCCTCAACCCGGTGGCGGTCGGCAATTTCTCTTTCTAACTGTTCGTTAAGCGAACAGAGAGCTAAAGCGCGATCGACAACAGTATCTGAATGGTAAAGATCGATCGATTGTTTTGCCAATTCTCCTGTCTGGATATCATGCTCGTCCTGATTTTCTTCTACCTGTTTTAACGACTGTTGTTGAAAATTTTCTTTTTGCTTTAAACCAGACTCGGCAAGTGCTTTCGGCATGAGGGCGAGGGCGACTGCGGCTAAAAGCCAAGAAATCAAAGCACTTGCAGCTTTGAGAGTTACCGACAGCCAATATATGGAATGCCAAAGCGTCCAAACTTCCGTCAATTTAGCAGCGCTCCAGGCAAAAAAAACAACTGCCAACAGCCGTCCAATCTTGCTGTGAGAACCTTGGCGGCTAAAATAAACTAAACATAGCGCGATCGAGCAATAAGCCAGTGCCGTCAGCGAGTCAAAAACAGCGTACAGCCGCAACTCCGGCAGTGCGTTGCAGCAGAGTGCGGAAGATACAGCAAGTTTTGAAAAAAAAATTGTTAACTGTTCTTGCATAAAGTTCAAGAAAAAAAGTTATCTGTACCAATGCAAATCATATCAAATATAATTATTTGATTTCTGCTAGTGAAATATTTACATAATTATATACTTTTTTCATTTTTTATGAAACAGCTATTTTTTCAGGGAATGTCAAAACAGTCTAGGTTGCGCCCTGGGAGCAAAGCTTTCGGCAAGTATGAGCGATGGCCGTCGCGGCTGGCAACCCTTAGGTTCCTGGCAGTGAGGGAATACGTAAATTCGCCTACTTAGGGCTTCAGAAACATTTAATTTTTTAATGATCGCTATTAAGTTTTCTTTTAGATTACTTAAGCTGTGAGCCAGGGGTCTTAAAACCCCTGGCTCACTGATGGACTAACGGGATTTTAAGGCAGAGAAAATCTCAATTTTTGCGCGGGAAATCGACAATTAAGCACCGCCCAGCACCCAATGCACCAAAGTCCGAACTCCAAAACCGGTAGCCCCAGGGCCATTGTAGCCATTTTCTTTGTCACTCCAAACCGTGCCGGCAATATCTAAATGCGCCCAAGGAGTATCCTTCACAAACTGCTTCAAAAATAGCGCCGCCGTAATCGAACCGCCGGGACGCGGACCAGTGTTTTTCATGTCGGCGTGCAATGCTTTCAAGCCCTCAAAATATTTTTCTTCCATCGGCATTCGCCAAAATTTTTCGCCTGCCAATTCTGAGGCGGCGACCAGGTCGGCGGCGACGCTATCTTGAGGACTCCACAAACCCGCGATATCTTCGCCCAAAGCAATTACGCAGGCACCGGTTAGAGTTGCTAAATCGACAATTGCGTCAACTCCCAATTTCTCAGCAAATACCAAAGCGTCAGCCAGGGTTAAACGCCCTTCGGCGTCAGTATTGTTGACTTCAATTGTTTTGCCGTTGGAAGCTGTAAGGATGTCTCCCGGGCGCATGGCGCGGCCGCTAATCATGTTTTCAGTGACGGCGCTGATAAAGTGAACTTCCACATCTGGTTTGATGTGACCGATCGCCTTTGCCGCTCCGAAAGTAGCCGCAGCGCCGCCCATATCTACTTTCATCATTTCAATGCCGCTGCCGGCTCCTTTGATGTTCAAACCGCCAGAATCAAATGTCAATCCTTTGCCTACAATTGCTATTTTGCGGCGCGGTGTGCCTTCTGGTTTGTAAGTGAGGTGGATGAATTTCGGTGGCAAATCGGATGCTTTGGCAACGCCGAGAAAGGCTCCCATGCCGAGTTTTTCGCATTCTTCCTGCTCCAATATTTCTAATTCTAAACCGCATTCGGCAGCCAGACTTTGAGCTGTTTCGGCCATGGTAATCGGGGTAACAAAATTAGCCGGGGCTGCTACTAATTCCCGTGCTAAAATGACTCCGGCAGTGATTTGGCGGGCGCGGGCGATCGCACTTTCGGTACCGGCCAAACCGAGCAAATGAATTTGTTCGAGTTGGGGGCTTTTGTCTTCATGTTCCGATTTGAAACGGTTGTCTTGATTCAAGGAGAGTTCTACACCTTCGGCGATGGCGCTTGCTGTAGAATCCGGCGCGTTTTTCCACACCGGAAAGCTAATTCCGAGGGTTTTGCATTTCTCCTTTTTGGCTAACTTGGCGCAAACACCCGCAGCTTGCCGCACGGTGTCTAATTTTAAGTCCTCTGTTTTGCCCAAACCGACGATCGCAATTTTGCGAATGGGATTATTGCCGCCGACGCGGGTGATGGCGCTCGTGCCTGCTTTACCCTTAAAATCTACTTCCAGTAGCAGCTCTTTTAAAGTGCCTGCAAGCTTTTCATCTAATTGTGCCAGCTCCTGCGTCAGTTCGAGGGCGTCCTCAAACAGACCAATTGCCAGGGCGTCTCCCGTCCAAGCAGAGGGGGGCGTATCGGTGACTAGAAATTCCATGTTTTGATTTACACTTTAGATTTTAGATTTTTGATTGTACTTTGTAGTGGGTGGTTTGTGGTTTTTCCTTTGTGCGGGTAAATAGATCGATCGCACAAATTCTCCGTTCCGCATCGAAATAAATTCTGCTACTATATCAGCCAAGTCCGCCGGAGATCGGATCTCGCACCAATCTCAATAATCTGTTTTAGGCTCTGCCCCTTTGGGCGGATCCCACTCTTAACATTTATTTCTCGTTGAACAGGTATCGTGCCTGTGATGGCGTGGAACAGGCAGGATGCCTGTGATGGCTCTCTCTCAAACGATCGGTTCTCTATTGTTATTATCTTAAATTTTCCCATGCTAAAACGACGCCGAGCCCGATTTACTGTTTTAATCAGCGTTTCAGTTTGCGTTGTGGCGATCGGCTCTTTGGTTGCTGCGATGAAATGGATGGGTTTGGGCTCGTTCCAGAAGGCTCAGCAGCCCCTGGATGCAGCGAATTCCGAATCCTCCGTCAAGATGCTGGTATCGCTCTCACCGAGCGAGCGAGCGGCGAAATTAGTTGAACTCGCAGCCAGTCAGTCTGCAAGTACGAACCCGCAGCAGCAAATCTCCCCTCAAAGCCGCGCCCGCTACCTGCTTGCCAGCGATTTAATCCAGCAAGGAAATGCCGCCAAAGCATTAAAGTTATTGGACAAATTAGAGCAAGAATATCCGGTTTTAGCTTCTCACATTGCCCTAAAAAGGGCCCAA
>Ga0164304_10000199_pt1 | contig 15123 bp, 13 predicted proteins | sample Whisoiple_217_MG_FD_110216 | JGI IMG/M metagenome (GOLD analysis project Ga0164304, IMG submission 110216) | Soil microbial communities amended with pyrogenic organic matter from upstate New York, USA - Whitman soil sample_217_MG | ecosystem: Environmental > Terrestrial > Soil > Agricultural...
ATCTCCTCGGGCGCAGCACTGGCGGCCGCCAACCAGGTGGCCACCCGCCCGGAGAACGCCGGCAAGACCATCGTGGTGGTCATCCCCTCCTTCGGCGAGCGCTACCTGTCCACCATCCTCTTCTCCGACCTGCTCGACTGAGCCCGTGACCCTACGAGCAGCCTTGGCCACCGTGCGCGAGGACCTCGACGCGGCGGTCGCGCGCGACCCCGCGACGACGTCCCGGCTGGAGATGGCCCTCGCCTCACCGGGGCTGCACGCCGTCTGGTTCTACCGCCTGGCCCGCCGGCTGTGGACGCGGCCGGGGACGCGGCTCGTGGGGCGGCTGGTCTCCCAGGCGGCCCGGGCGCTGACCGGGGTGGAGATCCACCCGGGCGCGACGATCGGCCGCAGGCTGTTCATCGACCACGGGATGGGCGTCGTCATCGGCGAGACGGCGGAGATCGGCGACGACGTGATGCTCTACCACGGGGTCACCCTCGGCGGTCGCTCCCTCAAGCGGGAGAAGCGACACCCGACGGTCGGCAGTCGCGTCACCATCGGTGCGGGGGCGCGCGTCCTGGGGCCCGTCTACATCGGGGACGACGTTCAGATCGGCGCGAACTCGGTTGTGGTCAAGGACATCCCGGCGGGCGCGATTGCCACCGGCATCCCGGCAACCATCCGCTTCCCGCAGGGCCGGGAGGACCCGTACGAGGCGATGTTCAAGGACCCGGCGCTCTGGATCTGAGCACCCCCAGCGAGACAAGAGGCACGGCATACCCCGGGGTATGCCGTGCCTCCTTGCGTGGGTTGGTGGTCAGGGCAGCTTGCCCGGGCCCGGCCCGAATCCCGTGGTGTCGGCGTGCAGGCGGCCGTCGGTGCCGCGGTGGATGGTGGGGGGCAGATGCTCGCCACTCACCTTGTCCTTCACGGCCGATCCGGCGCTCTTCGCGGCGACGCCGAGCTTCTCGGCGACGACGGGCGCCTGCTCCATGACGGTGTTCTTGGCCGACTCGACTCTCGTCTGGACCTGGTCGCTGGACCACAGCTGGGTGGCGCGGTCCTTGATCTGCGCGTAGCGCTTCTGGCCGGCCTTGGCGCCCAGGACGTACCCAGCGGCCACTCCGGCGATAAAGGTCAGTTTCCCCATGATGTTCTCGCTCTCCTTGTGCTCGGGGTCTGCCCCCATCACATCAGAGACTGCGGCAGGCTGCGCGGTCAGGGGCCACCGGTGGAGCGGCCGGACCGCCTCATGGCCAGCGGGAGGCCGAGCCAGGCGACAGCGAAGACCAGCAGGGTGACCGCCCCCGCGAGAAGCCCCGTCCGCTCGCCGAAGAGGATGCCGAAGATCAGGGTGGCGACCGCCGCGGTGCCCATGGCGAGGATGGCCAGGCCTACCTGCGCCACGAAGCCGCCGACCCGGACCAGCGACGCCTTGCGGCGCCGTCGGAACAGGAGGCGGTGCATGCTCACCGGCGTGATCAGCAGGCAGGTGGCCAGGATGCTGAGGCTGATGGCGACCACGTAGGAGCCGCGCTGGAAATGGCTCAGCTCGGCGAACTTCGGCTGCAGCGGCAGGGTCAGCAGGAAGCCGGTGAGGATCTGGACCCCGGTCTGGGAGACCCGCAGCTCCTGGAGGAGCTCGTCCCAGTTGCGATCCAGCTTCTGTGCCTCGGTCTCGCCGGTGCGCTCGTAGTCGTCCACCACTGCCCTCTCGGTTGGTGCCGCATTCAACAACGGCTGGCCGTCAGTGTCGAGCCGGCCGCCCGGCCCGTAGACGGCCCTCTCGATGAGGTGGTTCCGGGCGGCGCGCCCTGCCGGCAGGGTGTGCACGCCATCGCGCAGGTAATGGTGGGGATCGGTCTCCACCGTTGTCCACCAGTCAACGGTCTGCAGGTTGGGGTGTCCACGGTCTGCGCGCTCGATCACAGCGTTGATGGCCGCAGTCGCCGTCCGGTCACTCTCGGCGCCGCGGTTGAGCCATCGGTGCTTCCAGATGTTGACCCAGTAGACCGTGGTCGTGGCCGGCACCGCGTTCAGGACGCGGTCGATCTGGCGGGCCACGACCCGTGGGTCGCTGTCGTTGGTGCCGAGCGCCATCACCAGTCGCCGCGGCGGGCCAGAGTGGCGCAGACGCTCGAGGAGCTGGTTCACCGCCGGTTCGGTGGGGATGCCGGGAGTGGCATCCACGGCGAGGACGTGGCCGCTGGGCCGCAGCAGCCCGGCGAGGTCGGGTGAGTCTGCCGCGGTGATGGAGTCGCCGAACATCCAGATGCCCTGGGTGCGGGCGGTCTGCCACGTGCGCTCAGCCGACAGGGTGCGCGCGTTGTCCCGCCAGGCGGCGTGGGTGGGAAGGGCGCCGGACAGGCTCGTCGTGGCCGCGAGCACGGCGGTCGCTGAGGCGGTCACCACGCGCCTCAGCGTGAAGCCAGCCAGGCTGGACCGGGTCCGGGTCCGGGTCCGGGTCCTGGTCCTGGCGCCCGGCAGTACGGCAGCAGTCGTCGGGTGTGACACGTGTGGAGATCCCCCTGGCTGACGCCGCCCACGTCCTGGCGGCGGAGCCAGAGTAGGGACCAGGGCCGTTCTGCCGCGGAGCTTTCAGGCGATTGCACCTGAACGGGCCACAGACCCAGTCCTCCGACGAGACATACACAGACTGGTGGCCGGGGTCTGCCCGGGCTCGGTGCTCAAGCAGCCCGGCTGGACCAGGAGGGCCTGGGGTTGGAAGCAGACCGTGTGGGGACCAGCGAGGAGCCCGGTGACCGCGTAGCTGCCGTTCTGGCGAAACCCCGCTCAGCGTTCGCTCTGGGCGGGGTTTCGTCACTTCGTGGCTCTGGGGTTCGTCAGGACGCCCCTGCTGGCGGAGGGTGTGGGATTCGAACCCACGGAGGTTTCCCTCGTGCGCTTTCAAGGCGCATGCACTCGGCCACTATGCGAACCCTCCACGGCGTCAGTCCCCAGAAGGGACAGCAGCCAGTGCGCATCATCCAACACCGATGCATCCGCGTCCAAGCCGGTACCGGGCCCTTCCACCGGTCACATCTGGAAATCAGGGCGCGGCGAGGGTCGCGACCATTGCCGCAAACCGCCGGTGCGCTGCCCGGGAGACAGGTAGCGTTCGCCGACCAGCCACACCAGTCGAGGAGCCCCATGGCGCGCAACGGATACTCCGGCCTCGGAGTCCTGTTCATCCTCGGCGGGTTCGGCGTCGCGATGGCCCTGATCGCCTTCACGGTCTGGGCGTTTGTCGACATCCTGCGCCGACCCCGTCGGCAATGGGCGGCGGCGGGCCATCAGCAGGCCGTGTGGGCCCTGGTGGTCGGGGTGGGCGCCCTGCTCGGCGTCGGCGCCGTGGCCGCGCTGCTGTACGTCCTGGCTCCGCTGCCCCGGCTGCGCGCAGCCGGCCGCGGGCAGCCAGCGACCTGACCGGCGCGCCCGCGGTGGCCGGTCAGGTCTCGACATGTGGGTGCGGGTGCTCGGGGCCCGACGGCTCGGTTCCTAGCGCGGCCGGACGAAGACGTCCACCTCGCCCGTCGTCGACTCGATGTCGTCGGTCGCGGTGTCGAGGAGCTCATCCGCCAGGTGCCGGAGGGCTCGAGCCACCGCCACCTCGTCGCCGATGCGCGGAACCACCGGGTCCTCGTCGCTGCGGTGGCTCTCGCCACTGGCCGTGAGGGTCTCGGGGGAGTCGGCGACCAGCACCACCTTCGCCGTGGTGTCGTCGCCGGTCTCGAAGATCGACACCCTGACCTGCCACTCCTTCACCGGCATCGCCGGGTGCGGCGCCTCAGCCGCGCCTGTCGTGCCGTGGCCGATCCGTAAGACCGAGCCGGGTCCTGGGTACAGCAGGCCGGTGTGTCCGTCGCTCCACCGCACGAGGTAGGGCGGCTCGCCGTCCTTGCCGCGGACCTCGAGGACCTCGCCATCACGGGTGGGCCGGTCGACCTGCTCTCCCGCGAGCACGATGCGGTCACCCTTCTGTGCCTTCATGATCTACACCTCCGTCGGGGCCGAGAACTGCCACCTCCCAGTGTGCTTTCAGCCGTTCCGGGCTCGGCAGGGCCAGAGGTCCTAGGACGCGACGAAAGCGGCAGGCCGGCCCTCCCCAAGGCATCTGCGTCGCCCTGTACGCGCTTTGCCCGATCCCCCCGTCGCCGGCCCCGTCGTACTGTCGCGGTGATCACAGCGTCCGCCATTGGGCGGCGGGTCGAAGGCCGGAGCACCCCCTGCTCTCCGGCCTTCGTACCGTTCGGGCCCCTCCACGGCCCAAGCGACCGGCCCACGCGACCGGCCCTAACGACCGACCCAAGCGACCCGTCCGTGACCCGTTCCGCGGCCGGCTGACCCGGGCCCGGACATCAGCGCTAGCGGGCCCGAGGGCCCCAGGCAGAGGTGCGTGCCGCGGCAGCCAGCTGCGCGGCGAGCTGCTCGTGGCCGTCGGGGACCAGCCCCACCGTCACCCGTATGTGGTCGCTGGTCTCCGGGAGGAGCGCGAAGGGCGACCCCGGGGTCACCCCGATGCCCTGGCTCGCCAGCCGCACCACTGCGGCGGTCTCGTCGTGGACCGGGACCCAGATGTTGATCCCGTCGGTGCCACCCACCTCGACCCCGAGCCGGGCCAGCTCCTCGACCACGGCCGCGCGCCGGCGCGCGTACTCCTCGGCGGCGCTCGCGACAGCCCGGTCGGCGTCGGGGTCGGTCAGGAGGTTGAGCAGGATCCGCTGCAGGAGGCGGCTGCTCCACCCTTGGCCGAGCTGGCGTCTCGCCGCCAGCGCCCGGAGCAGCGCAGGCGGGGCGGTCAGCGCGGCGAGCCGCAGGTCAGGGCCGTGCGACTTCGAGAAGGACCGGATGTATGCCGTCTGGCCGGGGACCCAGCGCCCGAGGCTCACCGTGTCGACGCCCAGGACGCCGCCGGCCGAGTCGTCCTCGACCACGAGGGTCGACGAGCCCTTGACCAGCCGGGCGAGGGAACGCGCCCGGCGGGCGGTCATGCTCACCCCCGTGGGGTTCTGCGCTCGCGGCTGGAGGAAGACGGCGGAGACAGGGCTGGCGAGGGCGTCGGCGAGGCCCGCGAGGCTGAGCCCCTCGTCGTCCACCGCGACAGGGACCACTTGGGCCCCGACCGACTCCAGGAGGTCGATCAGCGGCGGGAAGCACGGGCTCTCCACCACCACGCGGTCCCCGAAGCGCAGCGAGATGCGTGCGATCAGGCCCATGGCGTCCATGGCGCCGTCGACGACGGCCAGCTCGTCCGCGGCATACGGCCACTGCCCCAGCAGGGTCTCGCCCAGGGCAGGGAGGACAGGGTCGTCGAGGTAGCTGCCGGGTGTGCCTGCCGTGGTCAGCGAGTCCAGGGCGCTGGCCAGGCTGGGCAGCAGGTCGGCATCGGGGACACCGGTCGACAGGTCGAGGTCGAAGTCGGTCTGGCGCTCGAGGGCCTGCTGGTAACGCCCAGCCGGCGGTCGGTGCTGGTCGAGCACGGTCGTCCCGCGCCGCCCGTCGGTGTGCACGGCGCCGGAGCGGGCCAGCTGCGCCCAGGCGGCGCTGACCGTGGTGGGGGAGAGCGCCAGCTCGGCAGCGACAGTCCGGATCGGGGGCAGTCTGGTGCCCGCGGCCAGCGTGCCGTCGCGGATGGCCGAGCCGACGGCGTTCGCCAGGCCCCGGGCGGTGGGCTGGTCGAGACGCTGCTCGATCTCGGACAGGAGTGCTCGCACGCTTTGTAACATAGCAACATACCTATTGTGTGGCCAGAGGTTCGAACGTACGGTCGCAGTATGACCACCCGCATCAGCCACTGGATCGACGGGCGCGAGAGCGCCGGCACGTCGGGGCGCACCGCGCCCGTGTTCAACCCCGCCACCGGAGCACAGACCGGGGAGGTCGACCTCGCCAGTGCCTCCGAGGTCGACGCGGCAGTCGCCCGGGCCGCCGAGGCCGCCCGCAGCTGGCGCCAGGCCTCGCTCTCGCGCCGTTCCGCCGTCCTCTTCGCCTTCCGCGAGCTGCTGCACCAGCGCTCCGACGAGCTGGCCGCGATCATCACCGCCGAGCACGGCAAGGTCCTCTCGGACGCGGCCGGCGAGGTCGCCCGGGGCCTGGAGAACGTCGAGTTCGCCACGGGCGTCCCGCAGCTGCTCAAGGGCGGGTTCTCCGAGCAGGCCGCCGCGGGCGTGGACGTGTACAACATCCGCCAGCCGCTCGGCGTCGTCGCGGGCATCACGCCCTTCAACTTCCCCGCCATGGTGCCGCTGTGGATGTGCGCCAACGCGATCGCGTGCGGCAACGCCTTCATCCTCAAGCCGAGCGAGAAGGACCCGTCGGCGGCGCTGTTCCTCGCCCGCCTGTGGACGGAGGCCGGTCTGCCCGACGGCGTCTTCTCCGTGCTGCACGGAGACAAGGAGGCCGTCGACGCCATCCTCGAGCACCCCGGTATCGCCGCGGTCAGCTTCGTCGGCTCCACGCCGATCGCCAGGTACATCTACGAGACCGGCACGGCCCACGGCAAGCGGGTCCAGGCTCTCGGCGGAGCGAAGAACCACGCCCTCGTGCTCCCGGACGCCGACGTCGACATGGCCGCGGACGCAGTCGTCTCGGCGGCCTACGGGGCTGCCGGCGAGCGTTGCATGGCGCTGTCGGTCGCCGTGGCGGTCGGCGATGTCGCCGATCCCCTGGTCGACGCCATCGCGGTGCGCCTGCCCAAGCTCACGATCGGCAACGGCGCCGAGCAGGGCACCGACATGGGCCCGCTCATCACCCGCGAGCACCGCGACAAGGTCGCCGGCTACATCGGCGCGGGCCAGGAGGCCGGAGCCACCGTGGTCGTCGACGGCCGTGAGGCTGCGGTGCCCGAGGAGGGCTTCTTCCTCGGGACGACCCTGCTCGACCACGTGACGCCGGAGATGACGGTCTACACCGACGAGATCTTCGGCCCGGTCCTGGGCGTCGTCCGCGTGAACACCTATGAGGAGGGCGTGGCCCTCATCAATGCCAACCAGTACGCCAACGGCACCGCGATCTTCACCCGGGACGGCGGCGCCGCGAGGCAGTTCCAGTTCGACGTCGAGGTCGGGATGGTCGGCATCAACGTGCCCATCCCGGTGCCGGTCGCGTACTACTCGTTCGGCGGCTGGAAGGACTCGCTGTTCGGCGACACCCACATGTACGGTCCAGAGGGCATCAACTTCTACACGCGCGGCAAAGTCGTCACCTCGCGCTGGCCAGACCCGGCGACCTCCTCGGTCGACCTCGGCTTCCCGCGCACCCGATAGGAGACTGGGACCATGACCGACACCCTGACCGGAGCCACTGCCGCCAGCGAGGAGGACGTGCGCCGCCACGACCGCGCCCACGTCTTCCACTCCTGGTCCGCCCAGGCGCTCATCGACCCGCTGCCCATCGCGTCGGCGCAGGGCTCGTACTTCACCGACTACTCCGGGAAGCGGTACCTCGACTTCTCGAGCCAGCTCGTCAACGTCAACATCGGCTACCAGCACCCCAAGATGGTGGCTGCCATCCAGGAGCAGGCCGCCCGGCTGACCACCATCAGCCCGGCCTTCGCCAACGACGCCCGCTCCGAGGCGGCCAGGCTCATCGCCGAGATCGCACCGGGCGACCTCAACATGGTGTTCTTTACCAACGGCGGCGCCGAGGCCACCGAGAACGCCCTGCGCATGGCCCGGCTGCACACCGGCCGCCACAAGGTGATGGCCGCCTACCGCAGCTACCACGGCGCGACCGCCGGGGCGATCGCCATGACCGGCGACCCCCGCCGCTGGGCGTCGGAGCCCGGTATGCCGGGTGTGGTGCGGTACTGGGGTCCCTACCCCTACCGCTCGGCCTTCCACGCCGAGGGCGAGGCGCAGGAGTCCGCGCGCGCGCTGCAGCACCTGCGCGACATCATCGCCGTCGAGGGCCCACAGACGGTCGCGGCGATCATCCTCGAGACGGTCGTCGGCACCAACGGCATCCTGGTCCCGCCGCCGGGCTACCTCGAGGGCGTGCGCGCGATCTGCGACGGGTTCGGCATCATGATGATCGCCGACGAGGTCATGGCCGGGTTCGGTCGCTGCGGCGAGTGGTTCGCCGTCGACCACTGGGGCGTCACGCCCGACCTCATCACCTTCGCCAAGGGCGTCAACTCGGGCTACGTCCCCCTCGGTGGGGTCATCATGTCCGACCGGGTGGCTGCCACCTTCGCGGAGCGGCCCTACCCGGGCGGCCTGACCTACTCCGGCCACCCGCTGGCCTGTGCCTCCGCCGTTGCCTCCATCAGCATCTTCCGCGAGGAGGGAATCGTCGAGCACGCCAGGGCGCTCGGCGAGGACGTCATCGGCCCGGAGCTGCGCAGGCTCGCCGAGAAGCACCCCTCGGTCGGCGAGGTCCGGGGCCTCGGCGTGTTCTGGGCCCTGGAGCTGGTGCGCAACCGGGAGACCCGCGAGCCCCTGGTCCCGTTCAACGCCGCCGGCGCCGACGCCGCCCCGATGAACGAGTTCGCCGCGGCCTGCAAGCAGCGTGGCCTGTGGCCGTTCACCCACTTCAACCGCACCCACGTCGTGCCGCCGTGCACGACGAGCGCGGACGAGGTGCGCGAGGGGCTGGCCATCCTCGACGAGGCGCTCGAGGTCGCCGACCGGTACGCCACCGCCTGAGATGGATGCCGCCCGCGCCGCGCTGGTGGACGCCCGGCCGGCGGTCTTCTGGCTGGAGCGGCCAGAGCGCCCGGAGCCGCGGCCCACTCTGGGCGGGGACGTCGCCGCTGACCTGGCGGTTGTCGGGGGCGGCTACTCGGGGCTCTGGACGGCCCTGCTCGCCAAGGAGCGCGATCCCGGGCGAGAGGTGCTGCTCGTCGAGGGCGGCCGAGTGGGCTGGGCGGCGTCGGGGCGCAACGGCGGCTTCTGCGCAGCCAGCCTGACCCACGGCGAGGCCAACGGCCGGGCGCGGTGGCCGCAGGAGTACGCGGCCCTGCACCGCATCGGGCGGGAGAACCTCGACGAGATCGAGCAGACGGTCGCCCGCTACGGCATCGACTGCGACTTCCGCCGCACCGGTGAGCTCACCGTGGCGACGGCCGCCCACCAGGTCGAGTGGCTGCGTGACGAGGCGGGCGCGGGCAGCCGCTTCCTCGACCGCGACCAGGTGCGGGCCGAGCTCAGCTCGCCGACCTACCTCGCCGGGCTGTTCAACCCCGACGAGACAGCCATCGTCGACCCGGCGCGGCTCGCGTGGGGTCTGGCCGAGGCTGCCGAGTCGCTGGGTGTGCGGATCGTCGAGGGAACCCGGGTGACAGGCCTCTCCCGGGACGGCTCGGGGGTGCGCCTGACCACCGACGCCGGGGCCGTGATCTCGGCCCGGCAGGTGGCGCTCGGGACCAACGCGTTCCCCTCGCTGCTGCGCAGGACCAGCCTGCACACGGTGCCGGTCTACGACTACGTCCTCGTGAGCGAGCCGCTGTCCGCCGACCAGCTCGACTCGATCGGCTGGCGCAGCCGGGCCGGCGTCGGCGACTGCGCCAACCAGTTCCACTACTACCGCCTCACCCAGGACAACCGGATCCTGTGGGGCGGCTACGACGCCGTCTACCACTACGGCCGGCACGTGCGCACCGCCTACGACCAGCGGCCGCCGACGTTCGAGCGGCTCGCCACGCACTTCTTCGAGACCTTCCCCCAGCTCGAGGGTCTGCGGTTCACCCACCGCTGGGGCGGGGCGATCGACACCTGCACACGCTTCAGCGCATTCTTCGGCACGGCCCTGCGCGGCCGGGCCGCCTACGCCCTCGGCTACACCGGCCTGGGCGTCGGCGCCACGCGGTTCGGGGCGCGCGTCATGCTCGACCTCCTCGACGGCCGGCCGACGGAGCTGACCGAGCTGGAGATGGTCCGCAAGCGGCCGCTGCCGTTCCCCCCGGAGCCCTTCGCGTATGCCGGGATCCAGCTCACCCGCTGGTCGCTGGCCCGCGCCGACGCGCGACAGGGTGAGCGCAACCTCTGGCTCCGCGCGCTCGACCGGCTCGGTCTCGGCTTCGACTCCTAGGCTCGCTCAGGCGAGCCGGGCCAGGGCGCGCTCGACCAGGAGCGGCACGGCAGGACCGACCCGGTCGTACCCCTCGCCGAGGGACTTCCCGGCGAGGTAGCGCGCGTGGACCCCCTCGAGGATGACGGCCAGCTTCCAGTCGGCGAAGGCGCGGTAGAAGGGCAGGTGCGCGATGTCGCGTCCGGTGCGCGCGGCATACCCCTGGGCGAGCTCGTCACCGGTGGGGAAGCCGGGGTGCGCGGTGAGCCCCTGGGCGACGGGGACGGCGCTGCCGTCCTCGCCCGGTCCGCTCCAGTAGGTCAGCCACGTGGCGAGGTCGGCCAGCGGGTCACCGAGCGTGGACAGCTCCCAGTCGACGACGGCAGCAACCCGCGGTATGCCGTGGGGCTGGGCGGCGAGGGTGACGATGGTGTTGTCCAGGCGGTAGTCGCCGTGGACCAGGGTCGTCTCCGACTGCGGTGGTTGCTCCCGGGCCAGGGTTTCGAGCAGTTCGGGCATGCCCGGCACGTCGCGCGTGTGACTCGCCTCCCACTGGGCGCCCCAGCGCCGCAGCTGGCGCGCGACGTAGCCGTCAGCCCGGCCGAAGTCGCGCAGACCCGTGGCGCCGAGGTCGACCGAGTGGATGCGGGCGAGCACGTCGACGAGGTCGTCGGCCAGGGCGCCGCGCTGGTCAGGTGTCAGCTCAGCGGTCTGCTGCGGCTCCCGGTAGACGACGCCCTCCACCTCGGCCATCACGTAGAACGGGGCCCCTGCCACGTCGGCGTCCTCGCAGAGAGCCAGCACCCGCGGGACCGGGACGTCGGTGTCCTGCAGGGCTGAGAGCACGCGGTGCTCACGGGTCATGTCGTGGGCGCTCGGCAGCAGGCGTCCGAGTGGCGGACGGCGAAGGATCACGGCCCCGTCCGCGCCGTGCAGCCGGTAGGTGATGTTGGACAGGCCACCGGAGATGACCTCGGCACTCCACTCCGCCCCGACCTGGGGCAGGACCTGCCGGGCCCACGCAGTGAATGACTGACGGGGTAGGCCCGGCACCTTCGGGTCGCTCATGCGCGGCCCTCCCTGGCGGCGATCCGGGCAGTGGCCCGGCGCGCGGCGCGCTTCGCGATCGACATCTTGTGCACCTCGGTGGCCCCGTCGTAGATCCGGAAGGAGCGGATGTCGCGGTAGATGCGCCCGAGCACGAGCTCCTCGGACGTCCCCATGCCACCCGCGAGCTGGACCGAGCGGTCGACCACGCGGCATACGGCCTCGGACACGAAAACCTTGGTGCGCGAGGACTCCTCGCTCGTGCGGCTGCCCTCCGCGAGCACCCACGAGGTGTGCCAGAGCATCGCCCGCGCGGCGTGCAGGTCGATCTCGTTCTCCGCGATGAGGGCCTGGGCCATGCCGAGCTCGGTCATGGCGGAGCCGAACAGCTCGCGTGCGACGCAGCGCTCGACGGCGATGTCATGGGCGCGCTGCGCTGCCCCGAGCCACCGCATGCAGTGCGTCAGCCGCGCCGGCGCGAGCCGCACCTGGGCTGCGGCAAAGCCACTGCCGGGCTCACCGAGCACGTCTTCATCGGGCACGAAGCAGTCGCGCAGCGAGACGCGCAGGTGGCCGCCGAGGAAAGTGCCGTCGATCGTGTTGAGGTGGTCGCCGAGAACGAACCCTGGGTTGTCCGCGGGGACGAGGAACATGGTCGCGCCCGCGGGCGCTCCCTCGCCCTCGTTGAGGGCCATGACGATCGAGAAGGCGGCGCCGTCGGCCCCGGTGATGAGCCACTTCTCGCCGTTGACGACCCAGCCACCGTCGACGCGCCGGGCCCGGGTCCGCAGGGCGCTCGGGTCTGAGCCGGCGCCCGGGGGCGGCTCGGTCATCGAGAAGCACGACCGGACCGTGCCGGCGACCAGGGGAGCGAGGTAGCGCTCCTTCTGCTCATCGGTGCCCGTCAGGTGCAGCAGGTGGATGTTCCCCTCGTCGGGAGCGGCGCAGTTCAAGGCGAGCGGGCCGAGGAGGCTGTATCCGGCCTCCTCCAGCAGCACCGCCGACTCGTCGAACCGGAAGCCGCCACCTCCCAGGGCCTCGGGAGCCTGGGGGGCGAAGACGCCAGCTGCCTTGGCCCGGGTCTGCAGATCCACGCGCAGCGTGTCCGTGAGTCCTTCTCGGAACACCTGCTGCTCGACCGGGATCACCTCTGCCGCCACGAAGGCAGCGATCTGCTGCCGCTGCGTCTCCACCCTGGGCGAGATGCTGAAGTCGAACGCCATCCAGCGAGCCTAGCCAGCGCCTCCGAGGTACCGCTCGATCGCCTCGGTGGCGAGCTCGCTGGGGCTGCGACCCTCCGAGGCCGCGGCCTCGGCGAGTCTGGTGCTCAGCGTCGGCGGAAGGATGAGCGTCGCGGCCGCGGGCGAGGTCTCAGGAGGCCCGAACTTCATGAGGGCGGCAACGGTGACGGTCCCCAGCACGTCGAGGATCGCAATCACGCCCAGGAGTCGGAAGTACCAGTCGGGGAAGTTGTCGCCGTCGGCGAGAACGAGCACGGCGGTCATCGCGGCGACGAGTCCCGCGAAGGCCAGGGTTGCCACAAGGAGCCGGCGGATGAGCCGTCGCCCCCGCTCGCAGAGCGCGAGCAGGAGACTGGCCTGGGCGAGACTCGCCGCGACGATGGCACCCACCGCGAAGGGCTTGAACACGGCCGGCTCATCGGCCAGGCCCTGGCCCCAGATCATCAGCAGCGCGGTGGCCAAGGGCACCAGGACGGTGACCGCGCCGGCGACACCCACCACCTGGAACCGCTTGCCGGCGGTGGCCAGGTAGCACAGGACCGCGATGCTCACCACGCCGACCAGCAGCGTCGTCAGCAGGATCCTGGCCTCGGTCTCCCCGAACCGGCCTCCAGCGAGCAGAGCAGTGATACCGAGCAGGGCCGCGACGGAGAAGGACCCGATGGTCAGCCGGACGACGACCTTGCGCACCTGCCGCGTCGAGGAGGTGGGACTCATGGCGAGATCATGGCAGCGCGGGCCACGGCGCGAGGCGGATTGGGCAGTCGCGCCGCTGTCCGAGGGGCCGAGCGCGGGCCATCGGCAGGGGTGCGAGGATGGCGGGCGTGGACCTGCCCGAGCCGCACGACGTCGACCTGCCGCGCACGCCGCCACTGCGACTGCACGGCAGGACCTTCGACTCCTCCACGCCGGCGGTCATGGCCATCATCAACCGCACGTCGGACTCCTTTTTCGCCGCCAACCGCCATGCGGACCTCGAGTCTGCGCTCAGCGCCCTCGAGTCGGCTGTCGAGGCCGGTGCCGACATTGTGGACGTGGGTGGGGTGCGGGCTGGCCAGGAGGGTGAGGACGTCAGCGCCCAGCAGGAGATGGACCGGGTCCTGCCCTTTCTCCAGCACGCACGCGCGCAGTACCCCGAGCTCGTGCTGAGCCTGGACACCTGGCGCGCCGAGGTGGCCCGTGAGGCGGGCCGGCTGGGCCTCGACCTCGTGAACGACACCTGGGCCGGGCACGACCCCGAGCTCGTCGGCGTCGCCGCCGAGCTCGGCGCGGGCGTGGTCTGCTCGCACACAGGCGGGCTGCCGCCACGCACAGACCCGCACGGCGTGACGTACCCGCCCGAGCCGGGCGGGGTCGTCACCGACGTGGTCCGAACCCTCGCCCACGGCGCCCGACGGGCCGAGCGGTCCGGCATACCTGCCGAGCGGATCCTCATCGACCCCACCCTGGACTTCGGCAAGACGACCGCCCACTCGCTGCGGGTCCTGCGGCACACCGGTGACCTGGCGGCCCTGGGCTACCCCATCCTGCAGGCCCTGTCGCGCAAGGACTTCGTGGGGGAGTCGCTCGACCTGCCTCCCGAGGAACGGCTTGAGGGCACCCTCGCCGCCACCGCGATCGCCGCCTGGCTCGGTGCCACGGTCTTCCGCACGCACGACGTGCGGGCCACCCGGCGGGTCGTCGACATGGTCGCCGTCATCCGTGGGGACCGGCCGCCGCGCGTGGCCCTGCGCGGCACCTGAACCGGGCGCGACAGCACGGAGGCCGGGACCTCATGGCCCCGGCCTCCGCTCGTCTGCGCTTCCCCCGATGCGCAGAGCCTGTCACCGCAGCGTGATCGTCACCGCGTGCGGCACGCCGTCACCGAGGTCGATGAGCAGCTCGTAGGTTCCGAGGCTCAGCGGCTTGGTGTTGAGGTTGAAGATGTACTGGCCGTCCGAGTACCGGAACAGGTTGCCGGTCGTGGCCGCAGACGTGGAGAGAGCGGCGGCACTGCCGGTCGTGGATGTCCCGGGCGTCCTGCGGACCCACAGCTTCGCCTGCAGGTTCGTGACGCCGGCCGAGGCTCCGGTCAGGGTGAACTTCACCGGGATGGTGCTGCCCAGCTTGTAGGTGCCGCCGTCGATGACCGGGGCGAGGACACCGCTCCAGCCGACAGCCACGGTCACGGTGAAGCTCGTGCTGGCCTTGTTGCCGGCCGCGTCCTGGGTCGTGCAGGTGACGGTGGTCGTGCCCAGCGGGAAGATGCCACCACTCGGCGGCGTGCACGACACGGGTGTGGCCCCGTCGACGATGTCGGTGGCCGTCGGGGTCGGGTAGCTGACCACGGCGCCGGCCGCTGACGTCGCCGCCACCGTGAGGTTCGACCCGGACGAGAATGCCGGCGCGGTGGTGTCGACCACGTTGACCATGAAGGTGCTCTGCCCGCGGTTCCCGGCGCGGTCGTTCGCGGAACAGGCGACCACCGTCGCGCCCAGCGGGAAGGTGCTGCCTGACGGCGGCACGCAGGTCACGTCCGTGATCGTGCCGTCGACGACGTCCTCGGCCGTGAGCGGGTCCCAGGTGAAGACCGCGCCGCCGGGTCCGGTGGCCTCGACCGGCTGGGTGGCGACGGTCGGAACCTGCGGGCCGGTGGTGTCCACGACGTTCACGGCGAACGCCACCGTGGCCTGGTTGCCGGAGTCGTCCACTGCGGTGCACGTGACCTCGGTGGCGCCGAGGCCGAACCTCGTCCCGGAGGCCGGCGTGCAGTCCACGTTGACGGAGGGGTCGACAGTGTCAGACGCCGTCGGCAGGGCGTAGGTGACCAGGGCACCGTCGGGCCCCGTCGCCTCCGTCGGTCCCA
>Ga0164304_10000200_pt1 | contig 15065 bp, 10 predicted proteins | sample Whisoiple_217_MG_FD_110216 | JGI IMG/M metagenome (GOLD analysis project Ga0164304, IMG submission 110216) | Soil microbial communities amended with pyrogenic organic matter from upstate New York, USA - Whitman soil sample_217_MG | ecosystem: Environmental > Terrestrial > Soil > Agricultural...
AGACGACTGTGGTTATGATAGCAGGAACTGCCATAACTAGAGCAAGTAACGTACCGTTTATTAAAATTTTTAGTAAAGAAATGTTTACATCGCCATTTTCAGAATTTGGTTTCAACTCCAAATGTGTTATTTTACTATGATATAAAAATCATTCAGAAGTGCTTACAATAATTATAGGCTACTTGAGAACTATTATCGGCAACAGTCCCCAGAAATCACATATTTTTCTAATATCTCTTAAGACGCTATCAATAATATTTTGAATATACTTTTACTGATTAACGGCGATCCAATATGAAACCTGATCAAGCCTTCATACAGTTCGACACGATTACACAGGTTTGGCAATTACAGAGACATCCATGGTAAATGTAACATTAACAGATAGAATAATTTCAGTTATACTCAAATTACTAATGGTCATACAGTCATTTATCAAATGAATGTTAAAGAAATATGTCTTCAATTATGTACGTGTACCTGGTTAGAGATTATGACCTGCATTGGAGTTGCGTCGTATTTACTCTATAATTCTCAATACTATTTGGCTATAGTAAGTATTTTGATCTTTTCACCCCTAATCGGATTTCATTTTGCAATATCCAGAGTAAGTAAAGATGAGGATTGTGTTCGTTGTGGAAAACGATATTACCACTAATGGGAAGTTTCTAATTTTTAATTCGGAATAGATATCGTATTTGAGACATTGATAATTGACTTTTTTACAGGTGATATTTTACATTTTATATCACGGTAACAGTATTAAACACTAGTGTTACCATTTAAACTTGTTATAGCACATTCATAAAGGTAAGTTGGAAAATGAAATAATAAATCTCAAAAAAGGTCATAGAACATAGAACCAATACTAATATAGATAAAAAGCAATAAATAAAAAATTAGATGCAACTAAAAAGATGTCTTTAGAAATGGATCGTGAAAATCTCACAAAGGAAAAAAGATTTCAGCTAGGCAAAGACCTTCGGGAAAAATGCCCGCGTAGTAAACACGCCGAGTGGACGCCTTCCTTGCGATCATGGAATCCAATAGACCTAATTGAGACTTCAAATAAGGACAGAATTGAAGGTCTTGTAGCGATACGATATCAGCGAATGTTGGAATCACCCTTTAAATTCTTCCGAGGGGCTGCAATAGTTCAAACTAGAGACCTATTCCACTCACCCAAATCAGGAATAATAGTTCAGGTTTGCGGTGATTGCCATCTGTTGAACTTCGGGGGATTTGCCACACCAGAACGGATTTTAGATTTTGACATCAACGATTTTGATGAGACCTTTACCGGACCATGGGAATGGGATCTAAAACGACTTGTAGTGAGCTTCGTCCTTGCTGCAAGGGAATTGGGTTTTTCTAAAAATATCGCAGATGAGGCAGTTAGAATGGCTACGTACTCCTATAGAATTCGGATGTCTGAGTTTGCACTGCGGAGCAGACTTGACAGATGGTATGCAAAGATATCGATTGAAAATCTTTTTGAGTTTTTTCACAATGATAAGGATATAATAGATCGTTTGAGAAAATTGGAATCACAGGCTATTTCCAGAACCTCAGAAACACTATTTCCCAAGATCACAAAGGCCGTAAAAGGACAGATAAAGATAATAGATGAACCCCCACTTCTCTACCATTTCCGTAAAACTAACCAATACATGGATAAAGTAGGCAAATATCTGGATGACTATAAAGCATCACTGCAGGAAGACAAACAAAAGTTATTTGATCAGTATTACTTTCAGGATGCTGCCATTAAGGTTGTTGGTATAGGCAGTGTTGGTACACGTTGCCTTGTCAATTTGTTTCTTGCTGATGGGAAGGACCCATTATTTCTCCAAACAAAGGAAGCTCGCAGATCAATATTGGAGATTCCAGATAGAAAGAGCCGTTATGAGAATCAGGGATATCGAGTTGTACATGGACAACGTCTTATGCAAGCTGCTAGTGACATATTTCTTGGCTGGTTCCGTTCCGATTCAGGACATGATTACTATGTTCGTCAACTACATGATATGAAAATCTCAGCACACGTTGAAAGCTTCAAACCTCGTACTCTGCTAGATTATGCAACGATGTGTGGTTGGGCTCTTGCTAGAGCCCACGCAAAGGTTGGAGAAGCAGAAATGATATCTGGATATTTAGGATCAAAAGATAAATTTGATGACGCGCTGGTACAATATGCAAAGAGCTACGCAGATCAGGTAGAACTTGATTTTAGTGCCTTCAAGGCGGCTATTAGTTCTGGTCGTCTACGGGCCAAGACAACCATGTCCGGCCTTACCGATTTCGAGATTTAAAAACAATTTCAGAAAAATTATTTCTCGGAAAGTTATTCTACATTGGTTTTCGTACTCTGTCTTAGCTACGCGTATCATATGAATAATTCAATTTTGTTTATCCAGGTTGAAGCTAAATTATTCTCCTGGAAAAGATATTATGTCAAAATATGACTTGAACTAGATTATTAATTCGTCTATACTCAAAATCCTTCCACAATATTTGCATCTCAAAATCATTTTATTTTTATCCATAATTTCAATGACGGATTTTATATTCTCGCCATTAGTTACACATCTTAAATTAGGACATTTGAATATTCCAGTAATATAATCTGGTGATTGTATCTTTCTCTTTTCTGCTAATTTGTACTCTTTGATGATGTTTATAGTTGCATGCGGAGCTATCAGTGATAGCTTATTTGTTTCATCTGGCTTCAGATATCTATTTTCCACTTTAATAATATCCTTCTTTTCATACTTGTTGCTAGGAACATTCAGAGCTACAGTTATCACATTTCCCTCTCTGCCCGTGATATTCAGAGCTTTTAGAACTAAAAAGGCCTTACCAGATTCAATATGATCTATAACAGAACCATTTTTGATTCTCCTTACAATTAACTCAATTGAATTAGACAGATTCACTACTCCCTTCCATTACATTACTAACAATACTATAAAAGCATGAAACTTATTCAATCATTTTTAATATGTATCTAGTTTAAATTCCGAAACATGTTGTACTTGACTTCTTGTACAGTTAAAAATGTTACCCCATGTAGAAACAAAGTTCTTCCTGCTCAAATAATATTTTGAATCATCATCTTTTTAAATTCATTGTCCGATAGGTTCTTTTTTGCTTCTAATATCATTGCAACATCATTACCAACAATATATCTTTGCTTAGGTTCACTATTTCCCAAAACCTGTATTATGACTTTTGCGACATCGGTAGGAGAGGTAGCATGTTCTTGCATTATTTCAATATTTTTCTGAAATTTATCTAAAGAAGTAGAATATGTGGAATTCTTTTTCACTGAATGTTCTGATACTTTGCAATTACGGAAGAAATTTGTTTTAATAACTCCAGGTTCAATTATAACTACTTTTATGCCATATGGAAGTAGCTCGTACGTCAAGGATTCACTAAAACCTTCGATAGCAAACTTTGTACTTACGTAGGCTGAAATACCAGGAAAGCCAACTTGTCCGGCACCTGAGCTTATATTAATAATTGTACCACTTTTCTGTAATCTCATTATCGGAATAATCTTTTTCGTGATATTCAGAACTCCAAAGAAATTAGTTTCAAATTGATCTCTTATTTCATCAAGAGTCAGATCTTCGAAAAAACCTACCAGACCGAATCCTGCGTTGTTTATCAAAACATCAATTCGATTTGCTTCATTCTTTATGTTATTTATTGTATTTTCTATAGACGCATTATTGTTTACGTCAAGTTGTTGGATACTTACATCAAGCCCTTCTTTTCTTATTATTTCTTGAAGAGAGTCAGATTTTTTTGTATTTCGCATAGTAGCAAAGGTACGAAATCCATTTCTGCCGAGCATTAGTGCAGTTTCGTAGCCTATTCCACTGGAACAACCGGTAATCAGAGCAACTCGATGCATTAGGGTAATAGCGGTTTATTTTTATATAAATTTAGATACCAAAATTCTGATAATCATCCTGATCCGCCTAGCACCGATAAAAAGGCTAATCCCAATCGAATGACAAAGCGTAATCTATAAAAAACATTAACTTATCATTGAAATCGAAACGATATCAATTGTCCGACGCTGATGATGACTCTCCTGGAAGTGCAGGAACCACGTCTCGGCACCAACTTGTCAGGTCACTGGGACTTCTAGATATACTCATGGTTGGGATAGCAGCAATGATCGGTGGCTCGATTTATGTGCTGACCGGGCCGGCAATAGGTCTTGCGGGCAGTGCGGTTATTGTTGCGTTTATTATTAATGCAATAATCACGTTATTTACTGCTATGGCATATGCCGAACTTGGTTCTGCTATGCCAGAAGCGGGGGGTGGATACTTGTGGGTGAGAGAAGGTTTGCCACGACCAAATGCTTTCATAAGCGGATGGATGGCTTGGCTAGCACACATAATAGCTGGATCCCTATATGCTGTAAGTTTTGCTTCATTCCTTACAGGATTATTGGGGATGATGAATTTTTCGCACAATATTTTGCTTTTAAATGTTATACCATTAGAGAAATTTATAGCAGTAGTTTCGATTGCCGTTTTCACCTATATCAACATTAAAGGAACGTCTGAAACCGGTAAAACGGGCGATGTCGTTACCATAATTCAGCTTGGATTGATATTCCTATTAATTTTTGCTGGCTTGTTTGTTATGAGTGGCAACCCGAACTGGAGGATGAACTTTTCGAATTTTGCACCAATGGGGATAGGTGGAGTAGTTGCAGCCATGGGACTTACCTTTATAGCATTCGAAGGCTATGAGGTAATCGTACAAACTGGTGAGGAAGTAAAAAACCCAAAAAGGAATATTCCAAGGGCCATATTCATCTCGCTAGGCGCTGTAGTTGTTTTGTATTGTTTGATTGCTTTTGTATCCATTGGCGCCATATTTCCAGCTGGGATAGAATCATGGATGTATATTGGCAAAAGTGGTGAACTCGGAATAATGAAGGCTGCCGAATTACTTGTTCCTTACGGAGCATTTATCGTTTTAGGAGGGGGCTTGATATCCACACTAGCTGCCTTAAATGCAACAACATTTTCTTCGGCTAGGGTGGCCTTTGCAATGGGAAGGAACTATAACATGCCGTATCAACTTAGCGCTATCCACAAAAAGAACAAGACACCTTATGTAGCAATACTAATTTCAGGTATCATAATGGCAATTATGGCTTATGGGCTTCCTCTAGGACAGATCGCCGTTGCAGCAGGTGTTATTTTTCTATTATTATTTACTCAAGTAAATATGGCTGTAATAACTATTCGTAGGATTTATGGCGACAAGTTAGACTATGGTTTCAAAACTCCATTTTTTCCAATAATACCAATAATAGGTATCTTCCTCAAACTTGGTTTAGCTATTTTTCTGCTATTTACCCAACCTTTGAGCTGGGCTATAACGGTAGTATGGGTGGCAATTGGGTTTTTCGTATATCGATTGTACACTTTTAGGAAGGAAATAGATCATTATGCTCCAATAGTTACTAGTGAAGGTGATCTGGAGAGGAAGGACTACAGGATTCTAATTCTATATACACCCGAAGATCCAGATAGATTATTGAAATACGCAATAAGAGTTGCGAAAGAAAATTTCGGAGAGATTAATATTTTGAGAGTAATCACAGTTCCAAAACAGACCCCCTTATCTGCGGGATCAGGATACGCTGAAATAGCAAAAAAGTCATTTGAACCATTAGACAAAATAATAGACAAGGAGAACATACTAAATCACTATCTTGTAAGAATATCACATGATACAAGTGAAGCGATATTGGCTACCGTAGAGGAACAAAAAATAGATTTGCTGATAACAGACTTTGAAACATTCAGGAATAGTAAAAAAATTCAAACGCTACTGACGTGTGATGTTCTAGCTATTTTATCTGAAGGAAATGAAGAGTTCACGTTCGAATTAAATAGAAATACTAGAGGACGCTTAGGTCAGAAAAATTTGGTCGTACTATATGATGGAGGAGATCATTCGGATGTAGTTTTGAAGGCCACAAGTTGGTTAGAACGCTCAGGACAATTCAAAATTAATGTTTTATATATAAATGCCAAAAAAGATGATGAACAGGAAAAAATTGTAGCGATAACCGATATTCTAGAACAAAAGGAATATCTTGAGCAAGTTGGAATTGAATTCAACGAGATATCTCTTTCAGATAGTGATATGCGATATAGTAACGAAGCTGCAGATACAATCTTGTCTTCTCTGGGTAATTTTCAGCCAGATGTTGTCATAACTAGCGCGACCATTTCAAAATTTAACCTATTTAGTGATCCCCATTTTCTAAATATGCTATATGAACTGAAATGCCCAATTATAGTAGCAAGACATTTTGCTATTCCCGGAGTTCACAAGATTAAAACTCTAATAAATAAATTAAGAACTCTCGCGCTTGAAAAATTCAATGACATTAAAAAGGCTCGACAAATTTGAACCAATTTTTATCCGTACTAAGATAACAATACACTTTATTCAGTTTCAGATAAATATTGTGTAAATCATTGACAAAAGATAATATACCAACTGATTACAGATTCTCAAGATTTATATTGGATTAATTGACTTAGGTAAGCCTAATTGTTTTATGTCCCTGAAAGAATTTATCCCTTCAGAACCGTTATGAGGTAGAAAAAATGAATGAGAATGTTCGATGGGATTTCAAATAAGAAAAAAATTCCGTTATACATATCGATAACCATTCTTTTTACCACTATTTTGCTTAGCTCCACATATGGCGAGCAAAATGTAGAAATTAGTTCTGCTGACCAAATTTTACTGACAGTTAACCTGCAGAGAATTGCAGAACGAATGAGTTTGGTTCAGGCAAGCCTCTCAAAAGGGGATAGTACAAGTGCCTTTGAACATGCGTATATCTCTCACTCAATAATTTTTCCATCCATTAAGGACAAACTAAGAGAAAGAGATCAGAATTTAACTGAAAGATTAGAATCACTTTTAATTGATTTACCGATAATGGTAAAATCTAACTCATCGTCAGAAATAGAAAGTAAGATCGTACAAATTGTGGACATATTGAACACCACTAACTCAAATATACTAGAGCTAAATAAAGCGGATTACAATTCAATCATAGCATCGACTATTATAGTACTGTTAAATGATACTTCTAAATCATACTACTTGTCAAATATTGGAATTACTAAAGATCTCAGTAATCAAATTGATTATGAAAATGCTGTAGGTATGGTGGATATCTCGCATAAATTATACAAAAGCATTTCTAATTCGTTTGGCGATACCAAAAGAATGGAGACTGAGTCCTTTTTTAGAGACCTGCATGATTCAATATCTCAAAAATCCGACCTAGAAACTATTTCAAAATTGATAACAGCTATCCAAACTAACTTAAATGAAAAGGATTCTAATTATAAACCCGATAATTCGGGAATTTATTTTGGGAATATAAAAAATTTACTTTCAAAAGTCAATAATGTCATAACGATCAATTCAGATTATTCCTCAGCTGAGAAGTACGCAACGGCCGCATATTTGGACAACTTTGAATATATCGAACCGCTACTTGAAAAGGTTGATCCGAACCTTAAGAATAGTATAGAATTAATGATGAGAGAGGAACTTCGGGAACTAATTAAAAACAAACAGCAATCAGAAATAATTGTTCTTCTACCTAGTATTACTAGTAATCTTTCAAAGGCTGCAAATCTCTTGAATGTGAATTATGAAAAACTCAATGCAAATGATAACGCCGAGAATCCAGCGCGTATTGTAGAGAATAGTCAACCAAGTAATTTAAGTGATATTAGAGAATTAAGTAAAGGTTTTGGGACCTTCACTGGAGTAAAAAAAGGCTTTGGCCAGAGTTCAGAGTTAGAGAAGACTAGGGTAAGGACTGACATAGATACTATAAGGACTAAATTAGTTGATCTCCTTCAACAGTATAGAGATGGTCAATTTTCTGAAGCATTCATCACATCTAGATCAGCTTACTTGGACAGTTATGAAGGAATAGAAATTCCTCTAAGGCCGATAAATCCAGACTATACTCTTGATATGGAAATAAAATTTGCGGAGCTCCGCAATATGATTCAACAGCATCAACCATACTCAAAAATTGAAGCAAAGGTTGTAGAAATTAGAGGTGGATTAGATGAATCTGAAAGGTTAGTCACCGGTACTGGTGTGATAGCCCCTACATTGGCATTTTCTGCTTCTTTTTCAATAATATTCAGAGAAGGTCTTGAATCAGCACTTATAATTGGCGCTATCCTTACATATCTTGAAGCATCACGCAATGCACAATATAAGAAACATGTTTATCTAGGTATTTTCATAGCCATAATTGCAACAATCATTACATGGTTTATTGCCCAATTTATTATAGGTATAACAGGAGCAAGTAAAGATCTGATTGAAGCAATTGCGGCTATCTCAGCAGTTGCAGTATTATTCTGGGTAAGTTTCTGGATATTAAATAAGGTTGAAACAAAAAAATGGATAGAATTTGTAAAAGCAAAAGTATGGCAAGCAACAACTACTGGAAGCGTAATGGTCTTTGCAATGCTATCATTTTTTACTGTTTATAGAGAGGGCTTTGAAACTGTTTTATTTTATCAGGCTATGTTCTCATTTGCAGAGAATATGGAAATTTTTGTACTACTAGGACTAGTCCTAGGTTTGACTATAATTATTAGCATTGTGTTTATGATTAGAAAGTTGGGAAAAAAGTTGCCACTCCGGGTTTTGTTTGGTCTGACTATGGCAATTGGAGCTTACATGTCTGTTGCATTCATAGGTAACGCAGTTAGAGAGTTCCAAGAGGTGGACTATATCCCAACCACACATCTCTTTGGAATTATACCACGGTTGGAGATAAACCTGGCAACAATGACTGGTATTCATCCGACGCTCGAAACAACAATTGCCCAAATAATACTATTATCAATATATTCTGCGGGAGCTCTTTATATTTTAGTAATACAGCCCCGCAGAAAGAAGTTGATTGAATCATCGAGAAAATCTATGGCACATTTGAAGGATGGTGAATAAGATGATTTGGTTAATGTCAACTCTTGGGAACGCAATTGGCCATATTCAAAATTTGAGAATGAGGCGACAAAAATAATGAAATTTACCAAACGGAAACTTAATAATCATATTGCGATTAAAATTATCTAATGCTAGGGACCATTAGCATGAATTCTGAAGAAGAGCTCTATCTAGGAACGGCTGAATCTGAACATGTTGAAATGTATCTTAAGGCTATTTGGCATATGCGTGAACGGAAGGAAAAGGTAAAAGTGAGTTCTATTGCTAAAATTCTAAATGTGAGGCAACCCTCCGTTGTTCAAATGCTCCACAAACTTAATGACGCAAATCTTGTAAAGTATGTGAAAGGAAGCGCAGTAATGAAATTAACAACCGAAGGGGAAAAAATTGGAGAACGAATGATAAGAAATACAAGACTTTTAGAAGTAATGATGAAGGAAGCGTTAAAAATTGAAGTTGATGAAGAGATGGTATGTGGAATAGAGCATCACATGAAGGAGAAATTTACTGATGCATTATGCACGTTATTGAAGCACCCCAGGTCATGCCCGCACGGTTATGATATTCCATTGGGGAACTGTTGCAAAGAATAAATTTGTACAAATTTGTACAAGATAAATCCCCCATCATGAGGATTATTTTCAAGTTCATATTGCTTATTAAATTGAGAGACTAGCCTATGTCAACTGAAAATAAGGAATCTTGGACTATGTTTAGAGGAAATATGAAGAGAACTGGCACAACAAAAACAAAACCCATAATTAAACCATTACTTTACTGGACAATAGAGCTAGGTCCAGTTATATCTTCTCCAGTTTTTGAAGGGGGTTTTATGTACGTCGGTACATTGACAGGACGTGTATTTTGTTTAGATATAATAAAAAGAGAAATCAAATGGCATTATAACATTGGGAGTCCTATCGTGTCATCCCCGATAATATTGAACGAAAAGTTGATTTGTGCCACATTTGATTCTTGGATAAATAATGATATTTCAAAGAACAACTCTATCTTTTCACTTGATAAAAATGATGGGAGTATGGGCTGGAAACTACAAATTTCAGCAGATATTTTTTCATCACCATGTGGTGTAGGAAAAAATATAGTTTTGGGATCAATGGATCGTAATCTGTATTTTCTCGATGAGAGGGGAGAAATAATTTGGAAATATGAAACGAACGGTCAGGTTTGGTCCTCTCCATCATACTACGATAACCGTATATATTTTGGATCAGACGATGGTTTCATTTACTCAGTCGATTCGGATGGGCTTCTAAGGTGGAAATCAAAGCTGAATGGTAAAGTACGTTCCTCATCGCCATGTCTATCAGAAAATTTAATTTTTATCGGGACCCATGAAGGTGGGATATATTGCTTAAGTAGTATCGATGGTACTATAAAATGGAGCAAAACAGTGTTAAGGCCAGTTTTATCATCTCCACTCTTGATAAGGGATAAGATCATATTTGGTAGTTCAGACAATAAACTTTACTGTTTCAATCTAAAAGGTTCTAAGAGTTGGGAATTTGAAACATCTGGAAAAATATGGTCATCACCTTCTACTAGTGAATATGACTCGTTACTATTTTTCGGAAATCTTGACTCATTTATTTATGGCATAGACTCCCACACGGGAAAACAGGAATGGAAGTTTCCTACAATGGGGAGCATAGATTCTTCTCCATGCTTATCAGACGGAATGTTGTTTGTTGGCTCAAGGGATGGCATAATGTATTGTTTCGAAAGGTACAGACAGCCCACTTACATTCGCTAAAATATCAAACAACCAAATAGGACAAATTTAAACGGATTCGAATTTTAATTAATGTTATTCTTGGCATCAACCTTGAATATTGTTCCGTCGCGTTTATAGTTAGATAGAACATACAAGTTACCATCCGGGCCAATTTGAAGATCAGTAATTACTCCGAAATTTCTGCCGAAAATTATGCTGTTTGTTTCATTATTAGTGTCGGCTTTCTTATCTGACAACGGGCCAGAAAGTACTAAATGCGTCCTTGTCTTGTCCAATGGAAAATTAAAAATGGTACCGTTTTTTACGCTACCTACTAAAAGCGTGTCCATATACTTTGGTCCGAGTTTGTCAGTATGCAAAAATAGGACTGAGGTAGGTGCAACGGTATCTCTCCAGACAAATTCAGGGTCTCTATAAGTACCCTTTCCTCCAAAATCTTCCAGGTTATCTTTATTGAATCCGGGGGTCTCGTTAGCGAAACCGATTACCTCCTTCCATCCACTATTAAATCCAGGTAATGCAAGATTAATTTCATCGTCAGTGCTACGGCCATTTTCTGTTTCCCAAAGATTTCCTGTCAGTGGATCAAAGCCTATGCCGAAGCTATTTCGTAAGCCGTATGCATAATACTTGTTCAAAGGATCATCGTCTCCAAGCAGCCCCTTATTACCAACAACTCCGCCATCAAAGGTAACTCTAAGAATGCCACCTCTGCCATCAGGAGGAGGACCATTTTTATTATTCTGAGCTTTGGTAATAAAGGTCTGATTTTGTACATAATTTAAGTTACCAATAACGAGGTACACACTTTTTTTGTCAGGCCCTATCTTTAACACTCCTCCATTGTGAGATGGTCCAGGTATTGTAGGAAGATCCAAGAGCAATTTTGGATTTACCAAGCTGCCATTATTATATTCATATCTATAGAGCCGATTTCCCAAAACTTTTCCTCCATCGTTATTCTCAGTTTCAGTGTAGAATAAAAACACGTATTTTGGTTTATCTGAAGTTGCAATACCTAATAACCCTCTTTCACTTACATTTGCCACGTTGACATCCAAAACGGTCCCTGTAACTGTACCATTCTTAATTTCCTTGACTTTTCCGGTATTCTTTTCGATAACCAAAATGTCATTGGGCCCTAGAAAACTCATTCCAGTTGGAAACTTAAATCCAGAGGCATATTCTTTAGCCTGCAAACCCGCATCATTTAGTTGAGGGACGTCTGAATTTTTACCAACTTGACCATATATGTTGAAACTATGACCAACTACTAATAATGATATAAAACCCAGCACTATCATAATACACATAAAGAGATTAGACTTTAGGGACGAGATTTGCAAGTGAACTAAAGGAAATAACTAATTTAGATTATTTATTAACGTTTAGTATGGAGATAGACCACAATCAAATGCGTAACCGATGAGCATTAGATTAGATTAGATTAGATTACAAGCCATTGATGAAATTGTAAATTCAATCCGTTATTTTAGAAAGTTTATTTGTGCGCACATTGCTTCATCTCAATTGGAATGAATTTTCATAGTCCTTTTCATACAATACTTGACCTCACTCTAATGCGTCTATTATCTATTTAATGATAAACATTGACAACCATTCTATAAAACTTGAAGTATTCCAAATTCTTCACAATAAATGACACAAATAGTAATAGAATATTTAGGCTTGATCTTCTCTTGATTCTTATACTACTAAGATCCTCGCTGCTTGTCTGGAATAGGAAATTTTATTAGTGAATTCATAAGTGCGATTCTAAGTAACTTTCTTATTTAATTAGCGTATTGAATAATTTTAAAAAATTCATATTAATTATCTATCTTAAATTACTGCCATATGGAAATTAGAAGTAACTTCAAATTTATTTTACTATCTGGCATATTTTTAATCTCAAGCGTAATATGGAACCCTGTACTGGCGCAAATGCCTACAGAGGCTGGGGCATCTGTAAAAATAACCAGTCCTACCGATTCAACTAGGGTGCCTTCTGGCGAATTGACTATTTACGGTACATCGTCAGATGATGATACCAAGGATTGTCAAGTTTTTGCTGACTGGAATGACCTTAAACCAATGCAAAATGTTACTCCCCAAGGTCCTAAAGGAAATGAAGATTATTCAAAGTGGAGCTATACTTATACCAGTGGTTATCATAATATAGTTGAAGGAGCGAATGAACTTACATCAAAAATAACATGCTACGACCAAGCTCAAAATGCGATATCAAAGTCCTATTCTATTAATGTTACCGGTAAAAATGAAGGTAGCGAAACAAACAATACCGTTCAACAATCAGACGTAAATACTGATACTAAAAAAGAAGCCAAGATTTTACCTGTGCAGAACACCAAAAGTAGTAATGGTAATGATTCAGTTCAACAATCAGACGTAAATACTGATAGTAAAAAAGAAGACGCCAATATTTTACCTGTGCAGAATACCAAGAGTAGCGGCACGTATAAAATTCTCCCACTTTATACAGAATCTAATGAAAAAGTAGCAAGCTCGGATTCTTCGAAAAATGGTGATATAACAGGAGTAACTAACACTGACAATAGTGAAACCCAGAACATTGCTAATACTAATGTAAAAACTCTAAGCTCAGAACAGCAGCAAGATCCTATAGCTAACAATAACACAGGCCAAACCCAAGTTTCGCATATTCCACTGACAGATAGTAATGTTAAATCTCTAAGCTCAGAACACCCGCCGGTATCAAAAGAAACAACCGTTTCTAATACGAGTAAATCTCCGGCCATACAAACCACAGATAGAAAACTCAGCACCGAAACGAATACCAATCGTATCTTTACGTTTGAACCAAATTTACCAGCAGATGAAAAAATAAGCGGTAATCAGAATAATCCATTGATCAAAAATCCGGACTCTGACAGCTTACTTAATCATAATAACGAAGGTAGTTCAGTATTCGGACTTAAAATGAAGACTTTTAATGAGGATACTAAAACAATGCTAGACAATAAAATACAAAAATTACACGAAAGTATAGCTGATAAGATGCATCTATTTGGTTTAGTCGGATAGTAGTTTAAATTCAAATTCAATTATTCGATGTAGTTACTTTGAACTTGTTAATTAGAAAGAACAAACAAGCAATTTTAAACTAAAAAATAAATTACAAATTGATTCCCTTGACTGATATTAAGTATCTTACAATTGATAACGTACTTGTCAGATATACAGATAAAAACCAAAAGGGATTTCCGCTTTTACTTATTCATGGTTTAGGAGGCTCGATAGAAAGCTGGATTAATAATATTGAATTTTTATCTACTAAGTTTAGGGTTATTGCTCTAGACCTTCCCGGCTTTGGATTGAGCGATAAACCTAGGGTTAGCTATACGATAATGTATTACGTTAATTTCCTAGAGAAATTCATTAAGAAATTAAAGATAAACCATTTTTACCTAATTGGTTCTTCTCTAGGTGGCCATATCGGAGTAGAATTTACCCTGAGAAATAGGAAAATAGTTGATAAGCTCATTCTAATTAGTCCTGCTGGGTCCATGCCAAAATCCTTCAAAGGTACCCTTGCGTTAAAAAGGTACATCAAAATAGTTGCAGCTAAATCTTCAAATGAAATATTCAAAATATTAACCTCTTTTGATAAATCTATGGTGGACCCTTCATACGCGAATGTCATATACAAAAGATTATTATTGCCAGGTTCGAAGTATGCATTTATTTCTGCGTTGAAAGGCAGTGCAAAGGCCCCTCGATACAATAGTAAACTCGCAGAAATTAATATCAATGTGTTACTGATTTGGGGTAAAGAAGATAAAATGATCCCACTAAAATATGTCCGTCCCTTCATGGAACATGGAAACTCAAGGATCATCATATTTGAAAACTGTGGACACAGACCTCATGTTGAAAAAGCAAAGTTGTTTAATAGAATAGTAAAGGAATTCTTAACCGAGTAAAATGCAGTATATTGTAAAATTTTACATAAGATTATATAATTGATTCAATTCGTTATTTTACAAGTACAAAGAAAGGTACTTAATTAAAGAAAATTTATACTGATATTTCTAAGAGATGATATACTGACAAGACTTATAAAAATTAAATTTTATAACAATTTGTGAAATATTATTTAATAATACTTTTCCTAATATCAAATTTCTTCCTATTCACTATTTTTAATGTTAACACTTATGGGATGGAGGCAGCAAAGTTGAATTATTTGAACGAATTCAAAAATGTACCTTTA
>Ga0164304_10000206_pt1 | contig 14924 bp, 16 predicted proteins | sample Whisoiple_217_MG_FD_110216 | JGI IMG/M metagenome (GOLD analysis project Ga0164304, IMG submission 110216) | Soil microbial communities amended with pyrogenic organic matter from upstate New York, USA - Whitman soil sample_217_MG | ecosystem: Environmental > Terrestrial > Soil > Agricultural...
CCGAGCACGCCGGCGATCGCGCCGCTGGCCCCGATGTTCGGGACGCTCGCCGCGTCCGGGCCGGCGAACGCCAGGGTGACGACGGTCTGCGTGCCCATCGCGACGACGCCGGCGGCGAGGTACCAGATCAGGAAAGGAACGTGTCCGAGTGCGTCCTCGACGTTGTTGCCGAAGATCCAGAGGAAGAGCATGTTGCCGAGGATGTGCTCCCAGCTCGCGTGCATGAACATGCCGGTGAAGACGCCCTCCCACCAGGGCAGGGCATGGAATCCCGGCGGCAGGTGGCATGGCCCCTCCACCGCGCACGGGTAGAAGCCGTCCCGGAACACGTGGACGTCGACGCCGGGATTGCTCAGCTCCCAGAACCAGACGATGAAATTCGCGACGATCAGGCCGATCGTGACGTACGGCGTTGTCCGTCCAGGGACGTTGTCGTGGAGCGGGATCAAGCCGCCGCGAGCGCCTCGCGGATGCGGTCGCCGACCGCGGCAAGCTCGAGCGGCTCGCCCGCGACCTCGCGGAGGAGCTCGTCGGCAGTCGGCTTCTGGCCCTCGGCCCACAACTCGCGCAGCAGCGAGCCGGCCTCGCGGCGCGTGAACCAGGCGTTGCCGAACCGCTCGCGGAGATACGCGCGCAGCTGGGCCTCCAGCGCCCACGCGCGGAGGTACTCCGACGCGTAGAAGCCGTCGTCGATGTCGCTGAGGTAGTCCACGGCGGCCGGCTCCACCTTCGTCGCGTCGGCGAGGAGCTCGACGTACCGCGGCTGCAGGGCGGCCAGGTCCTCCGCCGAATGGAACTCGAGCTCGTAGAGGAGCTTGGCGCAGTAGCGGCGGACGACCCAGAGAAGCTGGGTCGCTCCTTCGGCCGCGAACTCGTACGGGCGGCCGAAGTCGAGCCGCCGCTCGAGCCAGACCGGGTCGATCGTCAGGTGTTCGAGCAACATCGCCCAGGCCTCGGTGACGGCGTTGTCGCCGAGCCGCTTCTCCTCCATCGCGAGTGACGCGGACGTGTTGGCGAAATGCTCGGTGTGGCCGGCCTCGTGGAAAAAGGCACGCCAGTCGTCGGGACCGCCCTGCGGCTTGATCACGAGGACGACCCGCCCGGGGATCTCGATCGGCGCGCAGAAGGCACGCGGGTCCTTGCTCGGCCGCGGCTCGAGGTCGAGCTCGACGTTCGGCTGCGCGTCGAGGTCGATGCCGAGATCGGCGAGCGTGCCTGCGAGGGCCGGCAGCATGCCGTCGGGCGGGAACGCCGAGTCCCAGCCGGCGCCGCGCTGCGCGCGGCCCACGTCCCACCGCTTCGCGTCGTCGAGGCCGATCCCGACTCGCGCCCGGAAGAACCGGTCGCCCGCCTCCACCCAGAGGCTCTCGGTCTCGGCGAGGAACTGGCGGCACTGCTCCGCGAGGTCGTCGAGCGGGAAGCCGAAGCTCCGGTACAGATCGGCGTAGCTCGCCGCGCCGAGCCGCCTCGTCTCGCGCTGGACGACCTGTGCCGCCTGCAGCTCCAGCGCGTTCAGGTGCTCTTCGGTGAGCTCGTTCCTGGCTGCCTCGATACGCGCGCGTGCATCGCGGTCCTCCTCGTTCATCAGCCGCGGCCGGAGCATCCGGAACGGGACGTCCTCGCCGTCCACCGTCGCCGTTAGCGTCGCTTCGAGCTCGGCCACGCGCTCGGCCTCCTCGCTCACGAAGTTGCCGAGATAGCCCTCGCAGGCGAACTTCCAGAGCTCGCGTGTCCGGCGGTTGCCGTCCACCGAAGCTCCGAGGGCAAGCGCCGTGTCGAGCTCCGTCAGGCTCTCGTGCCGCTCGTAGATCGGGCCGAGGTCGAGCGTCTCCTTGTGGCCCGCGAAGTGCAGGTACGTCTCCTCGTCGAGCTCCGCGAGGAACCGGTCGGCATCGGCGCTGAGCGCGTCGATCTCACCTTGCTGGAGCGGCCCCGGCATGCGGGTTCGTAGGATAGACCCGTGCGGGAGATCTCCCTCAAGACCGACCGGAAGACGCAGCTGATCGAGATCACCGACCTCGTCCGCGAGGCGCTCGACGGCACGAACGGAGCGTCGGCGGCGCTCGTCTACGTTCCGCACACGACCGCGGGGGTTGCGATCAACGAGCGGATCGACCCCGAGCTCGTCACCGATCTCGAGAATGCCTTCCAGCGCGTCGTCGGGGATGACTGGGAGTGGCGCCACGACGACCAGGACGGGCCGAACGCGCCGTCGCATGCCCGGGCGTCGCTCGCCTCGAGCCCGCAGGTGCTGATCCCCCTGCGCGAGGGCGGCCTCGCTCTCGGCACGTACCAGGGCGTCTTCTTCTGCGAGTTCGACGGGCCGCGTGAGCGCAAGATCTACGTGACCGCTCTCTGACGCTACCGTGCGCGCATGGCCGCGCCGGTTACGAAAGGAGAGGAGCTCGAGCTCGACGTCGACTCGCTCGCGTTCGGCGGCAACGGCGTGGCGCGGCTCGACGGGTTCGTCGTCTTCGTGCGGCGCGGGTTGCCCGGCGACCGCGTCCGGGCGCGCGTCACGAAGGTCAAGCGCAGTCATGCCGAGGCGCTCGCGACCGAGGTATTGCGCCCGGGGCCCGAGCGCGTCGAGGCGCCGTGCGCGCACTTCCCCGCCTGCGGTGGCTGCCGCTTCCAGGATCTCGCCTACGAGGCCCAGCTCGAGCAGAAGCAGCTCCAGGTTCGCGACGCGCTGGAGCGGCTCGCAGGTATCGCGGAGCCGCCGCTCGAGCAGATCGTCCCGTGCGAGCCCGAGATCTTCCACTACCGGAACAAGGTCGAGTACTCGTTCACCTCGACGGAGGCAGGCCCTGCGCTCGGCTTCCACCGGGCCGGCCGCTGGGACGAGGTGCTCGAGATCGACCGCTGCTGGCTCATCGACGATCTCGGCAACGCGATTCGCGACGCCGTCCGCGACTGGGCGCGCGAGGAGGGGCTCGAGGCGTATTCGCAGACCGACGGGAGCGGCTATCTCCGGCATCTCGTCCTCCGGCAGGGCCGGAACACGGGCCAGGCGCTCGTCCAGCTCGTCACCGCCCCCGGAGAGAAGTTCGAGGCCGGCTACTTCGTCGACGTTCTCCGTCGCTTTCCGGAGGTGCGCTCGATCCATTGGTCGGTGAACGACACGCCTGCCGAGGTGACGAACCTGCCGTCGCTGCTGCTCTGGGGCGAGGAATGGATCGAGGAAGAGCTCGGCGGCCTGCGCTTCCGGGTTCGGCCGAACGCCTTCCTCCAGACGAACACGGCCATGGCCGAGCAGCTGTACGCGCTCGCACGCGAGGCGGCCGGGCTGACGGGGGGCGAGACCGTATGGGATCTCTACTGTGGGATCGGCACGATCGGGCTCTCGCTCGCGGGCGACGCGCTGACGGTCTGGGGGATCGAGGTCTCGGAGGAGTCGGTCGCCTGCGCGCTCGAGAACGCGGTGCTAAACGGGATCACGAACGCGGCCTTCTTCGCCGGCAACGTCGGCGAGGTCGTGGAAGAGCTGCTCGAGCGATCCGGTGCGCCGGATGTGGTCGTCGTCGACCCGCCACGCGCGGGCCTGGCCGGCAAGGCGCTGCGGCGGCTCGGTCGCATCGGCGCGCCCAGGCTCGTCTATGTCTCCTGCAACCCGACGACCCTTGCGGGCGACGTCAAGGCGCTACGCGACGAGCACGACTACGAGCTGAAGCGTCTCACGCCGGTCGACATGTTCCCGCACACGCCCCACGTCGAGTCCGTCTCGCTGCTCGAGCGTTAGGAGGGCTTGGGGCGGCGCAGCCGCTTCCAGAGCAGGTCGCCGTTCGCGAGCAGGAAGCCGGCGGAGAGGAACGGCAGCGCCGGCAGGCCGTTCACGTCCACAGCGTTGACGGTCACCAGAGTCAGCGCGTACATGCCGGTCATCGCGAGCCACGTCCATCCCGTCCGCAGATTCCAGCGTGCCGTCGAGGCAAGGAAGAGCGCGAAGAAGAGGATGTCGGGCGGGCCGAGATCGGCGGCTCCGCCGCCGGGCGCGAGGAAGGCGACTGCGACGGCCGAGTACACCTCGGGGTGGTGGTTGACGATCTGGTTCGTCGGGCCGGCGGCGACCGAGATCGCGTCGACGAACGGGATGATCGCGGCGACGATCACCACCCAGCTCAGCTCCTCGAACAGCCGCAGGAACGCCCAGCCTGCGCACGTGTAGGCGGCGAGCTTGGCGAAGTTCGATGCGAGCCGAGCGTCCGCCCTCCATGTCAGGACCGCCGCCACGCCGAAGAGGGCCGCCGCCAGGATCATCCAGCGGCGCGACCAGAGCGGCAGCGCGAGGTAGATCAGACCGAGCGTCGCCGGCATGACGGCGGCGGAGATGATGGCGACCGCCGGCCAGAGCCCGACATGGGATACGTGTGGGGCGACGGCCGACCACGTCACGACCCCGGCCAGGAGGACGACGAACGCGCCGACGCGGAGGTACGGGCGCCGGTCTAGTAGGGAGGAGTCTGGCTCCACCACTCGCCGAGCACCTTGAAGGCGTTCCAGAACGCCGTCTTCGCCGGCTGCTCGTCGAGCGACTCGTCGATGTCGGGCGTGACGAGCCCCTGGATCGTGGGTGTGTACTCCTGCAGCTCGCCTTCCGTGGGCTTCAGCTCGCGCGAGAGCGGGAAGCTCGCCGAGTTGAGGAACGTGCGCGCCTGCTCGCCCATCGCCACAACGAGCTTCGGTTGGACGATGTGCAGCTCCCGCAGGAGAAACGGGCGCGACTCCTCCTCGTCACTGCCGGCGAACTTGAGGCAGTTCGTCCCGTAAATCGCCATCGGGTCAACGTGCAACCGTTGCAGCGACTTGAGGAGCGCGTTCCCGGCGCGACCGTAGAACGCGACTCCCTCCTGCAGCTCCGCGGCCTTTGGCTCGTACTTGAGGAGGAAGACGTCTGCGAGCGGATGGCCTGAGCCGAGCACCGGGACCCGCGTCCCATTCGCCGCCTGTGCGAGCTCGTCACCGAGAGCATTGGTCTCGGTGATGGCCTTTTGCAGGTACTTCTCGTAGATCTCGTCGTTCGCCACGGTCACGAGAGGGTCAATGGATCCTGTCGAAGGGCGACTCGACCATGCCGGACGTTCCTTCGACGTGCCCGAGCCCGTGCCTTCCTTCCCGAGGCTAGCCGCGGCGCGCATCGGCGCATCGGCCTGCGAGGAGATGAACCAGTCTTGGCGTCACGGCCGTACCTCTTTCCAATCGACCAGGGAGGTGGCAGCGTGACCGAACAAGAGCGTGAGGGCGTCGAGCTGCTGCTCCGTGACCCCCACATCGTCGCCTGGCTGGAGCTGGACGACGCCGAGCACGAGGACGAGCACGCAGGGCGGAAGAATCGACCAGGTTCGGGCGTCGAGTGAACATGCACACGCGCGTCGTGAAGGCGAAGCACGGGCCTGAGCTCCTCGTCCGTCCCCTCCGGGACGGCGACACGGCGACCGTCCAGGCCGTCTTCGAGCGGCTCGGCAACGCGTCGCGGCTGGCGCGCTTCAACGGCCTCAAGCGTGAGCTCGGGGAGAAGGAGCTGCGCTGGCTCGCGACCGTCGGCCCGAATCACCACGTCCTCGTGGCCCACGTCGACGGCGATCCGGAGCCGGTGGCGCTCGCTCGTCTCGTGCGTTCCGGCGGCAGCGCCGAGATCGCCTTCGAGGTTGCCGACGCGTACCAGGGCCGCGGCATCGGGTCCGCGCTGGCGCAAGAGGTCGTGGCCGACGCCTGTGCGGCCGGCATCGTCGAGGTGACGGCGCTCGTTCGCAGCGACAATCCCGCGGCCATCGCGGTTCTTTCGCGCGTGCTCGGGAGCCTCAAGAGCCGGCTCGAGGGCCCCGACGTGCTTATCCGGGCGCCTCTGCCTGCCCGCTGCTAACGGACCCGTTCCTTTGCCTGCGCGACCCACTTGAGCCCCTGAAGGTAAGCGAGCGACTTCGGGCGGCGCAGCACCTCGGCGTCGTGGAGCGAGACGAGGAACTCCTCGGGGCCGCTGAAGCGGCGCATCCGCACGGCGCCGGTGCCGACGCCGGCGAGGACGTGCGCGTCCGAGCCCGCGCCCGCCGTGAGGTTGTACTTGCGCGCGAAGCGAAGCGCCTCATCGTTGTAGCCCTCCAAGAGGAGGCGGGCGTTGTAGACCTCGAGCACGTCGATCTCGGCGAGGTGCCGGTGCAGCGTCTCCGGCTTCGGGATCGCGTGCATGCGGTCGAACGGATGCGGCAGGTAGACAAGCCCTCCCTGGGCGCGGATGGCCTCGATCGTCCCGCCGAAGGACATGCCTCGCGGGATTTCCTCGCGGAGGAAGAGCCCGATCACCTCGCCCTGGTCCGCCGTCTTCACCTCCTCGCCGGGGATGACCGTCAGGCGGCGCCCGCGCGCCTTCTCGGCCGCCTCGAGAGCGCCGCCGATGACGTTGTGGTCGGTGACCGCGATCGCGCCGAGACCCTCCGCCTCGGCGTGGTCGAGCAGGTCGTCGACCTCGATCGAGCAGTCGTGCGACCAGCTCGTGTGCAGATGGAGGTCGGCGACGATCCAGTCGCGTTCGTCGAAAGAGGAACGGCTTGTGGCGGTTCGCCGGCGCTTGGCGAGCCTGTCGTAAACGGCTTCGACGCGGTCGGCGAGCGCCTCCACCGTCTGGGACTCGGCGGCTGCGAGGCTCTCGCGCGCCCGGCGCTCGCGGAAGGCCTCGTCCTCGATCAACCGCGCCGTCTCGGCCGCGGCGAGCTCCGGCTGGGTCTCGCGCCCAGGCGGATCGGCGATCGCGGCTCCGGCCGTCTGGGCTTCCGCCACGAGCCGCGGCAGTCCGTCGGTCGCCGGGACGAAGATCGCGGCGGAGCGGAGCAGCTCGGCGCGAGCGGCGCCGGTGCGCGCCGTTCGGACCCGCATCCGTCCACGCAGCCGCGGCGAGACGGCCGGGCGCGAGGCCGGTGTCCGGATCCGGAGCAGCACGAGCTCCCAGTCCGGCTGTTGCGCGAGCTCGCGCACGAGCGCGCGCAGGAGCGGCCGCTCGGTCTGGCGCCACTCCATCACGACGAGGTTCCGCTTTCTCTCCGGCGCGAAGAGCGGGGGGTCGATCCCCTGGGGTACGAGCTCGTACTGGCCGGGAAAGCGAACGGCGGCCGCGTCGGCGACGGACTCGCTCGTCGCGAGCAGGGCATCGATACGCCCGAGCAGGCGCTCGCGCTGTGCGCGACCCGGTGGGTACCCGAGCCGCTCTGGCGAGAAGAAGGTCGCGGCGGTGAGCCCGGCGGAGTCCCGGAGCGCCAGGTACGACAGGCTCGGCAGCCCCGGCTCGAAGCCGTGTACGACGTCGAAGCGTCCGCGGGCGAGGGCGAGTGAAAGGCTGGCCCGGACTCCGACCGGCACGCCCATCCGGCTCCGGCGCGAGATCGGCACGGCCGGGCCGAGGGCGATCAGCTCGGGGTCGCCGAACTCGCCGAGCAGCGCGCGCCGTCCGGCGGCCAGGTCGCGGGCGCGATTCGAGGGCGCCAGGACCGTCACCAGATGGCCGCGGCGCCGTAGCTCGCGGGCGAGGCCGTCCACATGCTCGTTCACGTCGTGCGGCTGCGACCAGGCGAACGGCGTGACGAGGGCGACACGCACGCCTGTCGAGTCTAGTGCAGCTCGAGCAGCATCTCGTGCTGGCGCACGACGACGTTGCCGCCGAGCGCGCGGAGCACCGACGAGGCCGCATCGTTCTCGGGCAGGTTGACGACGCTGACCCTGCCCAGCCGGCGCAACGCGGACAGCAGCGCCTCCGGCTCGCCCGCAATCTGGAGTAGCTGGACGTGCTTGCCGAACTGCCGGTACACCGCCGTGCCCGCGTCGGTCTCGAGCCCGTGAACGTCGTCGTAGTTCGCGACCGTCTCGTCGGCGCGCTGCCAGGGTTCGCGCCCGGTTCGCAGCTCACGGAGACGCGCCTGCGCCTTGTCTACCGGGACCTCGCGGGCCGTTGCCGGCTTGTCCTTCGCCGGAAGCGACCACACATCGACGTCACGGACCATGCGGTAGCCAAGCTTCTCGTAGAGAGCGACCGCACCGGCGTTCTCTGAGATCACCTCGAGCCAGACGTTGCGCACGCCGCGCGCGCGGGCCTGTTCGTGCAGCGCAAGCATGAGCGCCTCGCCGACACCCGAGCGGCGAGCGGCGGGCACGACGCCGACGCCCCCTATCCAGGCATCCTCCCCGCGGACGCCGAGGTTGCCGAGCCCGACGAGCTCGCCGTCACGGGAGGCGATCCGCGACGCGTCGACGTCGATGTCGAACGCGGCATCCATTCCTGCGAGCTGCTTCTCGTCGATCCGGAAGGGGAGGAGATAGCCCTCGTAGGCCGAGGTGAAAAGCTCTGCGCGCCGGGCTCCGTCGAGCGAGCTCGCCGACTCGATCTCGACGCTCACGTGCGTTCGCGCAGAACGATGCCGTCACTCGAGCCGAGGCGGGCGCGACTCGATCCGATTGCGCCGCACACGAACGCGATGGAGCACTCGAGAACGTGCTCCTGGGTCGTGCCGCAGCTGCCGCTCAGTACCGCCGCGATCGCGACGAGCGCGGCGATCGAGAAGAGAACCGCCGCCTCAAGCCAGACGAGGCGGCGGATGCTCACTTCGCCGAGGCCTTTGCCTTCGCCTTGCCCTTGACCTTGCGGCGGTTCTCGCGGATGAACTCCTCGGTCAGCTCGTAGGCCTCGTCGTCGACGATCTGCTTCGGCGGCGACTTCATGAGGTACGAGCTCGGCCCGACGAGTGCGCCCGCGACGTTGTTGTTGAGCGCGAGCTTCGCCATGCGGACGGCGTCGATCACGATCCCGGCCGAGTTCGGCGAGTCCCAGACCTCGAGCTTCAGCTCGACGTTGAGAGGGACGTCACCGAACGACGAGCCCTCCATCCGGATGTACGCCCACTTGCGGTCGGTCAGCCACGGCACGTAGTCGGACGGGCCGACGTGGACGTTCCCGGCGCCGAGGTCGTAGTCGAGCATCGACGTGACGGCGTTCGTCTTGGAGATCTTCTTCGACTCGAGCCGTTCCCGCTCGAGCATGTTGAGGAAGTCGGAGTTGCCGCCGACGTTCAGCTGCATCGTCTTGTCGAGATGGACGCCGCGCTCGCGGAAGAGCGAGGTGAGGACGCGGTGGGTGATCGTGGCGCCGACCTGCGACTTGATGTCGTCGCCGATGATCGGCAGGCCCTTCTCGTCGAACCGGCCCTGCCAGTAGTTCTCGCGCGCGAGGAAGACCGGCATGCAGTTCACCATCGCGCAGCCGGCCTCGAGAATCTGCTCGGCGTACCACTTCGTCGCCGCCTCGGAGCCGACCGGAAGGTAATTGACGACGACGTCGGTCTTGGTCTCCTTGAGGATCCCGACCACGTCGTCCGTCTTGCCGGGCGCCTTCTCGACGACCTCCGACAGATACTTGCCGAGCCCGTCGTGCGTCATGCCGCGAGAGACCTTGACACCGGTCTTGGGAACGTCCGAGAACTTGATCGTGTCGTTCGGATGCGCCCACATGGCATCCGCGAGGTCCTTGCCGACCTTGCCCTTGACGACGTCGAAGGCGGCGGTGAACTCGATGTCGCGCACGTGGTAGCCGCCGAGGTTGACGTGCATGAGGCCTGGGACGAACTGGTCGTCCGGCGCGTCTTTGTAGTACTCGACCCCCTGCAGCAGCGAGTTGGCGCAGTTGCCGACGCCGATGATCGCGACGCGGACCTTGCCGTCGTCGAGGCGTGCCCTACCGTTCGTTGATGCCACTGGTTCCTCCGGAAAGTTGCTTGCGGACATAAAGGATGCGCTGGATGACCGTGAGCCAGGCCGTCGCGGCGAGCACTACGATCGCCCACGGCAGGCCGCCCCACGGCGCGAAGACGAGACCGGCGGTGATGAGGACCACGCGTTCCGCGCGCGAGCCAAGGCCGACGTCGCCCTTCAGGCCGAGCGCCTCTGCGCGTGCGCGCGTGTACGAGACGAGGAACGAGCCGACGACCGCGGCGACCGCGAGCACCACCGCCCAGTCGTTTCCGTGGCGCGCGAAGACGAGCGCGATCGCGGCGAGCATGGCGCCCTCGCCGACCCGATCCGTCGTCGAGTCGATGAACGCACCGAACGGGGTCGACTTGCCTCCGGCGCGCGCGAGAGCGCCGTCGAGGATGTCGAGTAGCGAGCCGACGACGAAGAGCCCGGCTGCGAGCCAGTAGACGAGCCAGGTGTTCGCCCGGTTCTCGAATGGGACGAGGACGGCGGCAGCGAGACAGAGCGAGACGCCCGCCGCGGTCAGCACGTTCGGCGTCACGCGGGTCCGTGCGAGCCTCGTGACCGAGCGGCTGGCGAGGGTGCGGGCTCCGGTCGTGTAGCCGTTCTTGACGCGCCGGAGTGAAGTCGAGTTCATCTCCATCATCGCAATCCTGCTATGTCTGACTATAGCAGGTTTGCGATCACGGGTCCGAGCCCGCGCAGGCGTCCGGCGAGGCGTGGCGCCCAAGCCGTGACGAGCAGCGCCAGGACCGCGACGGTTATCCCGGCGAGCACGTCGAGGAGGTAATGGTTGGCGGTCGCAATCACGCAGAACCAGACCCAGAGGGGCCAGAGCGCCCAGAGCGCCTTCGCCCACCAGCTCCGGCAGGTCGCGACGAGGAAGAAGCCGACGATCAGCGCGTCCGCGGCGTGCAAGCTCGGCATCGCGGCGTACGGGTTCCCGATCGTCTGCAGCAGCGCGCTCGAGTGGTTGACGCCGTCGACGAATCCCTCCCTGGGGAACATCCACGGCGGCGCGGTCGGCATCAGCGCGAAGCCCACGAGGCCGATGAGGTTCGCGAGCAGGATCGTGTTGCGGAAGCGGGTGAAGCGCTCGTGCCGGCGTAGATAGACCCAGAGCAGGGTCAGACCGATCACGGTGAACTCCGAGTTCCAATAGGTCCACGCCGCTGCGGTCAGGAGGAACGACGACGAGTCGGCGACCCGTTCGACCGTGAGCTCGAAGAGGTGATGCGTCACGCGCTGCTCGAGCGAGATGACGCGCAGCCCGTTCCCGATCGCCTTGCCCGGGGTGGCGAGGGTCAGGTGCCGGACGGCGAGGTACGAGAAATAGAAGCCGAACCAGATCAGGACCTGGATCCCGAAGTCCAACCACCCGCGGGGCAGCACCTTCTGCCCTAGCGCCACCACCTTGGCCATGGGTCTAACTCTAAACAGTGGGGTTACAGCTCGGCTACGACCGGCTGGGCTCAGCCGCCGATATAGGACATCTCGACCTTCGGCAGAGCGCCTGTCTCGGCGGTGCGCAGCTCGGAATACCGGTCGGTGCGGCGCGCCCAGATGGAGCGGAGCTGCTCGGCGAGCTCAGCGTCGGAGGCGCCAAGACGAAGCGGCGCGCGCAGGTCGTGGCCTCGAGTGCCGAAGAGGCAGGTGTAGAGCCGTCCCTCGGCAGAGAGGCGGGCGCGGGAGCAGCCGCCGCAGAACGGCTGCGTGACCGACGCCACGACGCCGACCTCGCCGGCGCCGTCGAGGTAGCGCCAGCGGCGGGCGGTCGCGTCCGGCCGCTCGGCTTCCACCGGCTCGAGCGGCCAGCGGTCCGAGATGCGGCGGACGATCTCGTCGGCGCTGACGACGTCCTCGAGACGCCAGCCGTTGGTCGAGCCGACGTCCATGTACTCGATGAAGCGCAGGACATGGCCGCTGCCCCGGAAGTGCTCGGCGAGCGAGAGGACGTCGCCGTCGTTGGCTCCGCGTTTGACGACCGCGTTGACCTTTATCGGGAGCCCGGCCGCCGCTGCCGCGTCGATCCCCTCGAGGACCCGCTGCACGGGGAAGCCGACGTCGTTCATCGCGCGGAACGCCTCGTCGTCGAGCGAGTCGAGGCTGACGGTGACGCGGCTCAGCCCGGCCGAAGCGAGCGCCTTTGCCTTCTGCGCGAGCAACGAGCCGTTCGTCGTCAGCGCTAGCTCGAGCGGACTGCCGTCCGGGCGCCTGATGGCTGCGAGCAGCTCGACGAGGACCTCGACGTTGCGCCTGACGAGAGGCTCGCCGCCGGTGATCCGGACGGTCTGGACGCCCAGGCCGGCGAACACGCCGGTCACGCGAGCCAGCTCCTCGAGGGTGAGCAGCTCGCGTCGCTCGAGGAAGGCGTACTCGCGGCCGAAGACCTCCTTCGGCATGCAGTAGACGCAACGGAAGTTGCAACGGTCCGTGATCGAGATCCGGAGTGTCTCGAGCGGGCGGCCGAGCCGGTCGAGCAGCGGTTCCATGTGATTCAGCCTACCCGCGCTACTGCGCGGCCCACGTCTGCGCGAGCTCTACCAACGTTGCCGCGGCGAGGCCCATATCCTCGACGCAGATCCACTCCCGCTCGCTGTGCGCGTCGTGGCCGCCCGTGAAGACATTGGCCGTGGGGAGCCCCATCTCGGTCAGCGCCGAGCCATCGGTCCCGCCGCGGATCGCGGTCTGCCTCGGCTCGAGGCCGACGCGGCGGATCGCTTCCTCGAGGTTCGCGACGATCTGCGGATTCCGCTCGATCCCGGCGCGCGGATTGCGGTACTGGATGCGGTCCTCGACCTCGATCGAGCAGCGCGGCTCGGCGGCGGCGACCTCCTCCGCGAGCGCGCGGAGAAACGTGACGTGCTCGCCGAGGCGGTCGTCGTCGAAGTCCCGCGCGATGAACCGCAGCTCGACCTCCGTCGAGTCGCCCTGCACGAGCACGGGGTGGACGAATCCTTCGCGTCCCTCCGTCGTCTCGGGGGAAAGGCCGTCGGGAAGACGGGAGATGATCTCGCCGGCGATCTTGATTGCGTTCACGAGCTCGCCCTTGGCCCAGCCCGGGTGGATCGCGCGCCCACGAATGCACATGCGCACCGCTGCGCCGGAGAACGTCTCGGACTGGAGCTCGCCGGCCGTCGAGCCGTCGACGGTGTAGGCGGCCACAGCGCCGAAGCTCTCGACGGGGAAATGCTCGACCCCGCGGCCGATCTCCTCGTCGGGGTTGAAGGCGACCTTGAGAGGCCCGTGCGGGATCTCGGCATGGGCTGCCAGGTATGCGATCGCCGCCATGATCTCCGCCACGCCGGCCTTGTCGTCGGCCCCGAGAAGCGTCGTCCCGTCGGTGGTGATCAGCTCGTGCCCGACGTGGCCGGCGAGCTCGGGCGACTGCTCGGGCGTGATCGTCTGGCCGGAGTCGCCGAGCTGGATCTCGCCGCCCTCGTACCGGATCCGCTGCGGCGAGACGTTCGCGCCGGTCACCTCCCGCGCCGTGTCGGCGTGGGCGAAGTACGCGATCGCCGGGACGTCGTGCTCCACCGTCGGCGGCAGGCTTGCCGTCACGTAGCCGTGCTCGTCGATCGCCGCGTCGGCGAGCCCCACCTGCTCCAGCTCGTCGCGGAGGAGCCGCAGCAGCACCAGCTGCTTCTCGGTGCTCGGGTAGGTCTCGGATTCCTCGTCCGACTGAGTGTCGATGCGGACATAGCGCAGGAAGCGCTCGGCCGCGTCCTCGGCGAGCTGGGCGGCGAGCGTCGTCTCCCCAGGCATCGCGCGAGTGTACGTTCGTGGAATGCGCGTGCGCCTCGTTCAGCTGTATGCCGGGCTCATCCTCTACGGCATCAGCTCGTCGCTGCTCGTGCTCGCCGACCTGGGGCTCGATCCCTGGGACGTCTTCCACCAGGGTCTCTCGCGCACGTTCGGCCTCGCGATCGGGACCTGGGCGATCCTCGTCGGCGTCGTAGTGCTCCTGCTCTGGATCCCCCTCCACCAGAAGCCGGGAATCGGAACGGTGAGCAACGTCGTGCTCGTCGGCCTGACGATGAACGTCGTCCTCGGCCACGTCCATCCGCCGCACGCGCTCGCCGTACGCATCCCCATGCTCGTGGTCGGCGTCTTCCTCAACGGCGTCGCGACCGGCGCGTACATCGGCGCGGGGTTCGGGCCTGGGCCACGCGACGGCCTCATGACCGGGCTCGCCGGGCGCGGTCATTCGATCCGCGTCGTGCGTACCGGGATCGAGGTGACGGTGCTCGCGACCGGGTGGGCGCTGGGCGGCACGGTCGGCGTCGGCACCGTCCTCTACGCCGTCTCGATCGGGCCGCTCGCTCATTTGTTCGTCCCGCTCTTCGCCCACGGGAGGAAGACGCCGGAGCACGCGCTGGAGGGCGCATAGAGGCCGTCACGCTCGCGCTCGTCTCGGCGCTGCTCTTCGGCGGGATGAGCGTGGCGCTGCGGATGGCGCTTCAGCGCGACCCCGACGTCGCGCTCGCCACGCTCGCGACCACAGGCACCGCCCTCGTCGTGGCGCTCGTCGCAGCCGCGGGAGAGGAGCCGGCACGCGGGCTTTCTCTCGAGTCGACCTGGCCGTTTCTGCTCGCGGGCCTTCTGTCGCCCGGCGCCGCCCAGATCTTCGTCACGATCGCGATCCGGGATTCGGGCTCGTCTCGCGTGTCGATGATCTTCGGCACGGCGCCGCTCGTGTCGGTGACGATCGCGCTTCTCTTCCTCGGCGAGCCGGCGCGGGCGCCGTTGATCGCCGGCGCCGTGCTTGTCGTCGCCGGCGGGGTCCTGCTCGCGCGTGAACAGGACCGGCCGGAGCATCTGAACCGGCTGGGTCTCGTCTTCGCGTTCGCGGGCGCGACGCTGTTTGCGATCCGGGACAACCTCGTGCGGCATCTCGCGGTGGGGAGGACCGCGGTGCCGCCGGCTGTCGCCGCCGCAGCCGCGCTCCTTGGAGGGACGGTGCTCATTGCGCTGTGGGCTGGAAGCAACGCCGGCAGAGCCGGCGTTGCCCGGCCGGAAGACCGAGCGCCTTCGGCGCTCCCGGGGGCTGGAAGCAACGCCGGCAGAGCCGGCGTCGCCCGGCCGCACGGCGGAGCGCCTTCGCCGCTCCCGGGGGCACGCTTGTGGATCGGCCGCCGCTGGCTCCCCTTCGTCCCGGCCGGCGTTCTGTTCGGCGGCTCCTACGTCTCGCTCTTCGA
>Ga0164304_10000207_pt1 | contig 14885 bp, 11 predicted proteins | sample Whisoiple_217_MG_FD_110216 | JGI IMG/M metagenome (GOLD analysis project Ga0164304, IMG submission 110216) | Soil microbial communities amended with pyrogenic organic matter from upstate New York, USA - Whitman soil sample_217_MG | ecosystem: Environmental > Terrestrial > Soil > Agricultural...
CCAGTCGCCTCCTTCGTTGCCAAATAGCAAGTCTTCGCCGTCGCCACCGAAGAGCGAATCGTTACCTTGGTCGCCCCACAGGATGTCGTTGCCTCGATCGCCCAAAAAGCTATCGTCGCCCGAGCCCCCGCGCAAGCTGTCGCTGCCTTTTCCGCCGTAAGCCGTGTCTCTGCCTTCGCCTCCGATTACCGTGTCGTTGCCGTCATTGCCATACAGCAGGTCGGGGTTATTTCCCCCGTCGACGCAGTCGCTGCCTTTGCCTCCGTACAGGGTATCGAGTCCTGAACCGCCGTCGAGAACGTCGTTGCCCTCATTGCCTAACAGCACGTCGTCCTCGTCGTTGCCAAATACTAAATCATCGCCACCGGCTCCTTGCAGGTTGTCGTTGCCTTGCAGCCCGGAAATCACGTCGGGCCCGGGACTGCCAACTAAGGAGTCGTTGGTATCTCCGCCGCGGATTACGCCGCCGATGATTCCGGGCGAGGTGCCTCCGCCCAATGTGTCGTCTATGCCGCCCAATGTGTCGTCCCCGGAGGGAGTGGGAGTTGGTGTTGGTGTGGGCGTCGGAGTCGGAGTCGGAGTCGGAGTCGGAGTCGGAGTCGGAGTTGGAGTCGGCGTTGGTGTTGGAGCCGGTGTTGGTGTTGGTGGTGTTATTGGTATTGATGGCACTGCACTTGGCATTATTTTGGCTCCTTTAAACGACGATACTGATTAACTTTAAGAACTGATTAGTATCAGTTTGTTGCCACAAATCTGGCTTAAAATTGATTAATAATCCCGATCATTTCTAGCATACTAAATCAAAACTGCAACGGCTACAGATATTTTTTAACCTGGGCATCTTTTGATCTCAAAATATTAATGATTGCACGTTTTGATGCCTAGTTTGGGTATACTTTAATATCGCCCCATTTCGAGCGAAGGTAGAAGCCGGGCTTCAAGTCAGCCCGGGGTATTTATCCAGAAGGGGAAAAAGAAAAATCTTTGGATTGATATTTTTTTCTTTCCTCCGGCCGTTTGCCAAATACATAAGAGGCGAATGCCTTAAGCTGACTGCTGACAAGCAACAGAGCTGTGAATGAGGGGCAGAAGCGGCCCGGTTTGCTCTTGTCCGTTGACGGCTAGTTCGCTGTGGCAAAGGTAAAGCAGGGAACAGCGACTTAACAAATCTAGCAGAATTCGCCGCAGCCGCTGTTGGTCTGCAGCCGTTTCCTCTTCGGTTTGCCAGGGATGCCCCTGTTGCGATCGCAAAAATAAGGGAGCACCAAACAATGTCGCCGCACCGCCACTCAGCCACAGGGGCGAGCCGGCATCCAGCCAAAAGTGCCATTTGTGGGCGCGGCGGCTGCTGCGGTACTGGAAGATGTTGGCGAGGGTGACGGCTTGGGCTTCTGGGCCTTCTGAACGGACTGGAAACGGGTTGGCGGTGACGGTTCCTTGGCGCAACAACTGGATGAAGTGGGCGATCGTTTCTGAGTCACCGCGGTTTGTTGGTTCTACGCGCTGCAGGCGCCCCTGTATTTCCCAGTAGTGGCTCGCGGTTTCCATTAGCTCGCGCAGGGCGGATAGCCGATCGTAAGGGAGGTATCTGTCGTTCATGAGAAATTTCTGGATCGCTCGATCGAGCAGGGCAATTGGACTCGGCAACAGCCGCTCCTGCTGTTGCGACCGCTGTTGTTCGATCCACTCCACAATCTGCTCGTAGGCCGCGGCGGCTCGGTGTCCCAGTCTGTCCCACCGGGGAAAGGCTGTAATTGCCAGCAATTGAGGTCTATCGATATCCGGGCAAAAACAGTGATCGGCGATTAAACCTGCTCTCACTTGGTCGATCGATTTTTGATTTGGGATTTGAGATTTTAGATTGAACGCGGGGTTAGAATCTTCTGTTTCCAATGAACGGTGTTTCTGGCTACCCAACACTACCAGCATTTCGGCTGCGCCGTCTCGATCGACTAAACGGCCGAGTCCCGGATAAACTAACGCTAACAAAGTCAGCAAAGCTCGAATCTCTGGGGTACTCGATAGCGGACGCTGATCGTTGAGGGAGGTGGCCGCGATCCGACGCTGGGCGAGAATTTCCGTTAAACTGTAACGCGCGATCGCATCCATCCCGGGAGCAATTACAGCGATTTCCTGCGGTTCCACAGCTTTTGACTTCACCGCATCCACGATAATTTCGGCGGTTTCTCGCAGCAATTGAGCCCGGGAGGTAGTTTGGAGCGATCGAACTTTACCGGGCAAACTCAAGCCTAAAGGATAAAAACCCTCAGAATTAACGGCTAAACTTACCGCTAAATCCCCAATCTCTGGGGCTAAACCGGCTTTTGCGTCCAAATTTTCCACCCTTTGACAGCGGCCCTCAAGTCGGGCTAGGTATTCCGTGTCAGCCCCCAAGCCCAAACGCACTCCTCCATCCCGATTGTAGGAGAACGCCCCCGCCGCACCGAAGTCGAGCATTCGATCGAACAAATGGCCGCAGATAGCCGGATAATCGTCAACATCGTCTGCGATCGCAGCTTGGTATCTAGAGGCCAAATGCTCCTGGTAAGTGCCATCCTGCAACAAATAGCGCCAGTAGAGTTCGCAAACGATCCCGTAAGTCAGCAGCCCCCGCCTCAAGCACCATTCCCGCCACCTTTCCAGCAACTCTCCCATGCTAGTCCACAGGTTGTTCGAGCCGCCCTCACCAGCAAATCCCTGTTCCAGAATGCTGGGAATCTCTTCTCTCGGCGTACCGCTGACAGCCGCAAGTTGTAATAAGTCTAGTGTTCGACGCACCATTCGGTTTGGGCTTACCCCTGTTTGTTGCAAAATGCCTTCGTCTAGTTCGCGACGCCAGAGTCTAGCGGCAAGTTCCAGTTCTGTTTCAGGTTGCAGCCGCAGGGGAAATTGAGCCCTCAAATCCAGCGACTGAACTAGCAGCGGCCAAAATAGCAATACTTCCTGCTCAAAAAAACCGAAGGGTGTTGTCGAGTGAAAGGTATATTTTCCTTCGGTAGCGACGGCGATGCGATCGGCTAATTCTAGCCGGTTGTCCCCATTAGCTGCTAAGACTAAAATTGCTGGGGCAGTTTGTCCGGCCCGGCGCCGCCCGGAACGCCAGCCGTCTGAAACTTTTGATGGGACAGGCTTGACAGTTTGGCTCCAAATGCAGAACTGCTCGACTAAACGAGCGGTTTTGCCACTCCGGGAGCCTCCGACAATCCAAATTGAATCCGAAACCTCGGTTCCCAATTTATCTAAATTTGTTACCATACCATGAATACTTTAACTAATGGTGGGGGCTTGGGGGAGGCTATAAGTCCCGCGCTGTAATCTGTGATTGAGCGCCGGGATACATGGACATCCCCCAAGCAAATTTTATCCGGTCAATCAGGCGTAAAATTTTCAGCCTCTCTGGAATGTTCTTATCAGAAAGTGCATATAATGATAAGACGAGGTAAAAACAATGCAGCATCAAGCCGTCAAAGTCAGACTGTATCCAACAACTGAACAACAAGAGATACTATCTCAGCACTTTGGATGCTCTCGCTGGTGGTGGAATCATGCACTCAACTTGTGCATTGAAACCTACAAAGCAACGGGCAAAGGCTTGACTCAGGTGGCATTGAACAAGTTTTTACCTCATCTCAAAAAAGAGAAAGAAACTGAATGGCTCTCTGAATGCTACTCTCAGGTTTTGCAGGCTACTACGCTCAATTTGGTGACTGCCTATAAAAACTTCTTTGAGCGTAGGGCTAAATACCCTAGATTCAAAGCCAAGAAGAATAGGCAATCAATCCAGTATTCCCAATCAGTCAAAATTGTTGATAGTTGCCTCAAGTTTCCCGGTCGTGTAGGTATCGTCAAGGCTAAACTTCATCGACCGATTGAAGGGAAAATCAAGACTGTAACCGTTAGCATGACTCCATCAGGGAAGTATTATGCTTCTGTATTGATGGAGTCAGAAGGGGACAATCCAGCACCTAGCACTGACGGAAAAGTCGCTGGAATTGACTTGGGGATTAAGGATTTTGCCATCGTCAATGATGGCATTAAAACCTCTAAATATCCCAATCCTAAGCATTTAGCAAAACATGAGCGCAACCTCAAAAGAAAACAACAAAAACTAGCCAGAAAGGAGAAAGGAAGCAAGTCAAGAGCTCAAGCCAGAAAATTAGTAGCTAGGGTTCACGAACGAGTTAGCAATGTCCGTCAAGACTACTTGCATAAGCTGTCGAGAAAGCTTGTTGACGATAATCAAGTCATCGTAGTCGAAAACCTTCACGTTAAGGGCATGGTTCGTAATCACAAACTTGCCTTAGCAATGGATGATGTAGGTTGGGGAATTTTTGTCAATTTCTTGCATTACAAGCTAGACCGCGAAGGTAAAGTCTTGGTAGAGATTGACCGATGGTTCCCTAGCTCGAAACTCTGCTCAAATTGCCACTATCAGGTGAGTGAAATGCCATTAGATATTAGGACATGGACTTGCCCTAGTTGCTGTACTCATCACGATAGAGATGGCAATGCTTCAATAAATATCAGAGCAGAAGGAATCAGAATGCTATCGGTCTTGGGAACCAGGACTGCTGCTGATGGAGGGGAGGTGAGTCCGAAGCAAGGGCGAAAGTCTAAGCTGACGCAATCCCCCGTGAAGTCAGAAGCCCACGCCATAGCGTAAGCTTGGCGTTGGGTAGTTCACTCACTAATGTCTACAGCCAACTAACAAGCTTTAGCTATGAATACTTCTCCGTGGCACAGGATTATAAAATATCTCTACAGCGCTCACCAATGGTATCGAGAAACCCCTGACAGGGCCCTAGAACAGGCTTATGATGCTGCCTTAGCAATTAAGGCGATCGAAGACGAGCATTTTGGCGGCCAAAAAATCTCCGCTCGATCGGGAGATTACGGACACAGCACCCTGTCTTACTTTAAATCCGAACTGCAAAAATACCTCAAGGTCATCCAAACCCGAATGGTTGAGTTTAATGCGAGCCGTTCTTTTTTGGAACTGCCGGACCGAGTGGGTGCAAAACCGAAGGCGGGGCACAGCGCGGATCCTCACCAGCACGGATTACATCTCGACAATAAAGATCGAGCATCCCTTATCTTCGAGAAGCTAGAGTTTATTGATGGAGTCACCGACAAGTATATTAATAATAGTAGATCGACTGCAATTGTCCCGGTTGTCAGTTCAGTAAATCAGCAGGTACAAGCTACAAATAGCAGCGCTCAACCTGACGCCAATCAAGGTTCAGCTAATTCTGTTAAAATTCACGAGGGCGAGGTTGACATTTACTCTGAAGAGGTCAATTTATTGCCTCGCTCGCTTTTGGGAACTTTGAATCGAATTACTAAAGAGTTAGACCCGGAAGCGGAAAAAGAAGTAGTTAAGAATTTCCGCAACTCCAAAGTAAAAACAGTCATTTCTCTGAGATTTATTTTGCTTTTGATTTTAGTTCCGCTGTTGACGAATCAAATTTCCAAAAACTTTATAGTCGGGCCGGTAGTTGACCATTTTCGACTCAAGCAAAATGCTCCAGTCTTCCTAAATATTAACCTGGAAGAAGAAGCCTTCCAAGAACTAGAGAGATTTGAGCAGCACCTCAAATTTGAAAGGTTAATAGGCAGGGCTCCGTCGCTTTCTTTAGAGGAAACGGAAAATAAGATTGCCGAGAAAGCAGTGGAGCTAGCGGAGGAATACGGCTCTGAAAGTGGTGGAGCTATTAAAAATGTTTTTGCCGATTTGATTTCCTGCATTGCCTTTGCCGCGATTATCATCACTAACAAGAAAGAGATTCAGATTTTAAAGTCTTTCATGGACGATGTGATTTACGGCCTCAGCGACAGTGCTAAAGCTTTCGTAATTATTTTGTTTACCGATATCTTTGTCGGATTCCACTCGCCTCACGGTTGGGAAGTAATTCTCGAAGGTTTATCGAGGCATTTGGGACTACCAGAAAATAGGCAGTTCATATTTTTGTTCATTGCGACGTTTCCAGTTATCTTGGATACGGTATTTAAGTATTGGATATTCCGGTATTTAAACCGGAGTTCGCCTTCGGCAGTTGCTACATACAAGAATATGAACGAGTAATATAAAATACGGTAACATCGGAATTTTACCCTGCTTTGCTGTGGGTTCCGCTTGGTCGGGCTCCCTCAATAGGGAGCGGGAAGCTCGCACTGCAGCACTCCTAAAATTATTCCGAGCCAAAAGGAAACGATATAATCGACTCATATCATGTCCGATAAAATAAGCGTTATCGCGTTTGTAGTGAGGACTAAATTCCTCATAAAATTTTGAATAGTTTAGTCCTGACTACAAACCTATTAGGGTTATTTTACAGGACTAGATATGGCTCTAATTCCCAATTAGCAATTAGCAATGATAGTCCTGGACGCAAAAAGTAATTTGACGCGCGAATTATCACGGTAAGGCGATCTTGAGCCGTACAGGCTCAACATATATAAATTCCGGTAAGCTGCTGTGCATCTAATTTGGGCTTGCTGAATAATTGATCGCTTTCTGGCGATCGGGAGTAATCGATATATTCAAACAGAGTTAAATATGAGTTTTTCCTGCCTTATTTTGACTGAAATATAAGCGCAAATTATGTTAATTCCAAAAACAGACATTGTTTGATCCGCTCGACATAAAAATACATAAAAAACCCGGCGCCACCAGGTAGAAAGGTTCATGACTAAAAAAATGATAGCAATAGTTGTTTGTGAAGTATTATCAAGTTTTGCCATGATACGATTGAGACCGAATCTTCGTTTACCTTCCCCAAATTTACCCTCAATCGCATTCCTAATTCTGTCATCTTCCAATGCTTGCTTCTTTTTTTGTTTACTGACATTTGCTGGAGGTCTTCCTAGGGGCGGTTCACTGATTCTAATGCCTTTTTCATGACACGCCTGCTCGGTTTTCTCTTGTTCGATAAATGCGCTCTGCATGAACTGACTCTGGATAATACCCTGTGAATCTATAATAAGCTTCTACTTGTGCTTTTAATTCCCCTGATTCGTTAAAATTATCCCAGCTCGTCCGGTCTAAAAATACATATCCTTCAAAACAACTGGCTGATAGTTTGGCTCCAAACTCTACGCTTTTTCCGGCTTTTCCTCTGACTATGGGACGGATATGGGGTTGGCTTAAACTTACTATTCTATCCTCAATGCTCTGTTTATTGTTATCAAATAACCATTGCTGTTGGCGATCGACCTCTGTGAGGAGTAGCAAGGTTTTATATTGCTTTTTGTTCAGGCGTTCGAGGGTCGCACCTGACTCGATTAGCTGTTCAATATGAGCGAGGTTTCTTTTGATATATTGAAGTTGTTTTTTAATGGCATGTCTTTTTTTCTTGCGGGATGGTCTTCTTTGTTTGGCTATTAATAAGTAATCTTTTCGGGCGAGATTACGGTAAGTTCTTGGTTTTTTCGGGATTTGACCTTTGAGCTGTTTATACAGGATATCTATAATTTTTTCGGTGTGAACCCTGGCTCTGTTTAATAATCCTAAGTCGGTCGGATAACTAATATCGGCTGGAGCGCAGGTTGCATATATGATTAATTTTCCGCGATTGGGTGACTCATTTTTGGCGGTCGAATCCTTTTTTTTTTCGGTTTTAACTGGGGTGATGGAGCGAATTTTTTCAACCATTCGTTCGTTGACTTTATTAATTAGGTTCGCACTAATTATTTGCCGAAAATGAACTAATAGAGATGGGTCAAATGGTAGCTCGTTACAGTAGCTTGATTGACCTATAAAGTATTGTAGATAGGGGTTTTCCCGGCTCTGTTCTACTGTTTCCCGATCACTAATTCCCAGTTTTTCTTTGATGATTAATGTTCCCAACGCCATCCGAAAAGATTTAGCTGGTGCACCATGCGCTGTCGGGAAGTTAGCCGCATATTCTGATTCAAATTCATCCCACGGGATTATTTGGGCCATTTTTACCCAACGGTTGAGGGCTGACAATTTACATCCGTTGGTTAGTTCCAAGTCTAAGGGTTGGAGGGGAGCAAGCTCAGCTTTTTTGTACAGGTTCGCAGATGGCTATGCACGGGTTTTGACCTATTTTACCTGTTTATCTTGCACTTTACTCTCGATCGCGCGCTCAAAACCTTTCGCGACGCAATATGCGCTCGATTATTCAGCAAGCCCTAATTTGACACTCAATTTTTCTACAATTATTCAGAGACGGGCAGGAGATCCCGTCTCTGTATTCAATTTAGATGCGTAGCAGCTTAACACCGGAATGATGGGGAGTGGTCCGTGATCCTTAGTCCGTGGGGGAATGTGAAATTATTGACCTTGACTTTATCATTCCCATCCAACCGGAAACGATAATAAACGTTCTGCATAAGTCCTGCAATTAGCAATTAGCAATTAGCAATTAGCAATTAGCAATTGCCAATTCCCTAATTCCAACGCTTCTTGCGCTGTCGCTGGTTCGCCACCGACTCCACGAGTCCCAGCGCGAGAAAATTACTCAGCAGCGACGCATTCCCGTAACTGAGGAAAGGCAGCGGAATACCCGTAACTGGAGCCAAGCCAATGTTCATTCCAATATTTACGAACACCTGAAAAATCAACATTGACAGTACGCCGATCGCCAGCAAAGAACCAAAATTATCGTTAGCAGTTTGAGCGATCATCACCAACCGGAAACAAATTATCCAGAACACCACCAGCACGCAAATGCAGCCAATAAAGCCCAATTCTTCGCCAATAGCTGAAAAGATAAAGTCCGTATGCTGTTCGGGAATAAAGTTAAGCTGAGTTTGCGTTCCGCGAAACAAACCCCTACCTTTGAGTTCCCCGGCCCCAATAGCAATCCGAGATTGAATCAAGTGATATCCGCTGCCTAAAGGGTCTTTCTCGGGGTTTAAAAACCCTGTCAGACGCATTTTTTGATAATCCTTCAGCACATTCCAAAAAATATGTCCGACGTGTCCAGAAACAACGTTCACCAGCACAGCACCGAAAGTCCCCAACCAGGGCCAAGGTAGCGATCGCCAAGCGATAATACCCGCAAGAACTACCCAGGCTACCCAAACTGGTGTAGACAGGTTGTAGAGGAGAACTGAGAATAGAGGAGAGAATAGCAATATCAGCCAGCCGGGATTGACATTTCCCCAGTAAAACATCCCCATTGTGATTGCGCCGAACACCAAGGAAGTACCTAAATTTGGTTCGGCAAATATCAATCCCCAGGGTACAGCCATAATCGCCAGCATCCTCAACATATTGCCCACCGTCGGGACAGTCTTGTCGTGCAGGAGAGCTGCTAAAGTGACAATCATCCCTACTTTGGCAAATTCTGACGGTTGCAGGTAGAAGCCGCCGATGTTGATCCACCGTTGGGCGCCGAGTCCTGTAGTACCGATAAAACGCACTGCGATCAGCGACAAATTGATTAATATGTAAATCGGCCATTTCCACTGAATCAGTATTTGGTAGCGACAGCGGGAAATGATGATGGCGAGGAACAAGCCGACTCCGCCAGTTACCCAGTGCCGCCACCAGTCGATCAGCCCCTGGTTGATTTCGACGCTGCGGATCATGATTCCCCCGAAGATGGTGAGGCCGATGCAAGCGGCAAACAGCCAAGGGTCTGATTCTTCCCAGGGTTTGAAGATGGATTTCCAGCGATTTCTGACTTGTATTCTCTGCAACATGAGGATTTTAGATTTTAGATTTTAGATTTTAGATTATCGAGCCGATTTTCGGAAGTTGTGGATATAGTTCGGATTCAGAGCCTGCACCGTACTGTAGAAGCATCCGTGTCAGTATGTCACTTTATTCGGCGAGTTGTACGGAGGTTCCGGGCCGTCAGCAACGGGCAGCATCGTGCGCGGACACACCAATCTCGTAGGGTGCGCGCGGGGCACCGAGTACCAATCGACCTGTAGGGTTCACAGTGCGCACATTACCCGAATTTGGCACCACAAATCAAGGTTCGAGGTGACAGCGGGCCGATCGCGATCGCACAATAGCCCATCGCGATCGGCAAGTTCTAGAATAGTTAGGCTGGTTCGTAAAGGTATTCAAAACCGTTACCGTCGGGGTCTCTGCCGTAAAAAGATGCTGTACCGTCGCGGTGTTCGTGAATGTGCGTGACGGAAACACCATCGGCTTTGAGTTGTTGGTAAGCCGATTCCATTTCGGCGCGATCGTCAAATACAAACCCAAAATGCGGCCCTGCTTGGTCGTAACTCGGACTCAACAGCGCCAGTCCGTCCTCTCCTGCTTTCAAATAAGCCCAGTCTGCATCTTTCCAGACTAACTCCATGCCCAAGTTTAGATAGAACTCAGCAGATTTCTCTATGTCTTGCACGCAGACAGCTACGTGTCCCAATCGTTTTAGTTTCATATCTACCAAATTTATGGTTGTGCTTTAGTTTATTGTATCTATTTTCTCATTTATTGCTCGATTAATTAGGTATTTTTTCTGTTTTGTGTGTCGCGGCTAACTGTACTTTTTCTACTTGTTTGCTGGCGTCCATTTCGCTAAAAAGTTGAACGGCGCGGTCAAAATTTTCTTGGGCTTTCTCGATATTACCAAGTTTTTGTTCTGTCAGTGCTAGTTGATAGCAAGCTTCGGCTTGCTCTAATGAGAGCGCCGAGTATTTGGATTGCTTCTGCATGGTGCTGCATGGCGAGGGTCAATCGATTTTAGATTTTAGATTTTAGATTTTAGATTGACCCCACGGATAAATGCGGGGGCTTGAGGATTTTCGATTTTGGATTGATTCCACGGATAAATCACGTGGCGGGTACCACCTTTGAAATTCTTGGTCAAATTCTCCCCGTTCTCGGTACAGGGTTTGACGGCACTTCTGCAGCAACAATTTGTCCCGACTGCGTTTCTACTTTGGAATAGCTGCGCCCAAATCGCTCTACAACCTATCTTCAGGAGAAATCCATCATCTCTATTAACTATGTTGAACAGGATTTACGCAAGTACGCTGGATCGGTTCTAGTACCACGTGCCGAGAGTTAAAAAGGCAGGGACTAACAAAAAAAAGACGCTAGGTAGCAGTCAAGTGGCGACGCCGTGCGGGTGCAAAAATTAATCAAAAAAGCCCTTGCGTCGAGGGAAAAAGAAGCCTGCGGTCTAACGGTACTCCGTTGAGTCAGGTTTGTTCGCAGGAAGCGCTAAAATCTTCTCAAGCTTGCTTGACCCGAAGAGGTTTCCCAAAAAAAGACTACTCCTTCAAACGTTGGGGATGTCAGGCAAGCGCTACCATTACACCTAGAAAAGGGAGAAAAATCAAATGGCTTACAGTGATTTTACTTTAGAAAAAGTGCAAAAGAATTTTGATTTGACTATTTCAGAAGATTTGGATATTTTTTCCAATGTTCCTGAGTTAGAACCTAGTAATTTACTCACGGATTTTTTAGCCGACTATGCACAACTGGCATTAAAAATTAATACAGAAAAAGCGCGGTCGGAAATGATTATTGCGCCGATTTTGCTGGATTTCAGGAAACAGGTTTCCTCGAAAATTAGTTTATTTTCTGGAGTTGATTTTAATGTGGACTATGAACGGGGATTAAACGGAACCTGCGACTATATAATCAGTAATTCTACAGAACAGTTATTTGTTAAATCTCCGGTCATTATTTTGGTAGAGGCTAAAAAGGAAAATATTGTAGGAGGGTTAGGTCAGTGTACTTCAGAAATGTTAGCTGCTCAAGTTTTTAACGAACGGGAGGGCAATAAAATACCAGTAATTTTAGGAGCAGTTACTTCAGGAAATATTTGGAGGTTTTTACAATTAGAAGAAAAGCAACTGAGAGTTGACGCGACAGAGTATTATCTGAAAGATGTCAATAAAATCTTAGGAATTTTGGCAAACGGAGTACACTCTTTGTCGTCACCTATAATATAATTGTGCAATCTATGCAGTTTCACTCGATTTAACGGTGCCGCCAATACCGACAGTCACAGTCAAGTCAGGATACAAGCCGCAATCTATTGAGACCAGCATTGAGGCGGATGTGCTGATGTTTCAGCTATTGCGACAGTTAACGCCCCAACAAAAAGTACAGCGAACTTGCGCTTTCAATCGAGCGGTCCGAAACCTGGCAATATTAGGAATAGAGAGCCAGTATCCCAATCTTACCAAGGCAAAAGTTCGGCAATAATTTATTAAAAGGTGCTTGGGTGCTGAGTGGATAGAAGTTTTATCAAATAGCAAAGATTGGGAGAAGCTCGTGATTGCAGGTTCGATTGAGTTAGCGCAAAAAATAGCCAGTATCTTGCTACCGCTGAATATTCCCTATGTGGTTGGCGGTTCGGTGGCAAGTTCGCTTTTGGGAGAAAACAGATCTGCGCAAGATTTGGACTTAGTAATTGACCTGGAGGCGCGAATAGCACCTCAGTTAATTGATGTCATGTCAGGCGAGTTTTACATCAGCGAGTCGGCTGTGATGGAAGCGATTGCTAAGTCAAAAACCGCACCCCGCGAATCATCGTTCAATGTCATCTATTTGCCTTCTCTGGAGAAAGCGCACATTTTTGTGATGGCCAGCGATGACCCTTTTTCCGCTTCGGTGATGAGCCGCCGTCAGCTTCACCCTGTTAGCGACTTAACAGAAGAGGGAATCTACATTTATTCGCCGGAAGATATCGTCCTACAAAAACTCAGTTGCTACAAACTAACTCCCCGCCGTTCTCAACAACAGTGGAGGGATGTGTTGGGGGTTTTGAAGGTGCAAGGGGAAGGACTCGATCGAGCTTACTTGGACCAGTGGGCTCTTACGCTCAAACTAACAGATTTGCTCGAGGAGGCGCTGCTTCAATCAGGGCATGAAGAGTAGTGTTGACCCATAGTGATTTAAAATAAGGCAGTCTGGCGCGTATTCCCACACTTTCTCGACTAACTGCCAGCAAGCGCGCTTCCCCACCCAAGATTAACCGCTGGCGAGGCAAAATTGATGCCGTTTGGGCGAGGAATGCTTTCAGGTGAGAGGGAACGATTTTCACGCAGTCGATCGCCTGCTGGCGAAAATATTCCCCTAACGCTTTAGGATCGGTTGCCCTGTCTTGGGAGATGATATGCAGGCACCCACCCCCACATAATGCGGGAAAAATTACGGTGTTGCCCAAGTCGGCGGCGAAGGTAGAAACGGTGGCAAAACTCGCATTTGGCACCTTGAGTATTTGCTGGATGCTGTGGAGGTAATTGAGAAGCTGCCGGTGTTCGATCGCGACTTTTTTGGGGCTACAGGTGGAGCCAGAGGTGTAAATTACATAAATCCAGATGTTCAGCCCTCACCACACTGACGGGGTTTTACTCGCTTTCGTGAGCGATCGTCTCCGAGTCTGTGTCCAAGCAAACTACATCCGTCTGGCGAGTGAGAAGTCCGTCAACTAAGTCGAGCTTGTTAAAAGAACCGGCACCTGAGAGTCCTCCAGCATAGCAGCCAGTCTCGGTGGTGTTGGAATAAGGGCCAGAAGGCACGGTTTTCACCGACGGCAAGGCACTGTAATAGTTGCTGTTCTTCGTCTGGGTTGTCTTGCAGATAGTTGCTTTCGTTAAAGTTAGTCACAGCCATGATCCGGGAAATAGATAACTTCTGCGGTGAATTGGCTGGCGTTACGATAAACGATCGCCCCTGCTACAGCCGGAGCTAGAGTCGGTGCTGTACCCTGCTATTAGTTAGACGGTTGTGTCAGGCAATTGGTGAATGATGCAGTCGATCAAGAAGCCCGATAGCTAGTCGGATTTCTCCGGTACGGTGGACGGACGCTCCGCAAACGCTTCACGCGCTTGACGGGCGATACTGCTATTTTTGACCCGGCAAGATTTTCCGGCACCTGCCCCTCATCTTCCAGAGCTTCCCAGGCTACCTCCAGCAGCAACCGTTGCTGCAGGTTCATGCAAGAGGCTTCTCGCGGTGAAATCCCGAAAAATTCCGCATCAAATTCGTCTATTTTATCTACGAAGCCGCCCCAGCGAGTTCGGATTTTGCCCGGTTTTGCCCCCTCCGGGTCATAGAAATTATCCAAGTTCCAGCGGTCTTCTGGCACGTCGGTAATAGCGTCCACGCCATCTCGCAGCAATTTCCAGAAGGCTTCTGGGCTGTTGGCACCGCCAGGGAAGTGGCAACCTATACTGATAACAACGATCGGTTCTTTTTCCGAGGTATTCATGTTTTTTGATGTATTTTGAGTCATTAAGTGTTCCGTTAGAAGTAGTGCTAGTTCTTCAAAGTTGTGTCAATTTAAATAAAAATAGAGGGGCGATCGCCCTATGTTATAAGAGCCATTATTGAGTTGTCTAGTTATAGAAAAACTCAATGTTTGTTGAAGCATTTTACTGCGGTTCGATCAGGATCTGAATAATATCACTATTAACCCGAATAATTTTCGCCCAAACTTGGTCGGTAGGCCCCCAACCCTTGTTGATATCGTATGTCAAATCGCGGCTCTGTACGCTAGTCAGATCAACTAAGATGCCAGGGCCAGATGATTCAACAACCACAGTACCTGTCTTTACAGGTTGGGAGGCAAACATCAACAAAACTTTTTTGAGAGGGGTGATGACAAGCTTGTTATTTTCATAAAGAAGAAAAGCGGATTGGGGGTTAGATATTGGAGTCGCCACTGCTTGACTTATACCACCACTCCACTGCATTTGTGCCTGATTTACTATCGAGATCGCACCTACTTCGCTACCCTGTATTACAGAGGTATTGCCATACTTATCGACGATCATCTGTTCACCCAGATTAATAACTTGCGAGGAGCAGGCTGCAATAGCTTGGGCTTTTGTTTTGAGTTTTGTTAAAGGGCAGGGTTTAATTACGTCACCTGGGATAGGATTCAGTTGAGTTGAAATGTACGCTTGGTAATCTTCCGAGCAATCCACAGTTGTATTTA
>Ga0164304_10000209_pt1 | contig 14866 bp, 13 predicted proteins | sample Whisoiple_217_MG_FD_110216 | JGI IMG/M metagenome (GOLD analysis project Ga0164304, IMG submission 110216) | Soil microbial communities amended with pyrogenic organic matter from upstate New York, USA - Whitman soil sample_217_MG | ecosystem: Environmental > Terrestrial > Soil > Agricultural...
CGCATGCGCTGCCGCCGAGATGTCCAGTTGTTCTCGCCAGAGGTCCGGCGCCGCGTCGACCTGGATCATGCCGAACGAGATCGGGCGGTCGATCTCCGCGCCGAGGCGCTGCATCCACTCCAGCTCTTTCTTCGGCGCGATGATGTCCTCGCCCGCAATTCCCTGCGGCGCCAGCTCGAAAACGGCCCGGCCGCCTGCGGCCATCGCCCTACCGAGGCCGAACAATTCGTCCTCTGCGGCATAGGTGCCGGGAACCGGCTCGCCGTCCATGGCCCGGTGGCCGATCGTGCGTGACGTCGAGAAGCCGAGCGCGCCCGCCTCGACGGCCTCCTGCACGATGCGTGCCATCGCCGCGATGTCCTCCGGTGTGGCCGGTTCGTTCTTCGCGCCACGCTCGCCCATCGCGTAGGCCCGGACCGCCCCGTGCGCCACCTGACTGCCCACATCTATTGCGAGATCATGCTTTTCGATCACGTCGAGGTACTCGGGGTAGCTCTCCCAGCCCCAGGTCATGCCCTCGGTGAGGGCCGAGCCGGGAATGTCCTCGACGCCCTCCATCAAGCCGATCAACCAGTCCTCTTTTCCCGGCCGTACCGGGGCGAAGCCGACTCCGCAGTTGCCCGCGACCACAGTGGTGACGCCGTGCCCGCTGGACGGTTCCAGCAGGCTGTCCCAGCTGACCTGACCGTCGTAGTGCGTGTGGATGTCGACGAAGCCGGGCGCGACGATCTTGCCGGTCGCGTCGATCGTCTCGGCCGCATCGCCTTCCAGCGGGGCGCTTCCCGGCCCGCGGCGGCGAATTTCCACGATCTTGCCGTCTCTGACGGCCACATCGGCCTGGAACCGGTCCGCGCCCGTCCCGTCGACAACGGTTCCGCCTGTGATCTTGAGGTCGAACACGATTACTCCCTCGAACTCCATGTCAGCCGCTACGGTGGTCAATGTAACACCGTTACAGACGGATGACGCCGGATCTGGGAGGGCCGATCGTGACACACACGGCGCAGGCAGGTCCTGCGGTCGGCAACCCCGCTTACGACCATCGGGAAGACGCGATCGGCAGGCCGCCGAAGCGCCCCACCCTGGTGCCCGCCGCGCGCTATCACTCGGCGGCCTTCGCCCAACTCGAGGCGGAGCGGATGTGGCCGAAGGTATGGCAGGTTGCCTGCACGGTCGACCACGTCGCCGAGCCCGGTGACTACTTCGAGTACCGGTGCGGTCACTATTCGGTGCTCATCGTCCGAGGCGACGACGGCACACTGCGCGCGTTCCAGAACGTATGCCGGCACCGCGGCAACTCGCTGTGCGTAGGCTCTGGATCCGAACTACGCGAACTGAAGTGCGGCTACCACGGCTGGACGTGGGATCTCGAGGGCTCGCTGCGGCGAGTGCCCAATCGCAAGGGGTTCGGCGCGCTCCCGATGTCCGATTTCCCCCTCATCGGCGTACGAGTGGACACGTGGGAGCGGCTCGTCTTCGTCAACCTCGACACCGGCGCGATCCCCCTACAGGACTTCCTGGAAGCTGTGCCGAACGACATCGCATGGTGTGGGCTCGACGACTTCCGTTGTTACGCAACGATTACCGTGGAGGTCGACGCCAACTGGAAGACGATCGCCGATGGGTTCAGCGAGACGTACCATATCCAGACGTTGCACCCCGAACTGCACAGGTGCATGGACGACGTCTACGCACCCCAGGTGATCTGGGGCCTCACCGGCAAGTCCGAACAGGTTTACGGCGTGCCGAGTCCGCTGATCAAGGATGCGCTCTCCGACGCCGATGTGTGGGACGCCTATGTCACCACGCAGGGTGCGCTGATGGGCCTGGCGGATGACACCCCGTTCCCCGCCGACGAGCGACGGCCGGATCAGTCGGTGTCCGATGTGATCGCTGAGCGGACAAAGGCTTTCGCCACGCAGCGCGGTGTCGACCTGAGCTGGGCGAGCACCGACCAGATCCTGCGCTTGCATCAGTACAACGTGTTCCCGAACATGTCGCTTCTGGCCAATGCCGATCACCTGACGGTGTTGACCGCACGCCCGGGACCGGACCCCGACCACGGCGAACTGGTGATGATCCTGTGGATGCGGATGGCGCCGGGCGCGCCGAGGACGAAGCCGGCCGATATGCGCTTCACGGCCGACGAGGCGCACCCGGGCCTGGTGCTGAGTCAGGACATCGCCGTGCTCGCGGGCCTCCAGCGCGGTCTACGCCAACCCGGCTTGACCCACCTGACGCTTTCCAACGAGGAACGCCGTGTGATCAACATGCACCGCAACCTCGAACGCTATCTGCAGCTGCCCGAATCGGAGCGCATGACGGGAGGCGAGACACCATGAAGGAAGCGGTCGACGCCGAGGTCATCCTCGACACCGCGGCTCGCTTGATCGAGCTCGGCGGCGTCGATGCCTTCACCATGCGCGGTCTCGCCGAGGATCTCGGGGTTGCGGTGACGTCCATCTACTGGCATGTCGGCGGCCGGGACAAGCTGTTCGACAGCCTGGTCGACTGGTTGTTGAGCCAGATGGCGCGTCTACCGGCGGAGGGCGACACTCCCGTCGATCGCATTGCGTCGCTCGCCCGCTCGCAGCGCACGGCGCTGATCGAGCGACAACACCTTCTGGCCATCGCCCACGAGCGTGATCGCACCCCCCAGCTGTTTCTGCCGATCCAACAGACGCTTGCCTCACAGCTGGCCGACATCGGTGTGACCGGAACCGATGCGGCCCTCGTCCTGCGCGCGATACAGGTCCACGTGATCTCGTCTGCGGTGATGCAGTTCTCGGCCGTCCGCGGGGCCAAGCACGACGAAGAGGATCCCTCGCTGTGGACCGACGACTGGCCCGACAGGGCGCTGGTCGAGGCGCTGCAGTCGCCGACCGACTACGACACCGTTTTCGAATATGGGCTCAGCGCGCTTCTTGCGCCGCTGCGGAGTCGCCTCGCCGCCGGGTAGCACCCCACAGTCCGACGCCGATGCCCACCACCGCACCGCCGAGCCCGATGATCTGCTGGGATTTCTTCATCTGAGAATGAACGCTCATTCCGCCAAGCAGGTCCGAGGCGTCCGCCCCGCCGGACGCGAGGAACCAGCCGCGGGTGTTGCGTCCACGCAACGCCGCCGACACCAGCAGCCCACCGATCAGCGCATCGCGATAACCCATCGAACGCAAGAGCAGCTGCGCTGTCGGCGCAGGCTCATCGGGGTCGCCCCACAGGCGATTCGCACGAAGCGGATCGATGAGAAACGAGATCCCGGACGCCAGGCGGATACCACCGACGGCGAGTGCGGCGCGGTCTGTCGACATGGCCTGCAGCCTAGGACTTGCTCGACTGCGGGGGCGCGAAACTATGGTGCAGCCATGAGCCTTGTCACCTACGCGCTGGAAGATCACGTTGCCACGATCACGCTCAACCGGCCCGATGCACGCAACGCGATCAACGGCGAACTCCGCAGCGACCTGAATGCTGCCTGGGACCGGTTCCGCGACGACGAGGAGGCCTGGGTCGGAGTTCTGACGGCCAACGGGAGCGTCTTCTGCGCGGGGGGTGATCTCAAGGACGGCGAGGGCTCGGTCGGTACCTTCGGCGGCACGTTCTGGGAGAAACCGACCATCAACTCCTTCGAGAGCGGAATGGAGCTGTTCAAGCCGACCGTCGCGGCGGTGCACGGATCGTGCATCGGTTACGGGCTCACCGGAGTGCTGTTCTGCGACTTCGTCATCGCCACCACGGAGGCGACATTCTGCTATCCCGAAGTCACTATCGGTGTACCGACCATCGTCGGCGCCATCCGGCTTCCCCAGCGTGTCGGCTGGGCCAACGCGATGGAATTACTTCTGACCGGCAAACCGATGAGCGCCGAGCGGGCCAAAGAGACCGGGCTGGTCTGGAAGCTTGTCGAGCCCGATGCGTTGCAGTCCGAGGCCAACGCATGGGCCCGCGTCCTCACGCAGGCCGCCCCACTGGCCCAGCGAGCCACCAAGGAGGTGGCATGGCGAAGCGGGGATATGGGCTGGATCGAGTCGGTTCGCTTCGGCGAGACCATGCGCAAGGTGGCCGGCGCCACCGAGGATGTCGCCGAGGGCATCGGCGCGTGGCGCGAGAAACGAGCTCCGCAATGGAAGGGACGCTGATAGTCCAAGTGATCAGGTTGACTGCGTTTACCGCGAAACAGACTGTGCTGCAGCTGCTATCGCATCTGCAGACCGGTCCACATCGTCGTCGGTAGTCGCCCAGTTCGATATGGATACCCGAAGCACGTATTCCTCGCCCCAGGTGGTGCCGCCGAGCCAGCAGGTCCCGTCGCGTTGGATTGCGGCCACCGCTGCCCTGTTCGCGTCGTCACCGCCGGGCAGCGCCACCAGCACCTGGTTGAGTACGACGTCGTTGACGATCCGGGCGCCGGGAATCGCGCCGAGCCGCTCGGCCATTCGCCTGGCCTGAGCGCAGTTGCGCTCGATCATCTCGGCGATGCCTTCACGGCCCAACGACCTCACGGCCGCATATATCGGCATGGCGCGTGCCCGCCGCGAGCTCTCCGGCACGTAATTGGTTCCGTCGCGCTGGCCGGGGTCGGCGACGAGGTACGGACCTGCGAGGCCCATTGCCGCGACGTGGGCGTCAGAGTCGGCGACGATGGCCATCGCGCTGTCGTAGGGAACGTTCAGCCACTTGTGGGCGTCCACTGCCCACGAGTCGGCGCGTTCGATACCGGTCGTGAGGTGCCGGAGTGCCTGCGTCGCAGCGGCCCACAGACCGAACGCGCCGTCGACGTGCAGCCAGGCTCCGTGCGCGGTGCAGGCGTCGGCGAGCGTTTCGAACGCGTCGAAGGCGCCGGTGGCCACGTTTCCCGCCTGTGCACAGACGATCGTCGGCCCAGCGACATGCGACAGCGCGTCGCGAAGAGCGTCGGCTCGCATCCGGCCTTGGTCGTCGGCCTCGATGCGGATCGGCGTCTTTGCGCCGAGCCCCAGCTGGCGCAGGGCGGTGTCGATGGTCGCGTGTGCCTGTTCTCCGCACAGAACGTGCACCGGCGGAGCGCCGATCAGGCCGTCGTCTTCGACGTTCCACCCCGCCTTCGCGAGCACCGCATGACGGGCTGCGGCCAGACATGTGGTGTTCGCGCCCTGGCCGCCGGTGACGAATCCGACGCTGGCATCTTCGGGTAGCCCGAAGAGGTCGCGCACCCATGCCGCGGTGACCTCTTCGATCGCGGCGGCGGCAGGCGACAGCGAATGGAACGCGGCATTCTGGTCCCATGCCGAGACCAGCCAGTCCGCGGACAGTGCGGCGGGCAGTGCGCCGCCGATCACGAAACCGAAATGACGTGGCCCCGCGGTGGCAACCAGCCCGGGCTCGGCTCCGGCCACCAGCGCGTCGATCACGACGTCGGGGGCCTCACCGTGCTCCGGCAGAGGACCGCCGAGCACATCGCGCACGCCTGCGGCGTCCACACGGGCGGCCACCGGACGCTCGTCGAGTCCGGCCAGGAACTCCACAGCATGCTGCGCGGCCTCAGACAGGCCGGCGGTTCGATCCAGCATCGCTAAACCTTTCGGCAAGAGGCGATCACAGGCCGAACTGATCCTCGATCACGCCGAGCCAGATCTGTGCCCCGTCCATCGCCACCTTCTCGCTGATGAAGGCGTGTTGGGTGCCGGTGTAGATGTCACGGAACGCCCGCTCCAGTCGACTGCCCTCCCGGATCGAGCTGGTGCCGGCGACGAGATGTGCCCATTCGGCACACCCCCGTGCGACGTCGGTGGCGTACACGGCCGCTGTCCGCATATCGGCCCGCAGCATCGGCGTCAGGTCTTCGCCTGCTGCGACGGCGGATTCGGCGGCGGTGAACGCTTCGAGTACCAGGAGGCGGGCGGCCCGCCATGCCGAAACACTGTGTGCCAGACCCTTTTGAAAGGTCGGGCGGCTGGCCAGCGACGCCATGTCGCTCATGCGGAATTTGGTGGCGGCGAGCTCCTGGACGTCGTCGAGCATGCTCTTGGCCACCCCGAGCGCCCACGATGCGTGGCCCGCGGCAGTCACCGGCATCAGCCCCATCCGGGCGGCCGGCGAGCTTCCCCGCAGCGGGTCCCGGGTGAACAGCGCGAAGGTGCGCCCGGCGGGGACGAACACATCGGTGGCGCTGTAGTCATAGGAGCCGGTTCCCTTGAGACCCTGGACGAACCAGCCGTCGTTGAACGAGATCTCCTCCCGCGGCACCACCGCCACCAGCATGTCGGGGATGCCTTCGCTGATCCAGCGCATCTCGCCGTCTTCCATGGGGAAGAAGCCTGCGGCGACATATTCGGAATGGCCGGTACCCGAGCCGAAGCTCCACGATCCCGTCAACCGGTAGCCGCCCTCGACGACGGTCCCCTGCCCATTGGGAAAGAACTGACCGCCCATCGTGACGTGATTGTCGTGAGCGGTGAACACCTCCGCGAAGCCGTCATCGGGCAGATATGCCGCGGCGGCGAACGACGAGGGGAAGTTCGCGATGCCGATCCAGCCGAATGAGCCGTCCTGCCATGCCATTTCGATCCAGGTCTCGATCATCTCCCGGAACGAGGGTTCGACACCGCCCGCCTGATGGGGGTTGAACGCGGACATCAGCCCGCATGCCCACATCTGCTCCACCACCGCTGGGGTGAGGGTGCGGTTCCGCTCGGATTCTGCGGCTTGGGCTTCAACGAGGTCCCGCATTCCGCGGGCCAACCCGGTAACGCGGTCGGGCGCTTGCGCTATCGACGTCATTCGGTTGACCCTAGCCGCGTCGGCACCGGCCTAGTCCCCGAACTCCCCGTCCAGGTAGGCGGCGCGGCAGGCCCGGCGGGCCAGCTTGCCGCTCGTGGTGCGCGGGATCGCGCCTGCAGGCACCAGCCGGACGTCGGCGACCGGGAGGCGGTGCCGCCGGGACAGTGCGGCACGAATCGCTTCGACGGCGGGCGCCGGGTCTGCGCGGCGTGTGCCCGATGCCCGCTCGGCGACGATCACCAGCTGCTCGACGGCCCCGCACGGCACGGTGAACGCGGCGGCGTATCCACGACGCACGATCGGCGACGCCTCGGCCACCGCGGCTTCGACATCCTCTGGGTAGAGCTGACGACCGTCGATCGTGATCAGGTCGGCGATGCGCCCGGTGACATACAGCTCCCCGTCGAGGTAGAAGCCGAGGTCCCCCGTGCGCAACCAAGTGGCACCGGCCGGAGCGCCGTCGGCGTGACTGTTCTCGCGGGTTTGCGATCGCAGGATCGCACCGAACGTCCGCCGAGTTTCTTCGGCACGCCGCCAGTATCCGCGGCCGATGTTGGCGCCGTGCAACCAGATCTCGCCGACCCGACCATCGGGAAGCTCGCTGTCGGTGTCGCGATCCACGATGACGCACCATTGGCTGCGGGCGATCTGGCCGCAGGCCACATGCGCGGCCGCGTCTCGGCCGTCGGCGGCGACCCGCACGGCCTGACCCTTCTCCAGCATTGCCCGGTCGAGGTGTGCGGCGGCGGGGCTGGCGTCGGGGGCGATGGTCGAGACGAACAAGGTCGCCTCGGCGATGCCGTAGGACGGTTTGATCGCCGTCGGCGGCAATCCGTATGGCCTGAATGCGGTGTTGAAGGCATCGATGGCCCTCGTGCTCACCGGTTCCGAACCGAGGATCAGCACGACATTGCTCAGGTCGACGTCACGATCGGTTGCGGGTAGCCCGCGTTGCGCCGCGTACTCGCATGCGAAGTTGGGTGCTGCGGTCACGACGCGTCCCTCACGCGATCCGGCTGCCAGCGCATGTATCCAGCGTTCCGGCCGCCGGATGAACGCAGCCGGAGACATCAGCGTCGAGTGACCGCCGTAGACGGTGGGAAAGCCGATCATTGACAGGCCCATGTCGTGGTAGAGCGGTAACCAACTGCAGCCATGGGTGTTTCGGTCGAGAAGGTCGATGGACAGGATCATCTGCGTCAGGTTGGTGCCGACCGCTCTGTGGGTGATCTCAACGCCCACCGGATCCCGGGTGGATCCCGACGTGTACTGCAGGTGCGAGACGTCGGCGGCCTCGATGTGAACAGCAGTGAGCGCGTGTGCGGCCGCATCCGGGACCGCGTCGACGGCGATGACATGTGGTCGTGGTGCGAGCCCGACCTCGGTAAGGGCGGCCTCGACGGCCGCCGAGGCCGCCGACGTGGTGAGCACGACGGTCGGACGTGAGTCGTGCAGTGCCACCGCGAGGCGCTGCGCATGACCTTGCAACTCGGGAGCGAACAGCGGGACCGCGATGGTGCCTGCCTTGATGGCGGCGAAGAACCCTGCGACGTAGTCGAGGCCCTGCGGGGCGAGTATCGCCACGCGGTCTCCTCCGGACGCGACCTGCTGCACCAGGGCGGCGATGGCGCGGATCCGCCTGCCCAGTTGCGTCCAGGTCAGCTCGGTGACGGAACCCGACTCCGATCTGGTGTGGTCCAGATAGCGGTATGCCACCGAGTCGCCCACATTGGCGATGTTGCGCTCGATCAGCGAGATCAGCGTGACGTCGGGCGGCAGCGCGACGTTGCCGTCGGCGTCCAGGCAGTCCTCTATCTGCAGAAGTCCCCGGCTGGCGGCGGAATCGAGACGGGTGTCGGAGGCCATGACTATATCGTAAGTTACTGTTACGTCCAGTTGCACTAACCACGGGCTGTGGTCATGGTCACGTCGATCGGAGAAGATCGGCGGGTGACCGAACCTCGACCCACGGTGCCCGCACTTCTGACGCGAAGCCTGCGTGAGTTCGGCTCGCAGGCCTACGTCGTCACGCCGACAGACCGACTCACCTACGAAGAGGCCGCCGAGCGGTCGGCGCATGTCGCCCGCAGGCTGCTGCACGAGGGCGTCGGCAAGGGCACCCGGGTGGGCATCTTCTTCGCCAACGGGGTGGACTGGATCGTCTGGTGGCTGGCCGTGTCGCGGATCGGCGCGCTGGCGGTTCCGCTGAGCACGCTGTATACGCCGGTGGAACTCGCAAGAGTATTGCGACTCGCGGACATCGCGCTGTTGGTCGCTCCGCAACGTGTTCTCGACATCGACGTCGCCGAGCGTTTCGAGGCGGCCATACCGGAGTTGACGAGCCAGCCGGGCAGCAGACTCACCCTGGTTGCAGCGCCCTACCTGCGTCGAATCGTGCTCACCACCGAGACGGATCGGCGTTGGGCGACACGGTGGACCGATGACGCCGATGCCCTTGTGCCGGAACATATTCTGAGCGCTGCTGAGGAACAGGTTACGCCCGCCGATCCGGCGGTCATGATTCACACTTCGGGATCGACCGCAGACCCGAAGGGTGTCGTGCACACCCATGGCACCTTGGTCCGCCAGACGTCGACGTGGCCGAGCGCCATCCGAGCGGTCACCGGCTCGGACTCGTCGGCCGCAATCCTGTGCGCGATGCCGTTCTTCTGGGTCGGCGGCCTGCTGGCCGCGACGGGGGCACTGCACGAAAACGTCACGCTGCTGGTGCTTCCCAGGCTGGACGCCTCGGCATCGCTCGATTTGATCGAGCGCGAACGGGCGACGGGGATCGTCGGCTGGCCCGCCTTCACCCAGCGGCTGCGCGAGCATCCATCGTTTGCCGGCCGCGACCTGTCCAGCGCGCCGATGCTGCGCGACGGCCCCTTGGACATCGCGATGATCGATGTTCCCGACGGATTCCCGGTGCACCGCACCATGTCCGAGACCGCGGGCGGCTTCGCCTTCACCGAGTTGCGCATCGTCGACGACGACGGTCAACCGGTGACCGACGGGACGGTGGGCGAGCTGCACATCCGGGGCATCGGCGTGATGGCGGGTTACAACAAACGTGAGCGCTGGGAGACCTTCGACGCCGACGGCTGGTATCACACCGGCGACCGGGTCTACCGCAGAGACGGCGATCCGCGGTTGTTCTACGTCGGTCGCACAACCGAACTCATCAAGGCCGCAGGCGCGAACGTGTCACCTCTGGAGGTCGAGGGGGTCGTCGAGCAGTTCGCTGACGTGGCACAGTGCGTCGTGGTCGGAATCGACGATCCCATTCGTGGTGAGCAGGTGTGTGCAGTCGTGGTGCCGACCACCACCGGCATCGACTTGGATTCGGTCGCCAACCGCGCGCGAAAACAGTTGTCGGGGTACAAAGTTCCAACGACGTGGGTACTTGCCACCAGCGATCAGATACCGACTCTGCCGAGCGGAAAGCTGAACCGGAGAGGCCTGCGCGCGCTCGTCGTCGACGGCACGCTGCAAGCCGTCCACAGATGAGTCAGTAAGCCCGCGCGACATAGGCCAGCGCGCCCGCGTCGTCGTCGGTGTCGGGCAGCGTCCCGTCGTCGCGCTGAAGGCACCGCACCGTGACGCCGCCCGAGGCTAGAGTCGCTTCTCCCGAGACGCCGAGCACACCCCACGGCACCCGGGCGACGCCGGTCTGCGCCACCTCGCGCGCCGCATCGAGCGTCGTGCAGTCGCAGATGAGCGCATTGCGTCGTGCCGTTGCCGCGTCGAGCATGTCGGTCTGCACGCTGCGGATCAGCTGGTGCACATCGTCGACGACAGCGTCCAACCTCGTCGTGGTTTTTACTCGGGTGTCGCGCCGGTACAGGACGGCGGCGTGCTCGGCGATGTCGCGCGGGCCGATCTCGATGCGGACCGGCACACCCTGCAAGTCCCATTCGGTGGCGCGCCAGCCGAAGCTCGTCTCGACGTCGTCGTCGAGGCGCGCCCGCACACCGTGGCGCTTCAGGTCGTCGACGAGAGCCGACGCGGTGCGAGCGGCTTCACCGTCGGTGTCCTTGGCGACCACGACGACCGCCTGGAGCGGCGCGACCGCCGGCGGCAACACGAGACCGAAGTCATCTCCGTGGCACATGATCAGCCCGCCGAGCATGCGCGTCGACGAACCCCACGACGTCGTCCAGCAGAGTTCCGAGGACCCCTCGGCGGTGCGGTAGCCGATGTTGAACGCCCGGCTGAACCGCTGGCCGAGTTCATGCGACGTCCCCATCTGCAGCGCCTTGGCGTCGCGCATGACGGCCTCACACGTCATGGTGTTCGCAGCGCCCGCGAAGCGCTCCCGTGCGGTCTTTCGGCCGACGATGACGGGTATGGCCAGAACGTTGCGCATGAAATCGGCGTAGACGTCGTGCAGGATTCGGCGGGCGTACTGCCGCGCGTTGACTTCGGTGGTGTGCGCGGTATGGCCTTCCTGCCACAGGAACTCGGTGGTGCGCAAAAAGATTCGCGGCCGCAACTCCCACCGCACGACATTGGCCCACTGGTTGAGCAGTAGCGGCAGGTCGCGGTAACTGTCGATCCATTTGGCCATGTATTCGCCGATGACTGTCTCGCTGGTGGGGCGGATGGCGAGCGGCTCGGAGAGTTCCTTCCCGCCGCCGTGTGTGACGACGGCGAGTTCGGGGCTGAACCCCTCGACGTGTTCGGCCTCGCGCTCGAAGAAGCTCATCGGCATCAGGAGCGGGAAGTAGGCGTTGGCAGCGCCTGCGGCCTTGATCCGCCGGTCGACCTCGTCGGCCATCCGCTCCCATATCGCGTAGCCGTTCGGGCGGATGACCATGGTGCCGCGGGCCGGGCCGGTCTCGGCAAGCTTCGCCTTGGTGAGCACATCCTGATACCACCGGGGAAAGTCCTCTTGCTGAGCCGTCAGCACCGCCATCTGGCCGACATTACGAGCCCGCACACCCCGAAGTCGCGCGGTTTATTCGGCGGGTGGCTACGGCCGAGTCGCCTCGACGAAATACCCGCGCGGCACATCGGGCACGTCCGCCGGTACTGCGGGTGCAAACCATCTGCCCCACTCGTTGGCCGGTTTCGCGATGTCGGTGACCGTCGCCGACCAGCCATGGCGCTCGGCCAGATCTCCCGGTTTGTCGGTGCCGAAGAGCCAGGGGGAACCGTGCTCTGCCATGGCCTTCACGAGCGGCGCCATCATCGGCGACTCGAGCAGCGTCTTGCCGACGACGTCGTACAGCAGGGCCGACCCGGGCGCCGACAAGCGGTGCACGCGATCGAACAGCGTCCGCACCGCGGCCTCGTCGAGGTATTGCAGCAGGCCTTCGATCAGCCAGACCGTCGGTGCGTTCGGATCGAAACCGGATTCCGTCAGCGCGGTTGGCCAGTCGTCGGCCAGGTCCACGCCGACCGCGACCCGGCGACACCGCGGATCGTCATCGGCAAGCACGTCGTTTTTGGCGGCGATCACCGCGGGCTGGTCCAGTTCGTAGACGACTGCTCCGTCGGGCCAGGCCAGCCTGTATGCGCGCGCGTCCATGCCGGCGGCGACGATGACGACCTGATGGGCCGTGCGAACCGCCCGCAGCAGAGCATCGTCGAGGAACCGGGTGCGCACGACGATCTGAGCCATCGAGCGCTCCCCTGTCTCGGCGATGGCCGCGGCCAGCAGGGCGCGACCGGTTTCGCCCGCGAGCCTGTCCGCGTACGGGTCGTTGAAGAGCCGGTCGTGGCGGGTGGACTCGGTGGCGCGGATCGCTGCCACCAGGAGGCCGGTGCCCGCAACAGCTTCTCTCGTTCTGTCCATGGCTCAATGATCGATGTGCCAAGGGATGCCCGGCTTGGATATTTCTGCCGGCCCGATCATCAGCATGCGGCAGCGAGTTCGACGTGGCTGGGCAGCCACGAGCGACGCGCCAGGTACTGCGTCGGTGACATCGCCGTGAAGGATCGGAACTCGCGGACGAAGTGAGCCTGATCGAAGTAGCCGAGGTCGGCGGCGATGGTGGCACCGTGTGCGGCACCGCCGTCCAGCATCGTCAGCGCCGCCTGCAGCCGTCGCACCCGCTGATAGGACTTCGGCGCCAGCCCGACCTCGGCGCGAAATGCCGCCGTGAGCTGCCGTGGCGAGAGTCCGGTCATTGTCTGCGCTTCCGCGATGCGCATCGACGGGTCGTGTGCGATGGCGTTGAGTACGGTCCTCACCCCGCGGTGCGGATCGCGATCGTGAGACTCCAACCGCTGCAACAGGAATGCTTCGAGAAGCGCAACCCGATCCGCAGGCGACGGCGTTGCGATGAGCCGTTCGTGCAGTGATGCCCCGTGTCGGCCCCACAGTCCGTCAAGGCCGACGCACGAGTTCTCCAGCTCGCCGAGCGGAACTCCCAGGAACGGCAATGCGCCCGCAGGCCGGAAGTGAATTGTCACGACGGCTTGTGGCGCGTCGATGCTGGTGACGTATGACGCTGTGCCCGCGCCCGCGATGAACGCGGGCGGCACCTTTAGTCGGGTGTGGCCGTCGGCTGCATAGAAGTCGACGCGTTGTCGACCGCTGACGTCGATGATGACGGTCGCCGCTCCCCGCGGCAGCGCCCGGCTACGGTGCGGCTCACCCGTTTCGCGCTGCCAGTACCCGAAGTACTCGACAAAGCCCGCGAGTTCCGGTCGCGGCCGGTACAGCTGCGGGTCGGCGCCGGGACATACGGTCATACACGCCATAGTGACGTACGCGTCTACCCCGTCAAGGGTGGGTCAGGCGATGACGCGAACCAGATAGGGCGCCATGTTCGCGGTCCGGACTGGCGAGACCGTCACGACCGGGTCACCGGCTTCCACCATCTGGTCGTTGCCGATGAACAACGCGACGCTCTGGTTGCCGTTGGGGCCGTAGAAGATCAGATCGCCGGGAAGCGCCTGCTGCGGCAGCACCTTGCGGCCGACGTTGTACTGCGCGCCGGATGACCTGGGCAGCTTGATTCCGACGCCCGCGAACGAATACAGCACGAGTCCGGAAGCGTCGAAGCCGACGACGCTTGCCGCCGGGTCGAGACCGACGACACGGCCGGTGCGGTCCAACCCGATCGCGTTGTCCGTCGGGCCGCTGCCACGCGTCGGCCCGTTCACGTCACCCCCGCCGAAGGAGAACGGCACCCCGCGCTGTGAAAGGGCACGCGCGATCACGTACTGGACCGTCTGCTGGCTGTTGGCCGGCCGGGTGATGTCAGCGGCCGCCAGTCCGGGCGTCGCCAACAACACGACAAGGCCGAGGGCCAGAGCGTAGATGCGTTTCATGTCGAGCGTTCTCTTTCTCTGCAGGCGAGGTTCACCACAGCTACTTTTACAACCCGCATTCGCCTGCTGCCATACGCCGCACGGCACATCGTCAGACAGAGGCCATACCGTGACGCAACGGTGACCGTTGTGCTTGCATAACCCGATGAGCGAGTTCTTCCCCTACCGCTTCGACCGACGGTTCGCACCGATGTGGCTGGCGGGCGGCGCGCTGCCGTGGCGCGACGGCGTCACCGTCACCGATGACGGCCGGTTCGTCGCGACCTTCGGTCTGTTGAAGGTCGACACACCGGTGGCCAATATCGCCGAGACGCACGCGGCAGGTCCCTACCGATGGTGGACGGCGGTCGGCCCGCGACTCTCATTCGCAGACGATGGTCTGACATTCGGGACGAACCCCCGTGCGGGGCTGTGCATCCACTTCCACGACAAGATCAAGCGTGTCATCGGCCTGCGCGACCACTCTGCGCTCACCGTCACCGTCGCCGACCCCCGTGGGCTGCAAGCCGCATTGCACGGCCGGGAATAGCCGCACGCCTCTGTTGTTGACCGTTTGGTACAGAACAGCAATCGGAAGGCATGGACATGAACGCGAGCACCCTGAAAAACGGCCAGATCACCGCGTTGGTCACCGGCGCGAATCGAGGACTCGGCAAGCGCTTCGCCGAGGAGTTGGTGGCGCGCGGTGCCAAGGTCTACGGAGGCGCACGACGGCCGGAAACGGTCGACGCGCCCGGGGTGATTCCGGTCCAGCTCGATATCACCGATCCCGAATCGATCCGCCGCGCGGCACAAGTCGCGTCCGACGTCAACGTGGTCGTCAACA
>Ga0164304_10000210_pt1 | contig 14851 bp, 13 predicted proteins | sample Whisoiple_217_MG_FD_110216 | JGI IMG/M metagenome (GOLD analysis project Ga0164304, IMG submission 110216) | Soil microbial communities amended with pyrogenic organic matter from upstate New York, USA - Whitman soil sample_217_MG | ecosystem: Environmental > Terrestrial > Soil > Agricultural...
GAACCCCCATGGTAATTAGTTCTGCCGCGAGATTATCGCCTAATAGTTCTACGTCATCTAATTTTACATTTAATTTAAACAGAAGCGTATCACGTATCACTGATATTATTGTTAGATCTATACAGTTACCATTTACATTTTACACTGTTAATTCTACTAATAATGTTTTAACATTTAATAATAACTCATTATCAATTACAATAACGCCAGGAAATTATACAACGGCTACTATTGCAATAGAATTAAAATCTAAGATGGATAGTGTATTTGGGGATAGTTCGACAAATGTTTCATTTTTAAATAGCTCATTTAAGCTTACTATTACTAGAAGTACGCCATTTAGTATAGATGCGGCGGCATCTGTTCCAGCAAGTACATTTGCTATTTTAATAGGCTTTAAAACAAGTAGTGTAACTGATACAACCGCAACTAGTGATGTTGTTATTAACTTATCTGGGCCAAACTATATTGTAATAGAGAGTAAATTTTTAACAAAAGCTATTCAAAATAAAGTAACTTATGTTAATAACTCATATTCTGATGCATTAGTTGTAGTACCTGTATCAGTGGCACCTGGTGATATAATATCACTTATAGATGATCCATTTATCCCAATTAAATTAAATTATCAATTTAGTATTAAACCTACGGATATTATTGATATAAAAATAAAAGATGACGTAGGAAATATACTGGACTTAAATGGAGCTGATTTTTCTATGCAATTAATATTAATTAATAATAAAGCATAAAAAATAATACAACTAGATTTAATATTTTTTATTAGATTTGTTTAATTTTTATGATATTTGTTTAATTTTTATGATATTTGTTTAATTTTTATGATATTATTTTTTACCACAATGTTATTTTTGCCGTGGTACTATATTTAAATTTTATGATACCATAGGTTTAACATAAACAGGTTCTAATGAATATACTGGAGTATAATAAGAATATATATTATCTGGTTCAAATATAGTTGGACCAGTGCCAAAATAAGAAATGTTATCACATTTTAGTATATATAAAATAATGATAAATATTAAAATACACGCAACTAACATTTTGTAATTTATTGAATTATATACTTTATGTTATAATATTTTGTGTTATAAATAATGTTATAAATTATGATAAATAATGTTATAAATTATGATAAATATAGTATGATAAATATAGTATGATAAATATGGTATGATAAATATGGTATGATAAATATGGTATGATAAATATGGTATGATAAATATGGTATGATAAATATAGTATGATAAATATGGTATGATAAATATGGTATGATAAATATGGTATGATAAATATAGTATGATAAATATAGTATAAATAATGTTATAAAAAATTGATTTATATATTACTATATTACTACATTCCTCTAACAAACTATGCCAATTAATGATCTAAGAACCATTGAAGACAATAAAGACGATTTAAAGGAAATTTATAAAAACAAATATGAAAATATTAACATAGGTTATAACATACTAAACGACAAGATAAAAAAACCTAGTAACGATACAGAAAATGAATTTGATTTTATCAAAATCACTAACAATAATATAACATTTGATATAGAACTAGGTATATTAAATGAACTATCTGCTTATACGTATAATATAAATACGCCTACTATAAAGTTAGAATGTACGGACGAAACTATGAAACTGCTTAATAGATATTGCAGTTTTCATGCATATGAAAATGAGGTACAAGAACCAGAAATACCATTGCCAGAAAATATAGAATTATGCGAATTATTTGAAGAAGAAGGAGTAATTTTTGATGATTTATTAATAGTTGATGATGTTAAAGTTAAAGTATTAAAAGTTAGAGATGCGCTAATAGCGGCAAAACAACTGATGTTTAAAAAACTTTTTGATAAATTATGTTCTATTATGTATGTATACACACAAAAGCTAATAAAGTAGGATATCTACGGTATATCCTATATGGCATATAAATTTTTTATTTTAAAATTTTTTTAAAAATTTATTTTTTAGGTATTTATAGGTGATAAAAAATTGAAAAAATAATTTAAATAAATTATCCTTGTATTGTAAGAGTATGATTGAGCCCCTATTACAAAAATCTGATCGTAGATATGTTATTTTTCCTATTGAGTATCATGATATATATGAATTTTACAAGAAACATGAGCAAACCAAGTGGAATGTAAGAGACATAAAAATGGTAGATGATCTTCCAGATTGGAAAAAATTAGATCCAAAGGTAAAAAAACTAATTAAGCACATATTAGCTTTCTTTGCCGCATCCGATGGAATTATCATGGAAAATTTATCATTAAATTTTTGCTCAGAAGTTCAAATAGCAGAGGCTAGATCATACTATGCAGTACAGCAGTATATGGAAAATGTACACTGCGTAGCTCCATATACAAAGATATTAACAGATAAAGGATATTTTACTATTAAGGATTTAGAGGACAAAAAAGTTAATGTATGGAATGGGAAAGAATTTTCTAATGTAGTTGTAAAAAAAACATCTACTAATACAGAATTATATAGAGTAAAATTATCAAATGGAATTGAACTAGATTGCACTAGTGATCATAGATGGTACATTGGCACCAATGATAAAAATAATTCAGAATCTAGTACAAAAGTTATCTATACAAAAGATCTATCAACTAATCATGTTATAACTAGTGATTGGCACTTTCCGGCGCTGGATATAAAAGATCCAGATACATTTTTAAATCCATATCTACATGGTGTTTTCTGTAATGGCGGATCTATTATAGATAATAAACCAGTTATAGATCTTTTTAGAAAAGGTAAAAAATTAATAAAAAGAATACCATCATTAAAAGATGGATATAGTATTTTACATAATAAAGTAAATAAATCTACCGGAACTAGTGGCAACACTAATACCGCTGATTCTGCTGATTCTGCTGATTCTGCTGATTCTGCTGATTCTAACGATGTTAACCAAAATGAAATAAAATATACCTATGAAGATGTCGAAGAATATATATATTCTAATAATATTATTAGATGCAATATAAATGACTTGATTAATAAAGATATAACAACAGTACCTATTAATCACTCATTAATAACAAAAATAGAATGGCTTGAAGGATATATCGATTATAGCGCGTGCTTTAATGATATATATAATGCCGATAAAACAACAATACAATTAAAATCACGCAATTTACAGTTTGTAAAAGATATGCAGCTAATGCTATCTACAATGGGTATTCATACATGCATTACAAAAAAATCAAATACTAATAAATTAGATGCAATCTATGCATTAAATATAGAAAATGATGGTGTAAAAAACTTACAGTATATGGGATTTAAGCCTCATATTTTCAAAAAAGACTTTAATACTACTTATAACATTAATAATAAGTTAGTATTAGTAGTCGGCGTTACTAAGTTAGAAGGATTAAGTGATACTTATTGCTTTAATGAACCAAAGAGAAATACAGGCGTTTTTAATGGTATATTAACAGGACAAAGTTTAACTTACTCAAGATTAATAGAAACTTATATAGATAATCATGATGAAAAAATGGAACTATTTAATGCTATAGAAACAATGTCCGGCGTAAAAGCTAAAGCTCGTTGGGCGGAGAAATGGATAACAGAAAAACATAGTTTTGCAAAAAGACTATTTGCATTTGCAATTGTAGAAGGTCTATTCTTCTCATCTGCATTTGCTATAATATATTATATCGGCGAGATGAGAAAAATGCCCGGTCTAATATTGAGTAATGATTACATTAGCAGAGATGAAGGATTACATGTAGAATTTGCGGTGCATATATACAATAATCATATAGTTAATAAACTAACACAAGAAGATGTAAACGATTTAATATATGAGGCAGTTGAGATTGAAAAGATGTTTGTGCACGAAACTATACCTGAACCATTATTAGGCATGAATGCTGGATTAATGTGCCAATATGTTGAATATATTGCAAACAGATTAATGACTCAATTTAACTATACTACTAAGTTTAAAGATGTGAAAAATCCATTTCCATTTATGGATAAAATGGCACTACAAAATCAAACATCATTTTTCGATAAGCGAGTTTCAGAATATTCTCGTAATGATACAAATGTAGAATCTAATGAACCAATAAACTTTGAAGATGAATTTTAATAATATTGAATATTCCTTAAATATATTCAATATATATAATCTCAAAATTACATAGAAATTAAATAAACTATACAATTTATACAAAAAATATACAGATTATAAAGTATATAAAAATTTATTTTTTGGGGCGATTTCTAAACTAACATTGTAGATAAGAGTACAAGTCAATTAGCCCGCTCTATATGCTTAGTTTGCCGCCGCCGGATTATTTTGATCTTACTGGATATTTGCTTATACCTAATAAATAATTAGTTTTTGTATCAATTTTAAATACAAGATGCAATATAATACTAAGTATTATTAATACAATAAATGCAAGTATTGTTTCATAGTTAGACAAATTATATTTATATCCTATATAAGCTGCAGACAATACTGTGGCCACCCAGTCAAATATGATAAAATCAGCAATTTTTGGCTCTCTTAGCTTGGTAATTATGGACATTAAAAAATTGATTTTTTATATAAAGATAAATATCTTATTATTCAATATAAAAAAATGACTCCAATCTACGTCACAAAACGTAATGGGAGTCATGAAGTATGTAAATACGACAAGATTTTCAAGCGGATTGAATGGTTAGCGGACAATCCATATCAATTAACTGAAGTTAATAAGTATGAGCTAACCGCTACTATAACTAATGGATTAACTAACTACATTAAAACATCAGAGATAGATGATCATACAGCAGATCTAGCAGCGTCTCTTGGTGCTAGACATATGGATTATCTTACCTTAGCTGGTAGAATTGTAATTGATAATCATCATAAATCTACTTTAAATAGTTTTTCCGACAAAATTAATATTTTATATCTTCGCAAAGATGCTACAAATAAGCCATCGTCCGCGATTAATTATAAATTTAATAAATTTGTTTCTATTCATAAGAAAAAAATAGATGCTCATATTGATTATGATCGTGATTATAATATTAGTTATTTTGGGTTCCGAACTCTAAAAAAAGGCTACCTATTAACCGCTAATCAAGTTATAATTGAGCGCCCACAAGATTTGTTTATGCGAGTAGCAATTGCATTATATATGCCACTTGAGATAGAAGAATTTAGAGATTCTAAATGTTTAGAAAATATATTTAGAACATATGATAATATTTCAAATGGGTATTATACACATGCTACCCCAACACTGTTTAATGCAGGAGGTAACAAATCCAATTTATCGAGCTGTTTTCTTTTGGGATCAGATGATTCAAAAGAAGGAATATTAAAAACTTTATATGATTCTTGTATTATTTCTTCAGAATCTGGAGGGGTAGGGTTACATTTTGAGATGATACGTGGTGAAGGCTCATTAATCAGTAGGTCAGACTTACCATCTAAAGGTATTATCCCATTTTTGCGGATGTATAATGCTGGAGCATTAGCATTTGATCAAGGCGGAAAGCGAAGTGGTAGTTGGGCAGTGTATCAAGAAATGCATCATCCAGATATTAAAAAATTCTTATGTATTTCATTAAAAGATGATGCCGATGAAAATGCCAGATGCCTGGACTTATTTCCTGCGTTATGGATATCAGATCTATTTATGCAGCGTGTACAAAACAATGATAAGTGGCATCTATTTTGCCCCAATGAATTTCCTGGATTAAATAAAGTGTATGGAGAAGAGTATACAAAACTATATTTAAAATATGAAAAAGAAGTTGATTGGACAAAAAATCAACATCATGAATGTAATGCAATGGATCTATGGAAAGCAATAAAACTAAGTCATGAGCATGCCGGATTGCCTTATATGATGTACAAAGATAACGTTAATAGAGCAAATATGATGGAAAATATAGATATTATTAATTCATCTAACTTATGTGTATCAGGAGATACAATGATTTTATTAGATATAGGATATCATAAAATTAAAGATATATATGAAGAAAGAATAAATCATGATCCATTTGATATTATAACATATAATGTTTGGAACGGCACAGAATTTGCACCGGCATTTATTGATAAAACTGGAATAAATAAAGAACTTTTAAAAATTAAAACGCATGATGGTACAGTTATTAAATGTACACCAGAGCATAAGTTTATACTTATTATAGATGGTAAAGAAAAACTAGTAGAGGCAAAAAATCTTAAGTGTAATGATGAGCTTATACAAGCTAATTTACCTGTAGTAGATAGTATCTGTTATAATCTTCAAGAAAAAGATTGTAGTTATTATAATCAAGAAACTATAAAAAATGATCCTATTTCAGTAGAGATTAATCCTACAGGAAATAAATTATATAGAGTTAAATATCATAAGCTAAAAGACGCTATAAAAGATAATTATGGTTATTCTAATAATGATTTAAATAATAGCAATTTTACTAATGATTTCACTAATTATTTAACTGATGATTTAGTCAATGATTCAGATCCCAACATGCAAAGAAATCTAGATTATGATAATTATAACCAAATTATAAATAGTCTTACATTTAATCAAGAAGCTTATAATACAGGATTTTTATCAGGAGGATCTTTAACATTTTATAAACTTAACAATGATGATTTAGGTATTGATATTAATAGTAATTTATCAGATAAAATTTCATGGTTATCCGGATTTTTAGATAATTACTATGAGATGAGTACTATTGATTTAGTTATCATATACCATGATTCATTGATATTTGCTAATAATTTTAAATTGCTATGTCATACAATCGGATTAAATCCTATTATTAACGAAGATATTTCTAATAATAAATTTTATAAAAGATCACCATTTAAATGTACAATTATAATTACTACTCGAGATCTATACAATTTAAGTAGAATAGGATTGTTCTGTAAAAAGTTTACCATAGATAATACTATATTTAATTCTAATAATGTAGTTAGTAGATCAATTATTAAATCTGTTGAAAGATTAAGTGAAAAAGAAGATACTTATTGCTTTAAAGAGCCAAAAAAGAGCCGCGGTATCTTTAATGGATTATTATTAGGAAACTGCACGGAAATTATCTTGCCGTCAAATACGCAAGAATACGCAACATGTAATCTTAGTTCTATTTGCTTACCAAGATTTGTGTATGATACATATTCAGAAGAAGAACTTAAGCTAGATGAAAAAGATAGAAGAAAGTTAAATAATGAATTTCCTAAATATCCTAAATTTAACTATAAATTATTAGCAGAAACTGCGGCAGAAGTTACGGAAAATCTTAATAATGTGATTGATCGTACATATAATCCATTAATAGAAACCGCAAGAGGTAATTTTAGAAATAGACCAATTGGCATTGGTATTCAAGGTTTAGCCGATGTATTTTTAAAATTCCAGGTCCCATTTGAATCGGAATATGCACGAGATATCAATAAGAAAATATCTGAAGCAATATATTATGGCGCACTAACAAAATCAACTGAAATATGTCGTAAAGCATATCATAGCATTATTGCTAATTTTGATCCGGAAAAAGGATATACCAGAACAATTTATCCAAAAAATGTCTTAGAGCAATTCCCGGCTCTTGAAAAAGAAAATATTGTTGATTCTTTTAAAGATAAAGCAGATATTCCTAAAACTATTGGTTCATATATAACTTATCTAACTAATGGTGGATCACATATGTCAAGAGGCCAGTTCCATTGGGAGCGTTATAATTTAGAATCAAAAGATCTTAGCGGAATGTTTGACTGGGAAACCTTGCGAAATCATATTCTTACATTCGGTGTTCGCAACTCAGTTTTAACTGCTTATATGCCAACTGGAACAACATCTCAGATAATGGGATGTTCGCCATGCATAGAGCCTTATACTTCTAATCTTTATAGAAGAACAACATTGATTGGATCATTTATTGTAGCAAATAAATATCTTGCAAAATATTTACAAGATAATAATTTATATGATGAGAATATTTGTAATTATATCATTAGTGCTGAAGGATCTATACAAAATATAGATGGCATTCCAGATAATATAAAAGAACTATATAAAACAGCTTGGGAGATTAAACAAAAAGCAATTGTTCAGATGGCCATTGATCGTCAACCATTTGTTGATCAATCTCAGAGCATGAACTTATGGTTTGAAAAATATACGGATAATGCATTTACATCAGCACAATTCTTTGGCTGGAAAAATGGACTAAAAACTGGCTCATATTATATCCGTACTCGTGAAGCAGTAATGCCGCAAAAGTTTACTATTTCACCTAATATACAAAGCAAACTAAGCTTAGAATCTATATCTAAAGAATCATTAAATATGAAAGGAGAAGAAAATGATGAAGAAATATGTTTAGTATGCTCATCTTAAAATATATTTATTAATTTTCTTAAAATAGTTATCATAATTAATTAGGATAATTCTTCAAATATCTATATAGTAAATATAGTAAATATTTTACATAAAAAATAATATATATTTTTTACTAGTATTTTTAAAAAAATTATTTTTTTAGATACGAAGGTTTGGCAATCCACTTAGAAGTATATCAGTTTTAGCATCTCTAATTACTATTAGAGGACTAGTGTTAATCATTTTATCTAAATCACTAATCTTTTTTATCTTTTCCTCTATCTGATCTTTAAGGTCAGATATCTCATCCGTTAGATCATCTATATCAGGGTATAAGTCAGAAATTATATTTGATTTTGCCTTAATGTCAAATTCCCGCGATAATATAAAATTTAAATACTGTTTTCTATTTAATTCATAAATTTCTTTGGTTAATTCAATAACTTCTGAGTTATATTTTAGATATCTATAAGTTTTTAATAATTCGGTTTTTAATATTTTATCTTTTATATTTAAAAGATATAAACCTTCTTCATCTCTGATTAATCTTAGTTTTAATACCTCGTATGCATCTATGCTTAACATCTATATTTTATGTACAATTATATATTTTATATAGAATAATATATTTTTTATTAAAAACTATTTTATAAAAAATAAATTATAAATAGTAAGTTATCTATTTATTATTAACAAAGTTAAATATATCTTGAGCAGTTCTATTTCCATAATATACAATTTCTTTATTTTTTTGAATTCTGATAATATGTGGTATATTGCTTACTTTAAATTTATCCGCTATATCCGGACATTTCTGTATGTCGATTTCTTTTATTATTATATTTTTATCATGCGTCATATTAATAAATTTATTCCATTCTGGAATTAACATATCACAATATGGGCATCCTGGCCTAAAAAATAGTATAACGTTTACTCTTTTTGTATATTTTATATATGCTATAATATGTAATACAACTATTATAGTAGGTACACAAATTAATAAAAAATATACAAATATATACTCATCTATATTCATCATCGAATAATATAATGTATATATTTGTATGAACAATCTTTTATTAATTTGTAATATTTTACAGTAATTAATTACTAATCATAAAGTTAAAAATGCTTTGAGCAGTTCTATCTCCTGAGTAGGCGGTTGATATTCCGTTATGTTCTTTAATAATGTAAGGTACACCGCTTACATTATATTTTTCTGATAAGGGTGATTTTTCTTGTGTATTAACTGATACGATTTTAAGTGAATTACCATTATTATTGTTTGTATATTTTTTACTTGCCATAATCATAAACTTTTCCCATTCCGGCTGTATTTTTTCACAATATGGACAACCCGGTCTATAGAATAATATCATAGTTTTATCATCACCAACTATAGATAAGTCTGATGGTTTTGAAAAATATGTATAATATACATATCCTATCACTACTATAATCAACGCAATTATAATTTTTAAATCCATATAATTAGTAAATAATAATATTAATAAATATTAATATACTAGGGCGATTTCTAAACTAGACTTGTAGAGCGATCTCACATATACACAGCATCGTAAATCTTGATAGTTTAGAAATCGCCCTAGTATATTAATATTCTTTCTAATACTTTGTTAAGAAAATTATATATGAAAAAAATATTACAATATTTAAGCAAGGTTTTCTTTAAGGATACTTGCACGTCAATTAGTCCTATTGTAATAAAGTACGATGATATAGAATATGAACGTAAATATAATATTATATATAACTATCTAGTAGAATTAGAAGCTAGTTTAAATAATTTAACATATAATAACATACTTTTTTCATGGACAAATGATATTGATACACATGATATGATGTCGATATCTATAGACAAACTAGATATGACTATTAGAAAAGATGTTAATAAATATGTAGGTAAAAGACTTGCTATGTTCATAATTACATTACATCATAAAACACATACAAAAAAAATACCATTAAATAACGATATATGGATAACATGTGAGATCCATATTTATGAGGTAAATAAAAAGGAAGAAATAGATATTGATAAAAGTACAATAACTCTTGTAAACAAAGTAATTTGGATATGGCAAACAGACGACTTTAAAATTACTAAACTAGATCTTAAATTTTTAAAGTTTCTTATGTATATTGTTAACAAAGAATTAATTAATTTTGAGACAATTAATCAAATAAGTATAAGTGAGATATTTAAAGAATTTAATGGTATAGAATATATATATGATGACATATTATATCCACTAGAAGGACTTGTACGTTATCCAACAAGGCGTATATCAATACTAATTAAAAAAGTATCTAAAAAAATATGGTCAAAATATATAACAAAAAATACCTGCGAATATATTAACGATCAGCATATAATTTATTAACTATAAAATAGTGCATAAAATATAAAAAAATGATTTTTTTATAAGAATATAATGGCGGACGTTCTAACTAACGACTTTAAAAACTTATTTCTAAAAGGCCTGCAAAAAAGAGAAGAAGAAAAAAAACAAGAAAAGTTGGAAAAGGCAAAAGCTCTTATAAAAAAAGATAATAATTATGATAAGAACTGCAAAATAATATATAAAGCGCTTAAATCTACATCACCTATCATAAAAAAAATTGTGGATAAAAATGATAATTTTGTAATTTGGTTAAATGAACCAGAACTAAAGATCTCAAATCCTACTTTTTCTGATATAGAATCTTTAGCTAAAAAATGTCCTATGATGTTTTATGGTAAAAGCTTTGCTGATTTTCGGGTTAGATTATATCACAATACACATGGTAAAAAAATATCAGATCCATATCCTGTAGATACATGGGCTGCTTGTCATATTCGTATATATACTATGGCATCAGATGGAAAGATATTGCCATGTGTAAAGCATGCCGATTTTATATGGACAACTGAGGATTTTAAAGTAACTACTATAACATATAGATTTATTAAATTTATTATGCGTGTGGTAAATAAAGGAATCTACAATTCTAAAACCAGAAATACAACTGTTACAGAAATGGTAAAAGAAATTAAAGAAAAGAAAATTGATTTTCGTGATATACTAGAGCCATTACTTTAATAAATCAAAAATTATAATTTAGATGTAATTATTAACGTAAAAATTTAGATGTAATTATTAACGTAAAAATTTAGATGTAATTATTAACATAAAAATATTAGTTTAATTATTATTAATAATATTTTTTATATATTATATATGGATTATATTGAAAAGATTACAGGAAAAGCTACATTTGATGCAATAAAAAGGAGGATTACCGGCAAAAAAGATAATGTAGATAATAATAATAGGGATGCTAGTGATGCAGATAATACAAATATTAATGAAAGTGGAAAAGATGAAATAGATAAGATACCAAGAAAATTATCATTTAATATTTTAAGAAGATTTTCAAGCAAAAAGAAGAAAAATACAGAACCACTGTCAGATGAAGAGGTAGAGAATAACCGTGTATATAATACTATATACAAATATATGCAATCATTAGAAAGTAATCTTAATAAAGAAATAGGCGAAATACATGAATTTTTTGTAATGGTTGATGATCATCAATTTAAAAAATTACCATCATCTTTATCAGAACTAGAAAATATAACTGTATCTCAGTATCATAAATACAAAAATAAACATATTGCAAAATTTTCAATAGGGCTATTCCATAACGAATATGGAAAGAAAACAATTATTTGGCGAAATAATGATGCCTGGATCACATGCACAATATGGATATATACAGTAGATGAAAATGGGTATCTAATAAAAAAACATTTGCGCCGTACTAACTGGGTATGGGGCACCAATGATTTTAAAAAAACAAAACTGACAGATAATTTATTACAATTTATTATGCGAGTTATTGATAAAGATATGTATAATTTTTCAATAAACGATAATATTAAACTATCGGATATGATAGAGTTAATGGAGAAAGATAATATCAGCTTTGATGGAATATTAGAGGCATTAGAAGATTTGTAAAATTGCCTGGTCCAAACTAGTATAATATACAGATCTATAGACCTTCTACTATCGTATATAATGATAGTTTAAAATCCCACTATAACATTAAATCACGCAATGCTCTTTTAATATCATCAATAGATAATTCAAAAATAATATTACTAGTGCTATTTTTACCTTTTACCGTACGATAATGATCAAATTCCTTTTTCAAAATATCAATAAGTTCACTATATTTATTTTTATCATGTATATAATCAGTCATAATACAAATCTGATTGTTTTGAGCTATTTCGTTATCGCTAGTAGATACTTTATCTGATTTTTTTGTTTTATATGAAAAATTTACATATAATATTTCCTCTTCATTTATTTTACTATCTAGTGCTAAAGAGCGAGTTAACATATCATAATTACTTATATAATCATCTAATATAAAACTATTTTTAATTTTATTTATAGGATTTATTCCAGTAAATACATTCTTCAATGTTTCCGGCGGAACTAAGTATACATCAAATTCTTTCATATATTTTTTTTTTAAATTATTTATGATAATATTTTCTTCTGAGATAGAAGATTCATATTTCAAGTTTTTAATCTTTTTTTGTGCGTTTTCCTTATCTAATTTAAGTTGTTCTATATACATATTTTTAATCGATACTTCGGTTTCTAATAAGGAGCGCTCGTTAAACTCTTCTTCATATAGTTGTTTATACTTTCTTATATTATCGTAGAGTTCTGTACTTGCTTCTTTTATAAGTTCTGGATTTTCCTCTCTATATTTTTTTATAATAGAGTTTAACTTACCTACTTCATTATTGACCATATGGTCAATTAATTCATAAATAAAATCACGGAATACATCTGACAATTTTGTACGATTTGTAAGTAAAATTCTATATATACCACGCTTTGTTAAAAATTCTTTATTAACTACTTTTCCGGATATTCTTATATTACCTGTTACTTTCTCACGGCTATTAAAATTCTTAATCATCGCCTTAATGTTGGTAGCGCCAATAATAATACCAATATCCTGAGCTAAAAATAATGGCTCAGTATTTGTGTTGAAAATCTTGATATTACTAAATGTGCTTTTAATATTTGCAACTTTTTTAATGCTAGATTTGTCGTCATTTGATTCTAACTCCGTTAAATAATCCTGGTATGCGTCATCATGATAAATATTATCAACTAAGGTTCCTATTATATTTTGAGCTTCTACAACTTCTTCATATATCTGTTCCTCAGTCATTTATATACTATATTATAAATAGTTTATAATAAATTTTAATTTAACCACATAATATTGCTTAAAAATAATCAAGAAAAAAATGATTTTTTTTTAAGGATAAGTAAAGGGACGTCCCAAAATGTTTTGTACCATAGGAAATTCTGTAGATAAAGCTGCTATGTCTAATATTAACTCACTCACACCCACTAATTTAATTGAACCGCGACAAACTGTACAAAAAACTAATACAGAAATCATTTGTAGATTCTTTAATATTAAAAAAGAGTATGACTATGAAGAAGATCTTATATTGGATATTTTGGATAATACAAGTATTGATTGGAGCAAGCTTAGTGAAAAAAAACGCATACCAAGTATAATTTTAAATGAGTTTAGATGTAAATTTGATTGGCTGAAAATTATCTATAATACAACATTAACAGCTAATTTTATTTTAACACATAAAACTTTCATAACGAATTTATTTTATGATTATAAAACTATAAATAGTATAACTGATAACAATTTTCATAAACTAAAAGACATAGTTATCTTACTAAATGATTACACGGTAGTATGCAAATTATATAATCTAGCTTGTAGTAAAAAATATATAAATTTATTAACATTTATAGTTAGTTCATTTAGAATTGAAGATAAAGATAATACTTATATTTATGATTTTATAAAAAATAATGAGCATAAATTTGTAGAAGTTATTTTAAAATATACTAATATACAAATATATTATTATCTTAGTGGAACTCAATACTATTACCGAAATAAGCAAGGTACTGATAACAGTTTGTCTAATACTAATATACGAGATATGTTAATTAAATATAGACCAAAAACACAATAAATTATTTATTATATTTTAATATGATAAGTTAGAGTATTATACTTTAATTATTATGTAAAGATAAGTACCTATAAAAATGATTTTTTTTACAGAATAATTCTCCAACATGGAGTGCTGCTGTTGTTTTACTGAAGAAAGTAGTGTGATCAAATGTCCGGATAATCACGTAATCTGTAAAGATTGTGTAACATCTGGAGTTAAGGTCGCAATCGGTGACGTTGATTTCTTTAAATGCCCTAGTACTATTACTTCAGGAGCAAGTAGTTCAAATTCATCTACCTGCAATTTAATAATTGAAGAACATCTAATTAGCA
>Ga0164304_10000213_pt1 | contig 14745 bp, 12 predicted proteins | sample Whisoiple_217_MG_FD_110216 | JGI IMG/M metagenome (GOLD analysis project Ga0164304, IMG submission 110216) | Soil microbial communities amended with pyrogenic organic matter from upstate New York, USA - Whitman soil sample_217_MG | ecosystem: Environmental > Terrestrial > Soil > Agricultural...
AAATAAAGGCCCATTATGTTCTAAGCATACTATTCTTTCAAAGGAACAGGTAAAGGAAATATCATATGCATTAAAAGCTCATCCATATAATCTACCATCTATATCAGAGCTAGATCCACAAAGTATATGGATCGGAGCAGAAGTAACAGATGTTATTAAAATTGAACCATACTCTGAATTAACCGGCAAAAGTATTAAATATAGAATCGTAACACCAGCTTCTGGCAAAGTATTACAGAGTTCATTTTCACAGGTTGTCACAGATGATAATAAAATATCAGATAAGTCACTAGATAAGTCAACTAAATCAACTAAACCATCAACTAATAAAATACAAGGCAAAAAAGTAATAAATACTTCTAATGATGCTGATAATAGTGATAAAGATGCTAGCAATGAGGAAAGTGATATAGAAAGTGATATTAAAATAGATAGTGAGATAGATAGTGAAAGTGATACTAGTGATGTAGAGATTGGCAATGTAAGTGATGTATTATCTGATGAAGAAAGTGTTCATTCAGATACTGAATCAGAAGATAGTTCTGATGACTTAGAATAACGTTATTAAAAATTTAAATCACTTACCATATTTTTAAATGACGCTATATCATCTAAATCCGCATAATATTTTTTTATTATATTACTATTTGGATAATGTTTCTCAAATATCTTCATTCTTTCTGGTAATGTATCATATGTCATTATCTCAGAAACTACATCAATTACATTATCGATGTTAGGTTTTATATTATTTAGATAATCCGCGGTCTTTTCTACAAGTATATTTGATGACCGTAATAATTTCCACGGAAGAAATCCGATAGGAAGATCGCCTTTATTAACGCAGTTAGTAATAAATTTATTAATAATTTTATTAAAATCATAAGATTTGCATATATTAGATAAATACTCAGTTTGTTTTACATGTGATATCTCATCTGATATGATAAATGCTTTAGAAAAATCATCTGTATTTACTACTTTATTAATCTGTGGCTTAACACAGTAAATTTCTATAAACTTCTCGGCATTATTATTTGGCGCATATAGTTCAAGAAATGAATTAAAAATATCACTTGTTTCTTTACCTAAATCTACTAAGTTGCTTACTATTTTTGTTACTAGTTCGTTTGTTAATGAATCTTTTAATTTATTTCTATCTAGTTTATTTTTTAAGTTTTTGTATTTTATTATACTTTCCGAATATTCTTTATGTTCTGATATTAAATTATATATATACTTTATTTTGTAAATAATATGCGTTTGGTATATCTCATCTACATTTTCTAATTCAATTTCTAACTCAGAGTCCGAATCAGAGAATGAATTATCAATAGACGGCACTCTTATATAAGAGTTATCTGAGTCAGAATCAGAATTATATGAACATTCAGATTTAGCATCAGAGTCAGGAGAATTATTATGCGTTACTAGTTTTGTATACTTTTCCATAAATATAGGTATCTTATCCTTAGGTATTTTAAATAAAATAATACTATCTGCTATTATTCCATTTATATCTTTTGTTTTATTTTCTTTATCTTTGTGATAAATATTATCATATGTAAGATCAAAATTAAGTTGTTCTAAGGAACACTTACGAAACATATTATTAATAAATAAACCTACTTCGGATATATCTATTGTACATAAACCTGCTTTTATTTGCGGCAAATAGTGCTTAGGAATAGTTTTACTTGGCACACTGGCATATGGAGATTTAAATTCTAATAATGTAATCTTGTTAACATTATTAATTGGCATAAGAGTTAATCCATCTGGACTATATCTATGATTTGTTATAGTTTTATGAGGTATACTACCCATACTAAAAACGTCAGTAGAATACAAAGTTTTGAAAAATAATTCAGAAACATTTTCAAATAGATTTCCCCACCTAGTAGCAGTATTACCTTCAAACTTAGATAATCCTATCCTCTGTGCTATTAAATCTTCTATATTAGAATAAACATTACAACCCATAATAGTTGATATTTCACTTCCACCGATAATCTTTAAACGCGCCGCAAGCCACTCATCTGATCCTTGTTCTGATTCGTTTTCATATTTTTTAATATATGATTTTAAAATATTCATTTTACTTTCAATATTATTAGTATCTACAATATTATCAATAATATTGATATTTGTGTCTTTATCTATATTAGTAATAATATATATATCATTAACATCTGTATTTATATCTACATTATTGATATTTGCATCGGCATTAGTATTATTAGATATAGTATTGATGTTAATATTTGTAGTATTAATATTGTCACCGCTGTTAATATTACCAAAGTGTTTAATAATATCTATTGGTATATTTGTAGTATTTACTGTCATTTATAATAGTATAAAGTTAATCTTTAGTTTAATTAAAGAAAGGCCATATGAATATAATAGACTTTCTGTTGCAGTTAGATATAAATCTAAATAATAGCATAAATATATTTCAATCTACTCCTAAAAATAAGGTATCTGATTTGTCATTATTGTATAGCATAATACAAAAAAATATTACAAATCTACATAATTACATAGATTTTTTAAAACAACTAGAACAAGTACATTTTAGCAACCTATTTGATAACAATCAACAATTTTTACTAAATATAGATAATAATGATGCAAACAATATGTTAAAAAAATTCAAAAGCGATATTGCAATTGAGGTTAACGCACATAAACTTAAACAATATAAAAAAAATATGAAAAAGTTACAGAAAATTCATAAAATAGATGTAGGTATGTTAGATACGTGTAATATAAGTAATAACAAGATTAATATACCGGTTATTAGTGACATAAAAGATATACCACCAATGTTTTACTGGTATGATGGTGACAAAACGTATAAAAGAGGTATATACACGTGTATATCTGATGGATTTTATATAAAAGTTCCATTTCCTAATGTCGTATCAATCACTGATCCTAAATATAAAATAAGTTCTGTTCCATGTAGATATGAAACTAGAGAACAATGTGATATTCAAAAGAAAAAGACATCTGAATTACATAACTCAGATATAAGAATTTGTACATTTGTTCATAAAAATGAAAAAATTGCAAAATTAGGCTCTATATATAGATGTTCAAAAGAAGATTTTGGCAATCATAAAACATTAGAAGAAGATTTAAAAATAGTAAAACCATCTGATATTAAACGAATATTAATGTATTCTCTTAGTGATTCTTTATTAAGCGCTGTATGGTATCAAAATAAATTTAAAGACAGTGAAATAATATTAAGTAATATTGAATATTATTGAATATTATTGAACATTATTGAACATTATTTGATATTATTTGATATTATTTGATATTATTTGATATTAATTGATATTATTTGATATTATTTGATATTATTGAACAACGTCCTTCAATTAAAAAATAAACTTTTTTATAAAACTAATAATTTATATTTTTTATAGTGGTTTATTCATATTAGAATTATTCGTGTTAGAATTATTCATATAAGAAATATAGGCTATTATTTGATCAATTTTATCTTGTATTATATCTATTTTTTGGTACTGCTCTTTTGCATTTGCGATCAGTAATGGTATCAAGCTTTCATAATTAATAGACTTGACTTCGTTATCATGGACACCATATACAAATATAAGTGAGTCAACACTTAATGTACTATCTATAGTTAAATATTCGCCGCAAACTGATAGTACATTACAATTTACTGTTGTATTTTCGTTAGAGTCAATTTCCTTAATATATATTAATATATTTTTGTCAATGAGATAACTATAGTCTTTAATACATGCTAATTTAATAATATTAGGTCTTATAACTATAGCTGCAGATAATATATCTGGAATATAACCCGGTGTGTTATTAACTATGTCAGGATATATCTTTTCAACTTCTTGCGCAATCAGACCATACTGTAGCTTATTAGATTTTGTTTTGTCAATAAAGTTATATGTAACAGGATTTAACTCTTGGATACTGCTATACACATCTGTAGTTATAGGTTGTATATCTTCTTTAAGTCGCCTATCAGAATAAGAATAATAACCCTGTGCCATGATATAACCAGAAAATTCAGCTACTACAGTTTTTGTTCCACTATCACCTGCAATACCAGGTCCATCAAATCGAGCATTTGCGCTAGATGATGATGTAAAGTAACCATTATTTACTTTTAATCCACCTGGTATATATACAATAGTAGTTGTAATATACATCTGAAGACTTGCGCCTCCCACACCATTATAAAAGTATAATATATTAGAATTATTATCATAAACAATATGACATTTAAAATCATTACCACTATAAGCAAAATCAATATAACTTCCTAGTGTTGTATTTGTCCCACTATTTAATTGAATATGACTATAACCTGAAGAATCAATACCCATAAAAACACCACTTCCTACTGGAGATGCTGAGATTGATCCACTGGCTTTAAGATATCCTCTATTTACATCAAAATTTCCACTTGGGTCTATAGTAACACATAAGGAGCTATTTGTAAAAATACCAAATGAATTTGTACTATTATCATATCCAATACGTCCTTTATAATCAACATTTACTGCCGTAAAATCTATATAACTATTACCATTAGATGCCCCTACTAATTCAATACCTGGACTACCAGAATTTAATCCTGTATACACACCTGAAACTGAATATGATGACGAGAGTGTTCCACCGGCTTTACAATATCCCCTAGTAATTTCCGTATTACCATTTGGATCTATTGTCATAGACGCTAATCCATTAGTATGCAGTGTTAATATATTTGGATTATTATCATAACTAATACGGCCTTTATAATCAACACCACTATAACTAAAATCAATATAAGATCCTGCAGTTGTACTTGTGCCGCCGTTTAATTGTATATTCGCATATGACGCACCATCCATACCTATAATAATTCCACTACCAGTTGGACTACTTGATGATATTAAACCAGAAGCTTTGATATATCCTCTAGTTACCTCAAAATTTCCATTTGTATCTATAGTAGCAGACAAAGAACTATTTGTATAAAACCCAAATAAATTTGCGTTATTATCGTATCCAATACGTCCTTTATAATCAACATTTACTGCCGTAAAATCTATATAACTGTTGCCATTAGATGCCCCTACTAATTCAATACCTGGACTACCAGAATTTAACCCCGTATATACACCAGAAGCTGAATATACCGATGATAAAGCTGTACTATTTGTTGTTCCAGTAGTACTATTTAAACTAAATGCTGATCCACGCACGCCTGATAAATATTTGGACATGACTTATATTATAGTATATTAAATCTTTTTACCAAAAAAACATAATCTAAAAAACATAATTTAAAAAAACATAATTAAAAAAAAACATAATATAAAAACCAATCTTTTATTATAAATAGAAAAGTAATTTACTTGGCGAGGACTAAAAGATAACGTATATGTTTATCTAAGGTATGCCAGACTCATCTATACATTATCTTTTGCCCCGCCCTCTAATAACAAACAGATCTGTTCGAGTATTTGTGCAACTTTGATATTTATATTTTCAATATCATTTAGATATTTATATGCATTTTTAAGATCTCCATTATCATAAATACTTTTTATACTAAGTTGGGGTTGGATAATATCGCTAGATTTATCTATTAAGATATTACGATTATTTACATATAGTTTAATATTTTCTAGTAATTTTTTTATTTTATTTTTTTCTTTATTATTAACGTTTACTGGCTTATATTCTAATAACATTAAAACGCGCTTTGTAGGCTCATGAATACAAAATCCAATATCTTTTATATTTTCTGTATCATCTTGTATATAATCATTCTTGTTATATTGGTTATTCTGGTTATATTGGTTATTCTGGTTATTTTGATTATTTTGATTATTCTTAATTGCATAAAATAATCGCCGTAGCATTATTTTTATAGGTTCGTCATTGTTAATTATAATAGGTTCTGATACATCTTGATTTGCCGCCATGCTATTATTTTCATCTTTATCACCTTCCTCATCCTCGTCCATAAATGTAATAAATTCACTTAAGTCTTCATCATCAGATATATCATGGGTTTGTTTATAGTCTATTAATTTTTTCAAAATATTATATCTTGAATATCCCCCTACTGTATACTTAACTCCATTATATCCTGTTATATGCTGAGTATTCTTAGAATTATCCTCATAGGATCCTAGTATTTTTTTCTTTATTGTGGAATACATTATTATATTAATAAATAAAAAAAGATTTAACAAAAATACAAAAAATCTTTTATAAAAGAATGTAAAAAAATCAATAGTATAATATAAATTATTATTATTCTAATTAAATAGAATGGAATTTAGATCAGATATTAACAATGAATGTGCATTTCATGTAGATAAAAAGAATGATTTTTGCGCACCTGAAGAAGTAGTTGACCAACTTAAATCAGTATTTGTTGTTGATGAATCAGATAATTCCTTAGAGAAAATAAAATCAGATTTAGGCTGTGATACAGAGGTATGTGTATTAAATCACCCAAAAGTAAAATCATTGATAGGCAACCCTGCTGCTATTATAGCTGAATATTTTAAGCCATCCGGCCCTAGAGAAAATAATAATTGGTTTAGTAATGTAGAGATAGACGAAGTATTAGAACAAATGCAAAAAAAATATACTAACAAACATTTTCTTCATATTAATTTCCAAATGATAGATTTTGAAAAAACTAAAAGTGAATTAGCAAGATTAGACTGGCCAGCAAAATATAAGGAGGGATTTAGAACATTTGGATCAGTATTAAATACTGATACTTCTAGAGGATCGGGTAAGCACTGGTTTGCAATTTATGGATGTTTTGAAGATGATGCAGAAGAATTTACAATTGAATATTTTAATTCATCAGGAGAGATGCCAATGGATGAGGTAACTATATGGGCAGTACGTGTAAAACGCGAATGGTCTAAGTTTTTTAAGAAGCCTATTCAGCTTATACAAGCTACTAAAATTGTTAATCAAAAAGATGATCATAATTGTGGTAGTTATTCTCTATACTATATTATATCTAGATTAGATGGAACTCCGTGGCAACATTTTGCAACTAATCCTATAGGTGATCATAATATGCAAGAATTTAGAAAGTATTTATTTAGAAATTCATCTTAAAAAAATATTATATTTTTGATAAATCTATTAAATATGTAAAATATTAGTTTTTATTTATCTTTTTTTACTTATCTTTTTTACTTACCTTTTTTACTTATTTTTTTTTACTTATTTTTACTTATTTTTACTTATTTTTACTTACTTTTATTTGCCTTTTTATTTGCTGAGTAAGCTGTTAATAACATCAATAGCAAATTTTGTGTTTTTATAATCTTTTATATTAATTTCCATTATCATAGCAGCGGCAGGCTGCTTATTTTTACACCATTGTACAAGTTCATTCAAAGAACTATTCCGTATAATAGTTTTCTCGCTAGGCGTAAGCTTTTCATATAAATTTATTTTTTCTATTTCCTTTACGCTTATTTTATCTAAATAATTTCTAAATCTTTCTGATACTAGGTGTCCCCATATATTATCTGTTGGCGATAATGGTATTTGATGTGAATCTTTACCTGTTCCAAAATTAGTTCCTTTAGCGCCATTTAAATGGATAAGTCGTAGCTTATCATGCGTATCTTTTGACAACTTATCTACCCATTTTGTCCAACTATTTATCTCAGAAAAACTAACGCCTGATGCATAATTATGACATGTGTCAAGATTTATCCCCCAATCTACTGTAATTTTTTTATTAGATGTTAACGCATTTACTAATTTATTTAATTTATCAGGAGTTTCATATGTTAACGTTGGCGATGGTGATGATGCCGTCATCTCTATTAATAATAAAGGCATATCGGCGTTATCTTTTTTTGCCAATTTTTGTAGTTCTTTAATCTTGTTATATGAGCTAATTATTTCCATGGATTCTACTACTGTAGATAATGTTTTTCGTGGAAGATGTACTGATATACCCTTTGCGCCAATTTTATATCCTGCTTCTAACTGATCATATAAATGATCTAACCATCCTATACTTTTCTCAGTATCTTTGTTATCATATGTAATTGACCATAATCCTGGAAGGATATAGGTACCATGTGGCCATATCTCTACATTATTTTTTTGACAATATGTTTTAACTTCTTCATAATCTATTTTAATTTTTGTACGCGAGCGCGGCACATGTAGAAATAAACATATGGCACTTAACTTAAAATGCTCTACTTCATATTTAATATCATCTAGTATAGTTTTATACTTCTTATTAGCGATGTTATTACTTTCCTTTGAAATAAATACACCTTGTGACATTATATAGTTAAAAAAATCATTTTTTATAATAAAAATATATACATTTTTATAAAAATGTATAGAGATATAATCTGATAACTATTATACTAAATTATTATACTAAATTATTATACTAAATTATTATGCTAAATTATTAACTATCTTATGTCAAATATCACAGTTTGCTAATATTAATATAACTAATATGTCATGCATAACTTGCATTTTTATATTTTCTACTTGATTCTTATATGCGTTAGATATTTTACACAGTGTTATATCATTAACTAAACTTGATTTTGCTCCTATATATCGCATATTATTTGTTACACAAGTTTTATCACTAGAGTATAACCATGAAGTATTTGCAAAATTTCGAGTATATTTAATTGCTTTATTATAATAATCATCTGTTATTATTTTATTCTTTTTTAATGCAAAAATGTCAAGCGGATCATGCCAAAATTTACAATAACCCATATTTATAATATTTTTGCAATTAATGCCATCTATGCATGTTGTTAATTGATGAGTTTTTATTTTAGTATTTGATATAATGTTTTTATCATATATATTCCCTATATTGCCTCGAAATATTATTCCACAAATTGACATGGCATATTGATTAATTTCAGGTATCCAGTATATTTTATTTTCCTTTATATTTTGCAAATCTCTAACATCATTAAATTTTAATAGTTTAACGCATCCACTAAATTTTGTGAAAACATGTTGTTCATACAATTTTCTTTCTTTTATTGTATTAATAGGTATACCTAGCGGCGGATCTACTTTATGTAAATTTGTACTATTTGTTTTATTTATGATAGTAATCAAATCAATAACACTATTTTCCTCTGATCCTGAGGGTTTAATATTTAAAGTGCCTAAAGTATTTATTGAACTTAATGTTGATATATTTTTTACATTACTTACATTACTTACATTACTTACATTACTTACATTACCTAATACATTTGTGGTAGAAATATTATTTTGTGATACCGTAAATTCATAGATAGACTTAATAGTGTTTATCGTTTTTTCTAAAATACTGATCATATTAGTTAATTCATTTTTATCAGATTGCGGTATTATACATAATCCTTTATTAATACACTTTATTTTATTGTTCTTTATTTCCGTTGCTCTATCAATGTAGGCATTTAATGTTTTTTCCATTTTTTACATAACTTAATAATTAATCTTCAATAAATTTTTAAAATATTATAAATTTATTAAATTAATAATATTTTTTTATTTTTTCGGTTAATTAATATATAAACTATTAAGATGGAAGACGTTAGACTTTTGGTGAAAAACAATCTAGAATATTTTAACATTGCCGTCACTGTCGTATTACTAATGTACGTACTTTATATTGTATTTGCAGGATCTCCATCGGGAGCATTAGGATACTTTATTGCATTTACAATGACGGCTATTGGACTTGTTGGTATCATGGGTAACGTAATTACCAAGCACCCACAGCTTTTACAACAAAAAGCAGCATAAAAGATATTAGTATACCGGCATTTGATTAATTCATTAAATAAAATAATTAGTTAATGCAGGCATGCTATTGATATTAACCAATAATTACCAAGTTATTTATGAGTAAATGATAAATGATTAAATTGAAATGTTTTTTTACAAAAAAGTCTATAATTAGCAAAAAGTCTATAATTAGCAAAAAGTCTATAATTAGCAAAAAGTCTATAATTAGCAAAAAATATATTTATTATATGTAGTGCATTTTAATGAATATTTTTTTATAATTTTTCTATCATAATTATTTGATCATCTGATTCTGTGTCAGAATTTAAGTTAATATTTACTAAATTATCAGTTAAGACATCATCTTTAGAATCTTTATCAAATGCGTCTACTTGCGCATCAGTAGTAGATACAGATTCACCCGCTACATTAGGCGCAGGACTAGGCGCTGATTCGTTCGTTACCGTAGGTACATCAGGAGCAATACTAGGAGCTGATTCTCTCGTTACAATAGGAGCACGTGTATTAATATCTTTTTGATCCTTTTGATCTTTTAAATCTTGTTTATTTTTAGCAGATGTACTTCCGCTAGAAGAAGCCTCTGTATCATCTCTTACTTTAACTCCTAGTTCATTATCGATATTAGAAAATTGTTTATTTAACATACTAAACAATTTCTTAAGTCGTGGGTCGCTATTATTCTTTGCCGCGCTATGCTGTTTTAGGAATGACATAATACGTCTAAATTCACCTGCAGTACTTGCACTTTTTTGCGATGATGAAATATCTAATATAAAACTTTCAATTATAATTGAAGGATTACTGGCTTCTACTGAATTTTTAAAGTAAGATTTAAAATTATTTTCTAACATTGTTACAGACTTTTCTATGATAGCAAAAGCTCTATCACATCTTGGGATCTGCTTTTTTAATTGTGAGATAATACTTATCAATTTTTTACTAAACGCCTTTATATCAATATTTGGACTTGTAACGATATCATATAGTTTAATGCCACTTTCATATGTTCTACGTAAAATACTTAGTATAAATTTTTTCTGTATATCAGTAATATCTGATGCCCAAATTATTTTAAGATCTAATGATGTATAAGATAATGGTTTAAATGTAATACCGGGCTCTTTATTAACAAATGAATAGTCCTTTTCTTCAGAAAATAGATATTTTTTATATAGAGATAGATTATTAGCTGTTATAATAATATTTTTTATATGTGAATTATCAATCAATTTTTTATAAAATACATTTAGTTCCGCATTATCTAGTTCATGAAATCCAGTGTTATGATCTACATCATAATTTTTTGTAATATCAGTATTAGTTGACTTATTTAGTTCTTGAAGAAATTCAGAAATTTCATCAAACCAAAATTGATATTCGCTAAACATTTTCGTAAAAGAATCGAAGCTTAATAAAATACTATATAATTTATTAAATGCTACAATTGACTTATAAACATCGACTATTTTTGGCAAAAGAATATCTCTATCAGCATCGCTAAGTCCCATTAATACATTAAACATAGACGTTAAATTATTCATATCACTATCAGATGTTGGTGATATCTTCATGGTTTTAACCATTCCTCCTTTAGATCTACCCATATATTTTTATTCTACGTATGTCTTTACCAGTAATTTTTTAATAGTAATAAAAGATAAAATTCATATCTTTAATATCTTTTTTTTATCTTATTTTAAATCTTTTTAAATCGTTTTAAATCTTTTTAAATCTTTTTTAAATCTTTTTTTTATCTTATTTTAAATCTTTTTAAATCTTTTTAAATCTTTTTAAAAAAAATAAAAATACAAAAATACATTTTTATTTGTAAATATTATCTAATAGTTTTATACAATTATGTACAATTCCATACAATTTATGCATAATCATTAGTAGCTTTTTTATATTCCGCGACACCTCTCAAAAGATCCTTCATTAATTTCCAAATTTCTTCCTTTTCCACATCTTTCATTTTTACGTATTTATTTTTAATAAGTGTGATTAAATTATGCATAAATTGCTTATTTTCGTTATTTATGATAAATTGATCGAAGCTATTATTTAAAAAGAATTCCGCGTCCTCTTTCAAGATTTGATCTTTATGTAACCATATATTATCCTTACATGTTTTTAACATTAGTAGTGGATCTACTTCCTTTGCCACTTTGATTAATCTTTGAATCTCTTGAATCTCTAAAGATTCAGAATCTATTTTTTTACAAATTCGCATTAACTTAGATATATTACCATCAAATTTGATTATAATGTCATTAATTTTGTCTGTCTCATTCATTCCTGAATTAATTCTATCTTAAATTAATTTTGTTTTAATTTATATAATATTAGTTTGCGGATATAGTTTATAATAAAAATACATACATTTTATTATAAAAATAATTTATATAACTGATAGCAATGTATACAGAAAAAGCATTAAATAATAAAATTAATGAATACTACGTGCGTAGTAAAGTTAAATATCAAGCCCATAAAAAAGCCGCAGAAAAATATAATGACCTTTATTATCGCACAACATATCCTTCAATTATAGTTTCTACTATAGCATCCAGCTTGGCGTCCTTTAATATACTAAATCTTGCTTGGTTAGCACCAATAGTTGCAGTGGTATCTATACTATCAACTGTTATACAATCATTAACAGCATTCTTTGAATATAAAAATAAATATCAAGAACATAAAATAGTATCTGATAGCTATATGAGAATTACTAGAAGTATTGAAAAATATATTTATGGCGAATTCTTTACGGAAAAGATATACAATAATGTAGAATTACGAGAAGAATATATAAAATCATTCTTTGATAGAATTAATAAAGATTTTAATGGCGTAGAAAGTAAAGAACCAGTTCTTCCCAGTGATATCGCTAATTTAAATATACTTAATACAAAAATCGGAAATAGCGAGGTAGATGATGTCTTGATAGATATGTCAGATACCGAAATGTTTATCCCTAACTTTAAAGATAATTTACCTAGTGTAAATTTATTAGATAAAAAAAGTGATATTATTAATCCCACAAAAGATACCACGGTAGAACACGATGTCACTAGTAGCGGTTTTACAGAAAGTATTGCATCGCCCTCATCATCAAATAATTATCCAGCATTTACCTATATGCCAGCAAATCCATATTTATCACAGCCTCCTTATATGTCTCCATTTGCATTACCTAGCAGTTATGATACCAAACAACCACAAACAACATTATCCTATGTAACACCAGCATTGTCTACTTCTCCTTCATCAATTGTATTAAATACTTTAGAAGATATTGGCAATAAATTAAAAACTGATATAGTAGATAACATTAATAACAGTATCAACATTGATAAACTTGATAAACTTACTACTAACAAACCTGATGAGAATGATGCAAATATTCTAGCAGACTCTGAAAATAAATCAGAAACAGTTAATAATGATTCTTTATCAAATTCTATGCCAGAGCCATTATCAAATATAGTTGATACACAAGATGAATCAAATAGAATGTAAAATAAAAAAATAATAAAACTTTTATAAATAAAAAGATCTAGTAATATTTTTTTATTTATAAAAATGAATATTGACGAGACATTATTATAATTAATATTTTATCTTATGAATTTTATTACTATTTTTAAACTCTTTTGATATTATTTTAAATAGCTTTATTAATCTATTATGGAATAATGGCGATAAATTAAAGAATTCTATCTCTGCCAGAGCTACCCATTTAATATGATCTATTTCTATTAATTGATCAAATTTTTTTAAATCAATATACGGATTAAATTCTGCAACATCTTTGTTTAATGATGCAATATAATATACAGTTTTATAATTTACTCCATTATCAATATAAGAATCTACTATTGGTTTAACATCATATAATACTCTATATTTGTTATCATTTATAGATGTTTCTTCGCGGAACTCTCTTATTGCACAATCTAAATTAGATTCATCTCCTTTTTTGTTACCTTTAGGTATCTCCCATAATACTTCTGCATTTGAACTATCTTGTACTAATGCTCGCAATCTCTTGCCACCATCTTTTGAAAAATTATTTTCGAATCTTAATCTTTTTTCATTAAATGTCTTTTTCATATTTGGATTGCTATATGGGCTATTTATATCTATATATTGATTATATAAATCTCCTATATTGTAGTCAACAACCGGATTGTCTAACCAGATGCGATACCACATCTGATGGAATTGCATACTAATAATATCTATTTTTTCAGAATAGCTCATGTTATTTAACAAATATTTTATAAATTGTGTATCACTCTTTTTATAATGACCCATGACAAAACTAAAGAATTGATAACTATATCTTTTTTTAATTAATAAAATTTCTACTCTATTATTCTTATTTTCATTGTATCTACACAGTGCTATGCCATATGAAATCTTTACTTTCATAGATTTAAATCTCTATTATTACTTATATAAATATATTTATAGCATTTATAGCATTTATAGCATTTATAGCATTTATAGCATTTATAGCATTTATAGCATTTATAGCATTTATAGCATTTATAGCATTTATAGCATTTATAGCATTTATAACAATCTTTCTAATAAGTTATCAACAAAACAATATTATTCTAATACCTTATTAAAGTACATTATTAAAGTACATTATTAAAGTATATAAAATAAAGTATTAGAATTTTATTATAAAGTATAATAAAATATATAAGTATATATAAGTAATAAATATGACAGTTACTTTAGTTCCTATTAATAGTGGATATGTAAAAAATTTCCAGATTGTTGGAGAAGGAGGAAAATATGATGATTTAAAATGCCTTTTTGAACAAGGAGTTTGGTCCGGTGGCAAACTGAATGGAAGTAGTTGTGTTGTTACTAATTATTTATCCAGTTCGA
>Ga0164304_10000214_pt1 | contig 14743 bp, 13 predicted proteins | sample Whisoiple_217_MG_FD_110216 | JGI IMG/M metagenome (GOLD analysis project Ga0164304, IMG submission 110216) | Soil microbial communities amended with pyrogenic organic matter from upstate New York, USA - Whitman soil sample_217_MG | ecosystem: Environmental > Terrestrial > Soil > Agricultural...
AGAGCCTGGAGGCAACAGGTTGCGCATATAGATCACTGCCTCCGGCGTGGCGGGCTGGCCCCACGAAATCCCAAAACAAATCTGGAACAGACCAGGTGGCTTGATGTGGCCAGTCTCAATCATCCAGTTTGGCGAGGAGCAGATGGCCGGCCTCGAATACTTCCAACTCGGGCATGACGCCGGCATCGCGGATCGAAATTGCCATCTCCTCAAGATGAGGCGGCGTGTTCATGAAGACCTGGTTGCCCATGTTCATGCTGCCCATGTCGAGGCTACAGATTTCAGGAGCGAGCTCGACCACATGACGGGAAATCCGATAAAACGGTACGAAATGAGACAGAGACGAAAAAGCCCAGATGACTGACAATTCACAAGAAAGTCGAAAAATCAGCCGGTGGCGCTTTTGTGTCGCTCCGATGATGGAATGGACTGATCGGCACTGCCGGTTCTTTCACCGGCTATTGTCGCTCCGCGCGCTGATTTACACCGAGATGCTGACCACTGGCGCCATACTACACGGCGATCGCGCTCGATTACTTGCGTTTGATCCATTCGAGCACCCGGTTGCACTCCAACTTGGTGGATGTGATCCGCAAGCGCTCGCACAGTCGGCACGTATTGGCGAGCAGTATGGCTACGACGAAATCAATCTTAACGTGGGGTGTCCGTCAAATCGGGTGCAAGTTGGGCGGTTCGGTGCGTGTTTGATGGCGGAGCCGTCTCTGGTCGCCGATTGCGTTGCCGTCATGAAGGCAAATGTCAGAATTCCGGTGACGGTCAAATGCCGGAGTGGGATAGACGATCAGAATTCGGACGAAGCGCTATTTGCATTCACGCGTGCCGTAAAGGCGGCAGGGGTTGATGCCCTGATCGTGCATGCTCGAAAGGCTTGGCTGAAGGGACTATCACCGCGCGAGAATCGCGAAGTACCGCCGCTTGACTACGCGCTTGTCCATCGCCTCAAAGCGGCGCATCCGGACCTCGAAATCATACTCAACGGGGGTATCGCGTCTCTCGATCAGGCACGAACTGAGCTTGGTGCGCTAAACGGCGTGATGATGGGCAGGGCGGCGTATCAAGACCCATGGCAATTGCTCGATGTGGACCCCGTGATTTTTGGTGAACCCGCGCCGTTTGACTCGCTGAAAGACGCTATGGTCGCGCTGACGCCTTATATCGAGCGCCAGCTTACCGGTGGCGTTCGGTTGCATGCCATTACACGTCACATACTTGGACTTTTCCGCGCTGTTCCTGGTGCACGAGCGTTTCGGCGGCATCTCGCGACGGAAGCCATAAAGCCCGGCGCCGGTCCAACCGTCCTTACCGATGCACTGGCGTTTGTGCTGGACAGGGACACCGAATTGGCGCACATCGCCGCCTGACGATTTCTTCCCGCCGTATAAATTTTTCGGGTCATCATGATACTGGGACATCCGATCGGCGAGATCGCTTTTCTCGCGCTTTGGATCGCGGGCGCCGGCATTTTGGTGGGCGTGTTGGCCGGACTTTTTGGTATCGGCGGGGGTGCCGTTATCGTGCCGGTCCTTTACGAGGTGTTTCGGGTTCTTGGCGTTTCCGAAGACGTGCGTATGCAGGCATGCATAGGCACTTCGCTGGCGATTATTGTACCGACGACAATTCGCTCCTACATCGCGCATAAGAAAAAAGGCGCCGTGATCCCTCACGTTGTACGCGTCTGGGCTTTGCCCGCGGTTCTCGGCGTTGCAACAGGCGCAGTCATCGCGCACTACGCGCCGGCGACGCTTTTCAAGGTCGTATTCGTTGTCTTCGCAACCTTGATTGCGCTGCGAATGCTGTTGGGTACCGAGCATTGGAGCCTCGGCAGTGAATTGCCAGGACGTCCTTTGTTAAGTTTCTACGGTTTCCTGACCGGATTGATTTCGTCGCTGGTCGGAGTGAGTGGGGGATCGGTCTCAAATGCAATTTTGACATTCTACGGGAGGTCGATGCAGCAAGCGGTTGCGACCTCTGCAGGAGTTGGGGTCCCAATCACTATTGCCGGCACCATCGGATACATGCTTGCCGGGTGGCCCTACATGTCCCAGATGCCGCCACTTTCCATAGGGTTTGTATCATTGATTGGCTTTATATTTATGGCGCCGGTTTCGAGCTACACCGCGAGCTACGGTGTTCAACTGGCCCACTGGTTGCCGCGACGTAAACTCGAGATCGCTTTCGCGGCTTTCCTGTTTTTGGTGTCGCTACGCTTTGTCATCAGCTTAATTGCCTAGTCGCGCTACGGTGTTCCTCGCATCCGTAGTCTATCTCCGCGCACCTCCCAGCTTTGCAAGCGATTGAGAAAACTCATACCAAGCAAATTATTCTTGAGTTGACCCGGCTGCGCCACAAGCGCCGGGACCGATCGTTCGGTCAGGCCACCGACGGCAACACGATCAAGTGTTACCGCGGCCGCTCTTGTCCGTCCGTTCGCAGTATCGACATTGACCGTGTAATTCAGAACTTCGATTGGTAGACCAGCGGCCTTGGCGGCTTCCTGCGTGAGCACTACGGAACTGGCTCCAGTATCGAGAACCATTGGGACCCGCGTTCCGTTGATATGAGCGGCAACTGCAAAATCTCCACCATGACCACGGACGACTTCGACGTTACGGCCATGACCGGCCACGTGACCAGGTACAAGCTCGGCCACGACGCGGTCGGCGACCTCGCGCAGCTCGAAACGGTAACTGTAACCGACGACGAGTAGGAGCCCCACGATGGCCCAGAACAGCGTTGCCTCGATGGCGTTTGAAAGCCGCTCGCGAAACAATGTCAGGATCAAGCCGCCGAGGAAAACCACTAGTATGATTTTCAAGGCTACCGAACCAACGTCATGGCGCAGCAGATTGGTAATGGCGTCCTGATCGCGGCTTGCGACCAGGGCTGCCAGCGAAACAGCTACGCCGAAGAGCAATGACCAGACGAGGCGGCGGCTCACGACATCATCCCATCGCTTTGGCCGGGTCGGTGCCGTTGCAGGCCGCAAGCCTGTCGGGCAATTGGCGCATTATCTCGGCGCGTTCGGACGCGTTCATAGCAGTCCAGCGGGCGATTTCGTCGACCGTTCGACCACAGCCCAAGCAGAGCCCTGTACGGGCATCGAGGGTACAAACTTTGACGCACGGTGTTTCAATCATGGGCTGGATTAGAATCGGCTGCGACCATAATCAGCGCGGGTAAGAATACAATTGCGCGATTGTCGCAAGGCTACAAATCCTATGTACCCGCACGGAACAAAGGTCTGCGGTTCAGCTGCCGTGCCTCGTCCGAAGACGGTTCTGACTTGCTGTCAGGAGCTATGGACGGGGCCTGTTCAGCTATGGGAGCCATTGCAGCCACGACTCGCGCCGGCGGGAAGGTCACCGTAACCTCGGTACCGATACGCAATTTGGATTTCAGAGTGAACGTCCCGCCGTGAAGATCAACCAAACTCTTGGCGATCGGCAATCCGAGGCCAGCTCCTTGTTCCGCCGATTTGATTGAGTTCGATCCCTGCCCAAAAGACGCAAGCACTATGGGAATTTCCTCTTCGGGGATGCCGGCGCCTGTATCCTTCACGCTGATGTATTGGCCGCCGGAGGCAGTCCAGCCTCCTTTAAGCCAGATCTCACCGCCTTGCGGAGTGAACTTGATCGCATTCGATAGCAAGTTGAGACAGATCTGACGTATTGCCCGTTCGTCGGCCCACAATCGAGGAAGCGCGGGCTCGAACATCTCATGAATGGTGATCCCGCGGTTGCTGGCGCGCAGCTTGAGAAGGTGATGACAATCTTCAACGATCGAAACGAGCGAAACGGACTCTTCCTTGAGCTCATAGCGGCCGGCTTCGATGCGCGACAAGTCGAGAATCTCGTTGATCAGGCCGAGGAGATGAACCCCTGAGTTATGGATGTCGGATGAATATTCCTTATAAGCCGATACAACGTGCGTTCCGAATACCTCGGTTTTCATGACTTCAGAAAATCCGAGAATGGCGTTAAGTGGTGTGCGCAACTCGTGGCTCATCTGAGCAAGAAATCGCGATTTGGCAATGTTGGCGGCCTCCGCGCGTCGACGCGCCTCGTCGGAAATTGCTTTTGCCTGTTCCAGCTCGCCGATCAGTGCGTCTTTCTCCGCCCGTGCTTCCAGTGTAGCTAGCGTGCTGGAGTAGAGACGATAGGTAAGCGCAGCAAAATACCCTTGTGCGGTTAGAGTCATTATTGCGAGGACGTAGTCGCGCAGCTTGCCCTGCAAAATAAAGTCGACCGCGACGGCAGTGGTGACTGGAAAAGTGGCGGCGAAAACAGCCGTCGGCAAGCTCGATGCCAACATGCTCGATACCGCCACGACCATGAGCATGACAAACAGCATAAAGATGCTCGAGTTTTCCTCGGCACCGACCATGCGGATCAGGATGAACATCCACGCCAATCCGTAAAACAGATCGAGCAATACAAATCTTACCCGCCAGGCGCTGGGGGAAACCTCGTGCATCGGACGTTCAAGAAACCGTCGGCACTTCGTGATCATGACTGCGTGGATGACGAGCACCGCGGCTGTCCATGTTCCGGCAGCGAACACGCCGGTCCACAAGCTCGACATGAATCCGACGGTTGCAACGAGAAGCAGGATAATCAGCGAGGCCGAAATCCTGTTTTGCGCGTATTGGCGTAGCAGTTCGTGGTCAAACGCCGGACGGATTCCACTGGAGGAGGTCAACCTGTCGCGCGCCTCGCGCACATACTGTGCGGCGAGCCGCCGCTTCACCGGAGAGGTGTCCGGCGGCAGCGCCGCAAGATCGGGTTGTTCGCCTGGAATCGGCATCGATGGACGCTAAACACTGGAAAGACAGCGGGCAGCGTTGCGCAAAAACCTTAAGACCAAGCTTAAGAGGGGCCTAAAGAGCCTGGTTAATGACCGGTTAAAGCCCTTTGACACCGGTTTTTCGCCGTGTTCGGCTTGATTGAGGGACAAACAAGCCTGAAACCGGGAGCCGCGAATGAAGCTCTACGATACCAAGGTCGCACCAAACCCTCGGCGCGCGCGCATTTTTCTTGCGGAAAAAGGCATCTCCATCCCGACCGAACAGGTCGATATTGCGGCCATGCAGCATAAGACAGCCGAATATGCGGCGATCAATCCGTTGCAGCGAATGCCGGCCTTGGTGCTCGATGACGGTACTATCATCACGGAATCGATCGCGATCTGTCGCTACTTCGAGATGATGCAGCCGGAGCCGCCATTGTTCGGGGTTGGTCCGAAAGATACCGCGATCGTCGAAATGTGGAATCGCCGGGCAGAGATCAATTTTTTCTCGAACGTGGCGGCGGTTTTCCGTCACACGCATCCGGCGATGAAGGAGCTCGAGATCCCGCAAGTACCGGCCTGGGCCGACGCGAACAGGCCGCGCGTAACATGGTTCCTCGAATTGCTCGATCGAGAACTTGCCAAGCGAGAGTTTGTTGCCGGCGACCGCTACACAGTCGCCGATATCACCACCCAAGTCGCTCTGGATTTCATGAAACCGGCGCGCCTTCCGGTTCCCGAAGGCGCGGCCAACATCAAACGTTGGCACTCGGCCGTATCTGCCCGACCGAGCGCAAAGGCGTGATCCCGATTGTCCTAGTGCGGATGAATCCGGTCGATCAACGATTGAGCAAGGCAATCAGGCTTGATGTATCCCAGCGTTTGCCGCCCATCGCTTGAATCTCCGAATAGAATTGATCGACCAGCGACGTAATCGGCAGGTGAGCGCCGTTCTTGCGTGCCTCACCTAGACAAATCCCAAGATCCTTGCGCATCCAGTCAACCGCAAAGCCGAAGTCGAATTTGCCCGCCGCCATCGTTTTGTAGCGATTTTCCATCTGCCAGGATTGTGCTGCACCCTTGGAAATAGTGGCTATGAGTTTCTCGATATCCAGTCCGGACTTTTGTGCGAAATGCAAACCTTCGGCCAAGCCCTGGACCAGCCCGGCAATGCAGATCTGGTTGACCATCTTCGACAACTGTCCCGAGCCGGTCGAGCCCAACAAATTGCACGCTCGTGCATAGGCCGCAATAATCTTCTCGGCGCGCGAGAAAGGTTCGGCGTCGCCGCCGCACATCACTGTAAGAACGCCGTTCTCAGCGCCCGCTTGGCCACCAGAGACCGGGGCATCGATAAAATCAAAGCCACCTTTTTTGGCGGCCGCATAAAGCTCCCGTGCGATTTCGGCGGATGCTGTTGTGTGGTCGACAAAAACTTTGCCTTTGCCCATTCCGGCAAAGGCGCCGTTCGCACCCAGTGTCACTTCGCGCAGGTCGTTGTCGTTGCCGACACAGGCCATGACAAAGTCCTGCCCTTCGGCTGCAGCTTTGGGGGTAGGGGCGGATTTCCCTCCATGTTGCTTGACCCATTGCTCGGCCTTCGCGGCGGTCCGGTTGTACACGGTCACTTCGTGCCCACCTTTGTTCTTCAAATGCCCCGCCATGGGGTACCCCATCACGCCCAGGCCCAGAAACGCCACTTTCGCCATCGTCGATCTCCTTCAAGAATTTCCAGCATCCCTTGGCCGGATGCCGCCGATACTTATCTCCCAATAGGTCATTGCAGGGGCCGGTGCGTCAACAGGTCTGAGCACGGAACACCACATTGACCGCCGCGCGCTCATGCCTATGGTGGCGGCGCAAAAGGCCAATTCGGACGGTTGATCATGACGGTGACGAAAGAACAGGTGCTCGCGGCACTGGCAAGAGTGCCGTCCCCCGACGGGACAGCCTTGCCCAATGCGCGCGTGTTGTCCGACGTTGTCGTTTCCGACGGGAAGGTCTTCTTTTCGCTGACTGTCGACGCCGCAACGGTGAAAGCTTGGGAGCCTGTGCGCGATGCAGCCGAAAAGGCCGTGCGCAGTGTCCCGGGTGTGCAGTCGGCCCTTGTGGCGTTGACGGCGGAACGTAGTCCAGGCGCTGCCGCACGTGGCCCGCAGCCCGCTCACGTCGCTGCTCAGCCGCAGCGTGCCGCCCATCCCGCCGACAAAGTTCAGCCGGGCATTCCCGGCGTCGATGCCGTGATCGCCGTCGCCTCGGGAAAGGGGGGCGTCGGGAAATCGACCACGGCGGTCAATTTAGCCCTGGGCCTGCGTGATCTTGGGCTGAAGGTCGGCATGCTCGACGCCGATATTTATGGACCGTCTTTGCCAAAATTGCTGGCCATCAAGGAGAAACCGGAAACCATCGGGGGCACGAGGCTCAAACCAATCCAGCGCTACGGCCTCACGGTGATGTCGATCGGTTTCCTGATCGACGAAGAAACGCCAATGATCTGGCGCGGCCCGATGGTGATGTCTGCCATTACTCAGATGCTGCGCGAAGTGGAGTGGGGCAAACTCGACATTATGGTGGTCGACATGCCTCCCGGTACCGGCGACGCGCAGCTGACAATGGCGCAGCAGGTGCCTCTCAAGGGTGCCGTGATTGTCTCAACGCCGCAGGATCTGGCTTTGATCGACGCACGGCGTGGGGTTTCGATGTTCAAGCGGGTGAATGTCCCCGTGCTCGGCGTTGTTGAGAACATGAGTTACTTCCTTTGCCCAAGTTGCGGAACACGGTCCGATATCTTTGCGCATGGCGGGGCTCGGCACGAGGCTGAACGCCTTGGCGTACCCTTCCTCGGCGAAGTGCCTCTGCACATGACGATACGCGAGAAATCGGATGCCGGACTTCCGGTAGTTGCAACCGTCCCCGATAGCGAGCATGCGCGAATTTATCGCGATATTGCGAGCAAGGTCCTCGCTCAACTCAAAGGCGGAGCGGGCGGAAAGACCGCTCCCAAGATCGTAATAGAAGCCTAGTCCGGCATTGCCGGGACGAAAGAATGAGACAATTTGCCAGCTAACGCCTTGCACGCTATGGGGTCGGGCATCATGGTAAGGGCCTGCCGGACGTCTTCACTAAGGGGCGAAGGCTGAAACGTCAGGGCGCCCGATGGAGGAACAGATGAAACGACGACAATTTCTAACTGCAATGGGTGCCGGCGCTGCCGCCACCGCGATCGCCGCGCCGGCTATCGCGCAATCCTCGCCGACGCTTAAGTGGCGGTTGACCGCCAGCTGGCCAAAATCGCTCGATACGTTGTTCGGCGCGTGTGAAACATTCTCAAAATTTGTTTCCGAAGCGACTGACGGGAAATTCCAGATTCAGACATTCGCTGCCGGAGAGATCGTTCCAGGCCTGCAGGTGCTCGACGCCGTGCAGAACGGCACTGTCGAAATGGGGCACAGCGCGCAATACTATTACATCGGCAAAGACCCGACCTGGGCGCTGTTCTGCGCAGTGCCGTTCGGCCTCAATACGCGCCAACAGAACGCCTGGTTCCAGGCAGCTGACGGTCAGAAACTGATCGATGAGTTTGCCGCCACTTACAACACAAAGTGCCTGCTGATGGGAAATACTGGCTGTCAGATGGGCGGTTGGTTCAACAAGGAGATCAAGGAGCCTGGGGACTTCAGAGGTCTCAAGATGCGCATCGGCGGGTGGGCCGGAAAAACGCTCGGCAAGCTCGGTCTTGTCGCGCAGCAGATCGCCGGTGGTGACATCTACCCGGCATTGGAGAAGGGCACGATCGACGCCGCCGAGTGGGTTGGTCCTTACGATGACGAGAAGCTCGGCTTCTATAAGGTGGCAAAGTATTACTATTATCCCGGCTGGTGGGAGGGCGGCACGACCAATCACCTCATCATCAACCTGCCAAAATGGAACGAACTTCCTAAATCGTACCAGGCGATCGTGCAGGCGGCAGCCGGCTATGCCAACGTTGAAGAGACCGCGGCTTATGACGCCCGCAATCCGGGGGCACTCAAGCGGCTCGTTGCGAACGGCACCCAGCTCCGCCCGTTCAGCCAATCGGTCATGGAAGCCTGCCTCAAGGCGTCGAATGAGGTGAACGCGGAAACGTCGGCAACGAATCCGGCCTACAAAAAGGTGCTGGAATCGATGGAAGCCTTCAAGAACGATGAGTATTTGTGGTGGCAAGTGGCCGAATACTCGTTTGACTCCTTCATGATCCGCTCTCGGGCGCGGGGCTAACGCATAAGGGGCCGGGAAACCGGCCCCTTTTTGTTGCGCGGCCTGCACACGACCTACTTTTCAGCCTTTTCGAACCAGTGCACACTGCTTTCAGGTGCACGGGTCGCCCGCGTCCGCGGTAAGGGCCTGCGGCTCCAAATGACAGACAAAATGCGCACCGGAAAAATCCGGAGGGACGCAAAAGGGGGAGGAAAATGAAAAGACGTGAATTCCTGAAGGCAGCTGGCCTCGGAGTGGCCGCTAGTGCGGTTGCCGCGCCGGCGATTGCTCAATCGATGCCCGAAATCAAATGGCGCATGACGGCGAGTTGGCCGAAGTCGCTGGATACGCTGTGGGGCGGCTGCGAAATCATGGCAAAGGCAGTCGGGGAAGCGACCGACAACAAATTCCAGATTCAAACTTTCGCTGCCGGAGAAATCGTCCCGGGCTTGCAAGCGCTCGATGCGGCGTCCGCCGGCAACGTCGAGATCGGCCACACCGCGTCATACTATTACTTCGGAAAAGATCCGACGTTCGCCTTTGGAACGTCGGTGGCCTTCGGACCCAATCAGCGCTTGAACCAGGGCTGGTACACGCTCGGTGGCGGCAAGGAAGTGCTCAATGAGTTCTTCAAAAAATACAACGTGCACTCGCTTCTGGTCGGAAACACCGGTTGTCAAATGGGCGGTTGGTTCCGCAAGGAGATCAATACACTCGACGATCTGAAAGGTCTGAAGATGCGTATCGGCGGATTCCCCGGGCGCGTTTTGCAGAAGCTCGGCGGCGTGCCGCAGCAGATCGCCGGCGGTGATATTTACCCCGCGCTTGAAAAAGGCACCCTCGATGCCTGCGAGTGGGTCGGCCCATACGACGATGAGAAGCTCGGCTTCTATAAGATAGCTCCGCACTACTACTATCCGGGCTGGTGGGAAGGCGGATCGATGATCTTCGCCTTCATCAATATCGACAAGTGGAACTCCTTGCCGAAGAACTACCAGGCCATTCTTGAACAAGCGGGTGCTTACGCCAACACATGGATGGTGGCGCAGTACGACAAGCTCAATCCGGAGTCGTTGCGTAAGCTGCTCGCCGGCGGAACCAAGCTGCACGCCTTCTCGCCGCCGATCATGGAAGCAAGCTATAACGCTGCCATGGAATTGCATGGCGAGATCGCCAAAGACAATGCCAGTTTCAAGAAGGTCAACGATTCAATGACGGCCTTTACCCGAAACGGTTATCAGTGGTTTCAGGTCGCCGAATTCAGCTACGACACATTCATGATCCGCAAATCGCGCGGCTGATCGCAAAGAAGCAAAACAAAAGCCCCGGAGCGCAAGCTCCGGGGCTTTTTTTCGTTCAGCTCGCCGTCAACGCTTCGGCATGTCGAAATTGAGCGGCGGCGCTATATCCGGCAATTGGATGTCGATCTTGACCTTGGAGGGATCGATCGTGGTGGACTTGTCGATGAAATAGGTCACGGATTGCGGCCAGAAGATAACCACGCCAACCAGAATGACCATTGTTCCGATCCAAGGGATCGCTCCCCAATATATGTCGGATGTCTTGATCGATTTCGGCGCGATGCCTCGTAAGTAAAACAGCGCAAATCCGAAAGGCGGGTGCATGAAGCTCGTCTGAATGTTGGCGCAGATCAGAACGCCGAACCAGATCAGATCGATGCCGAGCTTGTCGGCGGCCGGTGCGAGCATCGGGATGATGATGAATGCGATCTCGAAGAAGTCGAGGAAGAAGGCGATGACGAAGATAAAAATGTTCGCAAAAAGCAGGAAACCGAGTTGTCCCCCGGGCAAGGAGGTGAGCAGATCTTCAATCCAGACTTTGCCGCCGACGCCCTGAAACACGAGGCTGAATACGCGCGCGCCGATCAGAATATAGACGACCATGGCCGTGATACGCATCGTCGATGCCATGCCCTGGTAGAGCAGGGGCCACGTCAGCGTGCCATAGGAGAATGCGAGCGCCAGGGCGCCGATCACGCCCATTGCACCGGCTTCGGTCGGTGTCGCGAGCCCCAAGAAGATCGTGCCGAGCACAAGGAAGATCAGGCCGAGGGAAGGAATCATGCCGCGCATACAGCGCTTCCACAGAGCCCAACCCTGAAGCGTGCGGGCCTCCTTCGGCAATGCGGGGACGGTCTCTGGCCAGATGACGCTGACGATCAGGACCCATCCGCAGAACAACAGCACCTGGAGGATGCTCGGACCGAGCGCTCCCGCATACATATCGCCGACCGACCGGCCCATCTGATCCGCGAGCACGACGAGTACCAGCGACGGCGGTATGAGTTGCGTAATCGTTCCCGACGCGGCGATGACTCCCATCGTGTGCCGCACCGAATATCCGTATTTCAGCATGGGCGTCATGGAAATCACGCCCATGGCGATCACCGATGCGGCAACCGTGCCTGTGATGGCGCCAAGTACCGCGCCGACAAAAATCACGGCATACGAAAGGCCACCTCGAATGGGGCCAAACAGCTGGCCGAAGGAGTCGAGCAAGTCTTCCGCCAGTCCACAGCGCTCGAGGATCGCGCCCATGAAGGTGAAGAACGGGATCGCCAGCAACAGGTCGTTCGAAATGATTCCGAACAATTGGTAGGTCAGGTTGCCCAGAAAATCCGGACGGATCAGACCGAACTCGATCCCGAGAAAACCAAAAAACAGACCGGTTGCTGCCAGTGAAAATGCCGCGGGGTATCCGATAAGCATGAAGAGAATCATGCCAACGAACATGAGAGGCGCTAGATGTTCGGCGACCCAGCTCATTGCAGCGGCTTTTCGTATTTGAAATCGACATCGATGACGTGCTCAAGCGCCGCCACACGCTTGATGATTTCAGAGATGCCTTGAAGCGCCATCAAGAAGAATCCGACCGGCAGGAGTAGCTTCACCGGCCAACGCAACAGTCCACCGGCGTTGGATGACGCTTCATTGATGGTCCAGGATTCAACAAACCAGGGCCAGGTGAAGTAGGTAAGAATCAGGCAGATTGGGAGGAGAAACAAAAGTCCGCCGACAATGTCGATCCAGATTCGTGTTCGTTCGGACACCATGCCGTAAACAAGATCAACACGCACATGTTCATTCATTTTGAGGGTGTAAGGCCCACCAAGAAGAACCATTCCGGCGAACATGTACCACTGGATTTCCAACCAGCCATTTGAGCTTTCGCTGAACACATAACGACTCGCAGCATTGCCGGCGCTGATCACAGCGGCCAGCAAGACAAGCCAATTCGCAACAACGGCCAATTGGGTATTTAGCCAGTCGATCCCTCGACTGAGTGAAAGCAGAACCTTCACACCCTCTCCCCACGGAGGCTTGGGATGTTTCCCCGACCCCCAGATCGTGTCCCCCCGGACCTCAGCCCTGCGAAGCAGCGCCAAGACCACCACCTTAATCCGATGCTGGCATAAGGCGTCAATGGAGAAATTGATTGAAGATGGGGCCAAGGCCGAACCCCGCGCTAACGAGCCATAGGGTCTCGTTTAACTGGGGGAGGAAAGACAATGAAAATGGGTGGGTCCGCCCTATACCGAGGCGACTCGTGCTTATCCACCGGTCGTGCTCATGTGGCGCTGCAATGCGGGCTTCTGATGGCGACGGTCAATCACGAAATCATGGCCTTTGGGTTTGCGCATGATCGCCTCGTCGATTGCCTGGTTCAGGAGTTCATCGCTTTCCGAGGCGCGCAACGTGCGGCGCAGGTCAGCTGCATCATCTTGACCAAGACACATGTAAAGAGTCCCGGTGCACGTGAGGCGGACGCGATTGCATGACTCGCAGAAATTGTGTGTAAGAGGCGTGATGAAACCTAACCGCCCACCGGTTTGCTTCACGCGCACGTAGCGAGCAGGGCCTCCAGTGCGGTAATCGATATCTTCAAGTGTGTACCTCTCGCCGAGTCGCGACCGCACGATCGACAGCGGGAGATATTGGTCAAGCCGCGACTCGTCCACATCGCCGAGCGGCATGACTTCGATGACCGTTAGGTCCATGCCGCGGCCGTGACTCCATTCAAGCAAGCCGGCAATTTCTTCCTCATTCACGCCTTTGAGAGCGACAGCGTTGATCTTGACCTGCAAGCCTGCTGCCTGTGCTGCATCGATGCCGGCAATGACTTTGTTCAAGTCACCCCAGCGGGTAACGGCGCGAAATTTTTCGGGGTCAAGTGTATCGAGCGAGACATTGACGCGGTTGATGCCACTCGCCTTGAGTTCGGACGCGTAGGTCTGTAACTGCGAACCATTCGTCGTTAACGTCAGCTCCTCAAGCGCGCCGCTTTCCAGATGGCGCGACAAGGAGTGGACCAACGTCATAATGCCGCGACGCACTAGCGGCTCGCCTCCGGTCAGGCGCAACTTGGTAACGCCTTTTGCGATGAATGCACTGCAGAGGCGATCGAGTTCCTCAAGACTCAACAGATCGGCCTTGGGCAGGAACGTCATATGTTCCGACATGCAGTAGACGCAGCGGAAATCGCATCGATCAGTGACCGACACGCGCAAATAGGTGATGGCGCGCTGGAACGGGTCGACCAAAGCCCGCGGTTTCTGTCCGGGGCGCTCAATCTCAATTGTCGAAGCGGTGCTGACCACTACTGCCATCCATTGCCTGCGAGGCGGTATCCCAGCCTCGCGACCTTACATATAGGAATTCTGCCCGATATTGGCCAGCGTCGGCAATCGGAGCAATTCTCGCGATTTATGCCGGAACGTCGCGCCGATTTATTGGCGTACAACCGGCGGATTTGTAGGCCAAGGTGATGATGGCGCCTGAGCGGGTGCTGCCGTCATGGGTGGAGGCGGCGGAGCCGCCGAAGTCTTTGGCGCGGCAGCCGGCTTCTTTACGGATTTGGTCGACTTCTTTTTTGTCGTCGATGGCGCTGCTGGCGACAATTCAACGACCACTGGGTTCGGACGCAGTCTCGGCGGTTCACCGGTCGATGTGATCGCCTCAAGCCTTTCAGTTTCCGGTTGGTAGCCGTTGAGAGTGAATGTTATCGACGATGAGGCATCGACCGGTAATGCGAGCGAGCACGGAGTGCGGCAGGTTTGCCCATTTGAAGCCTTTGCATCGGCGCCTGGTGGTTCGGATTCGAGACTTACAGTGTCCAGGAAAGGCCCCGATTTGAACCCCGCGTCCGACGAACATGCGGCGAGCACAGCTGCGCTGCCGATAACTAAAAGAAATCGGTGGATCATGTCAGACAGTCCCACTCAAGCGGAATAGCGCCGCTCGCCCCACAGCAAGGATACGAGTGTCGTCGCGCGCGTGCAACATGGGGTGTGCCTTTTTTACCCCACCATGCCAGGTCCAGCTTGGCGCCGGAGTGTCAAATATTCTGCGCAACAGCCGCAACCGACATGGGCAGCTGCGCAAAACTGCTTATGGTCCGGTCAGGTCCGAAATCCGTCACCGGACGTTCACTGTAGCCAAAGTCCACGGCGATGACCGGAATGCCTGCCGCGCGTGCGGTATGAATATCGATAATTGAATCACCGATCATGATGGCCTGTTCCAGCGTTCCGCCAGCCTTCGCCACAGTGCGACGCAGGATTTCCGGATCAGGCTTTTCGATTCCGAAAGTGTCCGGCCCGCAGATTGCAACGAATCGACCAGCCAGGTCGTGGTGCTTTAGAAGGTTTGTCGAAAGGCGCTCAATTTTGTTCGTGCACACT
>Ga0164304_10000216_pt1 | contig 14651 bp, 22 predicted proteins | sample Whisoiple_217_MG_FD_110216 | JGI IMG/M metagenome (GOLD analysis project Ga0164304, IMG submission 110216) | Soil microbial communities amended with pyrogenic organic matter from upstate New York, USA - Whitman soil sample_217_MG | ecosystem: Environmental > Terrestrial > Soil > Agricultural...
CACCCGCGGCGAGATATCCGCCCTCATCTACCAAACTCTGGTAGCCACAAAGCGGGCCGAGCCAATTAACTCTCCCTACATCGTCTAAGGGAATTGGGAGACAAGGGAGAGGATAACTTGGGGTACAAAGAATCCCCAGTGTTAGAATTCTTATGGGAGGATTTGGCGATGGCTCACTTTAGGTTCTGTTAGGGGATACCGTGAAATTTCGGCACATTACCTATATATCAGGCTAAAGTCCCCTCAAGTTCGATTCTTGAGCCTTTCCTTATAGAATTGTTCGCATTGCTGCCAGTCCTGCGAGGTGGATTGGGTAGAAGTAGTAAAAAAATCTTTTTTCTACTGCCGTCGGTTTTCGGTCTTTAGCTGGTTTATGCCAAGCCAATATTAGTGGTGTCAAGATTCCGAACAGTTGAAGCAAGTATCCTGACGTTGTTGCGTAGATGGTATTTGTTACAATCCAGCTAATCCACCACATGCGATCGCCCTTGCCTTTTAAGTTAATCATCAGCAGCGGACACGCTATTGCATACCATCCGTAATCTATTCCCCAAAGTTGAGCTGCTACTAATCCTAATATCATTATTAGGATTTTTTTATGTCCTTGAGCCTTGTGAATTTGTGTAAATGTTACTATAATCAGTGCAAAGCTAATTAATATATTGAAATTTAATTTAAAGAACAGTATTGTGTAGGGAATTTGGCTAATTATTCCAAACAGCATCAGTCTAGTAATTAAAGGTTTAGCACTGCTCTCTGGCTCTTGCCGCTTCCAATTTTGAGCGAGCACCCATGCAAATAATGGAAAACTCAAGCGGCCGACAATCCTCATCGGCTCTGCTTCTAGCAAAAAACCTACGTGGTCGATTACCATTAATAACGTTGCCAACCACTTGATTTGATTTTGACTCATGCTGATTGTGCTCCGTTTAATTGATTGATGAATTCTGTGATAGTTTCCAACCCTTCTTCGGAAATTATATAAATCTTTTCTCCCTGTTTCCATTCAAAGCTTATTAATTTTTGCCCTATTAGCACGTTTAACCTTTTATAGATTCCAATCCTGGATGGTGGTTTATTTAGATTTATATCAGCTACTTTTCTTACAATATTTGACAGGGATAACTTGTTTTTGCGAGACAATACTGCCAGCACAAACACATCAACTCTACTCATAGCTTTTTTTAAATTACACTAGCTAGATTTTAGTAAACACCTTTCTTTAAAGCAATGGGTTGCCAAAAAGATAAGTGTGATTACCGTTGTGCTGTCAATCTATCTCCCAGAAGATAGATTTATTCATTGGGTAACAAAATGATTGAACTGATTTTAGCGGCTTCGATCGCAAGTACAACAATGCCGCCACCGCCACCGTCACCGGTGACTGCTACCCCAAAACCTACCTATACTCCTCCGCCTAAGCCTACTTATACTCCTCCTCCTTCTGAATCTTGGCGTGACAAAATGTGGCGGCGTTACAAGGAGAATTCTAAATAATGGCTGTTACCAAAGAGGGACGAGATTTCATTTCGAGCATTCTCAAGCTTGGAGATACCGGGCCTGAAACAACTGCTCGCCAGGGCATGAAGACAACCAGCGTTCCGGGTTATCCCGTGATTTTGTGTTGGGCTAGGTGGGGAGGTTCTGAACTTAATGCCTCTGGTAATAACAAAGCATTTTTGTTTTTGCCTTATCTCCAGACTGGTCAGATGCCGCTGACTAAATATAACGGTGCAACTTCTGTAGAGACTCCGCTTGATATGGTGATGTCCGAAGTTGTTAACCCCTACAACTGCAAGGTTGGCGTAACACCTTCGCTTAATGTCAGCAAGTTGGTTGAGGGTGAGTATTACAGCTTTGTTTTAGCTCTCAAGCCCGCTGCTGTTGCCAACGGTAATAATCCGACTCCTTATTGGGATGGATGGATTAAAGCAGTTGGTGTTACTCCTAGTGAGGTTTTCAAAGATTATTTTGCTTTGTTTAACGTTACTAAAACTCAGTGGACGAAGATAAAAGTTTCTCGCGACGGTGAGGAGGATGAGGAGGAGGAATTGGATGATACTCCTGACCACCACGTACAGCAATGATGATTTGATATCACTTATTGTTGAGTTTATTTGGGCTAATCTTTTTATTCTCTTGACTCAGTTTTTCTGTCTTGCGTTGATTCTTCGGATAGTTCGATTGTTTATTGATTGATGAGGTGCCAATGAATGTCCATCGACTTAATGGTTGTCATTCTCGCCGTTTGGCCGCACTTTTTATTGTTTTCGGTTGTGGTTTTTGGGTTTTGGGCGATACTTTCAGCCCTGCATTAGCAGGCGATCGCATTACTGGACCTGAAGCTGTTGCTAAGATGTCCGTTGTTCTTGGCAGTCCCGAACAGTTTGCCGAAAATATGAAATTGTCAACCCAGGATTTCATCGCTGACCATTTTGGCAGTATGGCTATTGCTTGCGCTTTTGGTATAGCTATTCGTATGAGGTCTTAATTATGTGGGGGCTGGTGCTTTCTTTATATTTGCTTGCTACTCCAACAAGTGCGGTTGATGCCATGAATTTTATTAAGGAGGATATTAAACCTGTAATTGAGTTTTCAATGGATTGGGCTATGAAGGCTGCATTGGCGGCTACTTCTACCCATGCGTTTATTGTTCTTGCCAAGAGGTTTATAGATTGATGAAAGATTTTATTGATTCAGTAGTGGCCGCTGCTGCAAGATACCGTATCAGGGTTGCGGTATTGGTGTTTTAAATCCCTGGTGTTGTAAATTCATTAGTCTGTGTGAACAAATGATTGAAGTAAAAGATCGAGTAGAAGATGAAGCCATTGTGGCTGATGAGATTTTTTCTATTGACCGCGACCAAGTTCGTAAGCTTAATGAGCTTTTTTGGAAAGTTGAGCACAGTAAATCTGCTCAATCTGTAGCTGTTACTGGTGCTGCTTTAGCTGCTGGTGGGGCTGTTCTCGGTGCTGGTGGCGCTTTTGCTACTGCTCCTGCTGCTGGTGATGCTGCTGCTGCTGCTGCTGCGTCGATCGCCTCTGGAGTTACCAATGCAATCAATATGATCAAGGCCATTGATGGTATTGGATTGGCGGCTTTTGGGGTCGCGCTCGCCCCGATGGGGTTCATGGTTACGCTTCGCGTGCTGAATATGGTTTTGAGCCGTGTTTAGTGCCTGAAGCGTAACCATTTTGTAAGGCGGTCGTTGTGCTTGGCGATCGCCTTTTAATTTAAAGGAGTTTAAATGTCTTTTACTGCCATTTACGGGCTTCCCGGTCGGGGTAAAAGTTTGCTGATGCTGCAGCACGGTTTGAGGATTGCTGAAAAGTACAAACTTCGGCTCGTAACTAACTTTAATCTCGACCCTTTACCTCTTGCTTATTACTGCAAAGTCAACAATTTAAAATGGCTTTGGCAAAATATACCCAAAGGCATCATTTATTATGTTTCCAGCAATAAGAATTTTGCTCAGTTTTTGCAAATTCGCAGGGCTGTAATACTGCTTGACGAAATGGGTCTATACGCTCCATCCGCGCAGTCTTGGACTTTGCCGGCTGAAGCGTTCAATGCAGTAGCTAACAACCGCAAAATGTGCCAGCATATAGTTTACGCGGCGCAGTATCCCACTCAAGTGCATTCTTCTCTCCATCAGATTTGCAGTGAAATTCTTTACGCTGAAGGAACTACTATCTGGAGTGAGGAGTTGGGTAACGAAAGGTTGCTTTTTAAGGACTGTCATTTGTTCATGCCTAGCGAGTTTGAGGTTTGGTTCAGGGACCCCAAAGTTCGCAAGAATCCTATCAAAGTTTGGGTTCTTGCTACTAAGCATTGGAAGGGAATTATTAGCGCTTTAGATAATCTTACTTTCCAAATTTATGACAGTTTTGGCTTGTTAGAGAAACAAGACGATAAAGTTTCTCTCAACAAACAGTTTGGCTATCAACCTTATATCATTGACTCTGCTTGTTCGATGGAATTGTCGGCTCAAGATATTTTGGATGAAGGATATAGTTTTTCTGAGATGGAGGAGAAATTAGACCAGTATTACAAAGCTGATAGGTTTAAGAAAAAGCGGATTTATGAAGCCAGCAACAACCATCCTTTTGTTGCTTGGAAATTAGAGGGTGACATTCCTTTTCCTGGGCCTCACATTTTTCAAAAAAGGTTGATTCCTTTATGGAATATGCTTCCTGCTGCGAGTTACCCTGGTTTGAAAAAGTTGGATTTACGAATTACTAAGGAGTGCTTGATTTGGGATAAACTAGATAAAGAGAGTAAAGAGGGATATAAAATAATGTGGAGGGTTTTTCTTGGATTTCTTTTTTGTTTCATTAGCTTATTTGTGGTTAATACTTTTCTGGCAAGGAATCCTTTGTTAGTATTTGCTTGCTGTGCAGGTTCGTTTTATCTACCCATTCAAATGGTTAAATGATATGGAATATTTACCTCGCAATATTAGAATTGATTGGTTGCGTTTTCAAGTATTGAGTTATCATCCCAGTATGTTCCGTCAGATTCAGCGCATTCTTGGTTTGCCTTTTGAGAGGAAGCAACAACAACTTCAAGATGCTCGTGATACTAATATTCTTGCCTTAAACAAAATTTGGCATGAAGTTTATGAATTTCAGGGTAGTTTGATAGGTACTTGCTATCCTGCTGCTGGTAGTCATGAACCTTACAAGCATTTTGTTGACCTTAACGGGTCTACTCTTGCGGGTGTTACTTTTGATAAGGTTGCAGCTCTTTTAGCTTTTTGTCAGCTTGAAGAAGAATTTGTTGCTAATAGAATTGATATTGCACTTGATTTTCCTGTTCAAGCTCCTCGATTATCGTGCCGTTACTGGGAGGTTTTTTTAAGTGATAATTTGTTGGTTGGATATCGTTCTATCCGTCGCATTTCTAATATTGGCAATAATCGCCCTGGCACTACAGTATATTTAGGTTCTCGTGAGTCTGAGCGTTTTGTTCGCATTTACGATAAAAATATTGATGGGGTAGATTACGATCGCCTTGAGATTGAATTTAAGCGCTCTCGTGCTCAGTGGATTATGCAGGAGATGGTCGCTTGTCCTGTTGATGAGCTGCCTAAATTTTTAAACGGTGTGGTTTGCGGTCAAATTAATTTTTCTAGACAGCGTGAAGATATAGAGTTTTTTAAAGATTACAAATACGGGCCGATATCTGTTCCTGCCCCGACGCTTCACTTGGATATTGAGCGGTCGATCGCTTTCATTGAGAAACACTGCGCTACCTTGGCGATGGTCGAAGAGTTTATGGGTTTGGAACGTTTCGACAAATTTATGCGATCGATGTTGGCGGCCGGCAAGTTGCGGATGAAACCGCGCCACAGGTCTATTCTCCACAATGCCAAGTTTTTGGGAGTGACTGCCCTCGGAGTTTTTTTGATGTTGGCTCAGACTCCTGGGGCGATCGCTGGGGGTTTGACTTGTCCGGTTCCGGTGCCGCTTTCATTTCAGATGAGCCAGAAATTTCCGATCGACATCGTGCAACCTACGCCGGCAGAACAGGCTTATTTTGACAACATCGGTGATGGTTGCTTTCAAATTAATGCCGGTTTAGGCTTTCAGAGCATTTGCTTACCTGGAATGATTGTCAACGCTCTCAAGCCGTTTGTAATTATGGGCTTAGGAATTAAGTTTATATTTAGTGATTGAGTATGTTTCTACTTCCTTTTTATATCGCTACTGTTCCACCGCCGCCAACTTATACTTGGTGCGTTTTTGAGATGATTCAAGTTAATACAAAAGAGATGATTTCGACAGCTTACGGGATGGGCAACGTGCCGCCGGGAACTGATTTGACTGGGCTTTGTCAGGCATTTTACACTCGCGATATACGTGCTGAGGATAAGCCCTTGGAGCTTGTTAGTTCTAGTGGTAGTCAGTCACAAGCTAATCCTGATGCGTTTTGGTTGTCTAATACTTGGCGGCGACCGTTGACTGCTGGTGAACTTGAACAGTACGATTGTTTGCTCAATAAAAGCGGTGGGCTTGCTTTGTCGGATAAAGTTTTGGATTTAATGCCAAGTTCTCCCAATTCGATACGCATTCCTGCTTTGATGATTAGCGCGATTGATTCTGTCAATTCGCCGATTATGCGGTACGCCGCGGTGGTTATGTATAGCACTGGATTACCCGTCATGCTTATCGCCGGTTTGGTTAAAGCTTGGCGGCTAGCGAGTAGGAGGTAATATGCTGCTTCGCTTCGCAAAACTAGCTGGTGGGTTGAGATTGTTGATTGCTGAAGTTGCGCCGCTCCTTGTGGTTTCTGCTGCGTCGCTCAGTGCGCGATCGGTGGCTTATTTAGTCGGTTTTTCTCTTGGTTCGATTGGTGCTACATTGTGGCCGATTGTTACAGTTTTAATAAGTATTGCTGGGATACTTTATCCTGCTTCTCAAGAAGAATGCGATTCTTATTATGCACAGGTTTATGAAATTTCTCAGAGAAATTATCAAAAGGATGAAGCTGCGCGTGCTGAATGTTTGGCTCAGGGATATCAAGGTATTTGTAATGAGGAGGGGGGGCATTATAATTTATATACTCCTGAACCTCTACCTTGCACTCCACCAGACTGTAACGGCAAGAAAGTTTGGCTACAAACAATTTGGGCAAGTCCTTCAGAGTTTGCATCACAATCTAAAGGTTGTTTTTTGATTGGCTATTCTTATAATGATATTGATGGTTTAAAGATTGAATATAATCCTTTTAAGATTTCTGAGCCTTTTTTGATGTCTCGTGCATTAAATCATCATTTAGTTGCTGGTATTAGATTTAAGCAGTTGAAGGATGACGAATGGAAGGATTTAGAAAGTTCTTCAGGATGGGATAAAGGGTATTGGTCTTCTGAATTTACTGATGTTGAATGCAGGGGTTGGCGCCCTGGATGGAGTAACAAGGTGAAATAAAATGCTTAAATTGTTTTTTAACGGTTTAAAGGTTGGATTAATTGTTAATATTTTCGTTACTATTTTTGGCTTACTGCTTTACACTTTGATAATTGAAAATTGTTTAACTAAACCTGTTGATTCGTTTGAATTGCCCTTAAAACTAGGTACGATTGTAGATTCTGTAAGATTATTTGAAAAGCTCACGCCTAATATGCAGCTTAGGAAGTCTTGGCAAAATATTCAGAATAAATTTAGTTATTTCGTTATTGAGTATCAACTTCGAGAGGATTTTTATCATCATGAATCGCCTCGACTAATGAAGTGGTGTAAAGAAAATGATTGTGTTGCTCATCGGATAAAATTTTTAGATAGTCGAACAAACCAGTTTAAAACATTTACTTTGGATGATTTTTTCACTAATATTTACTTAAATAATCATACAGAGTACGAAGATTTTCGATTAAAAGTATTTCTAAAAAGTTTACCCACTGGCTCGACTGTTGTGGTTAGTGAGCCGTTTAGTTCGTTCGATCGCCCTCAAGTTTTCCAGAAATTCTCTGAATGGGTTTTAGCACTGCGTTCTCAACATCCTAAGCTTAAATTTGAAATTGGATTGCAGGTTCATTTGCAATGGGCTGATGCGTTTTGGTTCAAGAATTACTGGATATTAGAAGAGTTATCTCAGTTTTCTAAAACTCATTCTTACCCCTGGGGTGTAAGTGAATTTTCAAGTTATGACCAAATTTGGAAGCGTCGGATTCGAGGTCGCAGCGTTGCCGATCGCCTTTTCTATAAAATTGAAGGTTTAATCCCCCGTTGGCTTCGTCGCGCTGTTGTCTTGCACGGCAGTTATACAATCCACCGCCAGGCTGTAAAGTATGGTGCGGTGCGATTTACCGAGTGGGGCAACATTCAACAAACGGCGTGGTTTGTTAAGGAGATTGATGCTGACTACGATTCAAACTATGAATTGTTTGACAGTTCGGGTGTTCCGACTGCTTTTTGGTGGGCTGGAATGAGGGGGTTGAAAGATGGGCAAAATTAGATATCATTAAATTGTTGTGTCATTTTTTGTTGCTATGTTTTATATGAAGCCTGACACTAGAGTATTAATAGGTAATGTAGGGATTCCTAATGCTTTAATTCATCAATATGTTGCTACCTTGTGCTATCAAACCACTGAACAGTCTGAAAATAAATTTATAGATATTTCTCTTTCTCAGGAACAATTGCAAGGTTTAGTTCAAGCAATTTCTGATTATTTACGATATATTGAAAAATATCCTGTTATTGAGAATAAAGAGTTTAAATGAAGAAAAAATCTGTTTATAAGCGAAAATTAGTTCGGGTTTTGAAATCTATATTTTTAGAGATTGATAACTTACCTGTTTATACGGCTGATGAGGCTTGCAAACGAATTGTAGAAATATCTTATAAAAAATTACTTAAGTGATAAACCGATCGTAATGTGAAAACGTGGGCCGGGGGGGGAGCCGGGTTATGGCCCGCCCTCCCGGCCGCGCCGGTAAGATTTAAAGGCGCCGCAGGCAACCGGGGTGAGTAATACCCGGTATAACCTAAAGAAGTTGACATATAGATACTATGTCTGATAAAATTCTTCACTTAGTTTTATATTTTGTATGAAGAGACAATATTGTTTTTTCTTTCAGCGGATTATTCGTCTCAAGCAGGAACGTGATTTTTACCGCTGGCAGGCTTGCTGTTTGGCTTGCGCGCTCAAATACTATCAGGGTCGCAGAAATTAATGCTCTGAAGCGTTCAGCGCGGGTCTGAAGGCACTCGCAGTTATTTGAACCCTCCAAGCTGTTTCCCGTCCGATTTTTAGGCTTTCTTTGGTGAAAATAAATATCCCTCGTTGGAATTGATGCTTGTGCGGCTTCGCACCGGTTAGCTCTTTGATTTTGGAAGTGGGCAACAAGATTATGTGGTTCGCCGCATATTCCAGTGCCTTGTAGTTTGCCAGCGGGTCTCGATCGGCGGCGAAGTGGCGGGCGATTGCTTCCACCAATTGCAAGATTTCATTGAAGTTGTCCAGTTGTCCAGTGGGTTTGTCCAGTTGTTTGGTGGAATTGTCTAGTTGTCTGCTAGATAAAGATTCTACATCCCTTGGAAACTCCCAGATTTTGGCTCCTGGATTGCTTTTCATGAATTTGTCCAGTTTGTCCAGTTCGTCTAGTGCTTGACTGGATATTTCCCCGCGTTTGACTGGATTGATTTGTAGCGCCTTCATGCGATCGTACACGGACTGTTTGCTGGCCAAGCCGTAGCGAGTTTGCAGTTCTGAGATTTTCATTGGCTGATGATTTCTAAGATTTTACTGATTGGTTCTCCGATCGCGATTGCCTGATATGCGGCTCCGAATTTTTGTTTTGGGATGTATTTGCTCCGCTGAATTTTTCCTTCCAGCCAGCGGTAACTGTAGTAGGGGCCCGTACATCCTGTTTGTCTGTGGCGGATTGATTGTTGTTTGCCGTTGGTTCGGATTTTGTAGTGATAGTCTATCCAGCCGTTTGATTTGTAGGCTGTTCCGCTGTGTATGTTTGAATCCTCCACAACGGACTCGGCAGTGACTGTTGAATTCTCTACAACGGACTCGGCAGTGATTGCTGAATCCTCCACAACGGACTCGGCAGTGGTTGCTGAATCCTCCACAACAGGCTCGGCAGTTAACTTGACTTCCTCTGGATATAAAAAATCCCACTGATTGATGTGGGGATTCCAGAACTTCAGGCTGCCGTTTGTTGGGTGTACTTGATGGATTCGGAAAACTTCGCCGCGTTTAACCCATGCTGCCACTGCGGGCTTCCGTCGCACTTTTATCCAGTCGCCGGCTTTGTACGCGCTCCCGGTCGCGGCCTTTGTGTCAAACAGTGAAAGCTGGTTACTGTTCATGTTTTATTGGGCGGTCGCATTCGGGGTTCCATCCCATTTCTAGGATTTCGTAAGTTTTTGGATATTTCTTGAAAATTTCTTGCAGTTGCATTGCTGTTGAGATTGCAATTTCTGTAAATTCGCTGGTGGCGTTTGGGTGTCTGCTGGCGAGCTGGATGTGCGTAATCATCGCAAATACTGCAATTTCAGGTAATTTGACGCTTGCAGGCTGCGATTCTTTGATTTTTTTGAGTTCGGCGGTAAATGCTTTGATGTCTTCTTCTTCGCTGTTGCAGTAGTTCATTTGTAGTAATGCAGTCAGTAAATAAGTGCCGGTCTCTCCCGGCTGTATTTCACCACTTTGATTGTCCTGGCGACTTTCTTGCCGTTTCCGCTAAGCCAACGGTTAGAGTCCTTCGGGTATCAACGGCTTTCCCGATTTTGCGGCTTGTGCCGAGGATGCTAATTTTCGGACCTGGCAGGTGTCGCCAGTAGTTTTGTGCCGGTCTCTCCCGGCTGTCGCACCACTTTGATTGAGAAAGGTTTTTTGAACTTTCCGGCCCTCATATCCTGTCCGGTGCAGTGTGGGATATCAAAGTTCGTTTCCCACGAACGCAGCAAGTGGATTTATCTCCTGGCAGGTGTCGCCAGTTTTTTTTTGATTGCTACTGATTAAGCTTCCTGGGCTTATCAGTCAAATCGAGTTGCAGTCTTGGTTGCAGAGTTTTTCATATTTTTTCATGTGTAACTTGAGTTGAGGAAAAGCTGCCGTTGTCCCACTCGGCGGCTAACAGTTTCAGAGAACCCGGTGGTGCGGGGGTTGGTTAACTGCGATCGTGCATTTTTTTCAAGAGTTCATAGTTTTCAGGTAAGTCTTCTATTTTTTCAATGCCTAATTTTGTAGCCATTGCTTTTATTTCAATCAAGCTATAGTCTCCGGGTATCCCGGCTACATCTATGTGCATTGATTTTGCCAGAACTTTTAGAGATACTCCTAGCCTGCGACCTACTAAGACAGCGTTGTCGAATCTGGGAACAATTTTTCCGGCAACCCATGAATTGATGGTCACTTCAGCGATACCACAATCCTTACTTAACTGTCTTTGAGTAGTTTTGGCTTGGTCTATTAGTCCCTTCAATGTGACTTCTTGGCTGTTTTGATTTTTGGTTTCTGGATTCATATTAGCATGAATCCATAGTTTAATATTGACAGATGGAGACTTTCCATATTAAACTATGGATAGGTAGATACAACATAGGTGTCCAGCTAGCTTCCGGGTAGTTGCCCGCTGGACTCCTGCGTTTAGTCTGCCACGACTGCATTGAGATACCCCTGTAACTTTGGCGCTGGGCTTGCGTTAACCCTCAAGCCCTTTCCCTTAAACTATGTACACCTACACTGCTATACAGCTAGAACACAAGACCTTTGGTGAGCTTAAAGCGATCGCCCGCGAGCTCAATATTGTCCCGACAGGCGATCGGCGGTGCCGCCAAACTTGGATTGATGTGCTTGTTGGCGTTGAGCTTCCGCTCCTGGCGTTGATTGAAACTTCCCCCGGCGCACAAATCGAATCAGTCCAGGAGCCGATCGAACTAGCGGCCAAAACTTCCCCCGGTGTCACTTTTTCTCTTGCGTTCTTGGCTCGCTATTCTCCACCGCAGCTTCAAATTCACTTTCACTCTGATTCTGATGGGCAACTGAGCTTGCTCGATTTTGAAGTGGAATCAACCAACGAGCCGCCAGACCCCGATGATTTTCATTGCCTTGATGACTTTTATCAGGCGATGGCTGTTTGGGATGCTGAGAATCTTGAGCCTTTGGAAATTTCCTTGGATTCTATGATTTACTGGGCCCCTTGCCCGGAGGAGTGGTATTGGCCGCCTCAATCTGAGGATGTAAAGTTCTGTCCTTGCGGTGCTGTTCCTGCAATTCTTTGTGATGGCAACACTGTTACTCACCTTTCTCCTGATGGTATTGTTTTCGTGCCTTGCTACAAGCAGCAGTTAGTCGAGGGTGTTGCTGGCGCTCGTTCGCCTCCAGGAGGTGATGCTGTCTTTTGATTTCCACTTCCATCTAGCTTGCTATCTTGCTCCTTTGTGCGATCGCCTTTGAATGAAGGAAGAAAGGGCGATCGCTTTTTTACCAATTACCAATTACTGCAATGACTATCCTTAGAATTTCGGTTCCTGTTTACTCTAAAAATTGGCATACTCTTTCCGAGCGAGGCGTTCTTGAGGTCGCTACATCTTCAGATATCGATACCCTTTCTGAGTCTTACGAAAAACTTAAGCCTCAGATTGCTCAATTGATGGCTGATTGTCAGTCTGAATCGCAGATTGTGGTCGAACTTAAGCAAGTTAAGAATGAACTTCTTCAAAAGAAAAAAGAAGTTCAGCAACTTTCTTCAAAGATTCAGAGAGCTAATAAACAGTTGGAACGATTGACGGCTTTTTTAGCTGCTTTTGGTATTCGAGCTTCGGATATCAATTTGAATATTACAACTACTGCTATTTCTCAGTTTAAACCTGTTGAAGTTATTGATGCCTCAGAATATGAGGAAGATGACGAGGAGGTGGAAATAGATCTCATTCCTTTTGATTCTCAACGTTCTTCTCATGAGTTTTGATATGGAACAATTTGATTTGCAATCTCAGTTAGTTGCTGCTCTAGCTGAGATTGCACGACTTCGTGAGGATAATGAGCAGATGCGCGATCGTATTCGCGCTCAGACTGAAGTTATTAACAGAGCCAAAGATATCAATCCCGTTGCTCGTCCTAGTTTTAAGAGGGTGCTGTCTCTTGCTCAAGCTGCTTGTCTTGATTTATGCAAGCATCCTGCTGGTGGTTGGTTGTTGAGTTTGGGACAGCGCGTCCGCAAGTTTAAAACTCTCAGTCAAATTTGGGATATTTTGTGTTTGGATGATTGGTTTGTAGAGGATTTATTTGGAGATTTTTTGGTAGTTAAGTCTAAACTATCACAATCTTTTCCTGACTTTGATTGGGATAATTCTGTTACAGGGGGTATTTTGACACAAGCTCAGAATTCCTTTGAAGCTTGGCACAATTTTGCTGGTGCAATTCCTTTTTCTTCTGAATAACCGTCTGATGATGGCTGTGTGGCTCGGCGGCCGAAACTCGTTTTGAGTAGCGGATTGAGTCCAAATCATCCGTCAGTCAATCGGTTTGTAACTTAGGGTTTTAACAAAGAATCAAGCTGTAATGGCTTTTGTGAGTTCATAAGCTCGGTTACTACTTGATTGACTGCAATTTTTCCCTGCAATTTATAGCTTTAAGAGTGAATTAGGCTTCTGGCCTTTGGGTGATTCATAAGCTTTGCTGTGGGGATTTGGAAAAATTATCACCCTAAAACTTCATGCAAATTATTGGACTTGACATTAGCAAGGCCTCAGTTTCTGCTTGTCTTTTGCTAGAGAAACCAACTGAACCCCGACAATTTTATTACGATTGTGACTTTTACAAGTTTCACGCTACGGCTTCGGGGATTAGTGGATTGCTGGCATTGATTGGCGGCGATACAGATAATACGATCGCAGTGATGGAACCGACTGGGGTAAATTATTCTCGGCTTTGGGGAACTCAGCTTGCCCGCGCCGGTATAGAAGTTCGGCTTGTCGGTCACAAAGAGCTTCGTTCGTTTCGCGAGCACCACCTCGGACTTCCCGATAAAGATGATGATGCTGATGCTCTGGCTCTGGCGATTTACGGTTGGGATTTTTTGGAAGTTCCCCGTCGGTTTGTCCAAGTGCGATCGCAAACGATTGTCGAAATTAGACGCCTGGTGTTGCGACTTTCTCACCTTAATCGCGTCCAGTCACCCATCATCAACCGCGCTCGCCAGGATTTAGCTTGGCAGTTTCCCGAAGTTGCCCTTGTGCGATCGGTGCGATTGGGTGAAAAAGTTCCTTTGTTGTGGGGTTGGCTTTGCGGTCAGCGACAGTCTGTAAAGTATGATTTGATGCTGGAAAGGTCTATCGGCTTGGGTATAACTGACGAACTTCGGCGACACGCTGCGCGCATCTGCGATATTCAGAGAGAAGAGATGGTGCTTGAGTTTCAACTTTCCAAGCTTGTGTCAGAGCCGCAGTTTTTGCCCTACCGCAAAGTTTTTGCCCGGTTTGGGTTTGGTCGCCGCGTTGAGGCGCTGCTATTGTCGCAAATATACCCATTTGAAAATTATTTGTTGGACGGCAAACCAGATGTGAAGATTCGTAAAGGGCGCAATTCTGGCAAACCTACCAAGCGGCATTTGTCGCTTCGGCGATTTTGCAAGGCTTTGGGCTATGCTCCGTCTCAAGAGTCCAGCGGTGACTTGCAAAAGTCTAAGGTCAGCGGCGGTAGCGACTTGTGCCGTCGCGCTCTGTGGCAGTGGATATTTACCAGGATTGAGCCGGTACGCGCCCGACTTCACAACGACATTGGCGATCGGCTCGGTGCAATTATGGATGCAGAAAAACTCAGCGGTCGTCCTGTGCGGTTAGTTCGATCGCGTGTGGCGGCCAAAGCAGTTAAATTGCTTTTCAAGGAATTGGTGCGCGAGCTCGTTCAACCTAAAATCTAAAATCTAATTTCCAGCGGGATTTTTCCGAAGTTCGGCTGAGTCTGCTTGGTCGGAGTGCAGGGATTTTGCCCGAACTTTGGAAAAATAGCCGCAATCCCGCCCGGAAGGGCACCCACAGCTTTTTGTTTAGTTGCTAGAGTGAACTCACATCTTGCACCATTCTCGATTAACAGGCTTTCCGGCCCGTTCCGCGAAGAGTAGATTTTCTTGTGGGGTGGGCAGGAAAGCCCGCCCTGAAAGGATTATTGAGAATGGTGCAATATCTCAG
>Ga0164304_10000217_pt1 | contig 14638 bp, 15 predicted proteins | sample Whisoiple_217_MG_FD_110216 | JGI IMG/M metagenome (GOLD analysis project Ga0164304, IMG submission 110216) | Soil microbial communities amended with pyrogenic organic matter from upstate New York, USA - Whitman soil sample_217_MG | ecosystem: Environmental > Terrestrial > Soil > Agricultural...
CGAACGGCTCGCCTGGGTCGAGTCGGCGACCGGGATGCACACCACCAGCACGCTCAACGACCGCGGCGACGGCAGAACCGAAGTCGTCATCCATCAGCGGAACGTGCCCGACACGATGCGCGTACCCGAGGCCCGCGCCGGCTTCCTCACCTCCCTCGACAAGCTCGAGGAGCACCTCGCTCACCTCACACAGGGAGACCGATCGTGACCGACCAGTCCTGGGTGGCGGCGACCTACAAGGGGCTCGCCGATCTCCTCACAGCCACGTCCGTCGACACGTGGGACGCCCCGTCGCTGTGCGAGAAATGGCTGGTGCGCCATGTCATCGCGCACGTGACCATGCCGGCGCGGCTGACTCCTGAGCAGTTCGGGGCCGAGATGGCGATGGCCGGCGGCGACTTCACCACACTGTCCAACACCGTGGCCATGCGGGACGCTTCGCTGCCCGTCGACGACCTCCTCGACCAGCTCCGATCGCCGAGACTGCACGCATGGCAGCCACCGGGCGGCGGCGCAGCCGGTGCACTGAGCCATGCCGTCATTCACTCGCTGGATGTGACAGTCTCGCTCGACCGGCCCCCGGTCGCACCTGCAGAGGCTGCGACCGCCGTCCGCGAGCAGCTCACCGCCTCAGGCGGGAGCTGGTTCGGGGTCGACCTGGCCGAGGTCCGACTCGAGGCCACCGACATCGACTGGAGCTGGGGTAGGGGCCAGCTCATTCGCGCCGACAGCGGATGTCTGGTGGCACTCCTGAGCGGCCGAACACTGCCCGACGGCCGGACGCTTCCCCGCGGCTGACACAGGCCACACGTGCCCGACTGGGGCGAAGGACGGAAGTCTGCAACGTCTCGGCACGGCGCGGCCCGACGACCGCTCGTCGGCTGCTTGTTTCGTGGACGCATGGCCGGTGCCTCGCGGCACTTCGGTCGTCTGCGGGCAGGCGGGGTTGACGGCTGAAGGCGCCCGATATTGCATGGATCTTGACCACGACCTGCACCGAATGGACTCAGCATGGCCGCTCGATCATTCGACGTGGTGATCGCCGGCGGCGGGCTAGCGGGGTCAGCGCTGGGGGGCGTGCTGGCAAGGTCCGGTCTCGGTGTCCTGGTAGTCGAGAAGGAGACCCGCTTCCGGGACCGCATACGCGGCGAGCTGACCTTTCCTTGGGGGCACTCCGAGGCGTTGCGGGCCGGCCTCGGTGAGCCTCTCGATCAGGTCGGCGTCGTGCCGCTACCCGTGCTCGATTTCTACCAAGACGGACAGCGCGTGGACTCGCAGCGGTGGGGGACGATCGCGATCGACGCGTTGCCAGCGATCGGGTTCTCCCACCCCCGACTCCAGGAAGTGGCCCTGACCTGGGCCCAGTCACAGGGCGCCTCCGTCCTGCGGCCGGCGAAAGTCGTCGGGGTACGCGACGGCAACCGTCCCAGCGTGTCGGTGGTCAGGGACGGACGCGAGACGGAGTTTCAGACCAGGCTCGCCGTGGGCGCCGACGGGAAGAGGTCGGGGGCCCGGCGCTGGCTGAGGGCGGACACGATGGCCGACCCAGAGCACCACTCGTTCGGTGGCCTGCTCTTGGCCGACGTGCACTGGGACGACACCTTCGGCTGGGCCACCACACCCGCCGCTGCGGTGGGGTGGTTCGCCACGGGCGTGGACTCATGCCGCGTGTACATCCGCCTGACGGCCAACGAGGTCCGGGAGACAGGGGTGGGACGGACTGCCGACGCGTTCGTTGCTTTCGCTGCCACGTACATGCCGGAGGGAACGTTGGATCATGCCCAGCAGGCGGGGCCGATCGGGTTCTTCCCCAACAGCTGCACATGGTCGAGCCGCATCACCCTCGGACACATGGTGTTGGTGGGAGACGCGGCGGGCGCTTTGGACCCCACTCAGGGGCTTGGCACATCACTGCTCTTCCGAGACGTCCGCGAGCTGAGCGAACTGCTCACGACGGACGGGGACTGGGATCGGGCGACGAGCGAGTTTGCGAGACGGCGGCTGGCTTACTACGCAGTGCTTCGTGCATACGACCGGTGGTGCGCACTTCTGGACGCGGAGCAGGGGCCCGAGGCCGACCGCCGACGCGAACGCAATGCGGCCGCCCGTGAGGCAGACCCCACGCTCGGCGGGTTCGCAGCCCTGGAGGCTCGCGGCCCGGACGGGCTGGTCCCGGATGACGCGGCGCGTCGGATCTACTTCGGCGAGTGACCAGCGTGTCGCAGTCTCGCCTGAAGTAAACGACGGACCTGCGCTCACGAGAGGTGTCCCGCACCATTCCACGACAGTGCTGGTTGCGGGGAGGTTCCGCGTTGCATGGCATCGTGGACCGTCGCTCAGTTGTCCTCGCGCGATGAGGTCCCATCGAGCGGTGCTGAGGCGCGCGGGAGCCGCCCCCTGACCCAAGCCCTCACTGGGCGGGCGCTTCTGCGCGAGCTGGAGCCAGTCTGTAGTGCAGGCGCACCACCGTTGCGGACCACAGGCGCAGCACGTGGTCTGTTCGAAGCACTCCCTCTGGGTCGACGAACACCCGGAACGTCTCATGGATCGGGGCTCGGGCGGCGTGGGTGCGACCAGCGTCCTCGACGACGACGTAGGCACCGTCCTCGCCGAAGGAACCAGTGGGTGAACTGAGCTCCAGTGCGCCATCGGCCAGCACCCTGGGCCTGAGGAACACCTGGACATTGCCTGCCTCGAGGGGGAACGCCACGTGCACGCTTGGCTGCTCGGCTCCGGGAAGGACTCGGGTTGAGTAGCAGCCGCTGTAGACGTACTCGCCCGTCGACCGGAGCGTGCGAATCCATCCGGCAGCCCTCTGCTCGCCGTCGGCATTCACGATCTTCGCCACTCTGCTGTCCATGCCGAGGGCGACGTCGAGAGGGCGGGTCGGCAGTGCGAGCTGCTGCACCCGGCGGCCGAAGTATCGCGAGATGAGCTCGCCGCCGGGCTGGAACAGCGCGTTCCACTGGGTCCACACCTCCATCCGCCAGTCTGAGGTGTGTTCGTAGAAGTCGCGGACTTCGGGCCGCAGGTTGGCCGCCCTGAAGTCCGGCCCATCCAGCTGCGACATGTCGGCCAAGAGACCGGCGCCCTTCTCCTGCTCGCGCACAGCGCCGCCGTGCGCGGCCGCTGCCGCCTGCAGCCAGGAGTCCCCGATCGTCTGACCGTCGTGCATCGGAGCGGCCAACCACTGCTCCCTCCCGGTGAGGTCGACGGGGCGGCCCTTGACGCGCCAGAAAGTGCGGGTGACCCGATCCAGCCGCGGCATCAGCGAGCTCATGCGTGAAGAGTGCCAGAGCCCTCGCGGCATTACCGGCAAGCGGCCTCATCCCTGCCGTCAGGGAGCGACCAGTCCTGGTGGAGCGGATGCGTTACGTCAGGTGGACGGTCGACTGCAGGGGCGGTCGAGGATCGTGGCGAGCCGCGCAACCTCGTCCGTCAGCGCTTCCCGCGGTGGCCCCGTGCCCGGGCCGAGGACCCACTGGTCGTGGCCCGGGAGCAGCCGCACGGTGGCCGTCGCGGGCGTCGCGACCAGCTCCTCGAGATCCTCGCGCAGGACGTGGACCGGCTTCCCCTCGATGTCGACGGCTGTGCGGCGGTCACCGAAGGCAGCGATCCTGGACTGGATCCGCTTGCGGCCCACGCCCAGACCCGCGCCGAGCCAGTAGCGCACATGGTCAGGCGTCGCTGGCCCGTGCGGACCTTGGGAGAGGCGTCGCCTGAGACCAGCCCAGCCGGGCCGGTCGTGCGCTCAGGCCCCTGCGGAGTCCGACCACTGCAGCCGCAGCTCCAGCAGTTTCTTCAGGGCGATGGACTCGCCGTCGCGGGCACCCTGCCCGACCTGGAGCGGCGGAGGAGTCGGGTCGACCGGGACGGTGCGCCAGCGACCGAACCGCTCGGGCGCCACGACGAGCACGTAGTAGCTGCCGTCGAGGCCGACCCCGATCGAGCGGTCGCGGCGCAGGTACCAGCCGACGACACCCGTCCGGTAGCGGCCACGGCCGGACCACGGACGGGCCGTCAGCTCCTCGGTCGCCAGCCCCGCCTGCGTGGCCTGCGCGACGAACCGGTCGACGAGCACCTGAGCCTTCGCCGACTCCTGCTCGCTACGGCGCCGCTGCGCCTCGACGTGGTAGTCGGCCCGCTCGGCCCGCTCAGCACGACGCTGCACGGCATCCTCACCCATCGGAACCCTCCATCTCAGTCGCGTGCACGGCCTCACTCAGCGCGGACGGAGGACCGCGCGGCGTCACCGTCCTGCTGCCCCCTCAGGTGTTCCAGCGCCGTCGGCAGGTGGTGCTGCACCGTGTCCGCGCTGGCCACCAAGGAGCCATGGTGATCGGTCTGTGATCCCCCCTCGGGGAGGGCGTTCTCGAGAAGCAGCGCGGCCAGGTCGTCGGTGAGCTGCCCGTCCGGCACGTGCTCGCGCACCTTGGCCAGTATGCCGTCGAGCGCGTCTTCGACGCTGGACTCCCTGAGCAGCGGCGCGAGTGGCAGGAGGGGCAGGTACTCGCCACGCTCATCGCGCGCCTCGCTGAGGCCGTCGGTGTAGAGCAGTAGCCGGTCACCCACGGTCCACGGCATGCTCATGGACTCGTAGGAGCTGCCCAAGCCCAGTGGCAGGCCAACGGGCGGCAGGACGAAGGTCGCGTCGCCGTCGCTCGGGATGAAGATCGGCGCCGGGTGTCCGCAGTTGACCAGCGTCAGCCGCGTGCTGTTGGTGATCTGCACCAGGACGGCGGTGGCGAACTCCTCGTCGTCGAAGAACTGCATCAGGTAGTCGCTCATCTGTGCGGCCATGGCGGCCAGGTCGGCGCCGGCGGCAGCGGACTGGCGGAACGCACGGATGACGCGGGCGGCCTGCTCGACCGCCCCGACCCCTTTACCGCGGACGTCTCCGACAACGAAGCAGATGCGCCGGTCGGAGCGGAACCAGTCATAGAGGTCGCCTCCGACGAGAGTGTCCTCGGCCGCGGACAGGTAGCGTGTGCCAGCCGTGAGGGGCCCCACGCGGCGGGGGATCAACGGCAGCACTGTCCGCTGGGCGACCTCCGCAATGCGTGCCACGCGGGCCAGCTGCCGCTCCCGACGCACCCGGACCCACGCCACCATCACCGCCGCGGCGCTGACCAGGAAGATGTCAACGAGACGGACCCAGACCTGGGGTGTGCCCCAGGCGTCGTTCCACTGGTTCGACCACGCCGCGAGGAGGAGCGCGGCGACACCGAAAACCGCGGTGGGGCACGCTGGGAGAACGGCGCAGGCGATGAGTGGCGCGATCGCGAACAGGGGTGCGAGTGAGAGGTTGGGGTTGGTCACGGCCACGTCGGCGACGATGAAGGCGACCAGCCACAGCGTCGCCAACGTGGCCCCGACCAGTCGTCGGCCCTCCTCAGGCGTCACCGCACCTCACCGGCCCGGTGGGCTAGCCCCGTTGTGCCCATGTCTCGTCCTACCCGAACGGTCGCAGCACGGCAAGGACCGTTGGGACCATGTCCGTGGGCGCCAGCGACCCCACCATCTGATCGCGCTCGGTCGGGCACGGCTCGGGGTGGTCGGCCGGTTCACCGCCGCCTCACCGGCCGCGTCGGGCGGGGCCCTTCCACCGAAAGTGCACGAAGACTCGGCCGTGGTTGTCCACGTCCTTCTCGACCCGGTGGTAGAGCGCGCGGTTCTCCTTCTGGTCGAGGAACCGCAGCACCCGCTTCTTCAGGGCCCCAGACCCCTTGCCGGGGATGATCTCCACCAGGGGACCCTTCTTCGCCACCGTCTCATCCATCACGGCGCGCAGGGCGCGGTCGCTGCCCGCGCCCCGGTTGTAGACGTCGTGCAGGTCGAGGGTGAGCTTCACCCCGCCATCGTCCACCCGCAGGCGCACGATGGGTGAAACGGCATACCTGGCCGCCTTCGGTTCCAGGCAGCCGAGCGACGTCCCGCGGAGCCGTGGATGTGACGGGTCAGCTGGTCACGGCCGCCCGAACTCGGTCCAGCATGGCTTGCTCCCGCTCGCTGACCTGGTGCGCGCCAAAGCCCATGAACCCGCCATCCTTTGCGGCGTCAGCGGACGCCTGCGCCGCGGCGACCAGCCACCGCCCGAACGCCGCGGTCTCATCGGGCGTGGACTTGGCTGCCACGATCCCCTGCACTGCCTGCAGCTCCTCGAGCACCGCCTCACCCGGGTTCCCGTCCTTGGTGGGCTTGAACCCGCTGAGCGGATTGTGATGCTGCTGCGCCATGGCCTGGATCTCCAGCGCGACCTCGGCGAGGAGCTGCTCGCGGCTGGGAGGGCTGGTCGCGCTCTTCAGCGTGGCCATTGACTCCTTGGCGGCCTCGATGGGGCCGCCGGGATCCGCCAGCGAGATCGCCAGCCCGGCCACCAGGGGCGCACGCATGACCCGGGACCACTCGTCCTCAGTGAACGCGCTCTTCGTCGTCACAGCATGTCCTTCCTCAGAGGCCGCATGTCGCCATCGGCCCTCTTCCGATCGCGACATACCGAACTGCGCCGAGTGACCGGCGCGCTGAGGAGAGCCTCGCGCAGCCGAGCAGGACCGGCCTCACCCCCGAGGGGTGAGGCCGCCGTGGAGGGGCTACCCACCAGCCGCATGAGCGCGCATACCTGGGCCGGCCACCAGCCGCAGGAGAACGTCCGCGTGCTCCTCGACCCCGCCGGCCACCCCCGTCTGCCTCTGCCGAGACGAGGGCTGGGAAACGCCGCCACCGGCTGGTGCGGAGCCCACAAGACAGGCTCGTCGGGCGTCGATCCAGCGAAATGACTAGGCCGGAACCCCCCAAAGTAACTAGTCATCAGGCATCATGTGTCGGTGGATTTCCGTACGTTCCGCAAGACCGGTGCCTCCCGTACAACCCGCGCTCGCCGCGGGCTCCGCCGTCACCTGAGCCTGGTGCAGAAACAGGTCCTGGCGCGGTACCTCTTCTACTTCGCGCTCCCGATCACGGCGATGTTCGCAGTCGGCTTTGCCATGGAGGGCGGCCGGCGCGCCATCACCCTGCTCGCGATGCTGGCGCTCATGCCCGCGCTGCTCATGGCGTCCACTTCACGACTCGAGCCGATCGCCACCTGGGTGGCCAGGCGGACCCGGCGTCGTGAGGTCGAGCTCCTGGAGCGGCTCTGGGCGTCGTCGCCGCACCCGCAGTCCTAGCTCCCTCGGCCACCCGCCCCCTGCGCCACCATGCCGGCGGACGCGGGGTGGGACGGTGCTCAGGCGACGGCGGTTGAGAACGGTGTGTTGGCCTGTCCCAGTGTCTGGTCACGGTGCTCGGACGCCAGGGCCTCGGCCTCCCGCTCGGGCAGGAAGCCGGAGTCGGCCCCGCAGTCGTGGCAGACGGTCATGGCCCGGCGGCCGAGGTGGACCACCTCGACGAAGTGCGGGTGGCACTCTGGGGTGCCCCCGTGGTGGTGGTCTCGGCGGTGAGCGGCCGCCGCCGTACAGGCGGCCACCTGCGCCGCGCGGTGTTCTGCGCCCAGTTCTGCTGGCTGCTCCTGCATGTCGCACCCCTTCGTGCCGAGGCTCTCGCCGCTCCCCAGTACACCAGCCCTGCGTGAGGCGGCCTCTCCGCGACACGCGGTCGACGATCATCCCGGCTCTTCCATGGAACGCCACCTGGTGGCTCCCCGGCATCGGCCAACCGGGCTAGTGCGAGTGGCTGCGGCGAAGGCCAAGCGGCGAAGATCAAGCCGGGTCCGGGCTGGCCCGGCCAGTCCGGTGCAGTCGCCCAGAGACCAGACGGCCCTATCCCCATACGGCTCAGGGGGCCATCATCGAGCGCATGGGTGGCATTGGGCTGGTCCTGGGCGCCGGCGGTGTCGTCGGCCAGGCGTACCACGCGGGTGTCCTGGCCATGCTCGAGCACGACATGGGCTGGGACCCGCGCAAGGCCGACGTGATCGTGGGGACCTCAGCCGGGTCGATCACCGGGGCCCTGTTGCGCGCCGGCGTCCCGGCAGCTGAGCTGGCCGCGTGGACGGTGCGAGCGCCGTTGTCGGCCGAGAGCAGCCTCCTTCGTCGCCTGGTCGGCACAGACCTCCCCGAGTTCCCACCGTTCCACCCCCTGCGCGCGCTCACCCGCCGGCCAGACCTGCCGAGCTGGGAGATGCTCCTGCATGCAGCCCTTCGCCCGTGGGAGTTCCGTCCCCGGGTGGCCGCCCTGGCCCTCCTGGCCCCCGGCGACCACGACATCGTCGAGCGGTTGGCGATGCTGCGGGCGGTGGAGGGCCAGTCCTGGCCCGATCGTGACCTCTGGATCTGTGCGGTTCGCCGCCGTGACGGTCGACGCGTCGTCTTCGGGCGGGCTGGGAGCGCGGACGCCCCGCTGCACCTGGCCATCGCGGCGTCCTGTGCGCTGCCGGGCTACTTCTCCCCAGTCACGATCGAGGACGACACCTACATCGATGGAGGCTCTCACTCACCCACGAACGCCGCGGTCCTGCGAGAGCGCGACCTCGACCTCGTGGTCGTGGTCTCACCCATGTCGGGTCCGTCGGGTCTGCCCACGGACCTCTACGGCGCCTCCCGGTGGCACGCGGGCCGACTGGCGCGCCGGGAGGTCAATGCGCTGCGCAGCAGGGGCGCCGACGTGGTGGTGTTCCGGCCGGGTCCCGCGGAGCACGAGGCCATGGGCAACGACCTCATGGCCGGCGAGCGGGTGGACGAGGTCGTCCAGCAGGCCTTCCTCGGCGCCGGCTCCTACGCCGCGAGACCCGAGGTGCGCGACCTCCTGGCCGCCGCCTGGTAGCTGCGAGCGGACCGCGCCTGCGGGCGAACGGCTAGAGGCGTTCCGGGTCGGTCAGCGAGCCGGCCACCTCGTCCGCGAGCAGCACCGCAACCCGGCGCGCCTCCAGCGTCGGCCGCACCACCTGCGAGGCCGCGGTGAGAAGGAAGTGGCCGCGGACCTGCCCTCCGGCACGCACGGGCAGGACCACGCTCGAGTCAACGGGAAGGCCATCGCGCTCGACGTTGACGGGGTGCTCCCCCCGGGCCACGGAACCGTCGGGACGCAGCGTCGGCGCCACCGGGTCGAGGCTGTCGCCCACGGCGAAGGTGCACGTGTCGAGACGGAGGACCTCCGCGATCCTCTGCGCGACAGCGGTGGTGACCTCGTCGCGGCTGCGGCCAGGCTGGGCGATGGTCTCGGCCGTCGTCAGTACGCCGTCCAGGTACCCCTGCTCCCGGCTCCGTGCGGCTTCCTGTCGTTGCCCCCACAGGGCGGTCTCGGTCACGACGCCGCCGATGACCATCAGCAGGGCCGCGGCCTCGAGGTCGTTGGACTTGGTGATGGCGAAGGACCCGTAGGGCGCGGTGAGGAAGAAGTCGAACCAGGCCGCCGCGGAGAGCGCCGCAACCAGCCCGGCCGCCCGGATGCCGGTGGCGCCCGCAACCACCACCAGGGCGACGAGCACGAGGACGGCTGTGGCCGTGGTGATGCTGCCACGGAACAGGGAGAGCGCGGCAGCCACGACAAAAGGTGCGACCGCGGCCGCCACGACGGTGGCCGTACGGTGTTGGTGCGCGATACGCCGCGGGTCCATACGGCCATGAGGCACCCGGCGCGACAGCCGCGTCAACCCTGGATGGGCTCGGGCAGAGGGCCAAACAGAGGGGTCGAACAGAGGGCCAAGCCGGGGGTTAAGAGCGCGTCAGGGTTTGGGCCCACGCCGTTAACAACACATCAAGATCGCAGCTCCGCGGGCTGAGGTGGTGTTGGGCTGTTGGGGTGACCTCCCTTGCCGCGTTCCCCAAGCGCCTCCTCGTCGGCACGCCGCTGCGCAGCTCGATGATGGGGGAGACGCTGCTCCCGAAGAAGCTGGCACTCCCGGTGTTCTGCAGCGACCCCCTGTCGTCAAACGCGTATGCCACCGAAGAGATCCTCCTGATGCTGAGCCTGGGCGGTCTCTCCCTGCTGCACCTGACGCCGTGGGTCGCGGGCGCTGTCGTGGTGCTGCTGGTCATCGTCGTCCTGTCCTACCGCCAGACCTGCTACGCGTACCCCAACGGTGGCGGCGCGTACGCGGTCAGCCGGGCGAACCTGGGGCGCAACGCCGCCCTGGTTGCAGCCAGTGCCCTGCTGGTCGACTACGTGCTGACCGTCGCGGTGTCGGTGGCCGCTGGGGTGGCGAACATCGTCTCCGCCGTTCCGTCCCTCGCACCGCACGCGGTGGCGCTGTCGGTCGCGCTGGTGGTGCTGCTGGCCCTGATGAACCTTCGCGGCGTCAGGGAGTCGGGCAGCGTGTTCGCGGTCCCCACCTACGGCTTCGTGGTCTGCGTCTTCGCCATGCTGGCCCTGGGCGCCGTCCGTGTCGTCGGGGGCAACCCACCGGTCGCGGAGTCGGCCCCGATCGGCGTCAGCGCGGAACAGCACGCCAGCGGCCTCCTGCTCCTCGCGTTGGTGCTGCGCGCTTTCGCCTCCGGCTGTACCGCCCTGACCGGCGTGGAGGCCGTGAGCAACGGTGTGCCCAGCTTCAAGAAACCCAAGAGCCGCAACGCCGCCGCCACGCTGACCATCATGGGCGCGCTGACCGTGGCCATGTTCACGGGGATCACCGCTCTCGCCCTGGTCAGCCGGGTGCATGTGGCCGCCGACCCCTCCCAGCTGGTCGGTGCCCCGCCCGGGTACACCCAGCGAACCGTCATCGCCCAGATCGCCGGGGCGGTGTTCGGCAGCGACTCGATCGGCTTCTTCGCGGTGCAGGCCTTCACCGCTGCCATCCTGGTGCTGGCCGCGAACACCGCCTTCAACGGGTTCCCGATCCTCGCCTCGATCCTGGGGGAGGACGGGTTCCTTCCGCGCCAGTTCGCCCGGCGGGGAGACCGCCTGGTGTTCTCGAACGGCATCGTGATCCTGTCGGCGCTGGCCATCCTCCTCATCTGGGCCTTCGACGCGAGCACGACCCGGTTGATCCAGCTGTACATCATCGGGGTGTTCGTCTCCTTCACTCTCAGCCAGGCAGGCATGGTGAGGCACTGGCTGAGCCTGCTCCGTCAGCCGGGCACGGTCAGAGACCTGGGAGGCCTGGGGCGGACCAGGCGGGCGATGTCGGTGAATGCGCTGGGTGCCCTGACCACCGCCCTCGTGCTGGTCATCGTCCTCGTCACGAAGTTCACGCACGGCGCCTGGATCGTGGTGATCGCCATGCCACTGGTCTTCCTGCTGATGACCGGCATCCGCAGGCACTACGACGACGTCGACGCCGAGCTGCAGCCGGGTCCGGGTGGGGTGCTGCTGCCCAGCCGGATCCACGTCATCGTCCTGGTCTCCAGGCTTCAGACACCTGCCCTTCGGGCCATTGCGTTCGCCCGCGCCACACGCCCGCACACGCTCACTGCCGTGACCGTACGGGCCAGCGAGCGTGAGACCGAGAAGCTGATGCGCGACTGGATCGAGCGCGACGTACCGGTGCCGCTGACCGTGCTGGACTCCTCCTACCGAGATGTCACCCGCCCGGTGATCGAGCACATCCGCAGCATCCGGCTGCAGAGCCCCCGGGACGTGGTCGCCGTCTACATCCCCGAGTACGTCGTGGGGCACTGGTGGGAACACTTCCTGCACAACCAGAGCGCCCTCCGGCTCAAGACCCGCCTGCTGTTCGTTCCCGGGGTCATGGTCACCAACGTCCCGTTCCAGCTCGGGTCGGCCGAGGCAGCTGTGGGACGCTGACCACGTGCACACCGTAGGTGGCGGGGGCGAGGCCGCCCTGCCGTCCGTCCGTCTGGGCGAGCGCCCACGGGTGTCGTCGCGCAGGCGCCGCGTCACCGGCTTCACGGTCACCGCAGTCGGTCTGCCCCTGCTCACGGCGGCGCTGATGCCCTTTCGGGGCGGCCTCGCCGAGGGCAGTCTCCTGTTGGTCTACCTGCTTGCCGTCGTAGGCGTGGCTGTCCTCGGTGGGCTGGTCCCGGCGCTGACGGCTGCCGCAGCCTCGTTTCTGCTCGTGAACTGGTTCCTCACTCCTCCGTACTACACGCTGACTGTCGCGAGCAGCGACGCCGCCGTTGACCTCGTGGTCTTCGTCCTCGTTGCCGTGGTGGTGAGCGTGACCGTGGACCTGGGCGCACGCCACCGGGAGGCAGCCGAGCGCAACCGCTTCGAGTCGCGGCTGGTCTCGGAGCTGGGGTCGGCGGAGATCAGCGGGGTCTCGCTGGCCGCGGTGCTCGAGCGGGTACGGCTGCTCTTCGACATGACCACGGTGGCCCTGCTGGACCCCGCAGAGGAGTCGGGCAGGCCACTGGCGTTGGTGGGCCCTGAGCCGACTGGTCGGCCGAGTCTGGAGGCCGTCAGCGTGAACGGCCTGCGCTTGGCGGCCTACGGGCCAGAGGTCTTCGCCGAGGACCGACGCCTGTTCGGGGTGTTGGCGGACATGGCGGGTCGCGCCTGGGAGGGACAGCAGCTGGCCAAACAGGCGGCCCTGGCGGAACAGCTCGCCGAGACCGACCGGGTGCGGGCGGGCCTGCTCACAGCGGTGGGCCACGACCTGCGGACTCCCTTGGCCGGGATCAAGGCCGCGGTCTCGAGCCTGCGTCAGGGCGATGTCTCGTGGACGGCCGCAGAGAGGGACGAGCTGTTGCGCACGGTGGAGGAGTCGGCCGATCGGCTCACCGCCGTCATCTCCAACCTGTTGGCCATGAGCAGGGTCCAGGCGGGTGCCATGTCCGTGCACCCCGCGCCGGTGGCGCTTGACGAGGTCGTCGGGCGCGCCCTGCTGCAGAACCCGAATCGCGTCCAGGTCGACGTTCCCGAGGACCTGCCCCTGGTGCTGGCCGACGCCGGGCTGCTCGAGCGGGTCGTGGCCAACCTGATCGACAACGCCGTTCGCCACAGCCCCGACGAGAGACCGGTGGAGGTCCACGCCGAGGTTGTTGCCCCGTCGAGGACGGGTGAGGGGGGAGAGGGCTCGACGGGCGCGCGACCCAGGCTGGCGCGGCTGCGCATCGTCGACCACGGACCCGGCATACCGCCCGCGCAGCTGGATGCAGTCTTCGCCCCCTTCCAGAGGCTCGGGGACCAGGACGCCGCCACCGGCCTCGGACTCGGTCTGGCCATCGCGCGCGGGTTCACCGAGGCCATGAGCGGTGAGCTCGTTCCCTCGACGACACCCGGAGGCGGGCTGACCATGACGGTGTCGCTGCCGGTGGTCCCATGACCCGGGTGCTCATCGTCGAGGACGAGCCGCAGCTGCTCAGAGCCCTGAGCATCAACCTGCGCGCCCGTCGCTACGACGTGACCACTGCCCCCACCGGGGCGTCTGCCCTCAGGGCGGCAGCATCCACGCCCCCCGACCTGGTCATCCTCGACCTCGGGCTACCCGACATGGACGGGGCGCAAGTCATCCACGGCCTGCGCGGCTGGACCCAGGTGCCCATCATCATCCTGTCGGCCCGCGAGGGTCAGGGGGACAAGGTCGACGCCCTCGACGCGGGGGCGGACGACTACCTGACGAAGCCCTTCGGCATGGACGAGCTCCTGGCCCGGGTCCGTGCCGCCCTCCGTCGGGCCCAGCCCGGCCCGGACACACCCGTCGTCGTCACCGCCGCCTTCACGGTCGACCTGGCCGCCAAGCGAGTCACCCGGGACGCCGCCGACGTCAGGCTCACGCCCACGGAATGGCACCTGCTGGAGATCCTCACCCGGCATGCCGGGCGACTGGTTCCGGGGAGCCAGCTGCTCAGGGAGGTGTGGGGCCCCGGCCGCGAGGGCGACACCAACTACCTGCGCGTCTACATGGCCCAGCTGCGCCGCAAGCTCGAGCCCGACCCCTCGCATCCCCGCCACCTGCTCACCGAGGCGGGGATGGGCTACCGCTTCGAGCCCTGAGATGGGCGCCCGGGCGCCCTGAGATGGGCGCCCGCTCGCCCGCTCGCCCGCTCAGGCGTCGACTCGGCCGCTCAGGCGTCGACGATCACCGGGATGATCAGCGGGCTCCGGCGGTGCCGGCGGTGTGCCCAGGTGGAGGCGGCCTGGCGCACGAGCTCCTCGATCTGCTCGAGGTCCACAATGCCCTCCTTCGACGCCTTGGTGAGCGCTCGCTGGATGGCGGGGGTGGCGTCCTCGAAGTCCATCGCGTCCGACGCGAAGCCGTGGGCGAGGTAGTCGGGTTCCTCGGCGAGCTTGCCGGTGTCGGGGTCGGCGATGCAGACGATCGTGAGCACGCCCTCCTCGGCGAGCGTGCGCCGCACGTGCAGGGACTCCTCGGTGATGCCGCCCACGGTGGCGCCGTCGACGTAAACCAGGCCGGCCGGGACGGTGCCCGTGATCGAGGCCCGTCCGTTGACCAGGTCGATGACCGAGCCGTCCTCGGCGATCACGGTGCGCTTGGGGTCGATGCCGGTGCGGATGGCGATGTCGGCGTTGGCGCGCAGGTGGCGCCACTCCCCGTGCACCGGCATGACGTTGCGCGGCTTGATGATGTTGAAGCAGTAGGCCAGCTCGCCGGCGCTCGCGTGGCCAGAGACGTGGACCTTGGCGTTGCCCTTGTGCACGACGTTGGCGCCCCAGCGGGTCAGCTCGTTGATGACCCGGTAGATCGCGTTCTCGTTGCCGGGGATGAGCGAGCTGGCCAGCAGCACCGTGTCGCCCTCGGTGATGCGGATGACGTGGTCGCGGTTGGCCATGCGCGACAGCGCCG
>Ga0164304_10000219_pt1 | contig 14626 bp, 11 predicted proteins | sample Whisoiple_217_MG_FD_110216 | JGI IMG/M metagenome (GOLD analysis project Ga0164304, IMG submission 110216) | Soil microbial communities amended with pyrogenic organic matter from upstate New York, USA - Whitman soil sample_217_MG | ecosystem: Environmental > Terrestrial > Soil > Agricultural...
TCCGGTGATTTTAGACCCTTATTTGTCGGGGGTTTTTATTCACGAAGCTTTCGGGCATTTGTCGGAAGCAGACGGCATTTACGAAAACCCGAAAATGCAGGAATTGTTGACTTTGGGCAAGCCTGTGGCGATCGAACAATTGAATGTAATAGACGACGCAACTGTGCCGGGATTGCCGGGAACTTTGAAATACGACGACGAAGGTGTGCCGGCTCAGTGCAAGCATTTGATTAAAAATGGAGTTTTAGCCGCTCGGATGCACAATCGCGAGACTGCGGGAAAAATGGGCGAAAGTCCGACGGGAAATGCCCGGGCTCTGAGCGCTACTTTTATGCCTTTGGTGCGGATGACTAATACGGCGATCGAGTCTGGCGAACATTCTTTTGACGAAATGGTTGCCGACATTGACGAAGGAGTTTATGCAGTGCGGATGTTGGGAGGACAAACCAACGGCGAAATGTTTACCTTTGCGGCGGCTCAAGGGTTCATGATTCGCGACGGAAAATTGGCCGAACCGGTCAGCGATGTCACTTTAAGCGGCAATGTATTTCAGACGTTAAAGGATATTGAGTCTATAGGAAACGACTCGGTTTATGCCTACGGCGGTTGCGGTAAAGGCGGCCAGAGCGGTTTGCCCGTAAGCGTCGGCGGCCCCCATTTGCGGATTAAAAATGTCGTCGTCGGAGGAAGATAATCATTAATCATTAGTCATTAATTATTAGTTCAAAACTTACGCAACTGGCACGTGGTGAAGGCGCGATCGCGCCCTCACCCATCACCTTAACCAGTCCGGGACATTGACAAGCTGACAACAAATCAAAATCTACTATTGACTTTCACTCGCGCTGAGTGCGATGCCGCAGGCTACCGCTACCAAAGGTGTAAATTTCCGCACATCAATTCGCACAACGAATAAGCTTAACTTTTACTGATTTTCCGTTCTTTTAGCCAATTTTATTGCCCTTAACTCGCCTTCATCTCTACCCGATTATTCTGCCTAATGGGAATCTCAATCACAAATTCTGCACCCCGCTCTGTTGGGTGTGATAAACACTTCAAATCTCCGCCGTGCTTCTCCACCACAATCTGATAGCTAATAGATAATCCCAAACCAGTGCCTTTACCCACAGGTTTAGTTGTGAAGAAAGGACTAAATAGATGGGTTCTTACCTCGCTTGTTATCCCCAGCCCATTGTCTTTCACACTGATTCTTACCCAATCGTGATTCAGCATCGAAGTACGAATCGTAATCGTACTAGGGTCGTTTTTAATTTGCTCCGGGCTGCGTTTTTTATCATACTGATTCAAGGCATCAATTGCATTGCTCAGCAAATTCATAAATACCTGATTCAACTGACCTGCATAACATTCTATTTTCGGCAAATCTCCGTATTCTTGAATAATTTGAATAGGTGGACAATCCGGCTTAGGCTTGAGCCGACTCTGCAAAATGACTATACTGCTGTCGATGCCATCGTGAATATTAACGGGTTTCATCTCAGCTTCGTCAAGGCGCGAGAAGTTCCGCAACGTCAGCACAATCTGACGGATACGTTCAGCCCCTACTTTCATCGAAGATAGCATTTTAGGCAGATCTTCTCTGATAAATTCTAGCTCTATGTTTTTAATTAAAGCTTCGATTTCCGGGTGATTATTGGCATCGTACTGTTCGTAAAGGTTGATTAAATCCAATAGCTTCTGACTATACTCATTGACATAAGTTAAATTGCCATAAATAAAATTAACAGGATTATTAATTTCGTGGGCAACACCAGCAACTAACTGTCCTAAGCTAGACATTTTCTCAGTCTGAATAAGCTGAGCTTGGGTGAGCTGTAAATTTTGCATTGCGAGTTCTAGTTGGATAGCTTTTTCTCGCTCTCGCACTTCTGATTGCCGCAATTTATCCTCTCTTTCTTGGCGCAAGCGTTCGTTTTGTTTTAGTTGTTGCACGTGCTGCAATGTTTTGTTAATAGTAATTTCTAAATCCTGAAAATCTATAGGCTTAGTCAAAAAATCAAAGGCCCCACCATTCATTGCCTTTCTAATATTTCCCAAGTCGCCATAAGCAGATATAACTACTGTTTTGACCATAGTAACTAGCTCGTTAAGTTTCGCTAGCAAAGCCATGCCATCCATGACTGGCATATTAATATCTGTCAGTACAATATCTATATCCGGCTGTTCTAGCAACTTTGAAAGCGCTTCTACGCCATTATGTGCAAAAAAAACTTGGTATTCTCCTGTGCGGATCTTTTTTCTAAATTTCTGGGAAATTAAACATTCTAAATCTGGCTCGTCATCTACAAAAAGTATTTTTGCTGGTATATTGCGAACCCTTTCGGTTGTCTCCGACATTTTTTCTCCTTTGATTAATTAACTTACCAGAATAATATTTATATACTTTAACTTTTATTATAGATTATGGCATGAGTAATGAAAAGGCTGATTTATACAATTGCAAACCGGACGGCTGTAATAGGCTCTCTCGTTGGGTAGAGGCCGATTTATTAGCTCCACTCAAGTTCAGCCTTAGTTTGTCTGATTGGAATTTCAATCCAGAACTCCGCTCCCTCCCCCACCTCTGAAACACACTTCAATGCGCCCCCATGCTTCTCCACTATAATTTGGTAGCTGATATAGAGACCCAAACCAGTACCCTGACCTACAGGCTTAGTAGTAAAAAAAGGTTCATAAATGCGGTCTTTCACGTCTGCTGTCATTCCCCGCCCATTGTCCCGAATTTGAATGACGACACGGGAATTTTCCTCTAGCAGAACAGTGCGAATAGTAATAGCTAGTTGGCGAGCGAAGATGTCATCTAGTGACTGTTGTTTATTGTACTCATTCAAAGCATCAATCGCATTATAAAAAATGTTAATAAACACCTGGTTGAGTTCTCCAGCATAGCATTCCACTAAAGGCAGATTGCTGTACTCCTCAAACACTTGAATTTCTGGACGCGCTCTCGTTGGTTGAAGTCGATTATCCAAAATCAGGAGGCTGCTTTTGATCCCTTCGTGAATATCAACAGACTTTATGTTAGCTTCATCCAGCCTTGAGAAGTTACGCAAAGACAAAACAATCTTGTGAATGCGGTCAACACCACATTTCATCGAAGCCAGGATTTGGGATAAATCTGCTATCATAAATTCTAAATCTATGGCTTTGATTTCAGCTTCAATCTCAGAACTGGGTGGGTTGTACTGCTGCTGATAGAGATGTAGCAGGTTCAGTAGCTTTTGGATATAATCCCTGACGTGGCTAATATTGCCATAGATAAAGTTGGCGGGGTTGTTAATTTCATGGGCAATCCCCGCAACCAGTTGACCCAAAGAAGACATTTTTGCAGTCTGAATTAGTTGAGCTTGGGTCTTTTTTAGCTCTTGCAGAGTTTGTTGTAAATCCTGAGCTTGTTCTCTAGCCCAAGCTTCCGATTGCCGCAAATACTGGTTTTCTTTTAGCTGTTGCACATCGCGCAGCGTTTTTTTGATGGTAATTTCTAAATCCTGAAAATCTATCGGCTTGGTTAAAAAGTCAAATGCACCTAAGTTCATCGCATTTCTGATATTTTTCATGTCGCCATAGGCTGATATAACTATTGTTTTCAGGGGTAGGTCTATTTGATTAAGTCTAGATAGTAAAGTCAGGCCATCCATTTCAGGCATATTAAGGTCGGTTACTACCATATCTAGATCCGGGTGTTCTTTCAATTGTTCCAGCGCCTCTACGCCATTATGGGCAAAAAACAACTGCCATCCTTCTGTACGGATATTTTTTTTAAATTTTTGGCAAATCAGGAATTCTAAATCAAGCTCGTCATCCACAAATAGGATTTTAATGGGCATATTTCTATCTTATTATGTTGGTGAGTGCAAGTTATTTAATTTTTATTACTCAGCTAATTCTGGCTCCTTCAGATTGTGAATATTTTTTCTTTTAATTCGTCAAAATCAACGGGCTTGGTAATATAGTCATCCGAGCCATAAGCCATTGCGGTTTGGTAATTTGTCTCATCTTCATAAGCCGTAATCATAAAAACTTTGAGATTGGGAAATTTTTCTTTGGTAATTCTGAGCAGTTCTAACCCATTCATTCCTGGCATATTAATATCCGATAAAATCAAGACAATGGACGCTTTTTTAGGGCTTTCTAAGTAGTCCAATGCAGCCACTGCCGACTGTGCGAAATGAAATTCTATTTGCCCTGCTTTGATTTCTTTCCTAAATTTTTGCTTGAACAAATACTGAATATCTTCCTCATCGTCTACAACCATTACTTTCATTTTTTTACTCCTTAAATTAGGCTGTTTTTTTCGGCAATGTGATAATAAACTCTGTGTAACTTCCTACTTCTGTTTCCACTTTTATGTCTCCGCGATGCTGCTGGATGATAATATCGTGACTCATAGATAGACCTAGACCAGTACCTTCCCCCGCTGGCTTTGTAGTAAAAAAAGGATTGAAAATCTTATCAAAAATCTCTGGGTCTATACCTGAGCCGTTATCGCGAATGCGAATTTCAATCGCCGATTCCAGATTTCGAGTTCTGACATCAAGCTGGGGTGAAAAATTTTCTCCGATTTCTTGTTTCTTTTTATGGGCTGCATAGCAAGCATTGTTAATAATGTTAAGAAAAACCCTGGAGATGTCTTGTGGCACGACTTCTACTTGGCCAATATTATTATCGTAATCGCTTGCTATAATCATGTTGAAAGCAGCCTCCTTGGCTCGCATCCCGTGATAGGCTAGATTGACATATTCTTCCAATAAACTATTGATATTTGTGGCTTCCCAATGACCCCTTTGTCCGCGAGAATGCAAAAGCATATTGCCGACGATTCTGTCGGCTCTTTGACCGTGTTGATTAATTTTTTGGAGATTGGCTTTTAGATCGGTTAATAGCTCAGTAATATACTCCCTGCTATCGGGAGCTAAGCGTTCTGTTTGATTTTCAATTTCTTGCAAAAGTTCTTCGGTTAATTCAGCAGAAACTTCGGAAAAATTGTTGACAAAGTTTAAGGGATTTCTGATTTCGTGGGCAATGCCTGCTGTTAAACTGCCTAGGGAAGCGAGTTTTTCTTGGACGATAATCTGATTTTGCATCGCTCTGAGATTTTCTTCGATCCGCTGGCGCTCTTCAATTTCATTCTGCAGTTGCTCCACACTATGGGTGAGCTCAGATGTACGCTCCTCGACTTTGATTTCTAGTTCTTCATTAGCTTTTTGCAGGGCTTCCTGGGCTTGCTTGCGATCGGTGATATCGCGGACGATCGCCACATATTGTTGCAGATCTTGATTGGAAAGGGAAGCGTCTTGGGAGAATCGATCGGAGATGGCAACTTCCAGAATGCGCGAGCTACCATCGGACAAATTGAAAGTTTGTTCGCTGCGACTGAGCCACTGCTCTGGCTGAACCCCTAATCCGGGTAGTAATTTGTTTAAGTGAGACCCAATTAGTCTACGAGCCTTTATTCCGAAGACGCTTTCAGCAGCGGGATTAGTCTGACGAATGACACCATTTTCATCCAGCACTACAATAGCATCCAGGGCAATGGTAAATAGCTGTTCTGCTCCCTCTCGTGCCTCGTCCATTGAGACGACTTGGGGTAAGCTCGTCCAACAGGCAACTGCCACCCCCACAAAAGCAACTGTCACGAGTAGCACTACCAATAAATTCAAGCCAACTGTAGAGTTAGCATATAATTTAAAGCCAAACATCCAGCCGACAGCGACGGCGCTCACAATCAGCAAGATCAAAATTACAACCTGAAACGCCACAAAATCTGGCATTTTGCTCTTGCTTCTGTTGCGGTAAAGCCGAATCCACCACGAGGGATGGAAAGGGGCAAAGGCAATGCGACTCATCCCTGCATCTAATGCTAAAACAGCAAGAGGAAATAACAACCCAATAACAAAGTCTTCCCAGCCCCAAGCCAAGCCTCCCACGACTAGAACCACCGCATCTACTACGAAAAAGCCCAGCGAGAACCAAGGCCACCGAACTTCTGGCTTATCCCGCCGCAGCCACAGTGAGAGATGGAACATCATCAGGCAGACAACTAAGCCAACATTAGTAATCGCCACCAGGCGAGGCACATTTCCCCAAGCTAGACAGATTAAACTCAGAACCAAAACCAAGGCAAGCGCGAATCCAAATACACCCCGTCGGGATACAACTGCGAATGTCGGCGAAATATGCCCATCTACGGCAAGTTGATACAGCATCCGGGGGCAGTTGGAAACAATTGTCGCGCAACTCAGAAGACAGCTAGCGACTACCAGAAAGGTGACGAGGGTGGGAACCCAGGGCCCCCATAATACCTGACAGGCAGCTAATACATTCAAGAATACGTCATCTTTCAGACCGGGAGCGGTGGCCAAGCGCATCAGTACCCAGGAACCTCCTAAAATCACAGGCAGCATCCCCAGTGCGGAAATTTTGAGAAACTGCAAGGTTTTAGTAGGGTTGCGGCTATCGGCTACGAAACTGGCGGCGGAGTCACAGCAGTAGAAGATGTATGTACCAAAGTAAAACCACTTAGCCCAGTCAATAAAGGTGAATTGTGGCCAAGTGGCGGGGAAAAAGCCGGGACTGTTTGGGGAAAAAGCTAACCAGATTAGACCATGAATGGAAAAAACAGATAGTACGCCGACTGTGGGTAACACGAAAAAGGCGTGCAGAATACTTAAGGCGCGGGTGCCACTGAATGTCAAAATGAAGGGTAGGAGCGTGAAGGTAATATTTAGTAAAGTTTCAGGACAGCTAAAACCTAAACTATTGAGGTTGACTTTGATGAGCTGGGTCAGCACGATCGCAGAAATTGGCAGTGTTGCTACCCAGCTTAAAAAGTATCCGATCGCTGCATAGCTTCCCAGACCCGGATAATTTTTCAGCATTCGGGCGGTATAGTTGGGCGTTCCCCCAGCCATGTCTGGGAAATACTCGCCGATGCGTTTTACTTGTAGGTTCAGCATCATACCCATCAGGATACCGGGCAACCAGATAAAGATGGCGCTAGGGCCAATCGCTGCTTGGATCGCTGTGGCGATGGTAAACCAATTGGCGTGACCGGTGAGGCCAAAGCCCGATGTTTCGACGGCACTCAGGCTTCGGGGCAGGCGCATGAGCGATCGCCTCTTGAGATTTTCTCTTAGGGAAGGCTGAGTTGGTTCTGAGTGGTAGCCGTTTTCCTGCTGGTGTCGGATGTTTGTCGCCATCACTTTTATCTATTATTTTGGGGATTTTGCTGTCGCCACCCTGATGTTCAGCTTTATAGCTTTTAACTTTTTTCCGTTAAGCCTTTTTGCTAGTCTTAAATTTTGGCAAAGCTGCCTTTCCCAGTCAACCATAAAAATCCATCTCAATCCATTTTCAATATTACATTTTATTTCTGACTTCTGACTTTTGCTAATTTCGCGTTCTTTTAGCCATGCCGCTGAGGCTTCGGCAAAGTCGTTGGGTGTTTAGGGATTTCAGGCATGACATAGAAATTGGGTAGGACTTACGCAACTGCCACAACTCCCTGTACCAACACCCTAAAATTAGACAATAAACATCAGAAAATCGGAAATTTTTAGTTTCTAAATTAAATAATTTGATAGCAGCCAGTGTTGAATTTGATATATTATTTGACCTGTTTTATACGATTAAAATTTGAGCGCATCACCCACACAATTTAAGCGCAAGCAATATGATTTATTTGAAGGTTATCTTGACTGCACTGCCAATATTATCTGCCGGTTAGTTGCTTGATTTCCCTAGGAAATTGCTCAATTTTCCAACGAATAGCACACACATGAGTGTACGTTATTCGTACTGGATTGAGTTTGGTTGTTAGTCGCGACTGTCCACTTGTCAGTGCCCCGGACTGCTTAAAGTGATTGGTGAGGGGGCGATCGCGCCCTCACCATGTGCCTGTTGCGTAACTCCTGTAGTTAATTAGTACAGTGGGCCTCGGCGCACCTTACTACTACAGATAGTGTCAAAATATAAGGAATGCAGCGTAAGTCTTGTTATTCCCTCTTCCTTCTTCGTTCTGACTTCAGAACTTACGCAAAAAATGAATGGTTCAATCAGCTATTGGTACAGACTTTACTACTACAGATAGTGTGAAAATATAAGGAATGCAGCGTCAGTCTTGTTATTCCCTTTTCCTTCTTCGTTCTGACTTCAGAACTTACGCAAAAAATGAATGATTCAATCAGCTATTGGTACAGACTTTTTGGGATGAGGCGCACTCTACAGATAGAGTTTCTGCGTGCAGGAGTGTTCCGACACTTTTTTGCTAACAAATGCTAACAAACATATAAGTCAAGAGAATCTCTCAACAAAGGCGTGTCAACCAATGCCCGCAGGAAAATCCCGCGAGCACCATTTAGAGCCCGATCCATCTTCAGTCCAGTGGCGACAGACTTAATAGTCCTGGCACCACCTAGATTTTTGACAATTTCGCCCGTCCATGAAACTGTTTTTAACGTGTAAGCTTCGTTGCAGTCAACTACAAGTTTGGAATTTTCCCAGGCTTTCCACTTTAGGAAAATCTTGAACTCGTAATGGCTTAGTGTCAACATTTGTCGCACCGTTTTGTTTCTCAACTTACGGCGTGACCTAGAAACCATTTGAGAGCTTTCAAATGTTGGCAACAGAATCACATCAAAATTATCAAACAAAAACTTAGCTATTTTGTGATGTAACTCTTTAACCAAATGTTGGATTTTACAACGAAGCCTACTAGCTGCTTTCTTGAATCTTCTTTTTTGTCGTCTAGGAGCTTGAGAAATTTTTGACACTAATTTGTCCAACCGGAAACACAGTTTTTGGATGTACAAATTAGAATCTTTCCCTAGCCAACCGTAAGAATTTTCCGAGAAAAACGTCATGAACGTGCGGACACCGGGATCTAAGGCAACTAGCCGACCTTGTTTATCGGTCTTGACTTGTTGCACTTCTTCGGAGACGACTAAGTAATACTCGCCGTAAGCGAGAGTCAATCTTCCATCGCTGAAATTTCTAGGCAAAGATTCCGTTAACTGACACTTGCCCAAAATTGAATGGTAGACACCGCAGTCTTTTATGGCAGACTTTGGCACATAAATAGACTGCTTGGTGTCTTTTCTGCTGCGAAATTTGCATTGGCGGATTTGCCCGTCTTTCTTGAAACCCTGCTTGGCTGCCTTGATTGCTGAGCAAGCATCTTTGATGGCAATGGATTTGATTTGGAAAGGTACAGGTTTTGCCCATTCTGGCAAGCTGTTGAGTATTCCAGTTTTGATTGTCATCCAGCTAGCTTTTTTGTCTGGTTCTTGGAGGTATTTGATAGTCGTGTTGTAGACAAAACGACTTACCCCAAACCACTGCTTAATTAGCGCTTTTTGTTCAGGATTTAGGAATAGCCGGATCTTCCTCGATCTTCTTGCTGTAGCTCCTGAGTCCGTGCATTCTACAACTGAAGACGTGAAGGATGGCAAGAAGATCGCTTGTGAGTTCGGTTTCTGGGCAGTGAACAGTTCGGTCGAGAACCAAGATTTGTCCACCGTTTTGCTCGGCCATGAACTCGAAAAGTTCAAATCCGAATCTACACAATCTGTCGCGACAGGCAACAACAATCGTGAGCTGTTCGCCGCGCATAAATCTGACCAGTAGGGCTTGCAATCCTTTGCGTTTAAAATTAAGCCCTGACCCGATATCTTGGATGATTTCGGCGTCGGGGTATTGCTGTCGCATGAAGTCAGCTTGTCGAGCGAGGTCATCTCGCTGCTTGGAGGAGCTGACGCGACAGTAGCAAACAAAGGTAGCTCTAGTTGCACTCCGCTGGTAAGACTCGACATCGTAGAGTCGTTGCCCTGCTTCGTTTTTGATGCTTTTAATTTTCCCGGAGTCTGCATATTTTCTTAGAGTATGTGGATGCAAGCCCAGAAATTCGACTGCTTTTCTGAGTGGGACGTATGCCATGCAGCGAATAGTAGCATCTATAAGCAAAAGTAAGCAAATTGATTGCTGTGCGCTAACCCTCTTCCTTCTTCCTTCTCCATAAAAAACCCCGGTTTCTTCAAGAAACCGGGGTTTTTCCTACCAACTAAGAGAGGAGTCAAAACTTCACAGGTAGCGGTTGCCGGAATTCTACATTTCTCGCACAACCCTCTAAACCAAACTACGGGCAAATTCTAGTTGCAGCTTCTTTAAAGCTGTCTCATTTCCTCTTCAAGCACCCGAACCAAATCTTGATTGCCACTGGATCTCGCTACTTCTATGCGGTGCATCAGTTGCTTGTGAATGTTAGCGCGGTGGGTTTCTGCTAGTTTTTTTACGTTTTGACGATTTGTGTTCATGGTGGACGTTCCTTATATTAAATTTGGTGTACCTGCTACTTCTTCAATATAGCGCTAAATTCCAAAAAGTATCTAAATTTACAAAAAATTTACAGTTGTTGACCGAGCGACCACACTACTGTATAAGATTGGCTATAAGTCAATAGGGATATCTTGACAATAAAAAAAGGCAGAAGCCTAGAGCAGCGGAAGCCTAGAGCAGCAGAAAGCAGAACTAGAAATTCTCCCTATCTCACAACATTTACTCAAAGGTAAGGTACTTATGACGTACCCAACATTTACTCAAAACTCAAAACTTCCTCCAGCCCCTCTACCAACTGCTGAAGGTGTGCGAGCTCGTGAGTTGCCATCAGCGAAATCCGAATTCGACTCACGCTGACAGTCGGAGGCCGAATCGCCGGAGCAAAAATACCCATCTCCTTGAGTTTGCTCCCTACTGTTAAAGCTGCGGCTGCATCTTTTAACGGAAGAGTGAAAATTGGGGAGAGGGAATTGCTAATTGGTAATTGGTGATTGGTAATCGCGCAATATTTGAAAGTTTCGATATTTTGTCGCAACCGAAGTCGGCGTTCTGGTTCTTGCTGGCCAATTCTCACAGCTTCCAAAGCAGCCGCCGCGTCAGCAGGCGTCAATGCTGTAGTATAAATCCAACTCGCAGCTCGATTACGCAGAAAATCAATTAAAGCAGCAGATCCCGCAACGTAACCACCTAAACTTCCCAAAGCTTTGCTGAGTGTCCCCACTTGAATCAGCGGTGTTCCCGTACACCCGAAATGTTCTGCACAACCGGCGCCGCTAGCACCGAAAACTCCTGTAGCGTGAGCTTCATCTACTAATACCATGCAGTTAAAGGTTTCGGCCACAGCCAACAACTGCGGCAGCGGACACAAGTCCCCATCCATGCTAAAGACGCTATCGGTAATAATTAAACACTTGCGGTATCTCCCGCGATTTTGCTCTAGCTTGACCTTTAAATCCTCAAGATTGCAGTGACTGTACTCTAGGGCAGTTGCACCGCTGAGTGTGGCTCCGTTTTTCAGGCTCGAATGGTTGTACTTGTCAGATAATATCAAATCGCGCTTGCCGACAACGGATGCGATCGCCCCTAGATTCGCCAAATATCCCGAACTGAATACTAAAGCATCTTCAGTTTGTTTTAAATTAGCAATAGCTTGTTCTAGCTGTCGGTGCAAATCGCGGTGTCCGCTGACCAACCTCGAACCCGTCGCACCCGTACCAAATTCCTTAGTTGCAGCCATAGCAGCTTTAATTAACTTGTCATGGCCCGCAAGTCCCAGATAATCGTTGCTGGCAAAGTTAATCAGCCGACGGTCTGCTAATTTTACCACCGGCCCAGGGGAACTTTCGATCGATTGTGGCGATCGATACCAATCGGCACGGCGAACTGTGTCCAGGGCCTTCTCTATCCAAGCGTAAGGGTCTGTGTTCATATTGGAAAGCGATCGGGTAATACGTTATATTAGCTGGTGATCAGTTCCTCCCTATCACAGAAGCATATGCCACTCACTAAAAAATACAGATTAGTCACCCGCAGCGATTTTGACGGTCTTGTCTGTGCCGTTTTGCTCAAAGAACTCGATATGATCGACGAGATTAAATTCGTGCATCCTAAAGATATGCAGGATGGAAAAATCGAAATAACAAATAACGATATTAGCACCAATTTACCCTATGTAGACGGAGTTCATCTAGCTTTCGATCACCATTTCAGCGAAACTCTTAGACACGAGAAAATCAAAATTAACCACATCATCGATCCCTATGCAGCTTCAGCAGCTAGGGTACTGTACAAATATTATGGAGGCAAAGCAAAGTTTCCTGATATTTCTGAGGCGATGATGGCAGCAGTTGACAAATCAGATTCCGCTCAATTTGCCCAAGAAGAGGTTCTGCATCCGCAAGAATGGGTGCTGTTAAACTTCATAATGGACGCCCGAACCGGCTTGGGAAGATTTAAAGAATTTACCGTTTCCAATTATCAGTTAATGATGCAGTTAATCGATTACTGCAAAAATCATACCATCGATGAAATTTTGCAGCTTCCTGATGTAAAAGAAAGAGTAGACCTCTACTTCGAGCAAGAAGAAAAATTTAAAGAGCAAATACAGCGATGCGCCAAAGTTTATAATAATTTAGTTGTTTTGGATTTGCGTAACGAAGAGGTGATTTATGCGGGAAATCGTTTTGTAATTTATGCTTTGTTCCCTCAGTGCAATATATCGATTCACGTACTTTGGGGACTGAAACAACAAAATACTGTTTTCGCAGTTGGCAAGTCAATCTTTAACAAAACTTCTAAAACTAATATTGGGGAGCTAATGTTAAGATATGGCGGCGGTGGACACCAGAATGCCGGAACTTGTCAGATTGAGAACGATAAAGCTAGTCAAGTTTTGAAAGAGTTAATTGCCAAGATAGAGCAAAATGGTTGAATTGGCTTTATTTTTTTTGCAGTCAGGACTTGAGTCTTTGATTATTTTGTTTTAATTTTCAGCACTAAAGTCCTTACTACAAACAGGGATTTTTAGGACTGAAGTCCTTACTGCCAACGGGAGTTTAGTCCTCAAGGTTTTTAGCTGGCAGGTTCTGAACATTGAGATTTTCTGAACTCTTGGCTTTGACTGGTGGCAAATGGTCTACCAAACCCATCTCAAAAGCGATATCCGGCAACTCATCAGCGTTATATTTTCCTGGCTCAAACAATCGGCCGGGAGTAAAACAAGGCTGTTTCAACCGTACCACTTCCCCAGGTGAAAACATTCCCCTAAACATTTTGCGTTCGAGTCCCATAATTTCTGCTCCTAAAACAACTTTCGCATTAATCTTAGCAATTTTTGAGCCGCAGCTTCCCAACTAAATAAATCCCCCGTCTCTTTAGCTTTGTGAGCTATCTCAAAACGCATCGGGTCTTCAACAATTTTTCGCAACTGTTCGCGAACAGACTGAAGATTTGGCTCGGCCCAATGAGGAGAATTTCGGATTTTTAGAGACTGAGTATCGTAACACTTTCCTACGGGCATTAGATCGTAAGCAATGGGATAGCAGTTATCACTCTTGGCGTACTCAGTCGGACCGCCGTACATAGTCATAGCGACCGGTAAACCCGCCGCAAAGGCATCCAAAATTTTAATTGCAAAACCCTCGCCGCGAAAGGGAGCTAAAAAAGCATCGGCTGACAAGTATAAATCAGCTAGTTCTGCTTTATTATAAAATTTAGGGATAATCAGAATTTTTGCCTTTAATTTGCCGAGCTGCTTTTCAATATTGGCGAGATGTTCCACTATAACATCTGGATTTTTACCCCCATCTTTGATTATTAACTCTACGTTAGAATCATCTTTAAACTCTTCCCAAAAAGCTTGAATGGCCAGATCCGTGCCAAATCTATAGAAATCAAAAGAATTGGTCATGTGCAGAATATGTTTTACATCTTTTGGTTTTTTTGGGGATCGGGGAAAATAGAGTTGCGAGATTAAAGGATTGAAACCTAGAGGCATGACTGATACGTTAGCAGCCGGACATCCAGCTTTTATTAAAACGTTTTTAGAATATTCGCTGACGGCTAGTTTGTGGGATGAAGTGTTAACTGCATCGTAAATCCAGTAATCATAATCATCATGGTTTTTGGCGAATTCGTAATTGATAGCAAAAAGTTCTAAGTTGAGATGTCCGTTGAGTTCTTTTAAAAAATAAGGTTTCCAGTAATGAGACCATTTTATCTGAAATAAATCTGAGGGTGTGGTGTTCATCCACTTCTCTAGCAGGTCGTTTTCTTCTGCTGTGGAATTGCGACTGAGATGAGAGGCTATGGTTGAAGGTTCGACCGAAATAGGAATTCCCATTTGGTGTAAAGTTTTCGCCAGGGATAGGGTAATGTCGGTAAAGGAGTTAAAGTGTTGAAAGGCAACGTTAAAGTGAACCATATTTATTGGTTATTAGTGCAGGGTAATCGCATCTAATTTGGTATAAATTATACTTGACAAATGACAGAAAATGCACCCGCCAGAGGCAGGGGTGCGGTGGAGACCGGATCGGCGACCAACAAGCAGTTAAACTGGGAATGGACCTCCGGCAGGTATCCCTCACTCAGGCAGATGGAAAAAGGCTGCCGTGAAATCTACCGCCGACGGAACATTGTTGAACGTGCTATCAACCTGGGGGGGTGACAACCCGCCTGAAACCCATAGTTACTAAGGATTGAGCCAACTTGTGCTAAAAAAAGATAGGCAGCAGAATTGTTACACGCTTGCCTATCAAAAAAAAAAATGATACCA
>Ga0164304_10000221_pt1 | contig 14534 bp, 9 predicted proteins | sample Whisoiple_217_MG_FD_110216 | JGI IMG/M metagenome (GOLD analysis project Ga0164304, IMG submission 110216) | Soil microbial communities amended with pyrogenic organic matter from upstate New York, USA - Whitman soil sample_217_MG | ecosystem: Environmental > Terrestrial > Soil > Agricultural...
CTGTAAGCCAGCCAAGCAGGCCAGAGCCGGCCATCGCCTTGCCGAGCACCACCGCTCCAGCCACGGCCAGCAGCACCCAGACCTGGTTGTAGAACTTGAAGATCGTGTTCATGCGGTAGGCGTCGCCGCCTGAGAGGTTGTCCTCGAGGAAGACGATCTCGATGGCGCCGAAGACCCCCGCGGCGCAGGCGATCATCGCTCCGACCAGCCGTTCACCCCGGTCGTCCAGGAAGAGCCACATCGTGGCGCCCAGGACGAAGAAGGCCACCGCCAGCGCCAGCACGCCCCGACCATCGACGACCAGCACCGCCTCTGTCACCAGGGCCGCGATCACGATGCCGTGACAAAGGTCGTCGAGCCAGTCGAATTGCTGGTCGGAGATGACGAGCAGGCTCGGTACGGCCAGAATCGCGCAGGCGACGATCGTGGCCAGGTTGACGGTCAGAGAATTGCTGTCGGCATCGCCGAGGTTGGTCGCGATCGCCACGATCAGGACCACGGCGACGATCCCGAGTGGCAGGAGCGGGTCGACCACGAACCACGAGATCCGACCGCGAAGCCGCGCGAGGAGCAGTGCGCTCCCGCCAACGCCGACGATCGCCAGCAGGCCGCCGAGGTGATCCGCGAACTGGATCACGCTCGTCTTGTCCCGCGTTTCTCCGACTGTGGTGAAGAGCGCGACGTACTTGGAGTAGAAGGGCGAGAAGAGGACAGCAGCAATCGCGCCGACCACGCCGGTCGCAAAGACGGTCAGCCCGGCCCGGAGCAGGAACGGCCGGATGCCCACCGTCGTCATGAAGAGCGCCACAAAGGTGAACAGGACGTACTCGGCCAGATCCCAGGAATTGGTCGTTGCGACCGAGCCGACTCCGAGCCCCAGCATCCCGAACCTGACGAGAAGTCCGAACGTCTCCCGATTTGCGCGCGGCCGCAGTGTCGTGATCGTGGTCAGGTTCGGGTCCTGAGCCAGCGAGAGGCAGATAGCGAGCACGGCCAGCGATATCGGCACGTTGATCCCGTGCGCGTGGAGGTCGGCATAGAGGCCGGTGAAGTAGGGAAACTCGGTGATCGCGTTGCTGATCGCCCGGCTGGGTCCCCACGTCCAGTCAAAGTTTGGGTTGATCTGATCCGGCCAGGTCTTGAGCACGTGGAAGAACGTATCAAGATTGCCGATCAGCACCAGAAGGGTTGCGCCGAGCAGCCCGGTCGCTACCGCCTGGGAAACGCGGCGCCGGGTCGAGCCGAGTGCCGCCGCCAGCGTGTATGCGCCGGAGGCCGCGAGGCCCATCATCGTAGGCTGGGCAAGATTGAAGGCGATCTCGGCTGGAATTCCAGTCAACTTTATGCAATAGGCAACCAGGTACAGGCCGTAGTAGTAGTAGTTGATGTAGCCGTTGGCGAACCACGGATCGAACGGCGGGAAGTGCGCGCTGCGGAGCGTTGCATTCAGGTGCGCGAACTCCATCGGCTTCTCGCCGCCCCATATCGGATGCCACGAATCCGGGTTGATCCATCGGAAGAGCAGGAAAAGCGCAAAGACCGACCAGAACGCGACCTCGGCGCCCGCAACCGCTGGCAGGGGATAGTCCCGGCGCCGATCCGCCAGCAACCACCAGAGCGCGAAGCCGATCGCGGCTATGACGGCCAGAGCGGCCCAGCACCACCAGACCTCGAACGCGACGATTTTCAGGCTGGCCAGGAACCAGAGCAGCCAGCCGGCGATGATTAACGTCAGCACCCGGCTCATCCCGGCGCCGCCATCGGGGAAGCGCGGAAAGAGCAGGCGCGACCATTGCCGTCCGATCACGCCGAACAGCGCCAGCAGCACGATCCAGACGCCGAGGGCGACCGCACTGTTGTGCGTCCAACGCTCGCTCCACCGGAAATCTCCGACCACAGGCAGCTGCCCGACCGGCTCGTCGAGCATCAGGGTCTTGGCGTGCTCGTTCAGCCGGGTCGGCGTCCAGTTGGAGTCGATCGCCGGCGTCATCAGCGTCTGGTACGTGTCCTGATCGATCAGGGCGCCCTTCTTGAAGATCAGCACGCGCGGATGGTCGTAGTTGACCCACGACTCATCGGCCAAAGAGTCGTCGAACTTCAGCGGCCCGATCTTCGGCTCGGTGTGAAAGTCCGCCGCCAACGTGAATCCGAGCTGTCCGCTGGTCAGGAGATCGTAGTAGCGGATCTGGACCGGATACCGCCACGGCGACTGCCGGACCGACTCCATCAGCCGGTTGGAAGACAGGACGACATAATCAGACTGCTCAAGCTGCTTGTAGAGGTAGTCGGCAACCTCCTGCTGCGGGCGGTCTCCGTAGATGTCGAACGACACCTCGCTGTATTGCATATCGCCGCGGTTGAGCATCGGCCCGAACGAGACCGGGAGTGAGTCGTCCCAGCTCTCGGACGAGACCGAGCTGCCCATCGGCACGTTGGCGTAGATCCATTTCGAGGCCGCAATTCGGGGGTGGTCGCCTGAGTAGATCGACATGAACGCGATCGTCCAAACGGCGATCCCGGCCAGGCAGGCGGTCGCGAAGGCGGTTCCCAGACCCCGGTTCCAGCGCTTGCTTAGCCACCGGAAGCCGGTCCAGATTGCCGCGCCGCCTCCGATCGCCATCACCGGCACGATCGGGATCTGATACCGCAGGAACTTCACTTGCGGGGTCAGGATCACGATTGATTGCAATCCCAGCCACACCAGGATCAGCAGGATGTCCGACCGCCGGTTGCGCAGGCACCACCAAGCCATCAGCCCGATCCCGACGAAGCCGAGAATCGCCGCGACGGGCCCCATGCCCCATTTCGTAATCTGCTCGAGCTGGTAGACAACCGGTGTCGTGCCCACATAGCGGCGGGTGAAGGGGAAGTCGATCGCGCCGCTCGACATTTGCTGCTGCTCGCGTAGCTGATCGATGTAGACCTGCATCCGCATCAGCGCATATGGCTCGAAGACCGCGAAGGCAGCGATAGCCGCGGCGCCGCTCACGGTCAACCGTGTGATCGCGCTCGTCAACGCCGACGCCGGATCGTCGCGGTCGAACGACCGGTAGGCGACGACCACCGCAGCCAGCGCGACCACGCCTGCCAGCAGCAGACTGCTCCCCTTGGAAGCCATCGCGAAGCCGAAGGCAGCGCCCGCGAGCACAAACCAGCCGTGCCGTTCCCGGTCCAGGGCCAGCAGCGAGCACCAGAGCGTCAAGGTGACGAAGCAGGCCATCCAGATGTCGGTGGTATAGAAATGAGAGAGTTGGATCGCGAGTGGCGTCGCCGCGTAGATCGCCGCGGAAAGGAGCCCAACCTTTCGATTGAACAATCGCGTCGCAACCAGGAAGATCAGGAACACCGTTATGGTGTCCACGAACGCCGAGATCGCCCGGCCCACCCGCGGCACGTGATCGAAGTTGTCCCACGGCGTGCCCGTCGCTTTGGCCAGCATTTCGGCCGCGAAGTCGGTGATCAGGAGCGGCATGGCTCCGTATGAGTAGTTGCAGACCGAGTTCTGCTGGTCGCCGCAGGTCTTGTTGCGGGGATTGAAGGGCGAGGTATCCGGGTTCCGGATCTGGTCCCAGTTCAGCGGCCAATCGAAATGGATCTGGTCATTCGAGCGGATCGTGACGAACAGCTCGTCGGGGTGCAGGAACTTGCCCTGATCCCAGTTCAGATCGAAGACACGCAGCGAGAAGGCACTGATGAGGATAGCCACCAGAGCCAGCCAATCGAGTCTGGACCGGTGAGAAGGTTCAGTGCGCCGAATTGACATGATGCGCGGATTGTACGATTTGCGTTTTGTGCGGTCGAGGTGATGGGGGGAGATGGCGGTTTTGGCGCATTCACGGCAGATTACGCTGGCCTTCTTCGGGACGCCGCCCTACGCGGTTCCGACGCTGCGCACATTGGCGGCGGATGCGCGGTTCGATGTGCGGATGGTCGTTACCCAGCCCGACCGCAAGGCCGGGCGTGGTCATCAGCTCGTCGCCCCGGCGGTCAAGGGTGCCGCGCAGGAGTTCGGTTTGCCGATCATGCAACCATCTACCCTGCGGGATGAAGATGCGCGGGCGAAGCTGCGGGCGCTGGATGCCGACTTGTTTGTGGTCGCGGCATATGGCTTGATCTTCGGCCGGCCGATCCTCGATATGCCTGAGTACGGTTGTCTGAACCTGCACGCGTCGATCCTGCCGCACTATCGCGGCGCGGCACCGATTCCGGCTGCCATCTTGAACGGGGACTCCGAAACCGGGGTGACCCTGATGATGATGGAGCGCGGCCTCGACACTGGCCCGATGGTGGCGGTCGCGAAGACGCCGATCGTGCCGGCCGATACAACTGAGTCGCTGACCGCGCGGCTCGCGGAAATCGGCGCGCAGCTTGCGGTCGAGCGAATCCCGGACCTCATCTCCGGCCGGATCGAAAGCTATCCGCAGCCGGCCGGTGCGACCGTCGTCCGCCCTCTGACCAAGGCGGACGGCCAAATTGACTGGCGGCAATCGGCCAACCAGATCGAGCGGCAGGTTCGCGCCATGTGGCCGTGGCCGCGCGCCTGGACCTTGATTAACGACACGCCGCTGCAGATCCACAAGGCGTCGGTGGCCTCGCCAGAAGGCGAATCGAATCAGCCGGGATTCATCCGGGTGATTACCGGCAAACCGGCCATCGTCTGTGGCGACGGTCAGGCGCTTGTAATCGAGCAGGGGCAACTGGCCGGAGGAAAGCCGATGTCGGGTGCTTCGCTCCTCCACGGCCGCGCAATCACAAGCGGCGACGTCTTCCCATCGGCCGGTTCCCCGGACGCACCACTTGTCCGCTCTGTAGATTGAAAACGAGAATCCGTTCGCAGGTCCCAGAGATCGCCGATATCAGGCACTGAGTCTAGGCGTCACGACTGTCCGAGTTATCGGCCCTTGCGCCAATCGTCGAACTTGTCGCCGAGCTCCACGCCCGGTTTCTTGAGGTCGATCTGGCGACCGCGCCACATCTTGCGACTTTGGCCTGCGCCGGGCCGCACGAGCCGGAAAATCGCGACACCAATGGCAACGATCCCCGCGATCTGGATCACCTGCTGCAAGAGACCGCTGTCCTTGGCGACCCAGCCGCCGATAACGAAGAGGAAGAACGCGATGCCGAACCAGCCCCAGGCCGTGTCCAACCACCCCACGTGCGAGCGCCATTTCAGGATCTGGGTTCGCGTCGTCCGGCCCCAGGCGCGCGCCCTTGCGGTCAGTGGCGGTTTGCGATCGGTCCGTTCAAGGATCTCGAGAACCTCGTCCTCGAGCCGCGATCGTTTGGGGCTGCTATTCGGGTCATTCATGACCGCACCATTGCTTCACTCGCGATCGCCGCGACTGCTTCGATCGCGGCATCGATCTCCTCGACCGTCGTGGTCAGGCCGGGACTGAACCGTATTGTCCCATTCGGCCCTGCGCCGATTGTTGCGCATGCTCCAGGAGCGCAGTGCAATCCGGTTCGGCAGGCGATTCCGAATGCCTGGTCGAGGACGCTGCCGACATCGGCCGGCTGCCAACCCGGGATACCGAATGAGACGACATCAGCCGCGCCGGACTGCTCTGGCTCGAACATCGTCGCGCCGGACTCGGCAATGCCGGCGGCGAGACGTGCCCGCCTCTCCCCATGATGCGCCTGAATCTGGTCGATGCCAAGGGTCATGACGTGTTTGAGACCGGCAGCCAGTCCGGCGATCCCCAGCGTATTGACCGTTCCTGACTCATATCGGTACGGCAATTCGAGCGGCTGCATGTCGTCTTCCGACCGCAATCCGGTTCCGCCGGCGTGCAGCGGCTCCAGATCGGCGACATTGACCCGCTCGCCGATATAGAGACCGCCGGTGCCGCTTGGGCCGAGGAGCGACTTGTGGCCGGGGAATGCGAGCAAATCGACCTGCATCTCCCGGACATCGATCGGCATCGCCCCAATCGTCTGCGCGGCGTCGACAAGCAACAGTGCGCCGGCCTCACGAGCAATTCGGCCGATCGTTGCGATTGGTTGGATCGCGCCGTTGACATTCGAGCCGTGCGTGATTGCGATCAACTTCGCGCCATCGACGACCGCCCGGATCGCATCCGGGTTGACGACGCCCGTCCGCTCGGCCTGAACCGTGATCACCTCGGCCCCAAGGTCCTGCATTCGCCGCAGCGGCCGCCGGACCGAGTTGTGCTCCATCGAGCTGGTTACGACCTTGTCGCCCGGCCGCACCAGGCCGAAGATCGCCAGGTTCAGGGCGTCGGTCGCGTTGGTGCAGAAGGCGATCCGCTCCGGCGCCTCGGCATTGATCAGCCGGGCCAGGCCGGCCCGCGTCCTGAAGATCATCTCCGCCGTCTGAATTGCCATCTGGTGGCTGGATCGGCCTGGGTTCGCGCCGTACTGATCCAGCGCCTCGACGATTGCCTGGCGAACGGATTCCGGTTTGGGCCAGCTGGTAGCGGCGTTGTCGAGGTAGATCATTGTCGGTCAGGACCCCACGTATCGATCGTAGATCGCCCGTGCCTCGCGCGGCTCGGTCGTGCCCTTCACGATCGCGCGGCCGTCCGGGAAAATCGTCAGCTCGTGGCCGGTGACGGCATCGGTGAAGCGGACAAGGAACCGGTTGACCATCACATCGCCGGCCGGCTCGAGCCGCCTACCAAGAGCGGCCAGATCGAGTTTGACGGGAGGCTGGATGATCACCTGCACGGCATCGTGACCGCAGAGCGTAGTCTCGAGGTTGAGCGATTTCCGGTCGAGAAAGTCGAACTGCCGCTGCTGGCAGGTCGGGCAGTCGGGCCGCGGACCGCCGACCGGGATCCGCTGCAAGTCCATCGACCAGATGTCGATTGAGACCAGCGACCGATTGATGGCGTCGGTCCTGCCGAGCGCCAGCTTGATCGCCTCGCTGGCTTCGAGCGACGAAATGACGTGCACCGATGGGCCAAAGACGCCAGCGGTGTCGCAGGTGGGTGCCGATCCCGCATCCGGGGCATCCGGGAAGACGCAGCGTAGGCAGGCCGTCTCGCCCGGGATGATCGTCATCGTCATGCCGTAGGTGGCGATCACTCCGCCATAGACCCACGGCCGCCCGGTCTTCACCGCCAAATCGTTGATCAGGTAGCGCGTCTCGAAGTTGTCCGTGCCGTCGACGAGAAAATCGGCGCCATCGGTCAGCTGCTCGATCGAGAGGCTGTTCACGTCCGCCACGACCGGTTTGACCTCAACCGACGAGTTGATCGCGGCCAGTCGCTCGGCCGCTGCCATCGCCTTCGGCGTGTGCTCGCGGACATCATCTTCGGTATAGAGCGTTTGGCGTTGCAGGTTGTGCAACTCGACGTAATCGCGGTCGATCAGCGTCAGTTGCCCGATTCCCGCCCGCACCAGCAGATCGGCAATCGTACTGCCGAGCGCGCCGGCGCCGATTAGGGCGACGTGCGCCCGCGCCAACCGCTCCTGCCCGGTCGGACCGACTACGCCCAGGATCTCCTGCCGGATATATCGATTGGAAGGGGCGGCCGCCGTGCTCATGCGCTCTCCCGCGCGAAAGTCAACCCGATGCTATCAATTCTATAGCACAGTTGTTCAACTTCTCTTCTTCCATATTGCTGCCTGTGAGGTAGATCCAGGTCCCGGGATGGGCGAGGCACCCATTCCGGGATGATCACTGGGCTGGTCTTGCGGCGCTACGGCAGTTGGACGCCACCGACCGCGTCGGCCACGATCGTCTGCGCCTTTTCCAGCGTCGCGGCCTCATCCTGGCTCAGCCCGTTGCCATTCACCTTCCATTCACCGTCGACCAGCGAAACTGTCAAGACGCTGGTTACACCGCCGGTGACCTGAGCCTTCGGATTGATCCTGTCTGCTTGCGAGAGGCCGAAATATCCGGCCGTTTGCAAGTCGGTCAGTAGCTTCGTCAGCTCGGTATCCGTGAGCGTCACCGTGCGCGTCTGCTTCTCGGCCGTAGTCTGATTCCCGAGAGCTTCCGATGCACCCGGCGGTGTGATCACGATCTCGACCCGCCCTGATCCGAAGACAGTGATGTCGTACCCCTCCTGAGCCGCAGGTGCGACCGGTCCGTTGTCGACCACGCTGTGGATCACCACCGCATTGGCTGACGCTGGCTTCAGCGTGGGATCCTCCTCGGCCAGACCCGGTGCAAGGAATGCCGAAACCCCCGTTCGGTTCGGGTTACTGGAATCCGGCAACAGATAGACGATGCCGGTCAGGCCAGACCCGCCCTGTTCCCGCAGCCCGACCACGATCGAGCCATCCGAACGGAATGGACCGCCGACTTCGCCACAGGCTATGAGGTCCTGAGCATTGCCTTGACTTGCATGCACGGTGACAGCGAAGTCGCTCGAAAGCAGGTCGTCGAGGGAGACGTTGACCAGCGTGTAGGACGCTTCGACCACAGTCGCCCGGTTTGAGCCCTGGACCCCGCCGGTAGGCTCGATCAGATCCTTTAGCTCGTATCGCGGCTGGCCGGAGAGCTCAGCGCAGATACCGGCCTGGATCGAGAGCTGGTGACTGACCGTCGGCGTCGGCGTGGGTGTGGGCGGCAACGGAGTCGCGGTCTCGGTCGGCGTAGCGGTCGGGGGCATCGGTGTCGATGTCTCGGTCGGTGGCGGAGGGGGCGCAACCGTCGACGTTTCAGTTGCGGGCGGCGGAGGTGCGGATGTCGGCGTGTTGGTTGCCACCGGCACCGTCGTCGGCGTCTGCCCGCTCAGGTTCTGTCCGATGTCGTAGACGTCGCAGATGACATGCTCGCCTTGGCCGACCGGGACCGTGAAGTTCGGCCCGTTAGGCTGAACCTGGAATGGCGCGTTATTGCTGCCCTGTACTGAGCACCAGATCGCCAGGCGCACGGCCTCCAGCGGCGGTCCTTCAGTCAGCTGCACCGCCTGATCCCCTGCCGCCAGGTCACTGAAGATAACGTTGCCCTGCTCATCGACGAACTTGGCGGTGCCGCCGTTGACCGTGAAGCTGACCGGTTGCTGCGGCGGGAAGCCGTGGCACTGCTGAAAGATGTCGCCGGTCGGCTCGCCGTTCGGGCAGACGCGCTTGTGAATCTCGAGCTCGCCTTTGGCAGCTGCGCCAGCGGTCAGGTCGTACCAGTCGCAGATCACGGTCGCACCAGCAGGCACGTCGATCGTCACGCTGCGGTGATCGGCATGGTCGTCGAACAGGATCGACTTCTTATTGGGCTGGACTGCGCAGAACACATACGCCGCGCCGGCGGTGGCGTTGTCGGCGAAATCGGCGTCCGCTTCGGTGATCTGAACGCTGCCCGACGCGACCTTTGCCGTGGCGACGCCGTGCTTGTCGGTGACGACCCGTTCGCTCGCGATCGAGAAATGGACGTCGGGAACGCGTTTGTCGTGGCAGGTGCCAAAGAGGTCGCTGGTAGTCTCCGGGCAGACGGCCTTATGGATGGTGATCGTCGCGGTTCCGGTCGCGTGCTGATTCTCGAAGGCGACATTGGCCGCGCCGGAATCGGCCGGGATCGTCACCGCGACCGGATTGTCGCCCTTCACCGCCCAGCCCGCGCCGACGTCCTCCCAGACGTAATAGGGCGTGCCAGTCTTCAGATTCGGGTCAACTGGTCCGAAGGTGACCGTATACGTGTCGTCCGAGGTGCAGGTCTGCCCGATGACGTCGGTGCCATCGGGATCGCTCGTGACGACGAAGCAGACCTCGACGACCTCGTTCGGCTTCTGGTTCGCAGCCCATGTCTTCTTGACTGTGATCGTGCCCTGCTCAACGGCCCGCGCCGTGGGGGCGCGCAGGTCAAGGGCACCGAGCATAAGGAGGACGAGCGAAAAGAGCGTGAGTGCAGGAATCAGGTATCGACGCCTCATCATGTCCTCCAGACCGTCAGAAGCAGCGCAGCGGGATACAACGCTCTATATATACGCCTCATGCTCGGGTCGCAGCCGTATCTCGTGCATTCCATTCCCTCCGTCAAGCGCAACAAACCCGTGACAAATGCACAGATTTGGGCTGGACGACGACCCGCTCCGCGTTCACGTTGGTCAGGCGAAGAGATCGAGTTCGGTGCCGAGGCTGAGCTCGGCGGCGCGGGCGAGCGCTCGCTGGCCGACGACGACATCCTGGACAGAGTTGCCGACGCTCTTGAAGAAGGTGATCTCGTCGGCCGAAACGCGGCCTGGCGCATCGCCGCTGACGACCTGCCCCAGTTCGCGAGACCAGTGCGCCTTGTCAATCACACCCTCCGCCATCGCCTTGATCAAATCGCCGGCCTCCTCTTCGCACGCGCCAACGTTGTCGACCACGACGGTGGCGCGGGCGATCGTCGCCGGTGGGATCTCCTGCATTTCGGGCGTGAAGGCGCCGACGGCGTTGATGTGCGTGCCGGACCGGACCGCGGCATCGCTGAAGACCGGCTGCCGGGAAGTTGTGGAGCAGCAGATCACGTCCGCCTCGGCTACCGCCTCGTCGGCATTCGCCGTCGTGGTGATTTCGCAATCCGCCAGCTCCGGCCAATCGTGCCGAACGTTTTCGACGAACCGCTGCTGGGCCTCTGGACGCAAATCGACGCCGATGATCTTCGTGATCGGCCGAACGCAGCAGGCCGCGGCCGCCTGGGTCACGCCCTGCACGCCTGTCCCGATTACGGCCAACGTCGCGGATTCGGGCCGAGACAGCAGATCGGTCGCAGCTCCCGAAACCGCGCCGGTCCGCAGCGCCGTCACATAACCGCCTTCCATGATGCCGAGCGGTTCCCCAGTGTCGGCGTTGATCATGTAGACCAGCGCGTGAATGACGGGGACACCGGTGCCGGCATTGCCGCCGAAGAAGGTGACGATCTTGATGCCGGCTGCTTTCTCGGACGCGACATATCCCGGCATCGAGAGCAGGAGCGAATTCGGATCGCCGATTGGCACTTGCGCTCTGACTGGGGAGATCGCCCGGCCCGCCGAAAGCTCGCGAAAGGCCACCTTCATCAACTCGACCGCATCGTGCATCGGCACAGCCTGGCGCAGATCACTACGGGACAAGGCACGCATCGGCGGGAAACCTTTCATGACAGCCGGCAGTTCCAGTGGAGAGATTCTACGGGAGTCGAGAGTAGATTGATGGTAGATGGACGTTGGTAGATGGACCGGAAGAAGTGTCCAGTAATCAATAGCTGGTAGCCAGTACGCTCATTCCAACGTCCAATGTCCAACTACCCCCGTGGTACACTTTCGCCGCTCCGCGATGCACCCTTCATCGCTTCCATGAGGCCCAATGACAGACCCCGGACTCACGCGAAGACTCAGACAGCAGGGCCATCGTTCCGGCCTCGCGATTGGCATCTCGATGGCGCTCGCTATCGCTGTCCTGGTCGGCGGATTCACCTGGATTTACGTCCAACTCGATCCCTTCGTGCGCGATTTCGCCGGGGCTGAGCCCGCGCCCACCCAGACACCCGTCGAGCAGGCGGCAGGCTCTGGCAAGAAGGCCACCAAGACCCCGACTCCGGAAGAAGTGGCGAGCGATCAAGCAACCCAGGAGCCTGACGCGACCGAGACGCCCGAGCCGGACAGCACCAAGATCCAGTCAGTTGACGGAAACAACGGCGACTTCAAACCTGATTACCAGGTGATCGCTCTCGAACCGGTCCGATTACGCAGCGGCCCCGGCGTCAGCTTCGATATATTGGTTGACGGAGTAGAGCCGGGCACCAAGCTACAGTTTCTGGGCGACCGCGAGGCGTCGAAGAACCCGGATGCCGACGGCGACACCGAGTGGCTCAAGTTTCGGCTTGAGGGCGGTGAAGAGGGCTGGATCCGCAACATCGACGTCGGCGAGACTTGAGCCAACATGCGCAGAATGATGTAAGTCCGCACAACTTGCCCGGGTTTCGTGACGCACTGCCGGGGGAGCCGCCCGGAACTACCATGTGGATAGCAGATTTGACTTCGGGCGAACTATTATCGCCGTGCGGCCGCATGTACCGCACCGCTTTCTAGTCAGAGGCTTTGATGCAACGCGTAGCAATTGTTGGATTGGGATTGATTGGCGGGTCGATCGGCCTTGGCCTGAAGCGCTGGGCTGCCGAGCAGGCTAAGGGCGGCAACGAGCCGCTGCAGATCATCGGTTTCGACACCGACCTCGATCAACAGTCCTATGCCAAGAAGATCAACGCGGTCGACAAGACCGAATGGCGCCTGCCGAACGCGATCGCCGACGCGGATATCATCGTGCTCGCCACACCGGTCGGTGCGATGAAGGAGCTGCTGTCGGATATCGCCCCGCACCTCAAGGAAGGCGCGATCGTGACCGATGTCGGTTCAACCAAGGCCGATGTCATTCAGTGGGCGGACGAGCTCCTGCCTGAATCGGTCAGCTTCGTGGGCGGTCACCCGATGGCCGGCAAGGCCATCAGCATCGAGGGCGCCGACGCCGACCTCTTCAAGGGTGCGACCTGGATCGTCACGCCGTCGGTCCGCGCGACCGATGGGGCGCTGCGCAACGTCCTCGGCCTGGTCGCCGCGCTCGGCGCGGAGGCCTTCTTTGTGGACGCTGCCGAGCACGACGCTTATGTCGCCGGTGTCAGCCATCTGCCCTTCGTCCTTGCCGCGGCGCTGACCAACGCGCTCGGCACGGACTCTTCCTGGAAGGACATGAAGTCGCTCACAGCCGGCGGATTCAAGGATATGACCCGGCTCGCCTCAGGTAGCCCGGTTATGCACCGCGACATCATCCTGACCAACCAGGCCGCGATCCTGCGCTGGATCGACCAGTTCCAGGGCGAGTTGAGCGCCGTGCGGGATCTGATCGCCCGGGAGTCGATCGAGGGTCGCGAGGCGGAGATCGAGAAGTTCTTCAACAAGGCGCGGGATATCCGGGCCGAATGGTCGACGCAGGTCACTCGCGAAGGCGAGCTGCTACAGCAGACCGGATCTGAGCTCAGCATGGAGGGCGTCGGCGATCAGATGTCGCGGATGTTCTTCGGCAGCATGTTCAAGCGCCGGATGAGCGAGGCCGATCGGCTTGGGCGGCGGGCCGGCAGCCGAGCCAAGGCTCAGGGCAAGAGCGACCAGTCCGACGACAACTCGTAGGTGTAGACCTGGGAAATCGGCTCGCCATCGCGCCGCATCCGGCCACGGTCCTTGCGCAGGATCGGTCCGTACCGGTTCTCGATCTGCACGATCCGCTTATCCGGCAGATTGATCATGATCACGCCGAGCGGCAGGGGGGTTAGTGTCGCTTCGCGCAGCCGCGAGTCAATCAGCCGAAATGCCGTGCCGGAAAGCGGGTCGTTCTGCGCGATCCATTGCTCGATCGATGTCGCGTCGTCCCGCACCACGAACTCGTCGAACCGCGCCAACCCGTGCCTGATTGAATCCGTCATGGAAGGGTCCAGTGTCGCCAGCGTGGCCAGCACCTGATCGATCGAAGCCGGGCTGTGAGCGCAGGCGGCGGCCATCATCTTGGCCAGGTGACCAGGCCCACCGAAGCTGATCGTTCCCTCGTTGTCGATGACCGTAAAGCGCAATAAGCCATCCATATCCCAAGTGTAGGCCACCCGGCGACGGCGTGGGCAATCACCCGACACAGCTGGCAGACGCGAGCCTGGTGCCGTGCTGAAGAGGCTCCTCAAAACAGGTTTCCCAAGAAGCTGAGTTTCGGTGGGCCCTGAGACCCCGCGGACGCCTGGAACCCGCATGGTGGTCCCGCTGTCGTCATCAGGTGGAGGCGACAGAGCTTCTCGCGACATATCCCAAGTGTCTAGAGCCGCCGTGGCGACCGTTGATCTCGGCCTGGGTCGCTGGCAAGGGCACTTTCGAGGAGGGGAGGAGTCGGGTGCGTCATGCGGAATTCAAGCGAAACGGGGATGGCTGGCTGGGACCATCCCCGTTTCGCTAGTGCTGCGTCCGTGAAACTGACTGGCTGGGATCAGTTCCGACGCGGGTTGCGGGATTGGCGGGGTTGGCGTGGCTGGTCGCGTCCCCCGTTGTGTTGCTCCGCATTTTTGGGTCTGTATACCTGCGCCAGACGAAGGCCGTTGGCGCTGTAAAGGAATCGGTGAGGTGAGCATATTGAACCACAGACAATATCCAGAATGCAATAGGTTCTGGTGCAAATGCATCAGTTATGCATCCGGTTTGGTCGCCTGAAATACCGTGCCAATCATTGTTTCCGTTCTCGCAGTATTGGCCGCGGAAATACGAATTGGAGATTACGTAACCCGTGTCGCACCTTTATTGGCGTAATAAGCCAAATTAGTCAGAAATTCCCGATAAAAGCGTCAGTCTGCGCGAGAGCGGATAGATACCTATGCGGTTGTCGGACACCGCCCTGGGTGAAGATTAAAAAAGTGTGAAAGCGCCGCCTGGCCAAGCGGGTCGAACGCTCCCAATGCGCCGAAACGACATATCCCTTTGATTGTGCCGTTACTGCGGTGATCGACGCGCCCGGGTTTGATCCGGAAAAGGGGCAGGCTTGGTTTCGGGACGTGAATAGAAGCGGATCTGGAGAGAGCGGGGCCGGACGTGTGAGTCCGGCCCCTATCGCTGGGGAGCGATTGCTTGCGCGGCAGAGGC
>Ga0164304_10000224_pt1 | contig 14496 bp, 13 predicted proteins | sample Whisoiple_217_MG_FD_110216 | JGI IMG/M metagenome (GOLD analysis project Ga0164304, IMG submission 110216) | Soil microbial communities amended with pyrogenic organic matter from upstate New York, USA - Whitman soil sample_217_MG | ecosystem: Environmental > Terrestrial > Soil > Agricultural...
GAACTTTGGCAAGCTTTTGCAGTTTTGCTACCGATTCGCAGTGTAGGGGTGATGGGCGATCAGCGCACTTATGCTTACCCGATCGTTCTGCGGTTTATTAAGAGTGAAGACGGGATGACGGCGGATTGGGCGCGGGTTCCTTACGATTTGTTGGAACTGATCTCGAACCGGATTGTGAATGAGGTTAAGGGGGTGAACCGGGTGGTTTACGATATTACTTCTAAGCCGCCGGGTACGATCGAGTGGGAGTAATATTTGGTTCGGCGATGTGCCGATGCCGATAAGTTGAAACCTCTCGCTGGCGCGTATTTTCGTCCGCCTGCACGGAGTGAGGGATTGTAGGGTTAATCTATTTGAATGCAAATTATATTTGTAGGGACACAGCAGTGCTGTGTCCTTACCGATATCTGTAGGGACACAGCACTGCTGTGTCCTTTGGGAGATCGTGTTTAATTGCGATCGCCAATTTCAGCATCCAGCAGCAATTCGCACTGTTGAAACACGTAATTGAGCGCAGCAAAGAGTTTATCTAATTCTTGAATTGTATAAAACCTTTGATTGCGAGTAAAAACATTAGATTTGAGTTTGCCTAACTGCCAGACTCCCCCATTTGATACAATTCCAAAAACAGCTTGCTCTGAGTTTTCATTCAGTCGCTGTGCCGCAATCATTTCCGCCAAACACTGCGCCCATCCATTTTCAAAGTTATCTTGTTTCGCTTCAACTAACAAAAAGTAAGGTTGTTCAAAAACAACTTTTCCTAATGAAGAACGTTTAGCTAAAATATATTCAGGAAACCCAGAAAGATATTGGTCATAAGTGAGAGATTGATGGCTCCACAAAACAAATCCGCTGTAATAGCGCTTCCAAACTTCTTTGATCACTGGATAAATCAAATTTTCGCAAATTGCAAATTCAGAATTGTCAACCACTCCTTCTCGCATTGTAAATTCTAAATCTTCTCGGAAATAGTCAGAGACATGAAACTCTGTTTCTACTATAAAATTAGATTCGGTGTAGGTAATTTGAAATTCTTTGAGGACTGAACTGACGGTTTTGTAAGCGCTGAATGGCATAATCACTTACTAAATTTAGGTTGCGTATTTTATTGAGCTGATTTTAGCATGAGCAAAGGGCGATCGGGCTTCAGGGGATGGGGGAGTGGGAAGGGCGATCGGCAAAAATAATATTTACCTCACAGTTTATTTTTGTGGCAGTAAGCTTTCTCCAAGCTTTTGCAGTCGAGGATAGAGTGATGAAGCCTTCTTTTTAAGCTTGGCTGCATCTTGAGGTTTCTGATTCATGCCAACATGAGCAATATCATTACGCAATTCAGTCATTTTACTCCAGACACTAGCAAGTTCACCTGCTTCTGACAAAGCTGCAAACTTTTCATTGCAACGGCTATCAAGAGGAGGACGAGGATCAGGTTTATTCTTTTCAACTGCATTATTGAGAGCAGCTTCTACATACTTGCGACCTTTTGGATGATCGAACATGGGTTCACCAAATTGCAGCGCTAAGATAGAAACCAACCACTCACGTGCTAAAGTAACTGCTTGTACCAATTGATTTCGGTCAATGTACCATTTAATCATCTGAAATTGTAGTCGCAGATTCTCAGTAAAATTTGCTTCATCTGTGGGCTCTCCGAGAGCAAATTGTCCGTACTCTTGAACCACCTTGTCTGATAAAAGTGAAAACGGTTTAGCTCTATCGGCAAAACTCGGTGCAGCTTGTTGGAGGATTTGTTCTAACTCAGTAGCCAAGCGCATCGTCTCAATTGGTCTAGTTACACTTAAAGCAAGGGAAATATTTTCAATTGCTTCAGCCGAATTTTTAAGATGATCTTTAATGGGTCTGCTAGATGGAATGTCGCGCAGTTCAATACTGGATGGGATGGCACTTTTAAGTAAACTAGCTAGTGCTTGTCCGTCTCCTATTTTGACAAATTGATTAGTGGCTGTAATCCAATCAATCATTGACACAAATTCAGATAGATCAATGACAGGCGCTGGTACGTTATTTTTGCTGTCGCTTAACTGAGGAGCACCATAGTAAATAGCTGCAATTGTTACGTTTTTAGCCGCTTTGAGGTAAGCAGCGAATAAAAAGACGAGAAAAGGGAGCGATCGGAGTCCGTGAGTAATATCAAAAATTACGCGATCGTCTTCATCAACATATTGAGTGATGATTTTAAAAGTTTCCCACATTTCCTCCGTAGTTCTACCAGTTGGGATATCAATCGGTTTGATACGCGCATCTCTTAGTGCTTCTAAGAGATGCCAAGTAGTTGCTTTTGCTTCTTCTGTGACGCACACTAACATAGTGTCATATTCACAAAACTGGTGCAGTGCTTCAGCAAATACTTGACCCTTGTAGGTGCGATTGCTATGGCTGTAAATAGTTTCTATTGGATATTTACCTAAAAATGTAATGATTTTTGTTTGACTCATTAATAATCTCCTTAATCTAGTTTTACAAGTGTTTGACCCATTCCCAAACGGGTTTTAATTCCCGTACCTGCATACTGACTGTATTGAATCAGTAAATTTGCCACATTCGCCACTAAAGCATCAGTGCGGTAAGGAATTTGCAGCGTTACTTGGCCAACAAACCCGTTTACATATCCTCTCGGCAACTGGTGCGATCGCGTTTGAATCTTGTGGTGTTTTAATAAAACAGCCTGACTCAAATAAGCGATTAATTCATCACTCCCCAAATAAACAGGAGCAAAGTGATTCCACCTTTCTAACCAACTGCGAAACATCTGATTGGGAACGGGTAAAGCTAAGTGCGCCGAACCTTGTGCGAAAGCAGTCGGAGTTGTAAATTTAAGGTCGAAGCGGCGGACTGGTTCTGGTTCATTGGCTACAAGTTCTGTGTAAAGTTGTTCGTAGCTGGTGATTTCATCTTTTCGATTAATTATATCAAATTTAGCACCTAGGAATTCGAGAGATGGTGAGAGATTCAGGGAGGCGATCGCTTTTGCAGCATTTTCCTGCAAGCCAGACAAAGACAAGGTATAAAACTCATCTGGTGTAAACGTCTGAAAATCTTTTGAAACTTGGTAGAAACCCTGAATTCCTGAAAAACTTACAGAAGGTACAGCCTCACTCCCGACTTCTAAGTCTAATCGGCGATGCAACTCCTTCACCAATTCTAAATGGTAAGCGCGCGGCCAAACAGCAGGTTCGGATACAGTTAATGTCCAAGTGGAACAAATTAGCATATTAGATTGTTTACCTATAATTTTCTAAAAACAAATCAAGTAATTGAATAATTTCTGTTGGATAATCACACCTACTACTTATTGCTTCCCTAGCCCACCAACTAGCACAAGCGTGAGTTCTAGTATATTTGTCAATTTTATCTACCCTAGAGACTTCAGTAGTTGGCGACCCGTATAGACCATTAGAACAAATATGATAAACACAACAGCTATATGCTGCCCAAATAAATTTCATTCCAATATGCCCATGACAAAGCCATCTAACAACTTGAAAATCAGCCAGTTTTACTATCTGATGCCAAGTGGTATATTTTTCGATAAAACTTCTTGTTTCTTCCTCAGTAAAGCCATATTCCACTGAAAGTTTTTTCTGCCAATTACCAATAACTATTTCTACTTTTTCGTCAGTCAACTGTATAAGTTGCCAGCTTATTGTATTCTCGATACGCTGGAGTTTACCTAATTCTTTAGCGGCTAGACTAACAGCACAAGCTATCTCGATTGTTGGCTTCATAATTTTTTCAAAAATTTCTAGAGATTGAGTAAAGTAATCTATAACCACTAAATCGCGAAAAGAGTTACGGAGAATTAAGAAATCAAAAAAATAGTTTTCGATTGAATGCCCTCTCGACCAGATTAACCTACCTTGTACTTCATGCTTTTTTAATTTATCTTCAATATTACTATTATATTCAAATTCTTCAAACTCTCGATCGACAAAACCTACTAATTTTTCAGCATAAGGCTTTTCTTGTACTTTTTGACAAATTACTTTGACTCGATCTCGATTATTAGGAGTATCGTCAAAACTGAGCATTTCAGCAGTATCAATATCAAGAATACCTTCTGTAGCTAAAATATGATTGTTTTGTGTCAGCTCATCCAAAAGTAGCTTAATTATTCGTTTGTCTTCCCTACCCTCAACTAATAAATGCTTTTTAGCGTTCATTTGGATATATCTCAAATAGTCTTCAGGTTTGTACGCAGGTTGGCCATTAGGATTTTTCATTAGTTTTATCTCTCTTGCTCATCATCTATATCAGCATATTCATCTATATCAGTATATTCATTTGTACTTGTATCTTGATATGTATACTCATCAGGATCTAGATGAGGATACCAGGAACTTCTGTCAGTTGGCATTACATTCAACTCCACAAAGTTGTCTTCATAATCTGCTGGAATCACTGGAGAGTGAGTACAAGCAATAATTTGTCGATTTCCTAGCTGTTCGGACATTTTTTTGAGTAGCAGTCTTTGCCAATCAACGTGAAGCGATATCTCAGGTTCATCAATCAGAACTAAATTTTGCTGGCTCATATGTGTAGCTGCATATAATAAAGTAATAATTTGACGTTCACCCGATGATAATGTGTAAATACTACTTGACGTATGATTATCAAACATTAATTTAACCGAAGGTTGACTAGATGTTCGATCCTGTATGCTAACTTTTAGTTCTTTCTCTTCTAAAAATTCATTTACTGAAGCTAAGTATTGCTCGATTAACTCAAATGATTTTTCTTGGATGTCACCTATTTTTTGTAGTGCTTCTTGATATACACTCAGAATCATTGCAATAAATTTCTTTGATTCGTAATTCTCAGCTTGAGCAAAATTTACAATTTCGCTAATCTTTGACTTCATATCTGAGGCAAACATTGAATCTTGCAGCGGATGGCTCAGTATTTTTTCAGAAAGAGATTCAATTTCCTTGAGAATCTCCTCTGGTTCTAACGGTCGATTGGCTTCTAAAGATGAAAAAGCACTAAGTATTTCCACAAAGCTTTGTGACAGTAAATCTCGATCTACTTTGGCTACACTTAGTATACCTTCTCTAGTTTCATCAATTAGTCTCTGCTCTATTTCTAAGGGAGATGGATAATTTAATTCCGGTACAAATTGTCCAAATAATCTACGTGAGAAATATGTAGCTTGCTCTTGTATTTTATTACTTAAAGGCTCTCTTTCGGATAGGTCTTTATTAAGATGATATCTGATTAAATCTTCTTCTTTGACTGATAGCCAAGCCTCTATCATACTTCTAAAAGCTGGAAAATAAGCTGCTGTAGTTATTGGCTTGTAATCAATAGTAGAAGGTTCAATATTATGTTCTAGTTTTGGTCTGCGGAATTTTTTACCTCGTCTTTCACCATTTTCTTTGACAGTTATTTCTATATCTGAATCCTCGTCATTGGGTTCCTCCGTTTCTATTTCGAGAGTAGTGCCATCATCCATATGGATTTCTATACGAACAAAATCTAGGTACAGAAAGCGCGGATAATCTCGATTAACAGCATTGGCAATAATATGGAGGAGAGTAGTTTTTCCCGCTCCATTTTTTCCATACAATATATTAACTCCGGGATCAAAGCTTTGTTGGATATCAAACCTTCCATGAATTCCAACCGCTTGAATACTTTTGATAAAATTTGGCATTTTAATTCTCCTCAATGGAATTTAATTTTTGATTGTTGGTTAATGTCCAGGTAGAACGAATTAGCATGGCTTAAACTTTACCCATCCAGGTACATATTTGATATTGCCATCAGCAGCTACAACAGTCCGCCGCGATTTTGGTGCTTCAAAACCCGGTGCTTTGATTCCGCAAGTATCGCGAATTTCTGCTGTCAGGCGATCGTCTAAACACAGAGCAATTGTTGTTCCCAACATTCCGCTTGCCCAACCAACTCTTAAGCTATAAGGGCACTCAGTGGGTTCGTATAGTTCCTGAATATAGCTGAAATTTAAGTCTTTACCTTGAGAGAGATTATTTTTGATATCCTCCCAATAATCATGCTCAGCATCCCATTGCTCTTGAGCGAAATCTCGACAAATTTTCAGCAATTCATCCAGATTTTTAAACGGTATTTTCATCCCTTCGCTATGAGTGAACCATTGCAGCATTTCCGTATCCAGACTCAGGGTGAATTCAGTCTGCACGTTGCGAACCATTTCGGCATAAATGGAAGCGCGATATTTGGCTTTATAATCTGGGAAGCGGCTGGAGACAATGACTTCAGCAACTATAGGTAAGTTAAAAAATACATTTTTTCCTTGCTTAGTGACTTTTTTGAATTCTAGCAAAGGCTGAGAATCGGTGACTTTAATGGCTCGCATGAAGTCCGTGTTAGGCCCAATTTTGCTTTTGACCGATCGCCCTTGATATGATAGCTCAAAATCAGTGAATAAACTATCCATGAATAGTTCATCATCTAAAAATTTTTGTTTGTGTTTATTTGCGACTTCCCCTGTACCAAGTTTTTCTCGCAATTGGATTTCTATGACACTAAGGCTGGCAGATTTTGGTAGTTGATATTTGTTTTCATGTTTGAGGAGGTGGTACGCGATCGCAGTTCTAATTGCCCCTTTTATCGACGAGCCGGGAATATACAATTGTCCCATGCCGTTGCGAATCATCGGACGCAAATCAGTCACCGGATTTTCAGTCCATTTATGACTGACGGCAATTTCAGGAAAAATGCGATCGCCATTTTCACCTGTAGCATTCCACCATTGATCGCCCAAGACATCTTCAAGCAATTTAGTAATATTTTTGCGCTCTTCAATAGTACGAATATAATCGTCCAATCGACCCCCTTGATACAGCACTTTTGCTAAAGCTTCCCGATCTGGGAGATAAACCCTTTTAGATGTCTGGACATATTCAAAAGGATTCAAGCGCGAGACTTCTGAGCCGATATGTAAAATAGGACTTGTTAGCTGAATCCGCTTTGATTCGGAAGCTTCAGGTTTTTTGATGGCAAGGTGAGAAGTAGCAGTCATGATATTTATTCACTCTTGACTTTGATAGGAAGACTCAAACTAATGCCGCTGCGATAAATTGGATGATTCGTAAATCCTAACGGGGTTACATCAGCTAGTTTGCCGATCGGTTCCGAGGAAAAAACCGAACCTTCAGCAAACATTCTAATTGACTTGCGACGTAACTGATACCCAGAAGGAGAAGAGGATACCCAACCGCCTCTTTCTATAATTTCATAACTTGCTTTTTTATCTGCGATCGCCTCGTTCAGTTTTTGTTCGTCATTTGTCCAAAACAAACTCATAAGAGTGTAGTAACTGTTGTCCTTAAAATCTACTACTTGTTGCCAAGTCGGAGATAAAGAATCCCACTTAGCTTTAAACTGTCCGCTTCCGCTAGAACGTTCGCCACCTAAACCTTCATCTCCCAGCCACTTCAAGACAGCTTGTAGCTGATGTTCCAAGGTTTTATTGACCGAGGGAAAGTGGATGATAAAATATAAGCCTGAATGGCTTTGGCTACCTTGTTGAAATTGTACGATGCCTGTGTGATAAAAGTTAGTTGCTCTAGTTACTCTGTCTATCGCGACTTTGGGCAGCGGTCTCTTTTTGTAACAGGTTCCGTAAGCAAATGCTCTCGCTTGATTTAAGTTTCCCTGACTTTTGCCATCATTAGTATAAGTAATGAGTTCGTCGCTATCTGCAAACCCTTCGCCCTGATACCACCGCTGCCAAATTTCCAAAGGCAAGTAATTGAGTTTCTTCTTGTAAGTCTTAAAAAAATTCAAATCTTCATCTGGGTAATTCCACGGAAATCGGAGCGGTCTCGGCAAATAGTAGGTAATTTTATCTTCTATTTGCTGATAGATAAAAGTAGAACTGATGCAAAATGGTGGCAGGTTTTCCCGATCGCAAAACTGTTGCAACAATTCGGAAACTGCCTGAGATCCGAACATTCGAGCATACACCGCAATCAACGCACTAAATAGCGTATCCGATCGCACCCGTTCGCTAGTTTCCTCAATCCCAATACCTAATTCTCCGAAGTGTGCAGTCCCCAAAAATTGCAGTCGCACAAGTTTCCAGACGCTCATTTTGTTTCTCCTGGCAAATTCTTTTGTTGAATCCTGTCACTCAACGTGCCAAAGTTTTTGAGAAGTGCTGATGTATCATCTGGTTCCAGGATGGGAGATCGAAAGTCAACACCATCTTCTGTTATCCGCCGATATTGCTCCAAGTCGCGCCAGAAACACTTGAATTTTTCAAACCGGACTTGGCCGTAACCCCGCGATCCGTGTCCCCCCAAAGCATCATCTTCGAGGAGGGAAAGCCCGATCGCGATATTCTGCAAATCCTCTATAGCTTGAGTGACATTATCCGCGCGATCGCCATCAGCTTCGACAGTATAAACTAACTCAAACTTGAATTTTGCACCTCTGGGAACTCGTTCGACTTGGCGGGGATTGGCAGCAGCAGTTACGCGATCGATACCGTTCTCAAATTTCCACTCAGTCATGTAAAGTCCGGTGTCTACTCGCTTAAGTTGCTCGGCAGATTCAGAGATGAGATGGCAATCGCGTACAATTAACCGTGCCGGAGAATTGCGACCTTTTTTCACCAGGCTGTGTACCACACCATTTATAGGGCGAGTAACAAAACTACCGTTGCTTTCTACTCGCTCCAAACCTTCGGCTTGTGCCCGTGAAGTTTCAACCCAAAAATTAGAGCCGCCAGTAGAGCCAAACAACCGACTAATAGGACAAGTCAGCGCACCTTGATAACAAATCGGCTGTTGGTTAATTTCACTGTATCCATCCACCAGATCGTCGCTTTCATAACGATAAGTATTGCTCCCTCCTGCTCGATTCAAAGGTTTATTGTGAAACCGCTCCAAAATAGAGCGCAATTTGCCTTTAATTGAAGAACCGGGAAGGTATGGAAACTGGGTAATAGGGTCACGGACAACGGCTTTATCTAGACCGCCGATGTCGAGTTTTTCTCCACCACCACCAATGTGCATTCCTGTCTCTAATAGCAAGGTGCTTTCCAGGCGAAATTTACCGAGTAGTTGTTTGTGTTGTAGCATGATTAATTATCTTTTCCTCCGGCCGCTTTATGGTAAGCAATGATAGATTCAATTAATTGAACCAGGCGATAGAAATCTGGTGAATCTTTAACTTTGTCGATCGCTTCTGAAATCACGTCGCTCAGTGGCTTAACAGGATTGCTGCCACGATCTTGTTGCCGAACCGCAGCATAAGCTAACTTTGGCTTTAGTAAAAACAGCTCATCCTCAATGACAGAAAAACTCTCTTCTTTATCTTGAGCAAGTTTGACTTTCAGACGTTTAACAGCATCCAAAAACTTACGAATTTGGTTAGTTTTTAATCCTTGCTCCTTGAGATATGTACCTAGTAACTCTGCCTCCTTAACCAATTGGCGAATTTCGTAATTTCGCAACTGGCCATCCTTTAAACTGCGGATAGTTTGGATCATTTGTTGGTCAGCAGGCAAATGAGTTTGTTGCCCCTGAAGCGATCTCGGTTCCTGTCTGGCGATGGGCTTATTAGCTGGGTTGGTCATCGTTTTTAGCGCGGTTTAGTAGTTCAATCCAAGTTGCGATCGCTCCGAAATAAGGTGCATTGTACGGACTCATCAGAGATTTTCGTACAGGTTTAAATTCATCACTTTTCCGAACGTCTTCAGGCAATCGCGCTATGGTGTAAGCTATTTGAGGTAGGTGCAAATAATATTGAATATCTTGCTCCTCATTTTCATAATCAACTTTTCTCCTTTTAGTTTGTATCTCCTCAATCATTTGCTCTTGCATTTGAGATGTGAGTAAAAGATTCCGTACAAAACTGCGAGAGTAACTTTCCTCCAATTGATCTAGGAACTTTTCGACAAAAGGCAAGACACCAAATAAACTCAGCGTTCCCTCTGTTCCCAAATGTTCTTGAGTTTTAGAGTCAATCTCTTCGATATCTGCTAGTTTAATATCTCTTGCTCCCAACCACTCGCTCCACTTGAACACTTTGTTATCAAATAATCCAAAACTGTCGCGACCATTGTCTTTAGCAGCATCCTCAGCTTTTTCTGCTAACTTTGCAGCTTGATATAGTGGAAACTTTTCTTTTTCGATACTAATGCCGCCGGACAAAGTAATATCTGGGTTATTCCCTGTATAAGCGCGAAAACTTTGATATACATCAAAAGCAAAATCAACTATTTCATTCCAAGCACCGCTGACAAATAAATCATCACCTCCTGCATAAATAAATAATAAATTTTGTCGTACCTCGTTGTTTAAAACCATAGCACTATCGGCGAGATTAGCTAGACGGTTTTTTGCCAAACTGTTGAGATAGACTTTAAAGAAGTAACTCATTTGGCGAGAAAGTCCAGCCAATCTCGGCAAAGTTTGATTTTCACCCAAACCCTCAGCAAAAATTCTACCCAGTCTGTCTACATCCATCCGCAAATAGCCGACTCTAGCAATCCCCTTAGCTTTTTCTGCCATTTCACCTGCTCGGATGAAACCCAATTCTGCTCGGATGAAACCCACTTCTTCTTGGCTGCACTGACCATAATTTCCTAAAAGTAACGGAACTATATTTTGATTTTCAGCCTCTCGATATTCTTGGAGATTCCAATTGTTGATAAAAAACACATTTTTATCTCCATTAATTTTATTTATCTGTCCCCGCTCAGGTAGAAGGTAATAGTAAGCTTTAGGAAATGAAATCCTAAAAGCACTTGAGACTTTTTGCTGAGGTGGATGCCTTTTTTCCTGTCGCACAATAGCCTCAACTTTAAATAGTTTACCACCCAAGCGAAACATCCGGCGACAAGTTGAACAAGCCAGTACCGAATTAGGTTGATCGGTATTTAATTTTTCTAACTTCTTCACATCATCTCGATGACAAACTTGGCACTTGTCATAGCTACGACGCCTGCGGATAAAATAGTTTATCTCCTCAGCAAACTTCCGAGATTTCTGGGGAGTAAGTTTTTTCGTAGCTGTTGCCCAGTGATTAGCAAATTCTTTTTGATTGACATCTTTAACGGGAAATGTAGTGTAGTCTAGAGCCAAAAAGACTTTGCCATGAAAGTTTCCTAGCAACCATTTGTTGAATTCTTTGTGGACTTTGTTTAAAACAAGTTTTGTGTCTTGAGTCGCAGCGGCTAGCAAATATAAATTGCCGCCACCCGCATAAATGACATTAGTACGGGGTAACTTTAATTCTTCCAGAAGCTGCTGAACAATTTCTTCTGTGACTAATTCCAGATAAAAACTCCGAGCGCGCAGAGATTTAAGCGCACCATCCGAAGAAATCGTGTAAATAAAGTTTTGAATTCCAGATAAGTCGCCAGCAATTAAACTGATATCTTGCGCTTCGGGGTCATCTACTAAAGCAGATGCTACAGCCGCAGTCGATCGCACCATATCTATCAAAGCAATATTCCGCTCGCCAAAGCTGAGACAAGAAGCGTACTTCTCTAAAATCAGAGTTAGCAGTGATAAGTTTTGCCAGTCTTGTTCCCGAAGATTTTCTAACTCGGGTCTGACAATTGTTTTATACGCTTCTAAATCGGGAGGTGCTTTCAGCGGATAAGGAATAGGCGGGTAAGAATCATCGCTAGCTTCGATCGCCTTTGGCGGACAATAGTGTTGCTGATTTCGTTCGTTACCCTCTGACAATTTGACAGCATCAAATAGCAACTCCAAGTAACTGATTTCTGTCTTTTCCCATGAAAATAGTTTTTTCGGTTTTTTCGGTGACAATAATTCTTTCGCTTTATCAACGGCTTCAGTCACCCTTGGCTCTTTTGAAAGTTGACAGCCATCGGGTAATTTCGCCTCAGCCCAATCTGCTAAAGCGCAGATAGCTTGCTGGATAACTTGGAGAGCAACTTCTTGTGATGTCATATCTAAAACTTCCTCAATTACCTAGCGAACTATCAATCAACTAAGTCACCCAAATTATACGTGGGATTGTGAGTAATAGCAATTACATATTTTCCCAATTTGGGATCGAAAACTCCAACTGCACCGTAAAGATGAGAAACTTTGTGAACCAAAACACAAGCTACAGGTACAGATGCCGGCCCATTAATTTTAATTAGCCGGCCTCCCGACAATTCCCCAGAATTGCTCATTTCTGCCAAACGAGCCGCCGCATCTCGCACAATTTGGTCGTTTTGAGCAGCTTCTCCAAATCCAATTTTTAACACTTCACCCTGAAGTTCAATCTTGTAAGTAGTCATCAGCTATTCCCACTCGATCTCCCGGATTATTGCATACTATCGGAAACACCCTCTTCCGATCGCCCTTACGCTATAAAACACAATTTAAATCCCTCAACCCACCATGAACCCAACATTTCGCAATCCGCCACACCCCAGACTCCTAGAGGATTTCGCCAACGGAACTCTCGACCAAATGCAAAATCTCACCCGCGCCATCAGGTTATGGGTTTTAGTAAGTTGGCTGTACAGCGACGAGGGATATATTGCTCTTAGCAGCCCCTTTACCTATGCTGATTGGCGCGAATCTTTCTTTGGCAAAAATTACAAAGATGAAAAGCAGGAAGATATTCTTAACTATTCAGACCCGAATTGTGCTTGCAACAAAACAACGCAACAGTGGTTGACAAAATGGAATGTATCTGTAAACGAGTGGCGGCATTCTTTGCAAAAACAAATAGCTATTGCCGATGCTGATTTAGACAAGCTCTTAGCAGAAAAGTTATTCGCTCAGGTGCGAAAATCGCTGCAAAATGACTTCGATTTATTGGTGGATCGGAATTTGCTGCAACGGTTAACTAGGGTGACGGGTAGAAGTAAAAACTACCGCCGAGTAGACACAATACCGCCAATTTCCATTCAAACAGTAAACCCCAATACAGACAGCAATTTGACTCCAAAAACACAGGCTTATCTCGCTGCTACTTTGGGGATGTTTAGTTTTCTCGACCCAAGTTTGCCTTTATTAGCCGACCAATTTTCAGAAGAGGTAGTTGATGAAGACAATCACCGCGTCTTTTTGTACGTTGATTATCTCGTACCCGAATCTAGTCCCATGCAAGATGCTGTCGATCAATTTCAGAGCGAATTGCAGGAAATGTGGGATTCTCAAAATATCGCTCCTTTGCTATTAACTTATCGCAGCGCTCATCAAAATCAGATTAAAGAGTGCGTTGTTTATCCTGTTTGTATTTACTTTATGGATCGAGCTAAATATTTGTGTGCCTACGGCAGCACCCCCAGAGGTGAAATTAATTGGTACAAATATCGGCTCGATCGCATTATTTCAAAACGTCTAGAATCCTTGGATTGGCAAGATTCTCGGGTTCCCCAATTACTCAAGGAAAAATATCAGGAAAATAACCTGCCAACTCCCAAAACAGTTAACGATATGTTAAAGGAAGCTTGGGGCTGCGATTTTTATAAAGAAACTGCGCTGATGGTATTGCGGTTCGATCGCACTTTTCATCAAAGTTATATGCAGGGAATCAGCATTCACCATACCTGTACCGCCATAGATATCGATCGCGCCGCCACATTAATCACACAATACACTCCCAACCCAGAACACCGATCGGCACTTTTACAAATCCTCCAGTCTCGCCCAACCGACGATGCTTACTACCAAGTCACTTACCGAGAGACAGACTACTACCCGCTGAGGTGGTTGCGCGCTTTAGGTTCAGAAGTCGAAATTCTGCTACCTTGGGACTTGCGACAGAAAATGGCCGTAGAAATCCAAAAAACTCGGAACTTGTACCAATAGTCTTTTGCTCGATAATTATCAAAGTTATTGTGGAAAACTTGCCGATTTCTGTGGAAAACCCCCCTTTTCCTGTGGAAAACTAGCACTAAATTAAGTGCGATCGCTTTAATTCCCTTGATAGCATTTAAAAAATTGGAGGAATTGCGATCGCAAAAACCGCCTTCCTCCTTCATCCCTCAACCTGCTTTTTCCTGGAAATACAGCCTAAATCTTTCCTCCTTCACATCCATCCTCTTCCAGCTTCAGTCTAGCCGTTACATCCTTTAAATCCCTTACACTCATCCGTTACCGAACTTCACGCTTAACTTCTTCCTTCTCCCCAGAATCGTAGCTAATTTGGTCGGAATGGTAAGCCGGCGGCTCAACGTGAATTAAGATGCGTACAGGGCTGAAACGTTCTTCCAAACGGGCTTCTACTTCTTCTGTAATCCGGTGAGCAGTTTCTACATCGACAGCATCCACAATCATGTGCATATCAATAAATACTTGACGCCCTACCACACCGCGGGAGGCGATCGAGTGACAGTTGACAACCCCCGGTACATCGATCGCGATCGCGTGAATAACTTCCGGTGCGATCGCCATTTCATCCACCAACCAAGGCAGATTTTCTGTTAAAACCTTCCAACCGCTGCTAAATACCAAAACAGCCACAGGAAAAGACAAAAACACATCCAGGGATTGCAGTTGAGGTATATTCCAAACC
>Ga0164304_10000225_pt1 | contig 14480 bp, 11 predicted proteins | sample Whisoiple_217_MG_FD_110216 | JGI IMG/M metagenome (GOLD analysis project Ga0164304, IMG submission 110216) | Soil microbial communities amended with pyrogenic organic matter from upstate New York, USA - Whitman soil sample_217_MG | ecosystem: Environmental > Terrestrial > Soil > Agricultural...
TAATAAAAAACATAACACAATATCAAGTACTAAATTTGATAGTATATCTGATAGTATATCTGATGATGATAAATACGGGGGATCTAACAGATTTTTAGAAAACTCTTTAATTATTATAGACGAAGTGCATAATTTCTGTAATAGTATTATTAATGGGTCAAAAAATGGAGTTAAATTATATGATATTCTTATGCATACAAATAATATTAAAATAGTATTTTTAACCGGGACTCCTATAATAGACTCCCCATTTATTTTAGTACCGTTATTTAATATGCTTAAGGGATATATTTATATGTATAATACAAAACATACTCTTTTTCCCGAGAATAAAGATGAATTTGATAACTTATTTGTAGGAAGGGATGGAACTATTAAGAATAAACATATATTCCAAAATCGTATTATAGGCCTAATATCATACTATGGCAACTATTATTTTATAAATAAAAACAAAGAAGGATTTCCCACGGAAAAGGCTTTGATTATTGAGCGTGTACCAATGAGCGGTCAGCAGTTAATAAGATACCAAGAAATGAGATCAATGGAAGATAAAGAAAAACCAAGATATAATAAATCTATATCAAGTACGTTTAATGTTAAAGAAAGTACTAGTTCTACATATAGTTATAAAATAAGAAGTCGGCAAGCTGCAAATTTTAGTATTCCAAGTTATGCTATACATCAAATTGTAGATAGGACTTCTGATAATTCTAGTACTGGTATAAAAATAGAAAAGGATATATACAATATAAAAAAAGATGATTTGCAAAATCTAGAAAGGTATTCTCCAAAATTTGAAAAGATATTAAGTAATTTAAGAAAATATGATAATCAGTTAAGCGTTGTATATTCAGAATTTGTAAATGGAGAAGGTATTATACTTTTTAGTAGGGTATTAGAAGCTGTAGAAGGTTATGTTTATTGGCATGAAAATTATGCATCTAATATAGATTATTTTGAATCAAGCTATGAGAATAACGCCGATAATAAAGAGGAAGAATTTGAAAGAGAAGAATTCGATAACGAAATATTTGACAATGATGGATCTGAAAATGAAACCTCTGGAAAAGGCGATAAAAGTAAAAACTATACCAAAAAGGAAGAAATCAAAGAATATAAAGAATGGAAAAAAAGAAGAAATGGCGGATACAAATATAATAAAGAAGATATATATTATAGTGATAATAGCTACAGTAATACTATTAATAAATATACTAAAAATCATAATGATATTACGGGCTCTAGTGCGGCATATAATAGTTGTGATAATTGGATCTATAATGATAACTGCTACGATATATTTAATAGTTCAGAAGAAAACATATATGGAGGCGTCAAAAACAAATCCAACAGTACTAAAAAAAATAATAATGCAGAATCAAAACTAAATAATAAAGAAAAAAATAGTAATAAAAAAACATATGCATTAATACATGGGGGCGTTCCACAGACAGAGCGCACAAGAATCATTAAGGCGTTTAATAGTAATGCAAACTCACATGGCCAAATTATTTCAGTTTTATTAATATCAAAAAGTGGCGCCGAAGGGTTAAGCTTGCGGAATGTAAGAAGTATTCATATAATGGAGCCATTCTGGAACTACGCGCGTATTGAGCAAGTTATTGCTAGAGGCGTCAGATTTAACTCGCATATTACATTAGAGCCCGAAGAGCGTAACATTCAACCTTATCTTTATATTTCTATTTTAGGAGACGATACTAAAAAATTATCAACTGATGAAGAATTATTAAATGTTTCACTTTTAAATAAAAAGATTCGTGATAATTATTCAGTAGCTATGATAGAAAGTTCTATAGATTGTAGTATAAATGTTGAAAATGATCCTATCCTAAAAGATAATATAAAATGCAATATTTGTTCGCCAAATAATAAACGGCTATACTCTGTTAATATATATGATGATATAAATATTAATAATTGTACTCACGTAGGCCAGATAGAAATATCTGTAAAAAAGGTAAAGATTCCAGGTGATGATACAACCTACTATTATAAAAGAGATAATACCAAGATAATAGTATACGAATACAATGAAAAGATTGGAAAGTATGTAGAAATGCAAAAAAATAATCCATTATATAGTCATATTTCATTATATATTATTAATGAGACGTCTAAGACGTCCCAATGATTAGTGTAGACGTCTAATATATCCTGATATGTCTTAATTATTAGTGTGGATATCTAGTATATCCACTTCTATCAGGAACTGATATAGTATTATTATCAGTACTGATATATCTAAATTCTAAACTTGATGGATCATTAACAAATTTCAAATTTTGATCCCCATAATACATTTTTTGTGTGAACATTTCAGGATAATTACAATGTAATAATATGATACAAAAAATTACAATTAAAATTATAATTACTAGCATTACTTATTTTATATAAGTATATATATATAATAGTTATAATTTATTATTGCAATTTTTAATCTTTAATTTGGAATTTACATTTTCTAAATTACAATTTATTGTACATTATTTATCCTGCAAGTGTTTGTCGTGTAAATAATTTGCAAGAGTCGTATTTCTTTTGTCTAGTAAACTAGCATAAGAAATATTGTAAATATTGGCTTTTGCGGTTTTATAGGCATATTTGTCATTTATTTTTTCATCATTTAGGTGATTTTTTATCATTTCTAAATGATTTTTATCAACAACATACAGGTAATCAATAAATTTATAATTTTCATTTTTTGATAACTTGCCAGTAAATGCCCCAATATGATAATACAGGGGTTTATCATGATAATCACCACTCTCTTCTATATCAAATAATTCGAACTCATCAAATGATTTTACATTGTCGTAATTATCCTCATAAAACACATCGTCAGAGTATAAATTATTTACAGCTTCGCCTTCTTTAACTTTTTTTGTTACGGGTTTTCTACTATTTTTAGGTTCAACATTAGCATTCTCAGTTTCTGATCCAGAATCTAAATTAATACCAAATGTATTTTCTATGGGTTTTTTATCTTTTGTAATTCTTTTCTTAGATTGCATAAATTCATGATTAACAATATATAAGTGGACTTTTTTGGCATATGTATATCTATAATACATTGCCTCTACCATAATAGGATCCATGTTATATGCATAAACATCTACTTCTTTTAACATTCTTTTAACAGAACTATATTTGTTCATATTTTGAATTAAAATAGCATTCTTACCATCAATATCAAGAAGTTTATCTGCACATTTGGTTTGTTTTGCTAGTTCTATTTTAGTTTTTGCCAAATCTTCTTTAAGGGATTTTAATTCTGCGGCGTTTTGTTCAAAAGTTTGTGATAATGCTCTTACATAATCCTTTTCTACTTCTATGAAGTACGCTCTGACTAATGCGCCTTTTGGCTTTTTTGACATCATGCAGTATGCTTTAAATCCATCAGAAGAAAACCACGGGTATCTTACTTGATTACATTCTTTACGCATTATAAAATATTTATTTTTATCATCTTCGTCTTTAGCTTCATTAAATATAATTCCATTATTATTTCTTAAATTTCTATCTAAGAAATGTCTTCTGTATATTTTATCGGTATTATATTTTTCAAATGTTTCATTATCTTCTAGCCATTTACATATGTTTTCAAATGATATAAAATATCCATCTATTTTATTAATTACTAGATCTAGAAATTCTAAACGAATTTGATCAACTTCTTTTTTGTATTTTTCTCTTAATCCGTCTACGCTAGGCATATTATCTTAATACAAAAAATCAATTTTTTCCATCTTAAAAATGCCAAAAAATAAAAGTCAGGGAATGGTTAGGGGCCCTCAAAATCTGAGGGCCCCTAGTATGGTTTTACAAGAGGCAGGGAATAGTTTAAGGGGACCCAAAATCTGGGCTACCCCTGGTGTGGTTTTACAAGAGGCAGGGAATGGTTAGTGTAACATGTATTTGGAATACTAGTGTAGTTTTACAAGAGGCAGGGAATGGTTTAAGGGGGCCCAAAATCTGAGGGCCCCTGGTGTGGTTTTACAAGAGGCAGGGAATGGTTTAAGGGGGCCCAGATTTTGAGGGCGTTTAAGCACAGTTTTATAAGAATCAGAGAAACTTATTTTCCTAATATATTACTAGAAAAAGATTTAAAAAAATGATTATTTTACTTAAATATATAACACAAGTATCTTTATAAAAGTCTTTAATGAAAGTGAGCAAAATATTAGAGACTAGAATTGATGTTAAAGATTCAAGTGATATCTTTTGTTCAAATTATGATCTAAAACTACTTAATCTACTAAGAATAAAATATAAAAATAGATGTTTCAAAGGTATATTCATATTGGATGTAAAAAATATAGTAAGAAGAAGTAGTTTACGCTGTAAAAACAAAGTATTAGATGGTTCTACATATGTAGATATTTCATTTGAAGTCATCGGAATTATGTATGAATATGGTGATATTATACATAAATGTAAAATTAGTCATATCAATAATAATGGCACTATGTTTGCAAAATCTGAATTTGCATCAATTTACATAAAAAATGTAAACGGCGGAAATTTATTTAAAATAGATGATGAAATACCAGTTATTGTTAATATGGTAGGATATACTTTATATGATAAGGGCATTTCCGTATCAGCAATTCCATTAGTACCCATCATAAAAAAATCAACTATATTCAAAGTAATAAAAGATGAAATAAATGATACGAATAATAATGAGGAATTATTTGACGTATTAATAAAAGAATTATGTGATAAAATAAAAAATAATTTACAAGAATTAGATAAAATAAAAAAGTCAAATAAAAAAATGTATAACATAATTCGTGATACTCTATATCCATATAAATCTGAGAAAAAATTAAATTTCCAGTCTACCATTATTAACTTAGAAAATTTACTTAAGTTAAATAATGATGATTTAGTATATAAACCAAGTAGTTATATAGATAGTAATGTATATTTTAATATACATAAAACAGATAAATCTAATATTGAAAAAATGTATCCAGAAACAAGTATATTAGAAATAGGAAAACAAAAATTAATCACGCATATTTTACGTGATTATAATAAAGATCTATATCAATTTCTAGAATTTTTAACAATTTATAATACGGAAGAAAAATATAAAGAGCATGTTCATATATGGGCACTCTTCAAAATATTAAAGCAATAGTGTTATTAATGTAAGTATTATAAAGCAATCAGTATACTATTTTTTTTAAAAGTATTTTAAAGACTAAAAAATCATGTATTTAATACTATATTAAAGTTACTATAATAAAGTTACTATAATAAAGTACTATTCTGTATTACAAAATAATGTCAAGAGCAAATAATAAAACAATTAACGAATATATTTGTTTCATTAATGATAATATTAATGAGTTAAAATTAAATTTTCGCACAGAGGTATTACAAATAATTTTATATTCTATTGGCGGCGATAAAGTAATAGAAAAGGGAAATGGATGTTCTATTAAATTTAGTGATATGGATAATGAATTAATAAAAAATATATACAATTTTATCTCTAAAAAATTAGAGATGTCTTCTGATATTATTTAAACTTATATTAAAATTATTTGTAATAATAATATATGGATACATTAATTAATGACGAAGATTATGATAATATGTCATATGCCAGCGATAATGAATTTTTTGAACATGTATTAGGGGGGTTAGAAAAAATAGATTCTTTATCAATGATATCTGACACCACATCTAGTTCAGATAGTATAGGTTATTCTAGTTCTGATGAATATTCTAGTAGTGATACTGATAATTCTAGTATTTCTAGTATCTTAGATGAAAATTATCAAAGTGAATTTATTACAACTGGAGGTAATCCATTATTTGATTCCGATTCTGATGATTCATTTGAAAATGATATAACACCTTATATTATAGATGGCGGTGATGAAAATGATCATTATAATAGCGATCATAGTGATGAATTTGATAGTTATAATGATAATATTAAAAATAACGTAAATAGTATTAACTTAGAAACTTTAGCTATGGCAGATGCGGCGACAAGTAATATATCAGATAGCAAATATATTACAGTAGATACTAATGAAGAAGACGATGAAGAAAATAACATAAATAATACTGTAAATAATACTAGTTATTTAGTTGATACTACGGCTTTAACTGTTGATGATTCATTAATAGGAACAGATTCATTAGGTATGGAATCATTAGGCGTGGAAGATATGGGAATAAGTGGAGGATATGAATCCGAACCAGAAGAATCAAAAGATTTGGACGAAGAAGAAAATAATAATGTAAATATATCTATTGTAGACAGCATAGAAAGTATAATAGGAGGATCTGCGGAAAATGATGTTTCAGATGATGAAGTAGATATAAGCCCGTATGTATCTGATGAAATTAATAATGATTTATCAGATGTGATAAAAATTTTGTAATTTTATCAAAGTTATTAATTAGCACTTTTTATCAAAGTTATTAATTAGCACTTTTTATCAAAGTTATTAATTAGCACTTTTTATCAAAGTTATTAAAATAATTTTTTGTAATTTGTTAGATAAATTTTGTTATTAATTGTTATTAATTGTTATTAATTATTATAAATAATTTAAAAACAGTATAAGTAATAATTTAAATACAGTAAAAGTACTATTTTAAATGAAAGAATTAACACCAATTCAAAGAAAGTCCCTTATAAAAAAAAGTAAGGCCGAAGGAAAAAAACCTCTGCGTAACGATACTGACATAAAATCCCAAGATAACCAATCTGTATATGAAATTCCACTAGAAAAGTATATACAACTATTACAAGATCAGTATAAAGAAAATGTAAGAAAAATTAAAGAAGATTCAGGTGAAGATGCTGATTTTATAAAAATAGCATTAATAGAAGCGGAAGAAATTTGGCTTAATGTACAGATATTGGCACAATCTGATCAATACAAAAATATGACAGATGACCAAAAAATAGGCCTAATACAAAGAGACTTCAAAGAATTTTATAAAAATTTCCCCATTGTTTCTAGATATATGATATGTTTACAAGAATTTAGTTCTAAGGCGTTTAAAAAAATGCTAATTAAATGCAAGAATACAAAACTTCCAAAAACTATGCTTCAGGATACTAATGGAGCTAGCTCTTCAAAATCTGTAGACTCTTGCGATAAAGACTCTAACTTATCTAAAAGCGACATTAACCAAAAATTATGGATCGAACGCCAAGCCGATTATGTTAAATTTTTATGGGAGGAAAATAATACTGGATTTAAAGAATCCGAATCTGAAAGTGTATGGAAAGAAGTTTATGACTCATTAGATGCAGAATTTAGCCAATTTAAAAAATTACACGAAGAAGCCGAAAGAAAAGTTAAGGAAACAGAAAAGAAAAATAAAAAAGAGCTTTTGCATGAATTAAGTAATAGAATTATTTCCGGTAAACAGCAATTAGATCCATCAGCAACTGAAGAATTAATTCTTTTGTTAAAAGAGCGGTTAATGAAAAAAAAGCATTCAAACCTAATGAAAGATCTTGTTTCTACGAAACCCGAACTTCCTCCAGTTATTGTATCACAAGGTAGCAACAAAGATGCTCAGATAGATTATGAGCAAGAATTAAAATATAACAACTATAAAAAGAACTTTAAAAAAATGGATATCAATAAGTTGATATGTTAAATAGCGATATACTAAAATAAGAACGTGTTAAATAAGAATGTGTTAAATAACAATATACCAAAATAACAATAAGGTTTAAAAGTAATAAAGTATTAATGGAATAAGTATGGTAAAGACTGCTTATAAGTTTATATTAGCCTTAAAAAAATTACTAAATTTTACAAAAAATTATAATATTAATGTTATAAATACTATAAGAGTATTTTTTTTATATAAATGTATTTAGTTTTTGATATCGAGACAACAGGATTAGTAAAATGCAAAAAGTTTGGAGTTTATCCAGATTTTAGGGATAATATTAAATATGATACGGCAAGAATTGTCCAAATTGCATGGTTAGTTTTAGATGAACAATTTAACACAATTGAAGAAAGAAATTATATAGTAAAAAGAGATCAATTTATTATAACCAATTCTAATTTTCATGGGATAACAAATCATATATCGGATATTAAAGGTGTGCCATTTTATATAATTATGGCCGATTTTATGTTAGCAGTCCAGAAATCAAAAATGATTATAGCACATAATATTCAATTTGATTTTAATGTTATGCTTAATCATTTGTATCGATACAATAATTATCCTTTATTTTCCTTACTTATCAAAAAACAAAGATTTTGTACATCATTTGAAAGCGCAAATTTATTAAAAATTAAAATGCATTATGAGACAGATTTTTATAAACTGCCATCACTACAAGAACTGTATACTTACTATTTTAATGAGGAAATAAAAGATCCTCACAATGCATTATCGGATACCATAGCATGTGCTGAATGTTTTAAAAGATTGATATATGATATATCCTACATACCTAGTATATCAAAAATACTAATAAAACATGGAATACCATATACTCCTTATTTATCCGAAAATCAACCATTTAATCCATCTATCAACCCGGCTATTAATTCGGCTATCAACCAGGTTATTGATCCAATTATTGATTCAAATAATATGCCTATTATTAATCCAAATAATATGTCTATTATTAATCCAAATAATATGCCTATTATTAACACGATTATTGATCCAATTTTTAATCAAACTATAACACAGAGTTTCAGCCAAAGTATTATACATACTAGTGATCAAAATGATATTAATATACCATATGTAACACCAGGAATGTTACATATATATAATCAAGACCCATATATCACGAGGCAAAATAGTTTTGCACCATATAGTCAACAAGTTGTATACAATGACAATATAGGTAACGCACAAAATACTGGATATGTAAATAATGTACAACTTTTGAATAATGTACAAAATATTGAAAATCCACAAACTATGCCTTATATATTACCAAGTTATTTTCCGCAATATATGTGATATGTTCAATTTTTGCATTTATTTATAATTTTAATTTCAATTCTAACTCTAAATCTAATTCTAAACTTAACCTCAAAACTAATTCTAGATAAAAAATTCTAATTATTTGAAATTTTAAAATATAATTAGAATTACTCTTTTTTGTTTTGTGTCGATTACTTTGATTTAATTTTATTATTAGATGGTTTCTTATAATATATAGCAAAATACAATAAATTAATGTATTCTTTGTCTAAATCATCAAGACTATTATATGCTTCGTTATTGTATTTTTTAAAGTTATCAAGATAAATATCTCCAAAATTTGCTTCAATTTCTAATGATATTTTTTTATTTTTGAAACATTTTTCGACCACTCTTAAATTTACTAAATGCTCAGTAAATAACTTTTCATCAGAAAATGGAAGTAGTATATCAATTCCCTCACCGCCTTTAAATTTCATAGTATTTTTACATACAAATTTTATAAAATATTTTTTATAATCACCCCACTCCAAATTTTTAGATCTATTAAGTAAGTTATATACCTTTTCTCCATTAAGGCATGTAAACATAAATCTTCCACCTTCCGGTAATAACAAGTCTACTAAATCTACAAAATTATTAATAGTCTGATTATCATTTGTAAAATAATGTATAGCAAAGTTACAAACTATTAATTTTGTGTTAATTTTCTGTAAAAATGGATGTGATTTTTTTAAAGATAACATATTCTGCTCATAATTATTTAAAAGATCAAGATTTTTTATGTAAATGCCAAGTTTTCCTGCGCCATTATTATGCGAGCTATTATGCGAGCTATTTTGCGAGCTACTATGCAAGCTACTATGCAAGCTATTAAATAACTTGCCATATTTTCTATCAATAATTTCGCATAGATTATTTTCGTTACAATCTACAAATAAAACATTACTTACTGATTCTAATGCTTTATATTTTAAAATATCTTGGCCTTTCCCGGCACCTAAATCAATAATATTAGATCCCTTATCTAAATTTAAACGTTTTAATAATTCGAGTTTTACCATATTATTAAATTGCCTAATAGGCTTATGAATTTCAGATTTTTCTGTTTTAAAGTAAAACTCCTTGCTTATATTTTCGATGTTAGAACATAGTAAATCTAATGTTAAAGGATTAGAATAATTTCGCCAGATAAGCTCGGCAACACGAAAATGATTACCATAATAAGTGCCGTCTTTTAAATCTTGTATTCTATCATGTCTAACTTTAACTAACTTCCACTCATTTTCATATTTTAGTTCAATTATATTACCATCTATGTTTTGAACATCATTAATCGGATGCCAATACAAGTATGCCATAGTATTATCACTCGGCGAAAATTGTATAGGAAAATAATTAATTTTATGCGTCGGAAACATAATATCATAATACTTAATTTTAGTCATATTAAATGTATTATATTCATTTAGCGAAACTCCGGAGAATAATATATAAAGTTCATGATTTTGTTTTGTTATATATGGATATACTCCTAATAAATTAGATGGGCATTTTTTAGCAACAAAATCAATAGTCATATGTTCAGTTGGCTTCCATTTGTAAAATTTTGTATTACTATAGCTATGTTTTGATGATGTAAGAATTAATCCATCTACGCTATATTCTTGTTTATTTTTAATATTTGTATAGAAATTTCTAATTAAATTTTTATAGTTGTTTACATCTAGTTTTATAAAACGTTTTAATAAGATACTTGGTAATTTTATATTGATATGATTAATGTATATATCGTATATTTTATCATAAATATTTGTAAATTCATGTAAGAATTTGATACGATCTCTAAATGGCATTCCGGTCACAGATTTATCATTAAAATGTAGTATATCATACACATACCATTTACCATTTATACATTCGCATTCTAGTAAATAGTGGCAATTTTTATTAAATAATAACTTTTCTTTGTCAGTAAGATACTTATTAAGTAATAAATTATATTCTGCATCATCCGATGCATTATTTGCAGAGTTATTTTCAGCATTATTTGCAGTTTTATTTATAGCGTTATTTATAGAGTTAATTGATCCTAATAATGTTAAAATATATAATTTATTATCGTATGCAATTATGTTATTATAATTTATGTATAATAGTGATCTTATGCCATCAGCTTTGTCAGTTATGTAAAAATTATTAATATTTGGTAAAACATCCATAAAGTATTGTTTTTTATTAATTTCTATAGCATTTGGTAAAATAGATTTCAATGTTTTGCCTGGAGTTGTTCTACTCTTTGGATTAATAATATAATGAACATATTTAATAAAATCTTCTATATCTTTAGAATTGGTTATTTCACAATAGTTTGGTTTACTATTTTTAGTATCATTAATTGATAACTTTTTTATATGTTCATCAAGATTACTAACGGTAGTAAAATCATCAAATGAAAATGTAGTAATAACTTTTCCATAGTCTAAATTATTCTTAATTTCATTATCTGAAATTATACTATATATAAAATTTTTAATATTATTAATTTTATCTATAGATAAAGCACTTGTAGAATTATACTCTACTTCTAATTCAATATTATCAACATAACTCCAGATAAATTGTTTATCATTAATTATAGAATAATTATTGACGCCTGTAAATAATTTATCTTTTATTTCTTTTATGGCATTTATATCTTTTGATTCTAGTATTTTTACAAATGTTATATCTATATACCATTCTCCTACTTCAAATCTAAATCTTTGTTTAAATCTAGTAAGATTAAAATCATTAGGCTCTGCTGTATCTTTCTCATAACATAGTGTTATCTTAAATTCATATTGTCTATTTAATGTAATAAATACAGGATAATGTAATCTTTCTTTTATATAAAACCGTTTCTTAGATTTATCTTGTATAGAGTTTTTAAAGTATAGTTCTTTAATTATACTACATTTTTTTGATTTTGAATCAATAAAATTAATAGTTTGTATATCTTCGCAACTGTATTTTTTTAATGTAAGATACATAAATATGTTCCGATATTCTGTATACAAAGACTGTTTTAAACTATCTTTATTGGCGGTTGACTGATTTTTTGTACTAGGAACAAACTTCATCTCAAATTCAGGTTTGGTATCAGGAGTAATACCATTGTTATATGCATGCATAATACTGATTAGATTTGACTCTTCTTTCATTGTTTGGTGTTAATAACTATGCACTATTTATTTAAATAAAAAAATCAATTTTGTCAGCAGCGGATTCAAACTAGCCATGTAGAGCTACCTAGTAGGCTTGTACCTTGATATATTAGGCTAGTTTGAATTCGCCAAAAAATATATTTTTATTTTACATAATATAACTAATCATTGTGAACATAATATAACTAATTATCGTGAACATAATATAACTAATTATCGTGAATATAGTAATTTTTTTGTACATAGTCTTTTTCATGTCTAGCAATATTTGCTAATTCATCTACTAATGCGTTATTATCATGGCAAAATCGTTTTATTATATCTTTTGAACTAGCACTATTATCTTTATTATGGCCATAAATATGAACTAATTGTATATGCTTTGCCTTATTTATTTCGTTATATAATTTCCAAATACGTTTTGATAAATCTGGATTTGCCTTTACATCAAATGTTTGTGAGCTCCATTTTGGCATATAATTATATATCATTTTAACCCAGAATTCAGAGTCCGTATATATTACAGCTGAGTTCCAGTCGGATGATTTATTATTTTTTATGACATTTTCAAATACTGATTGAATTGCCATGCCCTCAGCTCTGATATTAGTTGCTTTAATTAATTTATCATCAAGTTTGCCATAGATAATTAATCCTTTTTTAAATCCATTTACACACGAGGACGCATATCCGGCAGACGAATTAGTTTTACCATTTTTTATACATGAACCATCTGTAAACCAAATAAGTGATTTTTTGTCAAAAATGGGTTCTTTATACATACTGTAATTTACAGTTTTGAAATTTTTTACAAAATTCTTCATATCAGTTTGGATATCTTCACTACCATCCATACTAATATATATTTAGAATAAAATAATCATTTTTTCCATATAAATAATACTACAAGTATATTTATAAATATACTTATATAAATATACTTGTATAAGTATATACTATATGCTTAGTAAAATTAAAGCATCATCTAGTAAACCCTCCACTAATAAAACCTTAACTAATAAAAAGTTAACTAATAAAGATTTACCTGATAAAAAAACTTATGATGATGATAAATCAGATTTAATTAGAAAAGGGGCAATAAAGGTAAAAAAGAATAAACAAGAAGAATTAATACCAGAGATAATTATTCATATAACAAGATCTGGTACTTATATACATAATACAAAAGAATTGTCTCATTTAATAATTAGAAAAATTCAAAATTACTATACATTACATGATAAAACTATACTAGGATATATATCTAGTACATCACTATGGTATTATCGAAATAATTTATTATATCTACCTAGGTTTGGATCATTATTATTAGAAAATAAGTTTAAAAATATTAAATTCATAAATTATATTAATCCACAAAATCCATTACCAAATTTAAAATATAAAGGCGAGTTTAAAGGTAATCAAGAAATTGTTTTTAATGGAATAATATCAAAGTATTTTAGTAATGAAATGATAGAAAAAGGAAGAGGTGGATTAGTATTAAATTTGCAGGCCGGTCATGGCAAAAGTTTTGTATCTATGGCGCTAATTAACTATCTTAAATGTAGAACATTGGTAGTTACGCACAATACTACAAAATTAAATGAATGGGTGTCTATTCTAGAAGAATATGTTAGTAATGTAAAAATCGGCCAATATTATGGAAAGAAAAAAATACATGGTGACATTATCGTGGCTGTTATAAATTCTATAGTCATGGATGATATAAAATTAAATAACTATAATAGTTTTCGTGAGTTTTTTGATAGCTTCGACTTAATTATATTTGACGAATGTCATGAGTATGTATCTAAGACAAAACGCCAAGTTTATAATATATGTCAAGTACCGTATATGATAGGACTGTCAGCTACACCAGATGAAAGAATAGTAGATTCTTTAGATAAAGTTAGTAGATGGTGTTGTGGGCCTATACTAGTAGCCGATAAAATAAAAGGCTATACATTAGATGATATTCCATTTAAAGGCATTGTTAGATGTATAAAATATAGTGCATCAGATGAATACAGTGAGCATATAGTAAATGAAAAATTAGATATGGTAAGTGTTCCTGCTACTATTTCACAGATATGTGAAGATCCACAGCGCATTAAATTAATCATAAAATTAATATCTGAACTATATAAAAAAAATATGAATATATTAGTATTTGCTGATAGAAGGTCATATTTAGAAACTATAAAAAATGCATTAAATACAGAGATAAAAAACAATCTAGGGTCAGATTTAGATAAAGATAAAACAATTTCAGATAATCCATCAGATAATCCATCA